>Ga0190270_10001453_pt1 | contig 11030 bp, 6 predicted proteins | sample Popmic320T_FD_133748 | JGI IMG/M metagenome (GOLD analysis project Ga0190270, IMG submission 133748) | Populus adjacent soil microbial communities from riparian zone of Weber River, Utah, USA - 320 T | ecosystem: Environmental > Terrestrial > Soil > Riparian zone | place: USA: Utah | collected... | reverse complement strand
GACCTCGTGCCAGTACGGGAGGAAACGCTCGACGGTCTCCTTGAGCGACTCGGTGAGCGGGACCTCCCGCGTATCGAGGCCGGCGTAGCGGGGATCGCGAGCGGCGGAGCGCGGATCGTCGGGGGTCATCGGCGGCGGCGGGATGTCGTAGCTGCGGCGCCAGATCTTGACCTGCGCTTCGCCGTGCTTCTCCGCCGTCTCCGCCTTGTTCAGCCCCTGCAGCGCGCCGTAGTGCCGCTCGTTCAACCGCCAGCTGTTGATGACCGGCAGCCACATCTCGTCGAGGCCGTCGAGCGTGATCCAGAGCGTGCGAATCGCGCGCTTCAGCAGCGATGTGTAGGCGAGGTCGAAGGCGTAGCCCCCGTCCTTGAGCAGCTGGCCGGCGGCGCGGGCTTCTTCGCGGCCGCGTTCGGACAGATCGACGTCGGTCCATCCGGTGAAGCGGTTTTCCTTGTTCCAGACGCTCTCGCCGTGGCGGAGCAGCACGAGTGTGGGCATATGTGTCTTCGCTCTGTCCTACGTCAACTGCTTCAACGCCGCCTTGCCCGCGTAGCGGCCGGATGATCCCAGCTCCTCTTCGATGCGCAGCAGCTGGTTGTACTTGGCGACGCGGTCGCTGCGGCTCGCCGAGCCGGTCTTGATCTGGCCGGCGGCCGTGGCCACGGCCAGGTCGGCGATGGTCGTGTCCTCGGTCTCGCCCGAGCGGTGCGAGATGATGCTGGTGTAGCCGGCCTTCGACGCCATCGCGATCGCGTCGAGGGTTTCGGTGACGGTCCCGATCTGATTGAGCTTGATCAGGATCGAGTTGGCGACCTTCTCGTCGATGCCGCGCTGCAGGATCGTCGTGTTGGTGACGAACAGGTCGTCGCCGACGAGCTGCACGCGATCGCCGAGCGCCTTGGTAATCGCCCGCCAGCCGTCCCAGTCGCCCTCGGCGACGCCGTCCTCGATCGAGATGATCGGGTACTGCCGCACCCAGTCTTCGTAAAGCGAAACCATTTCGTCGGGCGTGCGCGTCTTCTCGCCGGACTTCTTGAACTCGTAGGTGTGCGAGGCCTCGTTCCACAGCTCGCTCGAGGCGACGTCGAGGGCGAGGTAGATGTTGTCGCCGGCCTTGTAGCCGGCCTGCGAGACCGCCTCGAGCACGAGATCGACGGCTTCCCGGTTCGACGACAGGCTCGGCGCAAAGCCGCCCTCGTCGCCCACGCCGGTCGCATGCCCCTTCTTCTTCAGGATGCCGCGCAGCGTGTGGAAGATCTCCGCGCCGGCGCGCAGCGCCTCGGCAAACGAGGGCGCGCCGACCGGCATCACCATGAACTCCTGGAAGTCCACGCTGCTGTCGGCGTGCGCGCCGCCGTTGAGGATGTTCATCATCGGCACCGGCAGCACCGCACCGCCGTCCGTGCCGCCGTGGAGCCCGGCGAGGTGGCGGTAGAGCGGCACGCCGGCCGCGGCCGCCGCCGCGCGCGCCAGCGCCATCGACACGCCGAGCAGCGCGTTGGCCCCGAGCCGCCCCTTGTTCTCGGTTCCGTCGAGGCTGATCATCGCCCCGTCTGCCGCCCGTTGATCGGCCTCGCTGCCGGTGATGGCTTTCGCGATCTCGCCGTTGATGTGGCTGACCGCCTTGGTGACGCCTTTCCCGAGATAGCGCTTCTTGTCGCCGTCGCGGAGCTCCAGCGCTTCACGCTGCCCCGTTGACGCGCCCGACGGCACTGCCGCCCGGCCGAACGCCCCGCCGTCGAGGGTGACTTCGACTTCAACCGTGGGATTGCCGCGCGAATCGATGATCTCGCGCCCGTGCACTTTCTGAATCTTCAAAATTCACTCCTAAACCAGTGTCCAGTGTGGCTTCCGGCTCGAGCCGGAAGTGAAATCGCGCCGAAGCCACACCCCCGCGGGTTCAGCGCTCCGATCCCCTTCTATCGAACTCGGCCTCATACCGCAGCGCCTCGTCGGTGATCTGTGCGGTGAAAGGCTCGTCTTCCTTCGTCACCACCACGACGCCGTTGTCGCTGACGGTGTGCCGCCGCCGGTCTTCTTCTTCGTTGTAGCCAATCTGCGCGCCGCGCGGGATGAAGACGTCGCGATCGATGATCGCGCGGCGGATGCGGGCGTGGCGCCCGACGCGCACCCCCGGCATCAGGATGCTCTGATCCACGTCGCAGAAGCTGTGCACGCGCACGTTGGGGCAGAGCACGCTCGCCGACACGCGGCTGCCCGAGACGATGCAGCCCGCCGAGATGATCGAATCCAGCGCCTGTCCGCACCGCCGTCCCTCGTCGGCGAAGACGAACTTGGCAGGTGGCGCCTGCAGTTGGTGGGTGCGCAGCGGCCACTCGGGATCGTACAGGTTGAACTCGGGGTTGACATGGCACAGGTCCATGTTCGCTTCGTAATAGGCGTCGAGCGTCCCGATGTCGCGCCAGTACTTGCCCGCCTTCTTGTTCTCGTCGTAGAAGCGGTAGGCGTACACCGGCACTTCCGAGATCAGTCCGGGAATGATGTCCTTGCCGAAGTCGTGCGAGGTGTCCGGTTTCCGCGCGCACTCTTCGAGCGCCGGCGTCAGCACCGACATGTCGAAGATGTAGATGCCCATGGAGGCAAAGACCTGGTCGCCCGGTGGCAGGTCCTTGGGCTTTTCGAGGAACGCGGTGATGCGATCGTTGGCGTCGACCTGGAGCACGCCGAAGCGGCTGGCTTCCTCCGAGGGAATCTCCAGCACCGCCAGCGTCGCGCCGGCGCCGTGATCCTGGTGGAACCGCAGCATCTTCGCGTAGTCCATCTTGTAGACGTGGTCCCCGGACAGGACGATCAGGTGTTTCGGGTTCTCGCGGAGGATCGAGTAGAGGTTCTGATAGACCGCGTCGGCCGTGCCCTGATACCACTGCTCGCCGATCCGCTTCTGCGGACTCAGGATTTCGATGAACTCGCCGAGCTCGTCGGCGACCACGCTCCATCCCATGCGCAAATGGCGGCTGAGCGAGAGCGACTTGTACTGCAGCGCGATGAAGATGCGCCGCATCCCGGAATTGATGCAGTTGCTGAGCGTGAAATCGATGATCCGGTACGGGCCGCCGAAGTAGACCGCGGGCTTCGCCCGCTCCCTGGTGAGCGGGTACAGACGTTCGCCCACGCCTCCCGCCAGCACCATCACGAGAATGTCGTCGAGCACGCAGACCCCCTAGCGCTTGAGGACGACGCGCGCCGGGGCGCCGTCCGCGCCCGCGATGCGCAGCGGCAGACAGTACAGCTCGTACATGCCCGGCTCGGCATCGGAGAGGTTGAGCCCTTCGATGATGATCACTCCCTGGGAGAGCAGGGCGCGGTGTGCGGGTGCGCCCGGCTTCTTGAATTCCTCGACGGAGAGATAGTCCACGCCGACCACTTTCACGCCCTGCTCGACCAGGTATTTCGCGGCGCCCTCGGTCAGGTGCGTGTAGTCCGGCTTGAACGGGCCGCCGCCGTTCCACAGGGCGGAGTTCGGTGTCTTGAGCAGCACGCGCAGGTCTTCGCGCAACACGGCAGCGGCCAGATCCTCGGCCGTGATGCCGCCGCGGCGCGGGATGTCGACCACCCGCGCACGCCCCATCAGCAGGTCGAGCGACAGCGCGTCGGCGCCGGCGCCATCGGGAAAGAAGTGCAGCGGCGCGTCGACGTGCGTGGCGGTGTGCGTGCCGATCACCATGCGCGACACGTTGGCGCTGTCGCCGTTGGCGATCCGCTTCACCGGCTCGAACTCGAAGGGCGGGTTACCGGGGTAGGTCGGGACGCCAGGGGCCAGAGGCACGCTGACATCAAGGAATCGCGGCACGCGCGCCATAGAAGCGCTGATGATATCAAAGCGTGCCGGTGAACCGTGTATCATCCAGACGTTCCGGCAGGGCGGCCTCACGACGCCCGTGCTCCGCCACGCCGGCCCCCAATTCGTCGACAACGTCCCGCTGACGCGGGGACCTCTGGCAGGCATGCACGCACCAGCGCGATTCGCATGTGCCGTAGCCGCAGTGTCGCTGTTGAGCCCGCGAACGCTCGACGCGCAGACGCTCGATCGGCGGCAGATTGAACGCATCGAACAGACGCTCCGCCAGGAAGGGCAGGAGATCGTCGCGTTGGCGGACGCCGCAGCCGCCGGCGAGCCCGTGCCCGGCGAGTTCACGCTCAGCTGGCACAACGACTACCTCAAGGCCCAGACGGGCACGTTCATCCCGTTCATGATCCTGATCCAGGCGAAGAGCGGCCAGGCCGACGCCGCGCTGTTGTATGTGCGGGCCGTACGCAGCCGCCCCGGCGCCGACGACAGCCGCGACCGCGGCCGCGCCCGGCGCACCACGCCGCCGGTCGCCCCCTATCCCTTCGAAGAGATCTACCCCGTGGCCCTGGTTCCGGGGCAGCCCGTCCGCATTGCCCGCGGCTGTTCACTCTCGCCCGGCCGTTACGAGCTGACCGTCGTGGTCCGCGACCGCGAGCGCCCGGACGCCCGGGGTAGCCGGCGCGCCGCCGCGGTCCTGCGCCAGACCCTCGACGTGCCCGATTTTTCCTCCAATGACTTGACGACCAGCACGGTGATGCTCGCCGACGCCCTGACCGTGCTGCCCGTGCCGCCGGCCGAGCACGAGCTCAGCGAGCGCCCCTACGTCATCGGCAACCGGGAGGTCCAGCCGGCGGCCGACTCCCTGTTCCGGCCGTCTGAAGAGCTGATTGTCGTGCTCCTGGTCTACAACCCCGCCGTCACACCAGCCAAACACTTTGACCTCGAGGTGGAGTACCATTTCTTCAGGAAGAACAGAGCCGGTGAGGGGGAGCCTGGGGCTGGGGCTCCCGCCGGTGTCGCGGTGCTGGCAGGCGAGCGCTACTTCAATCGCACCGAGCCACAGCGCTTCAATCCTGTCATCCTGGGGCCGGCCTTCGACCCTGCGGCCGGACAGCCCGTGCTGGCGGGGCAGGGTGTCCCGCTGGCAGGATTTCCCGAGGGTGAGTACCGGTTGTTCATCAGGGTTTCGGACCTCGTGGCCGGCCGGTCGCTCGAACGTCACGTGACGTTCACGGTTCTGCAGTAGTAATGTGTTCGTCTGCGTGCATCGATGTGCATGCAGTCCGATCAACCGATTCTGAGTGGAGGCAGCTGCCATGGAACGCCTGACCCGCGACGCGTCGGTGGCGTTCGTCGGCGTAGCGGCGGTTGTGCTGATGGCGCTTCCGGCCGAGGCGCAGAGCCGGGGTGCGTCTCTCCAGACGCCCGCGAGACTCCAGGCACGCGCGCTGAGCGGCACCATCACCGGGACGGTCATGGATGAATCGGGCTCGGCGCTGCCCGGAGCGATGGTCTCGGTGCTCGGGGTCACGCTCGCCAGCACGGTCACCGACGAGCGCGGTCAGTTCTCCCTCAATCAGCTGCCGGCCGGCGACTATCTCCTCCGTGCCCACATGCTCGGGTTCGCGGCGTCCACCGGTGCGATGATTCGCGTCGGCAGCAGCACACCCTTTCAACGCGTCCAGCTCCGCCGCCTCGACGGGACCGTGGCTGATGGCACGGCCGAGGCGCCGGTCAAGGCGCGGCCGATCATTGCCGCCGGTTTCGAGTTGCCGCGCGGCGGCGAAGGGACGTCGAGCGCCTCTTCTTCCTCATCAGAGCACCCGCACGACGACGCGGCGTGGTGGACCCGTCATCTGAAGCGAAGCATCCTCAAGGATTCGTCGCAGATTCTCGTGCTGGAGGATGACGACGCGGTGCCGTCGAACGGCTCGTTGTTCGGACGCGCGATGGGGTCGGCGGCCAGCGTGGCGTCGTCGCTCTTCACCGATTTCCCGTTCTCGGGCGAGGTCAACTTCCTCACGACCGGTTCGGTGGCGCCGGGCGCATTGCTCTCCGCGACCGCCCTGCCGCGCGGCGTCGCCTATCTCGCGCTCGCCGCCCCGGCCCCGGGCGGCGACTGGTCGATCCGCGCCGCCATGAGCGAGGGCGACCTGTCGTCGTGGAACGTCGCCGGCGCCTATGCCTCGAAGGCGACCAGCGGTCCGCACCGCTACGACCTCGGGCTCTCGTACAGCACACAGGAGTATCTCGGCGGTAATCCCGCCGCGCTGGCGGCGGTCAGGGACGGCAGCCGGAACGTCGGCGAGTTGTACGGCTTCGACGAATGGACGATCAGCCCGACGTTGACCGTCGAGTACGGCGCGCGCTACGCGCACTACGACTATCTCCAGCAGCGCGGCCTGCTCAGCCCGAAGTTCGGCGTGGCCGTCGAGGCCTTTCCGGAAACGACCGTCCGCGTGGCGATCGAGCAGCGCATGGTCGCGCCGGGCGCCGAGGAATTCCTGACCACGAATGCACCCGGCCCGTGGCTCCCGCCCGAGCGCACGTTCGCTCCTCTTGGCGAGGGCGACTTGCGCGCAGAGCGTGGCCGCTTCCTCGACATCGGTCTCGACCGGCAACTCGGCGACGCCTTCGTCGTCGGCGTCAGCCGCTTCCACCAGTCCGTCGACGATCAGCTCGTGACGATCTTCGGGCTGTCGATGCCTGGCGGTCCGCAGTCGGTCGGCCACTACTACGTGGCCGGGGCGGGAGCGGTCGAAGCCGACGGGTGGCAGCTGCGGTTGAGTACCGCGGCCAACGCGCGGTTGCAGGGATCGGTGCAGTACAGCCGCACCGAGGCGCGATGGATCGGCCGGGGCGCGCAGGACCTGCTCGCGACCGCGGCGGCCGCGGCGATTCGGCCGGACGTCGAGGACCTTCACGACCTCACCACGTCGCTGACCGCGGACATCCGCGAGACGGCGACGCGCGTGTTCGTGATCTGCAAGGTGAACAACGGGTTCCTTCGTCCCGGACTCGGGGCGACCACGACGATGACCGACGCCCGCTTCGGCATTCAGGTCAATCAGGCGCTGCCGGTGACCTTTGCCGGGACGAAGTGGGAAGTCCTGATCGGTCTGCGCAACCTGTTCCGCGATCCCGCGGATCCGGCCTCGGTGTACGACGAACTGCTGGTCGTGCGCCCGCCGAGGCGCCTCGTCGGCGGGTTCCTGGTCCGCTTCTAGGCGAGGGGTGCGCCGGGTCTGAAAACCCGGTGCCTGCAAAGGAGGCAGGGCCCGGTCTTCAGACCGGCCCCGACTGTCCTCAACGGTCCTCCCGCATCTGCTCAGACATTTCGCCATGCAAACCGGGCTGTCCGGCTTTTTGAATCGGGGGTCCGGGAGCTTGAACCGTGCGTTCCGACTTTGCAACGAAACCGATTGAATCGCAAGGACTTAGGGTGATCGAGCGGTCCGTGCTCAGGGAACGCCAATTGCTATCCCCGACTCGGCTAGCTGTGTCCCCCCTCACCGACCTGCTGATTCGCGCGAACGCCAGGCGTGCAACCTGGCTGCGACTGCTCGCTCAAGCTGCAGTCGTTGCCGTGCTCCTCTGCCTGGCCGTGGCCAACATCGCCGTGCGGGCGACGTGGTCCGAGCTCGAGGACGGCGTGCTGTGGCGTGCACAGGGTGAAGGCCTGACCGCCCGCGTCGTCGCCGAAGACTCGCCGGCCGCCAGGGCGGGTGTGCGCGCGGGGGACGTGCTGATTGGCGTCAACACCCGGCCCGTGCAGACTTACCGCGATCTCGTCGAGATCTTCCACGGGGCCCGCCGCGGCGACCGGTTCGAATACACCGTCCTGCGGCTGCAATCGCAGCAGATCTTGAGCGTCGCGGTGGCGCCGATTCCGTCGGGACCGGGCCCGCTCTACTACGCCCTGGCGGCAGTCGGCATCTTCTCGCTGCTCGTGGGGGCGTCGGTGCGGCTGCGCCGCCCGGATCATCAGGCGACGCTGCATTTCTTCTGGCTGTGCATCGCCTTCTTTGGCGTGCTCGCCTTCTCGTTCAGCGGCCGGCTCGACACGCTCGATCGGGTCTTCTACTGGGGCGACGTGGTGTCGATGCTGATGCTGCCGCCGCTGTTCCTGCACTTCGCGCTGATGTTCCCCGAGCGGCCGGACGCCTGGGCGCGCAGCGATGCCGGCCGTCCGCTGCTGCCGCTGTTGTATATGCCGGCGCTGCTCCTCGGCGCGGCGCGAGTCGCGAGCATGCTCCGGATGGGCGCCGAGGGCGACGTGCTGACGAACGTCCTGGCGCTCGTCGAGCGCGGCGAGCTGCTGTATTTCGTCGGCAGCCTGGTCGGCGGGCTCTGGATCATGACGCGCGCGCTGAGGCGTGTGCGCTCGGTGACGTCGCGCCGCCAGCTGCGATGGATCGTCTGGGGTACTGCGCTCGGCGCATTGCCCTTCTCACTCGGCTACGCGCTGCCGTTCGCGCTGAACCTGTCGAACCTGCCGCCGATGCCCGGCAGCGAATGGACCGCGGTGCTGATCGGGCTCGTGCCCCTGGCCTTCGCCTCGGCGATCGTGCGCTACCGCTTGATGGACGTCGAAGTCATCATCAAGCGGACGCTCGTCTACGCTGCCGCGCTGGCGGCAATCGCCGCGGTCTACGCCATCATCCTCTGGCTGGTCAGCGAGGTCTTCTTCGGCGGGGATCCGATCCGCAACCCCGTCATCGCGCTGCTCGCGACGCTCGTGGTGGTGCTGCTCGGCCGGCCTCTGAAGAACGCCATTCAGGCCGGGCTCGATCGCGTCTACTACCGCGATCGCTACGACTACCGCCGCGCCCTCGTCGGATTCGCCCGCGACCTGAACAGCGATCTCGACCTCTTCCGCCTCAGCGAGCGGCTGGTGCACCGGGTGATGGAGACGCTGCTCGTCGATCGCATGGCGCTGCTCCTCGCGCCGGTGACCTCGGGCCTGGACGGGCACTTCACGACCATCGCTCACGTCGGCTTCGGCGGCGACCCGCCGATCCTGCTGCGCGGGTCGGACGTCGCGACGCGGCTGATCGCCGGGCATACGCTGGCGCTCGACGATCTGCTCGCGCAACGCCGGCTCGACGTTCGCGAGCTGGATTTCTGGCGCAACGCGGGGATCCACTACTTCGTCCCCTGCGTCTCGAAGGAAGGGACCATCGCCGTCATGGCGCTCGGCCGCCGTGCGACGGCCGACCCGTTGAGCAGTGAGGACATGGCGCTGCTCTCCGCGGTGGCGGCTCAAGCCGCGACGGCGCTCGAGAACGGCCGTCTCTACCGGCAGCTGCGGATGAAGGCGGACGAGCTCGAGCGGATGCGCGAGTTCAGCGAGAACATTCTCGAGTCGCTCAACGACGGGCTCGCCGTGGTCAACCGCGAGAACCGCGTGGTGCGCTGGAACCGGCGCCTCGAGGAGCTGTACGGCGTGCGGCACGAAGACGCCGTCGGCCGCCGGCTCGGCGAGCTGTTCGATCCGATGTTCATGGAGGTTCTGGGATCGCGGCGCGAGGCGGTCGAGGGCTCGGCGTTCTACCGCGTGCCGCTGCCGACCCGCCACGACACGTCGCGCCGGCTGCTGGTCAACGTCGCGACCACGCCGCTGCGCGATTCGGACGGGGCCATCGCCGGAACCATCCTGGTCATCGAGGACATCTCCAGCCGGGTGCAGCTCGAGGAGCAGCTGCAGATCTCCGAGAAGATGGCGTCGATCGGCCTGCTTGCGGCCGGCGTAGCGCACGAGGTCAACACGCCGCTCACCGGCATCTCGAGCTTCACGCAGATGCTGCTGCAGCAGGCCGAGCCGGACGACCCGCGCACCAAGGTCCTGGAGAAGATCGAGCGGCAGACCTTCCGCGCCGCGAAGATCGTCAACGGCCTGCTCAACCTGGCGCGTCCAGCCCAGGTCGACTCCGGCCCGATCGATCTCCACGCTGTGGTCAACGACGTGCTCTCGCTGCTCGAGCATCAGATGCGCAACAGCAGCATTCAGGTGCGCAAGGAACTGCTCCCGACGGGCGCGATCGTCCAGGGGACGGAGTACAAACTGCAGCAGGTGTTCCTGAATCTGTTCCTGAACGCGCGCGATGCGATGCCGCGCGGCGGCTGGCTCACCATCGCCACGTCGCTTCGCGACGACGGCATGGCGACGGTCGAAGTGTCGGATACGGGCTCGGGCATCCCACCGGACTACCTGTCACGCATTTACGATCCGTTCTTCACCACCAAGGACATCGGCAAGGGCACCGGCCTCGGCCTGTCCATCACCTACGGCATCGTCCAGGAGCACGGTGGCACCATCACCTGCGACAGCGTCGTCGGACAGGGCACGCGGTTCCTGCTCGCGCTGCCGAGGGCATCGACACAAGGGCTGCGGCGTGAAGCCGTTCGCTAGCGCGGCGCGAGGCCGCGCCGCTTTCGTGATCTCCGCATGAATCGTTCCGGCAACATCCTGGTCGTCGACGACGAGGAGATCATGCGCGAGATCCTCGAAGCGCTGTTGACGCGGGAAGGCCATCAGGTGCGCCTGGCGTCGAACGCAGCCGAGGGTCTCGAGCTGGCGCGGACGCAGCCGTTCGATGCGGCGATCGTCGACATGATGATGCCAGGGATGGACGGCATCACCACGCTCGAAGAGATCAAGAAAATAGACGACGACCTGCCGGTGCTGATGATCACCGCGTTCGCGTCGGTCGAGAACGCGATCAGCGCGATGAAGCGCGGCGCCTTCGACTACATCACCAAGCCGTTCAAGAACGACGAGGTGCTGGTGGTGCTGCGCAACGCGCTGGCGCAGCGCCGGCTGGTGGCGGAGAACCGCGCCCTGCGCCAGAACCTGCTGGCGCACCAGAACCGGCTCGGCGAAATCATCGGCCGCAGCCCGCGCATGCGCCAGGTGTTCGATCTGATCATGCAGGCGGCGCCGTCGCGCACCACCATCCTGATCAACGGCGAGAGCGGCACCGGCAAGGAGCTGGTGGCGCGTGCCCTGCACCAGAACTCGACCCGTTCCGATCGCGCGTTCATCACCGTCAATTCCGGCAACCTGCCGCCCGACCTGCTCGAGTCGAACCTGTTCGGTCACGTCAAGGGCGCGTTCACCGGCGCGGTCTATCCGAAGAAGGGGCTGTTCGAGCTCGCCGACAAGGGCACGATCTTCTTCGACGAGATCGGCAACATTCCGCTCGAAACGCAGGCCAAG
>Ga0190270_10001452_pt1 | contig 11032 bp, 14 predicted proteins | sample Popmic320T_FD_133748 | JGI IMG/M metagenome (GOLD analysis project Ga0190270, IMG submission 133748) | Populus adjacent soil microbial communities from riparian zone of Weber River, Utah, USA - 320 T | ecosystem: Environmental > Terrestrial > Soil > Riparian zone | place: USA: Utah | collected... | reverse complement strand
GAGTCGCGTCAGCGACCACAGGCTCTTCCGCGGGCGCTTCAGCGACCACAGGCTCTTCCGCGGGCGCTTCAGCGACGACCGACTCTTCCGGAGTCGCGTCAGCGACGACGGGCTCCGTCGGGGCGCTGTCGGTCGACTCCACGTCGTCGGCAGTGCTGTCACTGGACGTGGGGGCCGGCGCCTCGATTGCCTCGTCGTACGGCTCGGACACGGTTGGTTCGGTCACCTTCACTCACCAATTCGCTGACGCACGGTCAGCCAAAGACCTTGAACATCGCCTTACCGAAGCCGAAGTCCAGCCCCGCGATGATGCTCATCATGACGAGCACGAAGACAAGGACGACGAAGAAGTAGGTCACCACCATCTGCTGGGTGGGCCATACGACCTTGCGCATCTCGGCGACGACCTGGCGGTAGAACGTCACCGGCGTCGTGCGACCGCCGCCTTCGCGACGCTTCACGGCGCTGGAGCGTGTATCACTCACGATGCCTCCTCGTTGGCACTTGTCTCGTACTCGTTATTCCTTACACCCACCATTGTGGACCGACATGCGCGCCGATCCCAGGCCTGGCGGGCCCGCAGGGCAGGAGGGACTCGAACCCCCAACCGCCGGTTTTGGAGACCGGTGCTCTTCCAGTTGAGCTACTGCCCTTTGGCGAACTTCCCTCATCCGCGACCCTCGACGAATCAGGTTGAGGGCATGACGACTCAGGGTGAGAATCCACCGGAGAGACGAGTGTACGGGCTCGCGCCGTCCCGCGTCGAACCGGGGCACCGAGCGCAGACGCGGGACACACGGGCACCTCGACGCAGGCGATCGGTGTCCGAGATGGGACGATGAGTCCATGACCGTGGCTTCCCCCAGCTCTTCGAACCGCATCTCTGCCCGTGTCGGCGGCATCGCCGAGTCCGCGACGCTCGCCGTCGACGCCAAGGCCAAGGCTCTGAAGGCGGCCGGCCGGCCGGTGATCGGCTTCGGCGCCGGCGAGCCCGACTTCCCGACGCCCGACTACATCGTCGCCGCCGCGATCGAGGCCTGCTCCGACCCGCGCAACCACCGGTATTCGCCGGCGGGCGGCCTCCCAGAGCTCAAGCAGGCGATCGTCGCGAAGACCCAACGAGACTCGGGCTATACCATCGAACCTGGCCAGGTCGTCGTCACCAACGGCGGCAAGCAGGCGGTCTACGAGGCCTTCGCGACGCTGCTCGACCCGGGTGACGAGGTGCTGTTGCCCACGCCGTACTGGACGACCTACCCGGAGTCGATCCGGCTGGCTGGCGGCGTGCCGGTCGAGGTGGTCGCCGACGAGACGCAGGACTATCTCGTCACCCTCGACCAGCTCGAAGCCGCCCGGACCACCCGGACCAAGGTGCTGCTGTTTTGCTCACCGTCCAACCCAACCGGCGCGGTCTATCCGCCCGACCAGGTCGCGGCGATCGGGCGGTGGGCCGTCGAGCACGGCATCTGGGTCGTGACCGACGAGATCTACGAGCACCTGACCTACGACGGCGTCGAGGCCGTGTCGATGCCGGTCGCCGTCCCCGAACTCGCCGACAGCTGTGTCGTGGTCAACGGGGTGGCCAAGACGTACGCGATGACCGGGTGGCGGGTCGGCTGGATGATCGCGCCGGCCGACGTCGCGAAGGCCGCGGCCAACCTCCAGTCGCATGCCACGTCCAACGTCGCCAATGTCTCTCAGCGGGCGGCGCTGGCCGCCGTCTCGGGCGACCTGGCGGCCGCCAGCCGCATGCGCGAGGCCTTCGATCGCCGCCGCCGCACCATCGTCGAGTTGCTCAACGCCGTCGACGGCGTGACCTGCCCCGAGCCGAAGGGCGCGTTCTACGCGTACCCGTCGGTCGCGGGCGTGCTCGGACGCGAAGTGGGCGGTCGGCGACCGGCGACCTCGGCTGAGCTGGCCGAGCTCATTTTGGAAGAGGTCGAGGTCGCGGTCGTACCAGGCGAGGCGTTCGGTACGCCCGGCTATCTCCGGCTCTCCTACGCGCTGTCCGACGACGACCTCGTCGAGGGCGTCGGCCGGATCCAGAAGCTGCTCGGTGCGGCCTGACCCGATGGTCCTCGACGGCTGCTATTCCTGCACGGTCGAGTCCTCCGGCGAGCTGCCGTCGTGGCAGCGGATCGTCGTGACCGACCATTGGCGGGTCGTGCATGCCTTCAACAGCTCGCTGCTCGGCTGGCTGGTCGTCTTGCCGCGGCGACACATCGAGAGCCTGGCCGAGCTCGAGCCCGAGTCCGCCGCCGCACTGGGACCTTTGCTGACCGACCTCACGAGCGCGCTGCAAAAGGTCACCGGCTGCCAAAAGACGTACGTGATGCTGTTCGCCGAGGCCGAGGGCTTCGCCCACCTGCACATCCACGTCGTGCCGCGCATGGCCGACCAGCCGGAGGACGAGCGCGGGCCGCAGATCTTCGCCCGGCTCGACCGCCCGGAGGGTGAACGCGTGCCCGAGGTCGATCGCAAACGGGTGGCCGACGAGATCGGCGAGGCGCTGGGCCGGTGACCTCGCTCGACCCGCATCCCCGCATCGTCGACGACGAAGCCGCCCCGCGCCGCGACGTCCACACGCTGCCGAAGGCGCATCTGCACCTGCACTTCACGGGGGCGATGCGGCACACGACGCTGGTCGAGCTGGCCCAGCGGGACGGCATCCGGCTGCCCTCGGCGTTGGCCGAGGACTGGCCGCCCAAGCTGACGGCCACCGACGAGAAGGGCTGGTTTCGCTTCCAGCGGCTCTATGACGTCGCCCGGTCGGTGCTGCGGACCGAGGCCGATCTGCGCCGGCTCGTCCTCGAGGCGGCCGAGGACGACGCCAACGACGGCTGCGGCTGGATGGAGATCCAGGTCGACCCGTCGGGCTACGGCAACCGGTTCGGAGGCATCACGGCGTTTACCGACCTGGTGCTCGACGCCGTACGGGTCGCCGAGCGCCAGGTCGGCATCGGCATCGGCGTCGTGATCGCCGCCAACCGGACGCGGCACCCGCTCGACGCGCGTACGCTGGCGCGGCTCGCGGCCCAGTACGCCGGGCGCGGCGTCGTCGGGTTCGGGCTGTCCAACGACGAGCGTCGGGGACGCATCGATGACTTCGCTCCGGCGTTCTCGATCGCAAGCCGGGCCGACCTGATCAGCAATCCGCACGGCGGCGAGCTACGCGGGCCGGACAGCGTCGCCGGCTGTCTCGACCAACTACACGCCGACCGGGTCGGCCACGGCGTGCGCTGCGTCGAGGATCCGCGGGTGCTCGACGCGGTCGTCGCTGCCGGCGTCACCCTCGAGGTCTGCCCGGTCTCCAATGTCTCCCTCGGCGTCTACGCGTCGATCGAGGAGGTACCGGTGCTGGAGCTGCTCGACGCCGGCGTCCCGATCAGTCTCGGCGCCGACGACCCGCTGCTGTTCGGGTCACGGCTGGCCGGTCAGTACGCCGTCGTTCGCGCAGCGCACGGGGTCGACGACGCGACGCTGGCCGAGCTGGCCCGGATGTCGATCCGAGGCTCCTGCGCACCGACCTCCGTCAAGTCCGGACTTCTCGACGGCGTCGACGGCTGGATACGGGCCGAGCCGACCGACCCGTAGTGGAGTAATCTGCGCGCCCATGACTCTGGGGCCCGCACCTCGCATCGTTGTCATGCTCGCCGCTGCGTCCGGCCTCGTCCTGACCGCCTGCTCGGGCGACGACGCACCGACGGCCAGTTCGCTCACGATCGTGGACACACACGAGCTCGACCTGCCCTTCGGAGACGCGTACCTCTCCCCTGACGGCGAGCGGATCGCGACGTACGCGGACAGCGAGCTGTGCATCTACACCGCCGACGGCGACCAGGAACGGTGCACCGCGGACGAGTTGCAGCTCGACCCGAACTCGATCCGGTGGAGCCCGGACAGCAGCAGGCTGGCGTTCACCGAGAACTACTTCGTCTTCCTGACCGAGCCCGACATCTGGGTGCTCGACGCCGACTCGGCCGAGGCGACAGACCTCACCGACGACGGCGTCGCTCCGCATGAGATCAACGTCATCGCCGACGCCGACTCCAGTGACGCCGTGGTCGACACCACCCCGACGTGGGTGGACGACTCGACGATCCGGTTCATCCGACGAACCGGCGACGACGAGCCGGTCGCCGTGATGGAGATATCGACCTCGGGCGGCGACCCCGACGAGGTTGGGACCCTCGACACGACCACGCCGCCGGCCGCGGTCGCCTACGGACCCGACGGCACCTCCGCCGTCTACGGGCGGCTGGGCGACGGCGACCTGGTGATGTCCGACCTCGACGGTGGCAACGTCGAGACGCTCTCCGACGTCCCTGGGTATGCCGTCTCGGCCTCTCCGGCGGGCGACGAGGTCGTCGTGCTCCCGGCCGCCAGTGCATGGTTGACGGACGACGATGCGCCGCCGACGAGCATCCATTCGTTCGACGGGGGCGAGCCGATGGAGATCGACGGTCGGCTGACCTGGGCGACCTGGCGCAATGACGGCGACGGGTTCGCTTACGCCGAGGCCGATGAGATGACCCCGACGTCGATGTCGTTGCGGCTCGCCGACAGTCCGGCCGCCGAGGCGGAAGAGGTCGGCCACGGCTCCTACCTCGCGCCCTACCGCGCGGCATCGTTCCGGCTGCCGGTCTGGTCGGCGCAGGACACCATGCTGCTGATGCAACTCAACGAGGACGGTGACGGCGACGCGAGCGGCTTCGGCTACGTCCTCGTCCAGTTCGGCGCGGAGTGAGGCGCGTCGCGACCGGTTTGAGAGGGTGGACGCATGACGCAGCCGTCGGCATCGCAACAACCGCCGTCCGGCTATCCGTACGGGCCGCCGCCACCGCCCCGACCCATCCCGCCGAAGCATCCGGACGCCGTGACCGTGCTCGTGCTCGGCGTCATCGCCGTCGCGGCCTTCCCGCTGACCGGTCCCTTCGCGTGGGCCATCGGTGCTCGGGCGCGGCGCGAGTTCGACGCCAATCCCGGCCGTTGGTCGGGTGAGGACGAGCTCAAGGTCGGCTACGTCCTCGGCATCGTCGGGACGGTCCTGTTGCTGCTCGGCGTGATCGCGATCGCCGTCCTGATCCTTACCTTCATCACCCTCGCACGGAGTTGACATTGTCCGAACCGCCATCGGAACGCCCGGAGTCAGAGCCGACGCCGGACTCGGAACAGACCGCACCGCAGCCGCCCCCCGGGCAACCGCCGTATCCGCCGGGTCAGCCGCCCTATCCGCCCGGGCAGCCGCCCTACCCGCCCGGGCAGCCGCCCTATCCCCCGCCGCCTTACGGGTACGGGCAGCCGTACGCCTTCGTGCCGTACCAGCCCAAGCCACGCCACCCGCAGGCCATCACCGTCATGGTCCTCGGCTGCATCGCGCTGGTCGGCGGGCTGTTCACCGGCGGCCTGGCCACCGTGGTGGGGCCGTTCGCATGGGTGATCGGCGGCCGGGCCAAGCGTGAGATCGCGGCCGAGCCGGGTCGTTACTCCGACGAGGAACTGGTCACGATCGGCTACGTCCTCGGCATCGTCGCGACCGTGCTGCTCGCTCTCGGCGTTATCGGAATCGTGACTCTCATCGTCGTGGTCGCGGCCGCCTGACCGCGTCCCGACTCAGAGCTCGACGCCGACCAACACCGGCTCGTTGACGAGTCGTACTCCGAACCGCGCCTCGACGCCGTCCCGGACCTCGCGGGCGAGCCGCACCAACTCGGCGGCGCTCGCCGAGCCCCGGTTGGTCAGTGCGAGCGTGTGCTTGGACGACAAGCGCACCTCGCCGTCGCCGTAGCCCTTGCCGTAGCCGGCATGCTCGATCAGCCACGCCGCACTGGTCTTCACCCGACCGTCTTCGACCGGCCACCGCGGCGCCTCAGCGGGCAGCCGCTCGGCCGGCTCGGCGTCCAGGATGGGGTTGGTGAAGAACGAGCCGGCGCTCCACGTGTCGTGATCGTCGGGGTCGAGCACCATGCCCTTGCCGCGACGCAGCTCGAGGACGGCCGACCGCACCTCGGCGCTCGGCCGGCGCGATCCGATCGGGGCATCCAGCCGCCGGGCCAGCTCGGCATAGGCCAACGGCGCCGACAGATCGCCCCGAGCGAACTGGAACGTGACGCCCAGGATGAGATGGCGATCCGGCTCCCGCTTGAACCGGCTCGTGCGATAGCCGAACCCGCAGTCGCCCGCCGCGTACGTGGTTTGGCGCTGGTGCTTGCGGTCGTACGTGCGGACCGACGCGATCGACTGGGAGACCTCCTGCCCGTACGCGCCGACGTTTTGCATCGGGACCGCTCCGCACCGCCCCGGGATGCCGGACAGGCACTCGACGCCGCGCCATTCCTCGGCGATCGCGCGCACGACGAACGCGTCCCAGTCCTCACCGGGCGCGATCGTCACCGACAGGACGCCGCAGCCGTCGTCGGCGATGTCGACGCCGGCGATCCGGACCGCGACGACCGTGCCGTCGAAACCCGCGTCGTCGACCACCAGGTTGCTGCCGCCGCCGAGCACGAGGACCGGCTCACCCGTGCTGTCACAGGTCGCGACCTCGGCGATCAGCTCGGCCTCGTCGTGCACCTCGACCAGGCGCTTGGGCGGACCGCCCAGCCGCAGGGTCGTGAGCTCGGCGAGCGGAACGGTCGGGCGCTCAGGCATTGCGGGTCACGACGGCTCGGGCCTGGCCGAGGACCTTCTGCCCGCCGCACGTCACCGTCAGGTCGATCCGGACCCGATCCGGCTGATCGGTCGGCTTGACGTCGCCGACGACCTCGACCTCCACGCCGGCCTCGTCGTCGGGCACGGCGACCGGGCGGGTGAAGCGGCTGCCGAGCTCGACGACGCGGTCGGCGCCGCCGGCCCATTCGGCGGCCGCCCGGCCGGCCAGGGCCAGGGTGTACATGCCGTGGGCGATGACGCCCGGCAGGCCGACCTCGGTCGCGACCCGCTGCGACCAGTGAATCGGGTTGAAGTCACCGCTGGCACCGGCGTAGCGCACCAGGTCAGACCGGCGCACTACGTAGGCCACCGGTCCGAGCGTGGCACCGGACTCGAGGACCGTCATGCGTCATCACCGCTCGGAGCCCGGTGGGCCAAGGTGGCGTAGGCGACGCAGACACGCTCGCCGTCGACGGTACGGACGGTGCTGCGGGTCGCGATGAGGCTGGTGCCGGCGGCCTGGCGTACCGTCTCGACGCCGATCGTGGCGGTCAGCACGTCACCGGCGTGGATCGGCCGGTCGATCTCGAAGCGCTGCTCGGAGTGGACGACGTTGCGCAGCTCGATGCCGACGTCGGGATCGGCCATGAAATCGGACATCGCCTGAAATGCCACGACCATCGGAAACGTCGGCGGCGCGACGACGTCGGGATGGCCGGCCGCCCGCGCGGCAGCCGGGTCGCGATGCACGTCGTCGTCGGCGCCGACCGCGTCGGCGAACGCCGCGATCTGGCTGCGGCTGACGTCGTACGGCGGCGTCGGCGGGAATTCTCGACCGGCGAGATCTGGGGCCAGCGGCATCGACGGGTCAGCGAGCCGCGATCAGCGGGTCTCGCGGTGGTCGGTGTGCTTCTTGCAACGCGGACAGTACTTCTTCAGCTCCATGCGGTCCGGGTCGTTGCGCCGGTTCTTCTTGGTGATGTAGTTGCGCTCTTTGCAGACGGTGCACGCCATCGTGATCTTGGGGCGGACGTCTGAACTCTTGGTGGCCACGATTCGGTGCCTCTGATTCCTTCGGTACGGGTGGTAGGTGCGACTGAGTAGTAGCGGGGGCGGGACTCGAACCCGCGACACCACGATTATGAGCCGTGTGCTCTGACCACCTGAGCTACCCCGCCACGGGAGGTGGTGCTACCAGTCTCCCAGAGCCCCAATACGGAATCGAACCGTAGACCTTCTCCTTACCATGGAGACGCTCTGCCGACTGAGCTATTGGGGCAAGCGACCACAGAGGATACACAGCCCCGGACCCGCCGCGCCAAAGCGCCACCATGCGGTCGCCACCACGGTGGGCAACCGATCCGGTTTAGCACGGCGAGCACCTCAGTTACCAGGGTCAGACGACCGGGAGTCTGGCCGTCGGAGCGTCCTACGATTCGCCGGTCGGCTCGGTGCACTGCCGTGCCTTCGGAGGGACGGACCGCGGCTCCTCCGGCGCGACCGGGGGTCAGATCACACGAAGGGGAATACACATGCGACGACTCATTGGGGCGGCCCTCGCTGCTGGGGTGATGGCGGCTGGCTTGCTCGGGCCGGCGAACGCGGTCGAGGTCGGCCACGAGGGCTGCACACCCGGCTACTGGAAGAATCACACCGACAATTGGGAGGAAGCGTCGCCCGACCAGTTGGTGAGCAGCATCTATCACGTGTCGCCGGCGCTCGCGACCGTCACACTCGAAGAGGCCCTGGCGCTGCGCGGCGGGCCGGGTGTCGCCGGTGGCGAACAGATCCTGGTCCGCGCCGCGGTCGCCGCCTACCTCAACGCCGCCCACGACGGTCTCGGCTACCCGTGGCGACGGTTCGCGATGGGCCTCGACGGCCGGCCGCCGCTGGTGCCCTACGTCAACGACGCCCTGGAGAGCGGTGACCGAGCCACCATGATCGCGGTGGCTCGGCGACTCGACGCCGACAACAACCTGGGCTGCCCGCTGAACTAGTCACCCCTCGAGTCCGCGAGTGGCGCAACGTTGTCGCTTCCTCGGCATGCCGACGGCGACCATGCGCCACTCGCGGTTCGGGCTCGCGGGGTAGGTTTCACGTCATGTCACGTACCACCATGACGGTGACCCCACAGCTGCACGACTATCTCGCCGCCCACAATCGGCCGCAGCCCGACGAAATCCTGCGCGACCTCGCCGCCGAGACGGCCGACGCGCTCCCGGACGAGGCCGGTATGCAGATCGCCCCGGAGCAGGGCGCGTTCATGACGTTGCTGACCAAGGTCGTCGGCGTCCGCTTCGCCGTCGAGGTCGGCACCTTCACCGGCTACTCGTCGCTGTGCGTCGCCCGCGGGCTGGCGCCCGGCGGCCGACTGCTGTGCTGCGACGTGAGCGAGGAGTTCACGTCGATCGCCCGTCGCTACTGGGATCGGGCCGGCGTCGCCGACCGCATCGAGCTCCGGATCGCCCCGGGGATCGACACCCTGCGCGCCTTGCCCACCGACCCGCCCATCGACCTGGCCTTCGTCGACGCCGACAAGGAGGGCTACGTCGACTACTGGGACGAGATCGTGCCGCGACTACGGTCGGGCGGCGTCGTCCTCGTCGACAACGTGTTTTCCAACAGCCGCGTCGTCGCCGACGACCCCGGACCGACCGGCGAGGCGATCCAACGCTTCAACGACCACGCGGCCGGTGACGACCGGGTGGAGCTGGCCATGCTGCCGATCGCGGACGGGCTCACCTTCGCCCGCAAGCTCTGAGCGTCAACGGAGACTTGGAGTTGCGGTCGCCAGGGATGCCGCAACTCCAAGTCTCCAGTCTGTGGTGGGTCAGCAGACCGAGTCAGTCGGCTTGGGTTTGGCCAGACCGAAGATCGGTCGCAGGCTGAGCCCGGCCAACGTCCCGAAGATGGCCGTCAGCCCCCACAGCCATCCGTGCAGGCTGAACGACGCGATGCCGCCGAAGTACGCGCCGATATTGCAGCCGTACGCGATGCGGGCGCCGTAGCCCATCAGGAGGCCGCCGATGATCGCGCCGACAGCGAGCCGGCGCGGGATCCGACGGTGGAGCGTGAACGCCGCTCGACATCGCGAACCGGGTCGACGACGAGCACCTCGCCGGCGTCGTGGAGCAGGTAGCTACGGTTGCCGAGCTGTGGGGTATCGATGACAATCACGTCCATGTCGTAAGTCTAGTGGATTACTGTACTTATAGGTTTGGGCCCGATCACGTACGTTCGGGTCTTCGCACGACGGCGAAGGAGGCGGCCCGTGGCCGACCCGGACTGGCCGGCGCTGGCGGGCGCACTCGACGGCGATGTGCTGACCCCGGACGCGCCCGACTACGACGACGTGCGTCGGCCCGCGATCCCGAACTTCCACGACGTGCGCCCGCAGGCGATCGCTCGCTGTGCGACGCCGATCGACGTGGCCGAGACGATCGCGTTCGCGACCCGGCACGGCCTGCCGTTCGCCCCCCGAAGCGGCGGTCATTGCTTCGCCGGCGGGTCGTCGACCCGAGGGATTGTCGTCGACGTCTCTGCGATGGACGCCGTCGCGGTGTCGGACGGGACCGTCGCGGTGGGCGCCGGCACCCGACTCGGCCCGCTCTACGACGCTCTCGCCGCCCACGATGCGACGATCCCGGCCGGCTGCGGCCCGACGGTGGGAGTCGCGGGTCTCGTCCTCGGCGGCGGGCTCGGCATCCTCGGACGCGCCTACGGCCTCACGTCGGACCGGCTCGTCAGCGCCCAGGTCGTCCTGGCCGACGGGCGCACCGTCCGATGCGACGACGAGCGCGACGCCGACCTGTTCTGGGCCCTGCGAGGCGCCGGCGGCTGTCGCTTCGGCATCGTGACGTCAGTGGAGCTCGCGACTGTCGCCGCGCCGCGCATGACCGGCTTCCACCTGCGCTGGCCGGCGGAGTCGGCAACGCGGGTCGTCGACGCCTGGCAACACTGGGCGCCGGACGCTCCCGACGGACTGGCGGCGAGCCTGCTGGTCCGAGCGACCGGCGCCGCAGACGTTGCGCCGACGGTCAACGTCTTCGGCTCGATGATGGGAGCCGAGGCCGACCTGACCCCCCTGGTCGACGACCTGACGACCCGGGTCGGCGCCGAACCCGAGTCGACGCTGATCCGAGAGGGCTCACATCGCGACACGAAGCGGCTGCTGGTCGAGCTGTTTCCCGGCGAGGAGAACGCCGATCATCTCTACAGCAAGTCGGAGTACTTCGAGCGCTCGCTGCCGGTCGAAGCCATCGCGAAGCTCGTCGACCACTTCGCCGACGGACGGCCCGACGGCGAGACGCGGATCCTCGACTTCATGCCGTGGGGCGGCGCCTACAACCGAGTGCGCCCCGACGCAACGGCCTTCCCCCAT
>Ga0190270_10001451_pt1 | contig 11033 bp, 12 predicted proteins | sample Popmic320T_FD_133748 | JGI IMG/M metagenome (GOLD analysis project Ga0190270, IMG submission 133748) | Populus adjacent soil microbial communities from riparian zone of Weber River, Utah, USA - 320 T | ecosystem: Environmental > Terrestrial > Soil > Riparian zone | place: USA: Utah | collected... | reverse complement strand
CGTGGCCGAGCGCGCGGCCCAGCGCGCCTCCATCCAAAGCCAACTCGCCGAGCGCCAGGCTCTCTACTCCTCCATCAAGGACCAGATCGCGCAGCTCGAGGCGGCCGAGCGGGCGCGCCAGGCTCGCCTCGCCGCTCAGGCGCGGGCCGCCGCGAAGACGCAGCAGTCGGCACCGGCCCCGGCGCCTGCACCGGCCCCGTCGAACTCGTCCGGTGGTTCCTCGGGCAGCTCCGCTCCTCCGCCTGCGACGCACTCGAGCGTGGTCTCGATCGCGCTCCAGTACCTCGGCGTCCCCTATGTCTGGGGCGGCGCCAGCCCATCGGGTTTCGATTGCTCCGGCCTGACTATGTACGCCTACGCGAAGGTCGGCGTCTACCTGCCGCACAACGCGGCGATGCAGTACGGAATGGGCACCCCGGTCTCGCGGAGCCAGTTAGCGCCCGGAGACCTCGTCTTCTTCAACGGGCTCTCACACGTCGGCATGTACATCGGCGGTGGGCGGTTCGTGCACGCCCCGCACACCGGCGACGTCGTGAAGATCTCGAGCCTGTCGGAGTACTGGTACGCGGCCACGTACGTCGGCGCACGCAGGTACTAACCGACATCTCACTGCAAGTTTTTCGGTGGAGCGGCATCTCATTAGGTGCAGAAGAGTTCGCGCACAGGAAACGGCCAGGTCTCCTTCCTGGCCGTTTTCTTTTTTTGGCCCCGTCGAGGTACCCCCATTTAGGTAAGCGCTAAAGGCCTCGCGCCGGGCGGTCGAAGAAGGCCACTTCACCCCGGGACAGGGTTCCGCATCTCATGTGCCGTCGTCTTTCCACACATCTCGTCGTGTTGGTCCTGCTGCTCGCCTTCCCGGCGGCTGCAGCGGCCGCGCCCGACCGCTCCGACGAAGGAGTGAGGCCGACGATGCCCGTCGAGATGCGGCCGACGACCGGCGAGAAGGCCGTTACGATCGCGCTCCGATACCTGGGCACGCCGTACAGCTGGGCCGGGGCGACCCCGGCAGGCTTCGACTGCTCGGGCTTCGTGATGTACGTCTACGGGAAGCTCGACATCACGCTTCCCCACTCGAGCTGGATGCTCTGGGGCGAGGGCCGGGCGGTCACGCGCAAGCGCCTGCGGGCCGGCGACATCGTCTTCTTCAACGGCCGCTCCCACGTAGGCATCTACGTCCAGAACGGGAAATTCGTGCACTCGCCACATTCCGGCGACGTCGTGAAGATCTCGCGCTTCTCCGAGGACTGGTACGGCGCGACATACGACGGCGCCCGCCGCGTCGGCGGCTAGTCGTCCAGAGGCGCGTCGAAGAGAGCGAGCCAGCGTGAGAGGTCGGGCTCGATCGGAAGCTCCTTCTCGAGCTCGGCCTTGAGCTTCAGCTCCTCGGCGTTGTCGCGCTCCTGCTCCTTGTCCGTAGGGACGAAGGGCCAGAAGGTCGCGGTCTTGTAGCCGTAGATGAGAAAGACGGGGTGCTCGCCGCCCCTGAACTTGAAGATCGCGGCGAGAAGCTGGCCGCCGAACCCGCGGGCCTGGAGCTCCGAGCTGACGAGATGTGTCGTCGTGACCAGGTCCTCGAAGTCGGAGTCGTGGATGACGATCCACTGGAAGCCGAAGCTGTCCGAGCGGCGCCTGACCTTCGACCCGGAGTCGGCCGCGGCCACGCCGAGGAGCTCGTCGATGTCGCGCTCGGCCTGCATGAACTCGCCCGCCGAGAGCGGCTTGAAGACAACAGCCGCGACCCCGTCGGGCTTCAGGCCCAGCTCGGTCTCGAGCGTTATCTGCGCGGTCGAGAGCGCGAAGAGCCGGTCGAGGTTCGCACCCTTGAGCTTCTTGCGTCCGAAGAGGACGTCGCCGAGGCCCATCAGCGCTCGGCCTGCCCGAGCTCGCGCGCGATCGCGTCCAAGCGGCGGATTCTCTGCTCGATCGGCGGATGATCCATGAACATCTCGAACCGGCGGAAGAACTGCCACCACCGTAGCCGCCGCTGTGCCGGGACGATGCAAAAGGCGCTGACCGGCGCGCCGCCTCTGAGGTCTCCCCTCGGAGTCGTACCGGCGATCTTGAGGAGCGCCGACTGCAGCGCTTCTGGCCTTCCGGTGAGCAGGCAGGCCCCGCGATCGGCGACGTACTCCCGGTACCGAGACATCGTCCAGAGAAGCAGCGACCCCACGACGAACACGGGGAAGTAATAGAAGAAGAGCAGCTTGGCCCGGCCGTCCGAGTGCCAAAGGCCGGCGCCGAGGAGGGTCGGGCCGGCAACGAACGTCATCACCATGCCGTCCCGATTGACCACGTGGGCGAGCTCGTGCGCAACAACGGCCTCGAGGTCTGCTCCATCGAGCCGGCGCAGAAGCTCCGTCGTGACGACGACAATCGCACGCGGGGGTAGGAGGCCGACCGCGAATGCGTTCGGCGCCCACGAGCGGGTCAGAGCGATACGGGGGCACGGAATGTCCGCCTCGGCCGCGAGCCGCGCCACCATCGCCTCGAGCTCGGGCTGCTCCCCGGGGTCCAGCACCTTTGCGCCGACCGCGCGAAGCGCGCTGCGCTCGACGCCGTCGAAGCCCTGAAGGACGACGGCGGCCAGCCCAAGAGCGACGATGAGCCAAAACATCGTGGTCACCAGCGCATCCCACCAGCCGCTCACGGCAAGGAACGAGGCGACGAAAAACGCGACCGCGACGAGGGCAAGGGCCAGGTAGATCAGGACGACGAGGGCGAGCGCGATCGCCATCCGGACCGACAACCCCAAATCCCTCCCTAACCCCTTGCGCCTCAAGGCGGGCGCAGCTTACTCGACCGGCCGGCCCATCTCCTGGGCGATCTCGGCGAGGCGCGCGAGGCGCTTCTCGAGCGGCGGGTGCGTGGCGAAGAGCTCGCCGAGCGACGACTTCACGTTCGTCGGGATGATGAAGAAGGCGTTCATGCCCTCGACCTGGCGAAGGTCGCGCTGCGGGATGCGGGTCATGTCGCTCGCGATCTTCTGCAACGCGCTCATCAGCTGCTCGGGCGCGCCTGTGATGAGGGCCGCCCCGCGATCCGCCGCGTACTCCCGGTAGCGGGAGATCGTCCGGATGAGGACGAAGCTGATGATGTAGGTGGCGATCGAGACGAGGAAGATGATCAGCCAGGCCGGCGCGCCGCCGTCCCGGTTCCGCCCGCCGCCGCTGAACATGCCGCCGTAGAGGCCGACGCGCGTGAGCAGCGCAGCGAGCATGGCGAAGAAGCTCGCCAGCGTCATGACGAGGACGTCGCGGTTCGCCACGTGCGAAAGCTCGTGGGCAAGCACGCCCTCGATCTCCTGCGGCTCGAGCCGGCGCCACAGGCCCTCGGTCACCGCGACCGCGGCGTGCTTCGGGCTTCGCCCGGTTGCGAAGGCGTTGGGAACGTCGGTCGGAATGATGGCCACCCGCGGCTTCGGCAGGTCGGCCATCGCGCAGAGGCGCTCGACCATCGCGTGAAGCTCGGGCGCCTGCTCCGCGGCGACCACCTTCGCGCCCGAGGCGGCGAGGGCGATCTTGTCCGAGGTGAAGTACTGGAAGAACGCGAGCCCGACGACGATGAGCAACATCGGGACGAGCCCCACGTTCAGGACGTTGAAGAGGACGACCGCGAAGATGACGTAGAGGAGCCCGAGCAAGAAGGTCGTGAGGAGCATCCGCGCAGACAGGCCCGCGTCCCGTCCATAGGCCTTGCGTTGCATGGTGAAAAGTGTACCCAGGGGGTATCGCCGCCCGGCGCACCTAGAGTTCGTCCATGGCCCGTGCCGCGGCACTCGCGCTCGTCCTCTTCGCTGTCGTGGCCGGCGATGCGCGCGCCGCTCAGCAGTTCCAGGTCTACACGGCCAACATGCCGATCGCGAACTACCCGAATGGAGCGATCGGCCTTGTCGTTCCCGGCGCTGGGCCGGAGACAAGCCACGATCAGGCGCTCCAGGCGCTCCTCCGCGGCAAGGTCGTGAACTCGCTACGCGGTGGTCCTCCTGCCGGGCCACCGCTCATCGAGATCACGTCGGCCCAGGCCCTCCCAGCGGGTCCGCGCATTTTCGTCGGCCTACCTCAAGGGGGGAAACAACCGAACGACCGCCGCTACTTCGTGGTGGTCATCGGCAACGGATATCACGGGCTGCTTACCTCGGACTCGACCCGCATCCCCGGGCTCGTCTCGATCGCGGACATCGCTCCCACCGCGCTTGCGGAGGACGGCGCGCTCGGCTCGCAGCCGGACTCTGACCCGGCAGCCTCCCTCGCCGCCCTCGACGAACGGATCGACGACCACAACGACTCCCGGGTGCCGGCGGGCCTCCTCGCGGGTCTCATCCTCGTCGCGCTCGCGCTCGTTTGGCCAAAGGCCGGACTTCTGGGATTCGGCGCCGCGCTTCTCGCCAACCTCGCGCTCGGGCTGGCGGAGGTCTCCTCGTTTTGGCTGACCCTGCTCGTCATCTGCCTGGCTGCCGCGGCGGGCGGGCCGCTCCTCGCGCTCGCTCTCCGCTCCGACCTCGCCGTTGGCCTGTTCCTCGCCGGGATAGTCACGGCCTACCTCGTCGCGCTCGGAGTCGACGGAAGCGCCGTCGCGCTCTCGCCGTTCGGCCCGAGCCAGAACTCCCGGTATTACGGGCTGTCGAATTTCCTCGAAACGATGCTGCTCGTGCCTGCCCTCGGCGGCGCCGTCTTCCTCTGGCGGCGCCTCGGTTGGCCCGCCTTCGCAGGGATCGCCCTTCTCGGCTTCGTGACGGTGGCCGGGAACCGCTTCGGCGCGGACGGAGGAGGCGCGATCGTCCTCGCCGTCGCGTTCCCGCTGCTCGCGATCCTGCTCGCCCGGCTGCGGGGGAGGCGCCTCGCGGTCGTGGTCGGGACCGCCGCCGCCTTTGCCGCGGGCCTCCTCGTCCTCGACGCCGTGACCGGGCCGGAGAGCCACGTGTCGCGCGCGCTCGACTCCGGCCCGTCCGGGATCGCCGCCGACCTGCGCGACCGCGTCGAGCTCTCGTGGGATCGAATCGCCCAACAGGCCGGCATCGCGACGGTAGTTGCCGTTTGCCTGCCCGTGCTCGTGATCCTCGTCGTCCGGCTCCTCCGCTCCGACGCACCGCTCGAGCGGCGGGCACTGCCACTCGCATTCGCGGCGGCGCTGGCCACCTCCCTGGTCGTGAACGACTCGCCCAACGACGTCCTCACCGCCGGTTTGGTGGGGTATGTCGTTGTCGAGGCCGTTATGCTTCGCGACCGATGCGCTGCGCTGTCGCCGTCACGGGAATCCTCGCCGGGCTCGCCATCCTCACTGCCGGCTGCGGCTCCGCCACGGTCGTGAGCCCGACGGCGGAGACCGTGGAAGGTGCCCTCCCGACGGAGCCCACGCAGACGGTGAACACGAGCAAGGGCGACCCGACCGCAGGCAAGGAGGTCTTTACGTCTGCGGGCTGCGCCGGCTGCCACACATACGGGCCCGCCGGCTCGTCGGCGACAATCGGGCCCGACCTCGACACGGCTCTCCAGGGGAAGGACGCAGCCTTCGTGCTCGAGTCGATCGTCGATCCGAACAAAGAGGTTGCGTCCGGCTTCCAGCCGAACATCATGCCGACCACGTTCGGCGAGTCGCTCTCCGACCAGCAGCTGGCCGATCTCGTCGCCTTCCTGACGCAGCCGTCGAGCTGACGCTCCCAACTGGCTTTCCGCGCGATGTCGAGGTGCTCGCCTGCGACCTCGACCGCACGCTGATCGCGAAGGACGGCATGCTGCCTCCGAGGACGGAGGCGGCGATCCGCGCGGCCCGCGCGGACGGGATTCGCGTCGTCATCGCCACCGGGCGCATGTTCGTCTCGGTCCGCCCGTATGTCCTTCAGGCAGGGATCGACGACCCCGTCGTCTGCTACCAGGGCGCGGTCGTCGCCGAGCCCAAGAGCGGCCGCTGGCTTCGCCACGAGCCGATCCCCGTGGCGCTTGCGAAGGAGGCGATCCAGGCGATCGTCGGCGAAGGCTTCCACTGCAACGTCTACGTGGACGACGAGCTCTTCGTCGGAAGGGTGACACCCGAGGCCCGCGCCTACGCGGACTTCCAGGGCCTCGTCATCCACGAAGTCGGCGACCTCGCCGCGTGGCTCGAGAAGCCGGCGACGAAGGTGGTGTCCGTGGGCGAGCCCGATCTCCTGGACGGCCTCGAGCTGCGCCTGAAGGATCGCTTCGCCGGCCGCCTCTACATCTCGAAGTCACTGCCCTTCTTCCTCGAGATCGCGAGCCCAAAGGTGACGAAGGGCTCCGGGCTCCAGTTCCTCGCCGAGCACATCGGCTTTTCGGCGGAGCGGACGGTCGCATTCGGTGACGGCGAGAACGACATCGAGCTGCTCGAATGGGCCGGCTTCGGGATCGCCGTGGCGAACGCACACGAGCGCCTGATCGGGATCGCCGACTACGTCTGCCCGCCCGTCACCGAAGAAGGCGTAGCTCAGGTCATCGAAGCCGTCCTACAATCGCGCGCATGATCGACGTCCGCGCCGCCCGCGCCGACCCGGACAGCTGGCGCGCGGCGCTTGCGCGCAAGGGCGCGGCCGAGATCTTCGACGAGTTCCTGCAGGCCGACGAGGCCTGGCGCGCCGCCAACACGCGGGTGGACGAGCTCCGCGCCGCGCGCAAGCCGGCCGGGAAGGGCAAGCCCTCCCCGGAGGAGATCCAGCGCCTGAACGCGCTCAAGGAAGAGCTGAAGCAGGCCGAGTCGGCGCTCGAGACGGAGGCCGTGAAGCGGGACGACCTGCTCACCCGCATCCCGAATCCCCCCGACCCGACCGCGCCCGACGGCTTCGCGGAGGAGGACGCGGTCGAGCTGCGCCGGTCGGGCGATCCGCCGCCGCTCGGCTTCGAGCCGCGCGACCACCTCGAGCTCGGCGAGATCGACATGGAGCGCGGCGCGAAGGTGTCGGGCTCCCGCTTCGCCTACCGCCTCGGCGACATGGCGCTTGCCGAGCTCGCGCTCTACCGCTTCGCCCTCGACCGGCTGGCGAGGAAGGGGTTCACGCCCGTCCTCCCGCCGGTGCTCGTCCGCGAGGCGGCCATGTACGGCACCGGCTTCCTGCCGACGGACGAGGTGAACATCTACCGGATCGAGCGCGACGACCTCTACCTCACGGGAACCTCGGAGGTCGCGCTCGCCGCGTACCACATGGACGAGGAGCTCGATGCGGCCTCACTCCCATACCGCTACGCCGGGTACTCGACCTGCTTCCGCCGGGAGGCGGGCGCGGCCGGGAAGGATACGCGCGGGATGTTTCGCGTCCACCAGTTCGACAAGGTGGAGATGTTCGTGTTCTGCCTCCCCGAGGAGTCGGCCGACCAGCACGAGTTTCTCTTGTCGGTGGAGGAAGAGCTCGTCAAGGAGCTCGACGTCCCGTACAGGATCGTCAACGTCGCCGCGGGCGACCTCGGTGCCGGAGCCACCAAGAAGTACGACATCGAAGCGTGGTTCCCGAGCCAGGAGCGCTACCGCGAGATCACGTCGACCTCGAACACGACCGATTTCCAGGCGCGTCGCCTCGGCGTCCGCTACCGCACCGAGAGCGGGCTCGAGCCCGTGCACACGCTGAACGGGACGGCGGTGACCGCGCGCGTCCTCCTCGCGATCATGGAGAACACCCAGGACGCCGAGGGCAGCTGGAGCGCGCCGGCCGCGCTGAAGGAGTTCGGGGCCCCGTAGCCGTATCCCGCAAGCTCATCCTCGCGGCAGCACAGAGCCCGCGCGTCCAGTCGTTCGTGGGCAAGCACGGCATGCGGCTCGGAGCCGCGCGTTTCGTCGCCGGTGAGACTCTCGACGAGTGTGTCGCCGTTCTGCGGCGGCTGAACGAACAGGGTCTCCACGCGAACACGACGATCCTCGGCGAGGACGTCGAAGATGCGGAGGAGGCGCGCGCGGTTGCGACCGAGTACGAGGGAGTCCTCCAGCGCCTCCACGACGAGGAGCTACGCGCGAACGTCGCGCTCAAGCTCACGCATCTCGGGCTCGACCTCGGCGAGGACGTCGCCTACGAGAACGTGCGCCGCCTCGTCGAGAAAGCCAGCGAGCTAGGCAACTTCATCCGGATCGACATGGAGTACTCGGCCGTCGTGGACAAGACGCTCGACATCTACCGCCGGCTCCGCGAGGCAGGGCTCTCGAACGTTGGCACGGTTCTCCAGTCCTATCTCTACCGTGCCGAGGACGACCTCGAGTCGCTCCTGCCCTTCGATCCGAACCTGCGCTTCGTCAAGGGCGCCTACCTCGAGCCGCCGGAGGTCGCCTATCCGGAGAAGTCAGACGTGGACGCTGCGTACGTCCGGCTCATCGAGCGCTCGCTCCGCGGCTCCGGTTATACGGCGATCGCCACCCACGACGAGCACCTCATCGAGCAGGCGATCGAGTTCACGAAGCGCGAGGGCATCGGGCTAGACCGCTTCGAGTTCCAGATGCTCTACGGCGTGCGGCCCAGGCTCCAGCTCGACCTCGCCGGGCGCGGGTTCAAGGTGCTCGTCGCCACGCCCTTCGGGCCGGAGTGGTTTCCGTACCTCATGCGCCGCCTGGCCGAGCGCCCGGCGAACCTCGGCTTCTTCCTCAAGAGCGCCGTACGCCGCTAGCCTTCCGGTCGGCGGGGTGCCTGAGCGGTCGAAAGGGGCGGTCTTGAAAACCGTTGGGCGCCGAAAGGTGTCCCGTGGGTTCGAATCCCACCCCCGCCGCTAAAAGCATCGGAAAGCGCTTACTCGCCGCCGCCCCACACAACGTTCACCTTGTCGTCGGTCGCCCGAACACGCGCGAGGGCATTGGTGAGACCAGTACGAGCCTCGTCGATCAGGTCAGCGTTCTGAAGCTCTCCAGAAATGAGCTTTTCCTCGCTCGGGTACATGCCGAGCGTGTCCGACATGCCGTCGTCGTAGTCTCCTCGAGCTCCTTCGGCAGGGAGCGCAATGACAGCGTCCAACATGCTGTCGCGACGACCATGAGTCCGCGCGAGCGTGGAATTGAGGAACGAGACGACATCGGTCCGACCCAGGGAGTCGTAGAGCGGGCCGAGGTGCATCGTTACTCGATGGTCGAGCTTGAGTACGGCGAAAACACTCGGCGGCCCGGGCGGGTCATCCGACTCAGGATCCGTCGGCGGGAGGCCGATTTGTTCCTTCGCCGCGTTGTTTGCCTTGACGACCTTGCGGCGCAGAACGCTCAGGGAGTCGAGGGCTTTCCCGTAGCGCTTGTCAGCGAGTTGATCCTCAGCCTTCGTTAGGGCGGCTCGCGCCTGATTGATCGGAGTCGCCACCGAGGTCGGCAGGGCAAAGCCGGCAGTGGCGAAGCTCAGGTACGAGACGACCGAGATCACGGCCGCAAACAGATGTCGTTTCTTGACTAGCGAGCGCATTGTTGCCTCCTTCTGCAGAGATTCCAATCAGTCTCTGCTGAGGCTGGAGACTCAGTGATTGGAATAACAGATCAGTCGATTGCAGGAGAGCGACGACACAACGGCATCGCGTCGTGATGATTTCGGCTCGACCATTCAAATCGACTCGTGCTCGCGACGTGAAAGCTCCTCTCCTCCGATTGCTCGTCCTTACCGGGGCAGGGCTGGTCCTCTCCCTGGGAGGCGTCTTCCTGCTCGCGAGCCATGAGCCCAAAGCCTCGTCCAAGACCCCGGCCCCTCTCGAACTGCTTCCCGACCTCGACCAGGAGACCCCGAGCCAGCTGCAGCTTCAGTTGACCTTCGGGCACGGACAACGGAGCTACCGCCTCGGGTTTCGGTCCGCGGTTCGCAACCTCGGGGATGGTCCTCTGATCGTGAACGGGGCGCGACCCAACCGCGACACGCCTGAGATGACAGTCGACCAGGTAGTCGAGCGCCTCGGCGCCGCACCCGAGGTCATTCACGGAGTCGGTCGCATGCGATACGTCGTCTCTCCCGACCATCGCCACTGGCATTACCTCAGTTTCGACAGGTATTCCCTGCAGACATACGAGCTCCGACCGTCGAGCAACGGCGACCCGCTCGTGGAGGACCAAAAGACCGGCTTCTGCCTCGGCGACCGCTATCCGGTCAAGAACCGCCCTGTGCAAGTAGCGCCCGCAGAACCGGTGTTCACCAGCCGTTGCGGGCTCACACGGCCGGGAAAGCTCACCATGCGCGAGGGAATCTCGGTCAGCTACGGAGACGATTACTCCGCCTTTCTCGAGGGACAAGATCTTCCGCTCGACGGGCTGCCCGATGGGCGCTACGTGCTCGTCCACCGCGTCAACGCCGACCGTGGTCTCAAGGAGCTGTCATATGCGAACAACGCAGCATCGGTCGTCCTCGACCTTCGTTGGCAGGACGGGCAGCCGCACCTCCGCGTCCTCGCCAGGTGCCCGGACACCGCGGACTGTCATCGCTAGTTCGCCGGCGGGCAGTGCATGTCGACGCATCTCCAGCCGAACTCCTGCTCGCTAATCCCCCCGGGTTTCGCGCTCACCGTTCTGAAACGTTCTGGCGTTCAACTGAGCAGTTTTTCCTTCCTTCAGCCCAAAACGCGCCGGTTAGCTTCCTAGGTGCAATGTCCGTTCCTTTTTAGGAGGAGTCTCATGCAGAAGAAGGGTTTCAAGAGCTTTCTCATTCTCGCCGGCACGATCCTGATCGTCGTTCTCGCGTTCGCGCCCGCGGCCTTCGCGGGTGGCTGTGACGACGACGAGGATGACTGTGGCGGCGGTGGCGGCGGTGGCGCTCCCGCAGCCACCAGCGACAGCGGCTCCGCCGTCGGCGGTGTCCAGACCGGCTTCGGCGGGATGGCGTCGGCCGATGGCGGCAGGATCCTGCTGCCGATGGGCCTCGCCGGGGGCGGAGTGCTCCTTCTGAGCGTCGCGAGTGGCCTTGCCACCGCTCGGCGCCAGCACAACCAGTAGGAGCGCATGGCCCGTTTGCCTCGTCTGATGACGCGCCAAAGCCGCCACGGGATCGCGGCGGCTTTGGCGCTTGTCGGCGTCGGGCTCGTCTTGGCAGCGGGAATGCTCGTCCTCACCAGTCGCGCCGCGGAGGGCCGGCTCCGTCTACAAACCAGCCT
>Ga0190270_10001450_pt1 | contig 11033 bp, 9 predicted proteins | sample Popmic320T_FD_133748 | JGI IMG/M metagenome (GOLD analysis project Ga0190270, IMG submission 133748) | Populus adjacent soil microbial communities from riparian zone of Weber River, Utah, USA - 320 T | ecosystem: Environmental > Terrestrial > Soil > Riparian zone | place: USA: Utah | collected... | reverse complement strand
TCCTCGTGGCGGGCGGCCTGGTCGGCGACAACAGCGGAGCGATCTTGAATTCGAAAGCGAGCGGCAACGTGCTGACCGGCACTTTCAGCATGGCCGGAGGCCTGGTCGGTGCGCATTTCCCCGACACGCGCACCGCCAACCTGAGTGATAACTTCCTAAGCTCCGAAGGCAACTCCGCACTGATCAAGAATTCGGCGGCGAGCGGCAATGTCTCGGTCGGCAATGCGAGCTACGGCGGCGGCCTGATCGGCGCATCGATCGCCACGATCGAGAATTCAGTCGCCACCGGCACAGTCATCGGGCGCGCGAACGCACTCGTCGGCGGGTTCGCCGGCGCCAACGCCGGCGACATCTCCGGATCGCATGCGACCGGCAATGTGACGACGGTGGAGGGCCTTGGCGGCGGCTTCGTCGGACTTAACGTCGGCTGGATCCAGTTGTCATTCGCGAAAGGCAACGTCGAGTTCAGGCCTGGCCGTCCTCGGCGGATTCGTCGGCATGAACGCCGGTGAAATCAACCAGGCCTATGCGATCGGCACCACCAGCGGCGCGGCTGGCGGCTATCTCGGTGGATTCGTCGGCCTCAACCTCAATTCCGAGATCGTGTTCCATGATGCCGGGTTCGGCAGCGACGCGCAAAACGGCAAGATCTCGCAGTCATATGCACTGGGTCCGGTTACTGGCAGCAACGCGGTGGTCGCCGGCGGATTTGCCGCACTTAATTTCGGCTCGCTCGACCAGGTCTATGGCGTTGGACACGTCCAGGGCGCCGCGACACTTGGCGGCCTTGTCGGCGCGAACAATGGGACGGCGACGGTGCCCGATCGGAGTTCGCCACACACCGTCAGTGGGACGGGCACCGCCACCAATTCCTACTGGGACATGCAGACGACCGCGCAGACCAAGAGCGCGGGCGGCACCGGCATGAACACGGCGGTGCTCGCAGGCGGCGTGCCGGCCGGCTTCGACCCGGCCGTCTGGGACTCGCACTCCTACCCGTTCCTTGTGGCTTTGAATAACCCGCCACTACCGCCCCAAGACACCAACCCGCTGCCGCCGGTCATTCCGCCGGTCGGTGTTGTCAACGACCCGTTCCTGCCGCCGCCGGACCAGCAGATCAATCCGAGCTCGATCACCGCGGGGCCATCGAGCGATCCGGTGCCGAACGTGACCAGTTCGTGCAGCAACAGCAACAGCAGCAGCAACGACAGCAACAGCAAGGACAGCCGGGCCTGACGACCGGCAGCACCGCGCAGGATCCGGTCCGGCTCGATGTCGGCGAAAACCGGTTCTTCTATCTGCCGCCGCTCAATGAAGCCCGCCTCATCAGCGACGAGGTGGTGCTGCAGATGCCGTGCAACGTCCCGAAGGCGGTGCTGGACGAGATCATCAAGCTGCACAATCTCACGACGATCGCCTCGCAATGCCTGCAGGAGGGCGGCAACGCCGCCTTCCGGATGCGGCACGCGAGCAGCCAGACCGTCGCCGCCGTGATCCGCGCGCTCGCCGCGCATCAGGTCATCGCCGCTGCGCAGGCCAACTACGTCTACACGACGCAGGAAACGTCGGTGCAGTCGGCGACGTCGCAACAGGGCGATCCCGGCCAATACGTGCCGGAGAAGCTGCGCCTGCTGGCGGCGCATCGCGTGGTCACGGGCAACGGCATCCCGATCGCGGTCGACGCGGCGCACCCCGATCTTTCGGGCACCATCGCCAACCGCTACGACGCGACCGGCGTCGAGGACAGCCCGCACGCCCACGGCACCGGCATGGCCGGCGCGATCGTGTCGCATCAGAAGCTGCTTGGCATCGCGCCCGGCGCGCGCATCATCGCGATCCGCGCCTTCTCCCCCCGCGCGGCGGCGACGGAAAGCACGACCTACCACATCCTGCGCGGCATCGATCACGCGATCGCCAACAACGTCCGCATCATCAACATGAGCTTCGCCGGGCCGCGCGACCCGTCGATCGAGCGGGCGCTCAAGGCAGCCTACGACAAGGGCCTGGTGCTGGTCGCCGCGGCCGGCAATGCCGGGCCGCGCGCGCCGGTGCTCTACCCGGCCGCCGACCCGAACGTGATCGCGGTCACCGCCACCGACCTGGACGACCGTCTGTTCACCGGCGCAAACCGCGGCAACCACGTCGCGATCGCCGCGCCGGGCGTGGACATTCTGGTGCCGGCGCCGTCCGGCGAATACCAGGTCACGACCGGGACTTCGGTCGCAACCGCCCACATCAGCGGCGTCGTGGCGCTGATGCTGGAGCGCAACGCCAAGCTCACGCCGCCCGACGTCCGCAGGATCCTCATCGCGAGCGCGAAGCGGCTCGGACCGGCGAACCAGTTCGGCGCTGGGCTGGTCGATCCGATCAGGGCGATCGAGATGGCGACGCCGCGCTCGGCGGCAGTGCCGGCGATGTCGCACCCGGCGACGGTCACGGCTACGACGCGGCCGACAACGACGGCGGCGGCGCGACCGTAGTCAGGAGCCCGCTTCCGGCGGAGCCTTCTGCGGTCGCGCCATGAAGCCCGCGAACCAGCGGCGGCCGAACAGCGCGAACACCATCGCGCCATAGACCACGGCGCCGATGACGGCGAGCAGCCCCAGCGCGAGTTCGTTGTGCAGCGCCCGCCCCGCCAGCAACGTCCGCACCGGCGCGTCGGCCAGCCAGAGCGCGGCCGCCATCACCAGACCGGCCGCCACCAGCCGCATGGCGGAGCGGACGACCTCCGGATCGAAGGCGAACAAGCCGGCGCGTTGCGCGAAGAAGATCAGCAGCACGAGGTTCACCCAGCCGCCGATCGAGGTCGCAAATGCCAGGCCGACTTGCGCGTGGTCACCATGAAGCCAGATCTTGAGCCCGACATTGACCAGCACGGCGAAAAACAGCGCCTTCGCCGGCGTCCAGGTGTCGCCGCGTGAGAGAAACGTGACGGTGGCGCTGCGCATCAGCACGAATGGCAGCAGCCCGATCGCATAGGCTTGCAGCGTGGCGCCCGCGGCCGCCGCGTTGGCGGTGGTGAAGGCGCCGCGCATGAACAGCGCACGCATGATCAGGTCGGGCAGCAGCACGAACGCGACCAGGCACGGAATCGAGAGCAGCAGCGTGAATTCGATCGCGCGGTTCTGCGCATGGCGCGCGCCGCTCTCGTCGCCGCGCGCCAGGCGGTTGGCCATCTCCGGCAGCAGTACGGTACCGACCGCGATCCCGATGACGCCGATCGGCAGTTGATTGAGCCGGTCGGCGTAATACAGCGCCGACAGCGCGCCGGCGGCGAGGAAGCTCGCAATAATGGTATCGGCGAACAGCGCGATCTGCGTTTCCGCGGATCCGATGGTGGCGGGCCCGAACCGCTTGAGGAAAAGCTTCATCTCCTCGTCGAGCCGCGGCCAGCGGAACGCCGGCATCGCGCCCTGCCTCGAGGCGTCAACGGCGAGCAGCACTACCTCGAGGCAGCCCGCGATCAACACGCCCCAGGCCGCCGCGTGCCCCACGGTCGGAAAGAAGAACGCGAGCGCGAGCGCTGCGATCATCGAGAGATTGAGCAGAATCGGCGCCGCTGCCGCCGATGCAAAGCGGCCAAGTGCGTTGAGGATGCCGCCGTAGAGCGTCACCACCGAGATCAACAGGAGGTAGGGAAACGTGATCCGCGTCAGTTCGACCGCGAGCGCAAAGCGTTCGCCGTCCTGCGCGAAGCCGGGCGCCAAGACCGAGATGACCGACGGCGTAAAGGCCAGCGCGCCCGCGAGCAGCACGGCCTGCACGATGACGAGCAGCGTGAAGACGCGGTCGGCGAACAGCTTCGAGGGATCGGCGCCGGACTGCTGGCGGATGCGCGCATAGGCGGGCACGAACGCGGCGTTGAACGCACCCTCGGCGAAGATCGCCCGGAAATGATTGGGCAAGCGCCACGCCACGAAGAAGGCGTCGGCGATCGGGCCCGCGCCCAGGATGGCCGCCAGCACGATGTCCCGCCCGAAGCCGGTGAGGCGCGACAGCAGCGTGAAGCCGCCGACCGTGAAGATGCGTCCGATCATGGCCCCTCGGTGCCCCCTGCCGCCCGCGGATTGGCGTCGCGGCTCAAGAATCGGGGGCCATCATAGACGCGGCGGGCGGTCTTTGCCGGGGCCTCGCCGCGCTCGTAGGGCCGAGCCGCCCAGCGCCCGGCGCACCGCCGCAATGATGCGGTCCTGCACCGGCTCCTCGAGATAGGCGTGCATCGGCAGGCTGATGACCTCGGTGGCGAGCCGCTCCGAGACCGGCAGGCCGCCCTCGGCCACCGGATAGTGCTTGTAGGCGCTCTGGCCGTGCACCGGCTTGGGATAGTGGATCGCGGTCGGGATGCCCTGCGCCTTGAGCGTGGCGGCGAAGCCCTCGCGCCGCTCCGGCGCGACGCGGATGGTGTATTGCGCCCACACCGAGGTCGAGCCTTCGGCGACGCGCGGGATCGTGGTGACATCGGCGAGCGCCGCCGAATAGCGCGCGGCGATCCGATTACGCGCCGCGATCTCGTCGGGGAAGATCTTCAGCTTCTCGATCAGCACCGCGGCCTGCACGGTGTCGAACCGTCCGTTGATGCCGATACGGATGCAATCGTATTTGCCGCGGCCCTCGCCGTGCACGCGCAGGCTCCGCAGGATTTCCGCGAGCTCGTCGTCGTCGGTGAACACCGCGCCGCCGTCGCCGTAGCAGCCGAGCGGCTTGGCCGGGAAGAAGCTGGTGCCGGTCGCGCCGCCGAGCGTCCCGAGCTTGCGGTTGCGATAGGTCGCGCCGAAGCCCTGCGCAGCGTCGTCGATCACGAACAGCTTCTCGGCGTCCGCGATGGCCGCGATCGCGGCGTGATCGGCGGGCTGGCCAAACAAATCGACGGGGATCACCGCCTTCGGCTTGAGACCGAGCTTGGTCGCCACCGGGATCGCGCGGGCGAGGCTCTTCGAATCGATGTTGAAGCTGCCCTCTTCCACGTCGACCAGCACCGGCGTCGCGCCCACCAGCGCCGCGACCTCCGCGGTTGCGTAGAACGTGAAGGCAGGCGTGAACACCGCGTCGCCAGGACCGATGCCCTTCGCCATCAACGGCAGCAGCAAGGCGTCGGTACCGCTTGCGCAGGTGATGGCGTGGCGGGCGCCGCAGAACGCGGCCAAGTCGGCTTCGACCGCTTGCACCTCGGGACCGAGGATGAACTGGCAATGGGCGAGCACGCGCGCGATCGCGTCGTCGATCTTGCTGCCAAGGCGCCGGCGCTGGGCGGCAACGTCGATAAATGGAATCGGACTGTTGTCCATACGGACTTGCTGATTCATAAAGGAACTCGGCGCTGTATCAATGGGTTTTCAGACGGCACGGACCGCGCGCTTCACGGACGGCGGTGCCGGACTTTGCTGCAGGCAGCGGATGGCGATTTCGAGGCCCGCGACCCCCTGCTCGCCGGTGACGGCGGGGGCGGTGCCGGAGCAGATGGCGGACACGAACGCCTGCAACTCGGCGCGCAGCGGCTCGGCATGGCCGACCGACAGGTGCCGCATCGAATAGCTACCGTCGGGCTGGAACCCGAAGCATTCGGTGACCTGCCGCGTCAGCAGGTCGCCCATGATGTACTTGTTGCGGGTCGCCACCGTGACGTTGCGCGCCTTGAACGGCGTCAGCCAGTTGGTGTTGATGTGCGCGAGCACGCCGGAGGCGGTGCGGAACTGGAGCAGCGCGATGTCCTCGCGCTCGGCTACCGCACTCCTGACCTGTGGCTGTACCTCGACGATTTCGGAGTCGGTGAACCAGCGGATCAGGTCGATGTCGTGCACGGCAAGGTCGATGACCACGCCGACATTCGACATGCGCGGCGGGAATGGGCCAACCCGCGTGATCGCGATCGAGAGGATGTCCTCGCCGCGGATCGCGTCCTTGATCGTCTGAACGGCCGGATTGAAACGCTCGACATGGCCGACCATCAGCGTGACGTTGGCCCGCCGTGCGGCGGCGATGATGGCGCGCCCCTCCTCGACCGACGGGGCGATCGGCTTCTCGACCAGGACATGAAGACCCTTGCCGATGCAGGCGAGCGCGAGGTCCCGATGCAGATGGGTCGGCGCCGCAATGGTAACCGCGTCGACACCGGCGGCGAGCAGCCCGTCGACATCCGCGAAGCCCTTGCAGCCGAGCGCGCCGGTCACGAAGTCGCGCTGTTTCGGTTCCGGATCGACGATGCCGATCAACGTCACCCCCGGAAGGTCGGCAAACACGCGCGCGTGGTTGCTACCCATCACGCCGGCGCCGACGACACCGACGCGAAGCGACTTTTCCGCGGCGACTTTGGCCTGTTCTTTCATGCCCCGACGATACCCCACTTCGTACCCCAGCGCTGTCCCGATACCATGCCGGTACACGCCGAGCGACCCCAAGCGGCGTCAAGCCCCCACACGATTGGTGTCAGACCCTAACATCGCCGGGCTCGGAGCCTGCGCCAGCCGACCGTCGGACCGGTTCGGCAGGATTTTCTTAGGGCAAGCAGCCGCTCTCCGCCAGCCCCGAGGGATCCCCACAAGCCATTCAAAGAACTTGTGTTTTTGGCTCGACGGGAGCGCACCCATGGCCCGGCGCCGAAACCGTCGATCAGTTGGGCGCGGTCTCGGCCTCCCCCAGGTACTTCTGCGCCACATAGGACCATGACCGGTGCACGAACCGTTCCGCGATCCTGGCTTCGTAGAACGCGACGACCGAGGGATCCTCGATCCATTGCCGCATCGTCCGGTACCACGCCTCCTCGTCCTCGGGATCGAGGCTTGGGGACAGATCCTGCACCACTTCCGGGATGGAGCCGGCATTCGATGCAATGACCGCGCGGCCGTGGGCGAATGCTTCGATGATCGGAAGCCCGAACCCTTCGTAGAGCGACGGGTAGAGGCAAAAGGCAGCATCGCGGTACAGGCGCTTGAGCAGGCCGTCGCCGGCATTCGGAAGATAGTGGAAATTGCACTCGCCACGCGTGTCCTGGGCAAACTGCCGAAGCAGCGCATCGGTGCTCCACCCCGGCCGACCGACGAACACGAGTTGAAAGTCATGCCGCTGCGGAATTCCGGCATCGAGCAGCCGGCGCCAGATCCGATGGAGCAATGCGTGATTCTTGCGCGGCTCGATCGTGCTCACGAACAGAGCATAGCGCCTTGCCTTCAGCGCGTCGGGCAGTGGCGCATCGCGCGCCTCCAGCAGGTCAGACCCCAGCGGCTGCACCGACGTCTCGCAAGAGCCCCCCTGCTCCGCCGCGAACCTGACGACGTCGCGCGCCGTGCAATTCGATATGCAGACGAACTTGTCGACAAAACCGATGGCTTTGCGGAAGTAGTTGACGAAGACCTCGCTGTCGCGCGGCAGATAGAATTGCGGAAACAGGATCGGGATGAGGTCATAACAGATCATCACCAAGCGGAAGCCGTCACGTTCCTTCAGGCTCCGAATCCGATCCGGATCCTTGGTGTTCCATTCCGCACCCGGAGCAAGGATGGTGGCACCTTTGAGCGCAGGCGGCCTCACCTCGAAGAGGTCGGCGAATTCCACAACCGAACGCCGACGCCCTTCTGGGTCAAAAAACGCCATTCGATAGCGGTCGTTGAAGAAGAGCGATTGAACGAACTCGATTTGCGATCGACGCGACGGCGCGAGCTTTACCCGGAACCGCTCAAGCATCAGGATGGCGGCGCGGCGCGGGCGTCTGAAATAGAGCAACCGCCGGTCCAGGCGGCTCAGCACCTCATTGACTGGCGGCCGTGACACCGATCTCGGATCAGGAATCGCGCTCAGATCGACCAACAGATCCCCGCCGATCAGCTCCGGGACCAGGTTCCGCTTGATCAGCCGGTAGTCGTAGATGCGGCTATCATAGGCAACGAAGCCAATGTCCGGCCGCCGCTCCATGACATATCGTGCGAGCTCCGCTTCCACGCGCATGATGCCGACGGGCGGACCAACCCATCGAACGAGCGTGGAGATGTCGAGAAACAGCCGCAGCTGTCCGACGGCAGAGCGGCTCGTGGACGTAGCTCTCACGGCTCGCTCCCGATCACCTGGCGGACCGCGTAAATTTCCTTGCCGGTCATCCCCGAATATATTGCTGTGCGGTGCCGCAAGTCCCGGCGTCCCTGCGTTGCGAAACCCTATCCGCCCCTGTGTTCTCTCCGGTCCCTCGCGCCCGCGAGGAAGTCGGCGTAGGCCCGCTCCAACCCGGTACGCAATGGCGTCTTCGCCTGCCAACCGAGTCTGATCAGTTTCGAAACGTCGAGCAGCTTCTGCGGCGCGCCGTCCGGCCGTGACGTGTCAAAGATGATATCACCACGATAGCCGACAACCTCGGCGATCGCGCATGCGAATTCGCCGATGCTGACATCTGCGCCGGTGCCGATGTTGAGCGCCTGACCGTCGGAATAGGTCTTCATGAGAAAGACGCAGGCATCGGCAAAGTCGTCGACGGCGAGAAACTCGCGCCGCGGCTTGCCGGTACCCCAGACCACCACCTGTGACAGCCCGCTGGTCTTCGCCTCGTGGAAGCGCCGGATGAGCGCCGCGGGCACGTGACTGTGCTCGGGATGGTAGTTGTCGCCCGGCCCATAGAGATTCGTCGGCATCACCGAGATGAAGTCGGCCCCGTGCTGGCGCCGATAGGCTTCGGTCAGCTTCACCCCCGCGATCTTGGCGACCGCGTACCACTGGTGTAGGCTCGAGCGGACCGGTCAGCAGGGAGTCCTCGGACATCGGCTGCGGCGCCAACCGCGGATAGGAACACGACGACGACAGGAACAGGAGCTTCTCGACACCGGCGCGGGTGCGCGGTGGCGATCGTATTGGCCTCGATCAGAAGGTTATCGTACAGGAAATCGACCGGCTGCGTATCGTTCGCGACGATGCCGCCGACCCGGCCGGCGGCAACGAACACCGCCTGCGGCTTGTGCGCGGCGACCCAGGCCTCGACGTCGGCCTGTCGCCGCAGGTCGAGTTCGGCGCTGGTCGCGGTCAGGCACTCGCAATCCTCGGACGCGAACCGCCGCAGGATCGCGCCCCCGGCCATGCCGCGGTGCCCGGCGACCTAGACACGTTTGCCTTTGAGATTGTATTCCAACCTGCTCATCAATCTATCACTTCCGCTCGCAGATCCTATCACGTCAAGGACGCCCCCTGCCGCTCGGTGGGACTTGCCGCAAACGCCATCCCGAGCCGGATCGCCGCGAACAGCGGGAGCGCCGGCAACAAGATACCCGCCGTGTCGATGTAACGCGATGCCGGGAACGTGATCAACACTGCGGGCGGCGCGGCCACCAGAACGTTGACGAACCATCCGTAAAACGGAAGCCCCGGCTGGGTGCAGAATTCCGGATCGGCGGCAACCCCCAGATAGCCCGCCGTATCAGGATCCACGGGTTGGTCCAACCCGGCACCCACAGGATTGCAACCAGCGCGACAGACGATGAGATGATGATGCGCCAGTCGCACCGGTCCAACGCCCGCGGCCGATTGCACACACCGCGCTGAAAGGGTCAAAGCTCAGCGCGGACGCCGCGCCTTGCGCTTGAGAGCGCCGACAAATCGTGCGGTCTGCCGCAGATAGGCGTCGCCGAACGTCGTCGTCGGCTCGATGTGCGTATTCTCGTGGTATTCATTGAACGTCGAAATCAGCGTGATGTGCGGCACCGTCTTCCGGTCGAGGGCAAAATCGATCATCCGCTTGTAGACCGCCCCTTCATCCCGCGGCACCATTCGTATCGGATTGTTCTGGCGGTTCGGATCCTGGAGCGGCGTGTCGTCGTATCCTGGCGAGAGCGTCATGACACGGCAGTGGCCGGACATCGCCGCGCCGGCATCGTACGCCGCCTGCCACGATGCCTCCCATTGCGCTGCAGGCCCGACGATCAGCGGCGAAAACAGGCCGTAGCCATCGAACAGCGGCGACAACGATCGTGCCTCGTTTCGAGGGTCCGAACCATGAGCGCTGAGGGCAATCCGCACCGCGCCGTCGGACAGCTTCCGGATGGTCTGCATCACCCGATGGTCGCGGTTCATGGCCTTCGTCCAGAACACGAACAGAACCGGCTTCCCATTGAATTGGAGCGCCGCGTCTCTCGATAGAAATTCGTCCCTGATCACCGACATCGCCCGCTCGATCGCGCGCTCGTCGTGCGTGTAGAGGCAGAGATTGACCGCGAAGCGCAGGCCAAGCTTCATATCGCGCGCCAGCCTGCACATGACGGTCGCACCCCAGAGCTGGAAATTGTCCAGGCCGCCGTCGTCCACATGCAGATTGAAGCACACGAAGTCGAGCTTGGCGTCGGTCATCAGCTTCAGGTGATGACGCACGGTGTCGCCATTGATCGAGTCGTAGTAGCCGATCGAGGGGGCGTCGGAGATACCGCCGTGCGTGGCGCTGTCGTGCCAGTGCGCGCTGCCGTAGCCTTCCCGGTACCACGTGAAGTAATGCGCACCGACCAGCGCGCGACCGACCTTTCGCTTCCGCTTCGGATGCCGCGCCCGCCACGACCGATGGGTATCCTCGATGATGGCGAGTAGCTTCCTGGCGGTGTCATCCCAGCTAAATCGCTTGGCGATGCTGCGGCCGTGAATGCCCATGCGCCGCGCCAGCTGGGAGTCCGACTGAAGGTGGCGGATATGCCGCGCGATCGCCATCGGCTCGGGCGGGATGAGGAATGCGCATTTGGAATCGACGATCTCCGTGTACCCCCCTTCGTTCACGGCGATAAGCGGCTTGCCGGCCGCCAGCGATTCAAGGGCAACGATGCCGAAGGGCTCGCGCACGGGCACGAACACGGTGCAGAGGCAGCGCGCAAACAGCGCCTGAACTTCCCGATTGCTCAGGCCGCTGAGGAACTCTACGCGGTCGGCGACCCCGCTGCGCTCGGCCGCCGATTGCAGGTTCGGCTTTTCGGGCCCCGACCCGACGATACAAAGCTTCAGGCTCTCGACGTGACACATCGCCTCGATGATCAGGCGCATGCGTTTGTGACGCCACAATTGCCCGACCGCCAGCACGATGTCCT
>Ga0190270_10001449_pt1 | contig 11034 bp, 12 predicted proteins | sample Popmic320T_FD_133748 | JGI IMG/M metagenome (GOLD analysis project Ga0190270, IMG submission 133748) | Populus adjacent soil microbial communities from riparian zone of Weber River, Utah, USA - 320 T | ecosystem: Environmental > Terrestrial > Soil > Riparian zone | place: USA: Utah | collected... | reverse complement strand
GTCATCGCCTGCTCGCCGCCGGTGCTGTCCACCGCGTTGGCGGTGACCACGATCATCGCGATCTGCGGGTCCGTCACCGTGGCCGCGGGCGCGGCGGGGGGCGCCGGGGCGGCGGCCGCCACGCTGTCGGCCGGGGGCGCCGCGTCGTCGTCCGCGTCCTTCGCGCACCCCGCCAGCAGCAGCGCGGGGGCGAGGAGGGCGGTCAGCAGGGTGCGGCTGCGAGACGTGCTGGTCATGCTCGGGTCCTCCGCGAGGGTGATGGTCTGGATGCAGGCACCGGAGGTACGCTGGACGCAGCCGGATGGATGCGTGGTGCCTTCCCGCACGCAAGCTAACCGTGCCGGCGAGTTTGTCAATATTTTTGTTGACTTACTGGACAATCTCCGCGGCGGCGGCTAGAATGGAGCCGACCAAGGAGCGAGCATGGAGCCAGCGAGGGGGTGGCGGGAGCGGGTGCTGGGGAGCACGCGGGGGCGCATCGTGACGCTGCTGCGCGGCGCCGACCGCACCGTGAACGAGCTGGCCGACGCGGTGGGGCTCACCGACAACGCGGTGCGCACCCACCTGGCCGCGCTGGAGCGCGACGGGCTGGTGGCGCTGCGCGGGGTGCGCCGCGGCGTGGGGAAGCCCGCGCACGTCTACGCGCTTACCGCGGAGGCGGAGGGGCTCTTTCCCCGCGCCTACGGGCTGGTGCTGCGCACGGTGGTGGCGGCGCTGCGGGAGACCCTCCCCGCGGAGCAGGTGGACGCGCTGGTGGCGGAGACCGGGCGCCGGCTGGGCGCGGGGCTCCCGCGCGCCGCGGGGGGGCTGGCCGAGCGGGCGGCGGCGGCGGTGGGCGTGCTCTCCGCGCTGGGGGGAGCCGCGGGGTGGCGGGCGGAGGGGAACACGGTCACCATCCGCGGCTTCGGCTGTCCGCTGCGCGAGGCGGTGGACGAGAGCCCGGTGGTGTGCCGCATTGCGGCGGCGCTGCTGGGCGAGGTGGTGGGGTACGACGTGGAGGAGTGCTGCGAGCGCGGCGGCGCGCCGGCGTGCGGCTTCCGCTTCTCCGCCGGCTGAGAGGCTCGCGCGGGGCGCGCGAGCCCGGTGCCGTCAGGCGGTCGCGCTGATCTGGTTGGTGTGCTGGGCGGGGTGGGCCGTGGGGCGGCGCACGATGCGGCGCAGCCCGGAGAGCAGGTAGTCGATCACCTCGCCCGCGCTGTACCCGGAGCGGTCGTAGCCGATGAAGCGGCGGATGTTCTTCAGCTCGTCGCCGCTGGTGATCAGCGGCTTCTCGCGCACGCCCTCGTCGCGCTCCTGCCCCATGCCGATGGTGGCGAAGAGCGCGTTGCACAGGCACTTGCGACCCACCGTGTCGGCGCGGTCGCCACCCTTCTTCACGTAGGTCTCCACCGGCTCGGCAGCGCAGCGGTAGTCCAGCCGGCCGTCGGGGCGCTTGTAGGCGGTGCGCAGGTAGCCCAGGTCGCAGACGCGCTCGCGCTGCTGGTACACGGGAAGCTGCGAGACCGTCCCCTCGTGGTTCACCACCTTGAAGGGGAAGCCGGTGGGCGAGGCGCGCCCGTCGGTGAGCACGTCGATGGCGTCGTCCTGCGCCTGCCGGATGATGCCGTGCTTGAGCTCGGGGGCGATCCCCGACTCGTCGGAGTAGGCGAACAGGGTGCCCACCTGGATGCCGGCCGCGCCCGCGTCCACCGCCTCGCGCAGCTTCTCCGGGCTCCCCGCGCTCCCCGCCAGCCAGAAGGGGAGGCCGTGCTCCTTCATCTTCTCCAGGTCCACCACGTCGCGCTCGCCGTAGAGCGGCTCGCCGCGCTCGTTGAACACCGGCTCCCCCCGGGGGGGGGCGTTGTGCCCGCCGGCGGTGGGGGCCTCGATCACGAAGCCGTCCACCCGCCCGCTGGCCTTGCGCACCAGCATGGTGGCGAGCGAGTTGCTGGCGATGATGGGGAGGAAGAAGGGGCGCCGCACCGACCCGGGACGCTCCGCGAAGTGGTCGCGCGGGTCGAAGGTCATGTACTCGGCCTCGCCGCTCCCCAGCCCGTCCACGTCCAGGCGCAGCTGCGCCGCCTCGTGCGCCGCGAAACGGTCCAGCACGCCCGGGATCTCCTTGGGGATCCCGGCGCCCATCAGCACGTAGTCCACCCCCGCCAGCATGGCGCCGTACAGGGTGGCCAGGTTGGGCATCTGCACCTTGGTGAGCAGGTTGATGCCCACCACGCCGTCGTGCCCCTCCTTGGCCAGCCACACCTCCACGAACGAGGCCAGCATGGTGAGCTGGTCGCGCACCTTGCTCACCACCTGCCGGTACATGGGGATGGCGCGGTACGGCTCGCCCTCGGGCCGCCCCTCGGGGCGGAAGTAGCGCTTCAGCACGTCTCCGGCCACGTCGGGGAGCGGAAAGTCCGCCATGGCCCGGCGCATGTGCCCGCCCACGTCGCCATCCTGCAGGCGGCGCACGAGCACGCTGTCGATGCACGTTCCGGAGACCACGCCCAGCTGCCCCCGCATGGAGACGGCCTTCGCGAGCACCCAGTTCGAGACACCGACTCCCATGCCGCCCTGTATGATGAGCGGGTGCGTGAGCGCAGCTGTCATGACGTTGCGGGAGAAAGGTTTGCGGGGCCGGATCGAACGGCGGCGGCTATCAATCTAGCCGGAAAGTACCGGATAGGCAACACTTTACGCTCGGTCGCCCCCCGTGGCTGAGCCTTGCTCAGCCCGCTTCCGCGGCCGGAGCCGGCGCCGCGCAGCGTCCCGGAGACGCCTGCGGGAGGCGGCGTCCGGTTGGCGCGGTGTGCCGCCGCCGGGTATCTTCGCAGGGCCCGGCGGCGCGCCCGCCGTCCGCCGGCCACCCGCTCCGGACTCCCGATCTCGCCAGATGCCCTCCGCCCTGCCTCCCGCCACCCTGGAGGGGTGGTACGCGCTGCACCAGGTGTTCGCCGCCACCTGGCCGGCGCTGCGCGCCCTGCCGCCCGGGCGCCGCGCGGACCTGGCCGGCGCGGCGCAGCGCGTGTTCACCGAGATCGCCCAGGAGGCGGGGGAGGGGTGGACGCAGGCGGTGCGGCTGGTGGGCGGGGGGGCCGACTGGATGCTGGTGCACCTGCGCCCCACGCTGGAGGAGCTCGCCGCCGTGCAGCAGCGGGTGAAGAGCTCTCCGCTGGCCGACGTGATGCGGCTGGAGTACGACTACCTCTCCGTCACCGAGGCCGGGCTCTACCACGCCACCGCCGAGGCCGCGCGGGCGGGGAGCCGGGGAGCGAGGAGTTCCGCCGCCGCATCGACGCGGCGGCCGCCGCGGAGCTCGCCTCGCCGCACGTGCGCACCCGCCTGTATCCGCAGCCCCCCGAGGGGATGCCCTACGTCTCCTTCTACCCCATGAGCAAGCGCCGCGCGGCGGGGGAGAACTGGTACGGGCTCGACGTGCAGGAGCGCAGCCGGCTGATGCATGGCCACGGGCTCACCGGGCGGCGCTTCGCGGGGCGCGTCTTCCAGGTGATCACCGGCTCGGTGGGGCTCGACGACTGGGAGTGGGGGGTCACCCTCTTCGCCCGCGACCCGCTGGACTTCAAGCGCCTGGTCACCGAGATGCGCTTCGACGAGGCCAGCGCGCGCTACGGCGAGTTCGGCCGCTTCTTCACCGGCATCCGTTTTGCCCCGGAGGAATGGCCGGCGGTGCTGGGGGTGGGGTGACCCCGGCGGCGCCTCCCGCGCGCGGCGTCCGCCGCCCGGGCCCGGCAGGGTTCCGGGCTTTTTTGCGGCCCGCTCCCTGCGCGGCGTGCGCGTGCCCCGTTCTGGCGGGCGGCTTCGGCGCCCGGATATCTTGCTGACATGAACGCAACCCGGACCCTCGAGCGCGTGGGCACGGCCGCACTGCGCGGCTTCGCCGGCTTCGGCGTGTTCAGCCGCTTCGCCGCGCAGAGCGGGCGCTCGCTGCGCGAGGCGTCCACCTGGGGGCCGCTGCTGGCCGGGCAGATGCGCAAGCTGGGGGTGAACTCCCTCCCCATCGCCCTCTTCCTCTCCGCCTTCACCGGCATCGTGCTGGCGCTGCAGGCGTCGTACACCTTCACCGGCGCCATTCCCCTCTACTTCGTGGGGACGCTGGTGGGAAAGACGATGATCCTGGAGCTGGGGCCGGTGCTCATCGGGCTGGCGCTGGCCGGGCGGGTGGGCGCCAACATCGCCGCGGAGCTGGGCACCATGCGGGTCTCGGAGCAGATCGACGCGCTGGAGACCATGGCCTACGACCCGGTGGCCTACCTGGTGGTGCCGCGGGTGCTGGCCGGGATGCTGATGTTCCCCGTCATCGTGATCCTGGGCGACGTGGTGGGGATCTTCTGCGGGCTGCTGACGTCGATGGCGATGCTGGAGATGAGCGCGCAGACCTTCATCCGCGGGCTGCGCCTGTTCTACGTGCACTTCGACATCATCTACTCCACCATCAAGTGCATCTCCTTCGGCCTGGTGATCACCCTGGTGGGGTGCTACCAGGGCTTCAACACCAAGGGGGGCGCCGAGGGGGTGGGGGTGGCCACCACCCGCGCGGTGGTGATCTCGGGGATGCTGATCCTGGTGCTGGACGCCTTCTGGGCCGCCACCCTGCTGCGCTCGTGAGCATCCAGCTGCGTGACGTGCACAAGGCCTTCGGCCCCAAGCAGGTGCTACGCGGGGTGACCCTGGACGTGGAGGAGGGGGAGACGGTGTCGGTGGTGGGCTTCTCGGGCGCCGGGAAGTCGGTGATGCTCAAGCACATCAACGGGCTGCTGCTCCCCGACCGCGGCACCGCGTTCGTGGACGGGCTCGAGGTGCCCAAGCTGGGGCGCCGGGAGCTCTTCCAGCTGCGGCTGAACATCGGCTACGTCTTCCAGTTCGCGGCGCTCTTCGACTCCATGTCGGTGGCCGAGAACATCCTCATGGGGCTGCGCAAGAAGGGCGGGCTGGCCGAGGCGGAGATGCGGCAGCGCGTGGCCGAGTCGCTGGCGCTGGTGGACCTCACCGGCTACGAGGAGCGCTTTCCCGCCGAGCTCTCCGGGGGGCAGCGCAAGCGCGCCGGGCTGGCGCGCGCCATCGCGTACCGCCCCAAGTACCTGCTCTACGACGAGCCCACCAGCGGGCTGGACCCGGTGACCACCACGGTGATCGACCGGCTGATCCAGCGCATGAAGGAGGAGCTGGGGGTCACCAGCCTGGTGATCACCCACGACATGGAGAGTGCCTACGCCATCAGCGACCGCATCGCCATGCTCTACCAGGGGCGGGTGGTGGAGGTGGGGACGCCCGACGAGATCCGCAACAGCGACAACGAGGTGGTGCGCAGCTTCGTGGAGGGCCGTCCCGACCTGGCCCACGACGCCGAGACGCCGCTGGAGCCCGCCGCACAGCAAGGGAGGACCGCATGAGGCTGAAGAACGAGGCGCTGGTGGGAATCGTGGTGCTCTCCGGGATCCTGGTGGCGCTGGCGGGCGCCGTCTGGCTCAGCGGCCAGTCGTTCGGCCGCCCGCAGCGCGAGCTGCGCGCCGTGTTCTCCGAAGTGGGGGTGCTGGCGGAGGGGAGCCCGGTGAAGTACCGCGGGGTGCGGGTGGGGCGGGTGACCAGCATCGAGCTGGCGCCGCGCGGCAACGGGGTGCTGGTGGGCTTCCACGTGGACGACGCGGTGGTGCTCCCGCGCGACCCCGCGGTGCTCATCTCCCCCGAGTCGTTCTTCGGCGACTGGCAGGCCGCCATCGTGTCGCGCGCCGCCACCCCGAACATGGACTTCGTGCAGATGGAGGGGGTCGACGCGCTCCCCGGCGCCACCATGCCCGACATCACCCAGCTCACCGCGGTGGCCGCCGACATCGCCGACGACATGCAGATCCTCTCCGAGCGGGTGCAGCTCGCCTTCACCGAGGAGACGGCGATCGGCATCCGCGAGACGCTGGGGAACGTGCGCGAGGTGAGCGACCAGCTGCAGGGCTTCATCGACGCGCAGACGCGCGTCTACGGCCAGGTGGGGCGCAACGTGCTGGAGTCCACCGCCAACATCCGCACCGCCAGCTCCGAGGCCTCGCTGGCGGCGCGCGACATCCGCACCACCATCAGCGAGGGCGAGATCCAGCAGGTGCTCTCCAACGTGCAGCGGGCGAGCAACGACCTGGCCTCGCTCAGCACGCAGCTGCGCAACGCGGCGTCGGGGGTCCCTGGCATGGTGGCGCGCGCCGACACCACCTTCCGCACCTTCGGGGAGACGGCGGCCACCCTCAACCAGACCATCCAGGGGCTGCAGCCCGGGCTGGCCGAGGTGGGCCCCACCATCGCCGAGGCGCGCGGCGCGCTGGCCACCCTGAACCGGGCCATGACCGCCATGGAGCAGGGCGACGGCACCCTGGGGCGGCTGCTGCACGACCCGGCCATGTACGAGGAGACGCAGCGCGCCATCGTCACCCTGCGGCGGCTGCTGGCCGACATCCAGCAGAACCCGGCCAAGTACATCGGCGAGCTGCAGATCTTCGAGTAGGGCGGGCATCGTCCTGGGCGGTTGAAACCGCGGCTGGAACGACACGAAGTCCGCCTGCGCGGACTGCGGGGTCGTCTCCGGCGCGACGCGGCCGGGACATGCGCAGAACCAGCCCGCGGAGCGGGCTTCTCGCCGTCGTAGCCCGCGGGCTTACCCGCCCGGGCGCGGGGGGCGGCGAGCGCAAACCATCGACCATCCAAGATCCACATGGCGCTGGTCGTCCAGAAGTACGGCGGGACCTCGGTGGGCACGCCGGAGCGCATCCGCGCGGTGGCGGGGCGGGTGGCCGCGGCCCGCGCGCGCGGCGACGACCTGGTGGTGGTGGTCTCGGCCATGGGGCACACCACCGACGAGCTCACCACCCTGGCGGAGGAGGTCACCGGGCGGGAGCGCCCCCAGGCGGAGCACGCGCGGGAGATGGACATGCTGCTCACCGCCGGCGAGCGCATCGCCTCGGCGCTGCTCAGCATGGCCATCCGCGAGGCGGGCGCCGAGGCGCGCTCCTTCACCGGGTCGCAGGCGGCCATCATCACCGACACCGCCCACACCGCGGCCCGCATCCTCGACGTGCGCGCCGACCGCGTGCGCGAGGCGCTCGCCGACGGCTGTGTGGCCATCGTGGCCGGCTTCCAGGGGGTGAGCACGGAGAAGGAGATCACCACGCTGGGGCGCGGCGGCTCCGACACCACCGCGGTGGCGCTCGCCGCGGCGCTGCGGGCCGACCGCTGCGAGATCTTCACCGACGTCGACGGCGTCTACACCGCCGACCCGCGGCGCGTCCCCGGCGCGCGGGTGATCCCCGTCATCTCCCACGCGGAGATGCTGGAGATGGCGGCATCGGGGGCGCAGGTCATGCATGGGCGCGCCGTGGACATCGGCGCCCGCTTCGGCGTGGACATCCGCGTGCTCTCCTCCTTCGCGGAGGGCGGGGAGGGCGCCGCGCGGGGAACCCTCATCACGGGCAGGGGGATGGAAGACCTGGTGCTGCGGCCCGTCACCGGGCTGGCCGCGAAGGGCGGACAGGCGAAGCTGGTGCTCAGTGGGCTGGAGGGTGGGATGCGCGCGCAGACCGAGCTGCTCGAGGCGCTCGCCGCCGCCGGCGTGAGCGTGGACATGGTGAGCGAGGCCGCCGGCCCCCACGGACGGGTGCAGGTGCAGCTCACCGTGGCCGACGCCGACGCGGAGCGGGCGGGCGAGGTGGCGCGCGCGGCGGCGGAGCGCTCGCCGGGCGCGCAGGTATCGGCACGCCCCGGGCTCTCGCGCATCGCCCTGGTGGGGCACGGGATGACCGGGCGCCCCGGCGTCTACGCCCGCGCCTACCGCGCGCTGCTGGACGCGGGGGTGGAGGTGCACGGCGTCTCCACCTCCTCCACCTCCATCACCGTGCTGGTGCCCCGGGAGCGGGAGGACGACGCCCAGCGCGCGCTGCACGCCGCGTTCGGCCTCGACCAGTCCGGCGGGGAGGGCTGAGGATGCACGTGGCCGTGCTGGGCGCCACCGGCGCCGTGGGGCGCACCATGCTCGAGGTGCTGGCCGAGCGCCGCGTCGCGGTCGACCGGCTCACGCTGCTGGCGTCGGAGCGCTCCGCGGGGCGGACGGTGGAGTGGGGCGGGCGGGAGGTGACGCTCGAGGTGCCGCGCGCCGGCTCCTTCCGCGGCGTGGACGTGGCGCTCTTCTCCGCCGGCGGCGACCGCTCGCGGGAGTGGGGGCCGCGCGCGGCGGACGAGGGTGCGGTGGTGATCGACAACTCCTCCGCCTGGCGGATGGACCCGCAGGTGCCTCTCGTCGTCCCCGAGGTCAATGGGGCACGCATCGCCGAGCGGCCGCTGGGGATCATCGCCAACCCCAACTGCTCCACCATCCAGATGGTGGTGGCGCTCCAGGCCGTCCGCAAGGCGGCGGGGCTGGCGCGGGTGGTGGCCACCACCTACCAGTCGGTGAGCGGCGCGGGCGAGACCGGGCGCGAGGCCCTGCGCCGCGAGGAGCACGGCGAGGGGGCGCGCGGGCTCAAGCTGGGGGCGCCGGTGGACGGCTCGCCTTTCACCCGCCGCATCGCGGGGAACGTGGTGCCGCAGGTGGGCGACTTCGACGCGGAGGGGTGGACCGTGGAGGAGCGCAAGATGATCGGCGAGACCCGCAAGATCCTGGAGCTCCCCGAGCTGCCCGTCGCCGCCACCTGCGTGCGGGTGCCGGTGGACGTGGGGCACAGCGTGCAGGTGATGGTGGAGACCGAGCGGGAGGTGACCCTGGACGCGCTGCGGCTGGCCCTGGTGGCCTTCCCCGGCATCCTGATGGCGGGCGGCCCCGAGGCGTTTCCCACCCCCCTGGAGATCGCCGGGCGCAACGAGGTGTTCGTGGGCCGCGTGCGCGCCGACCCGGACCGGCCGCGCACCTTCCACCTGTGGGTGGTGGCCGACAACCTGCGCAAGGGAGCCGCGACCAACGCGGTGCAGATCCTGGAGCGGCTGAGCGGTGGGTGAGCGCGGTGGGCGCTCCCGGGGCGCCGGCGCCGCGCAGGCGGTGGTGGAGACCAGCGCGGGCGGGGTGATCTACCGCTGGCACGGCGGCGCCGCGCACGTGCTGCTGATCCGCGACCGCTACCGGCACTGGGGCTTTCCCAAGGGCCACCTGGAGGGCGGCGAGACCGCGGCCGACGCGGCGCTGCGCGAGGTGGCCGAGGAGACCGGGCTCTGCCAGCTGCGCCTGGAGCGGCGGCTGCGCACCATCGACTGGTTCTTCCGCTTCCGCGGGCGGCTCATCCACAAGTACTGCCACTTCTACCTGATCGAGTCGCCCGCCGGGGAGACCTGCCCGCAGCGGGAGGAGGGGATCACCGAGTGCGTGTGGCTGCCGCTGCCGCAGGCCATCGCCTCCATCTCCTACGACAACGCGCGGGAGGTGCTGCGGCTCGCGGCGGAGTGCCTGGAAGGGGTCGCGGCCGCGTCGAGCCTGGAGGGCGGCGACGCCGCGCCCTAGCTCCGGACGGACGGCGGCGCGAGCCCCGCGCGGCGACCCCACCCCTTCCCGGAGATGGCTTCACTCCCCCGCGGCACTCGCGCCGCATCCCTCCCCGGCCGATTCGACCGGCCTCGCGCGGCGGCTACCGCCCGCGCATCCTCCGCACGGCGTAGAGCAGCAGCGGAACGGCCCAGACGCTGGCCGCGAGCCCCTTGCCGGCGGTGCGCACCAGCGGCGCGCGGCTCCTCACGGCGCGGTTCCCCGCCCAGCGCGCGGCCCCCAGCATCCCCATCCGCATCAAGCTCCCCTTCATCGGCGCCCCTCCCCGGTAGAGTTCCGTAAGTAGTTGCGGCACAACCCGTTTGCAGGAATCGTGCTCAGCGCGGGGCTCCCGGAAGCCGCGTGGCGGTGTTACCGTTGTGCCGTTCTCGCGCCCGGGAGGGCCGCCGGACGCGACGGGCGAGGATGGCGGAAGGCGGCGCAAACAGCGTCGAAACTGGCCGGTCAGGACAAGGCGAGGGTACGCCTCACGCCCGCGGTGTGACGCGCGGCGGGCGTGGGGAGAGGATCCGCAACCCTGTTCCCGGAGGGGACGATGAAGCATCGCGTCGTGTTCGAGTGGCTGCGGGAGCGTTCCGCGCTGCGGCTGTCGCGCTGGAGCTCTTCCGCGCTGGCGCTGGCCCTCTCCGCCGCGTTCGTGGGCGGCTGGGCGTGCGCCCCCCGCGGCGAGCGGGCGGGAGCGGCATCCCCCGCTCCCCTGGTGGCCTCGGCCGCGGCCGGACCGCTGGCCTCCGCCATGCTGGCCGCCCCCACCGACCCTCCCGGGGCCGCGCTCCAGCCCCGCACCCTCCAGGAGATCGACCAGCAGCTCGCCCGCACCGTCGCCGAGGCGCGCGCGGAGGCCGAGCCGCCCGCGGCCGCGGACTTCCCCGTGGCCGAGCGGATGGAGCTGAGCGCCACCATGTACTGCCTGCGCGGGGAGATGCGCACCGGCGTGCGCACCCGCGACGGCATGGCCGCCGGCGACCCGCGCGTGCTGCCGCTGGGGTCGGTGGTGCGGGTCGCCCACCCCGACGGGCGGCCGGTGGGGATCTTCGTCATCATGGACACCGGCGGCGCCATCCGCGGCAACAAGCTCGACATCTACGTGCACAGCTGCCCCGAGGCGGTGCGCTGGGGGCGGCGCCCGGTGGTGGCCGAGGTGCTGCAGATAGGCCGGGCGACGCCCGGCGACCTGTACTGAGCGGGGGGAGGGGCCGGCCCCGCGCCGGCCCCTTCTGCTTTCTGGCACGTCCCGGTTGCGGCTCCCGCGGCGCGGGCCGATGATGTCGGGGTGATCCCCTCCCTAGCCTCCCATCCCGTCGTCGGCATCCTCGCCCTGGTGGGCGGCGTGGCGCTGGCGTACCGCCTCGTGCGCAGCCTGCTGGCCCTGGGGCTGGCGTGGGCCGAGGGCGCGGCGCTCAACGGGCTGGTGGAGGTGAGCCTGCGCCGCGGCGACCTCACCGTGCTGGCGGAGCGCCGCGTGCACGCCGACGCCATCCGCCGCTCCCGCCTGCGCAGCGGCGCGGCCCTCCTGTTGTGGGCCGGAG
>Ga0190270_10001448_pt1 | contig 11036 bp, 6 predicted proteins | sample Popmic320T_FD_133748 | JGI IMG/M metagenome (GOLD analysis project Ga0190270, IMG submission 133748) | Populus adjacent soil microbial communities from riparian zone of Weber River, Utah, USA - 320 T | ecosystem: Environmental > Terrestrial > Soil > Riparian zone | place: USA: Utah | collected... | reverse complement strand
AGCAGAAAGACCTGCTCATCCGTGACGGGCGTGTCGAAGCTATTGATGAATCGCTGGACGTCAAAGGGGCGGAAATCTTCGACGCCACCGATTTGATAGTCGCTCCTGGTTTCATTGACCTTCACGTCCATCTACGCGAGCCGGGCTTTGAATACAAAGAGACCATCGCTTCGGGCGCGCGGGCGGCGGTCGCAGGGGGATTCACGTCCGTCTGCTGCATGCCGAACACGAAGCCGGTCAACGACAATTCTTCGGTCACGAGCTTCATCATCGAACAGGGCCGCGCGGCGAAACTCGCCAACGTCTTCCCGATAGGCGCGATCACGCAAGGATCGAAAGGCGAACACCTGGCCGAGATCGGCGAAATGAAGACTGCGGGCGTCGTGGCGATCAGCGACGACGGAAAGCCGGTGATCGATTCGGGGATCATGCGCCGCGCGATGGAATATTCGCGCGATTTCGATCTCGCGGTGGTCGATCATTGCGAGGATTGCTGCGGCGTGGCGAGTTGGGCGATGCACGAAGGCGAGTACTCCGCGCTGATGGGCTTGAACGGATTGCCCGGCGCGGCCGAAGACCTGCACGTCGCGCGCGATATAACGCTCGCCGAACTGACTGGAGCGCGCGTTCACATCGCTCACATCTCGACGTCGCGCTCCGTAGATCTGGTCCGGCAAGCGAAGCGAAAAGGTCTGGCCGTCACCTGTGAAGTCACGCCGCATCATTTCACGCTGACCGACAGAGACGTTTACGAGAGCGGCTACGGCACTAATTTCAAAATGGCGCCGCCCCTGCGCTCGCAATCCGACCTCGAAGCGATCATCGAAGGTATGCGCGATGGGACGATTGACGCCATCGCCACCGATCACGCGCCGCATCACGCCAACGAAAAGATGCTCGAATTCGACCACGCGCCGAACGGCATAATCGGGTTGGAGACGGCCGTGAGTTTGACTCTAGACCGGTTAGTCCATCGCGGCGTGATCTCGCTCGGGCGGATGGTGGAGCTGCTCTCGACCAATCCCGCGCGAATCTTCAAGCTCGATCGCGGGACATTGAAAGTCGGCGCGGTGGCCGACGTGACGATCCTCGATCCTAGCAGAGAAATAAAAGTCGACGCCTCGAAGTTCCAATCGAAGAGCCACAACACGCCGTTCGGCGGATGGGAATTGAAAGGCGCGCCAGTGGCGGCGATTGTGGGCGGGCGAGTCGTTTGGCGCGACGGGAAGGGCTGACAGTTTGAATCATCGTGGTTAAAATGAAGGTTGTTGATTGCTTTCCGCCAACTGACTTTTTGACGGAGGTGAAGAATGAGCTTACCGCAAAAGCAGATTCGCTACACCGAAGACCAATATCTCTTGATTGAGCGCGAGTCCGAAGAGCGCCACGAATACCTAGACGGGCAGATCTATGCGATGGCGGGCGAAAGCCCCGAGCACGGAGCGATCTGCACCAATCTCACTGGAGAAACGCGAGCGCAACTGAAAGGCACGCGATGCCAGGCGTTCGCAAAAGATATGAAAGTCCGAAGCGGGCCACTGCATAGAAGGCGTTACTCGCAAAAAGGACTCTACTCCTATCCTGATCTCTTGGTCGTATGTGGAGAGATCCAATTTCTCGATGAGAATCGCGATGTCATCATCAATCCCAAAGTCATCATCGAAGTCGCTTCGCCTTCGACCGAAGCTTTCGATCGCGGCGAAAAGTTTCGGCGCTATCGCGCGCACAATCCGTCTCTTACGGATTACCTGATAGTGTCGCAAAAACGCCCTTTCATTGAACATTTCGCGCTGCGGGAGGACGGGCAGTGGGTGATCGCGGCTTCGGCTATTGAATTGTCTGAAAGCGTTCACATCGCTTCAATCAACTGCACGTTGCAGCTTGTGGAGGTTTACGACCGGGTTGAATTTCCGGAGGAAGAAGAGGAACCGGATGACGAATAGAAATCGCCGGCGAGCGCCACGATGATTTCAAGCGGCCTCGCCGGCGATCGACAGTTCATTGCCTCAGCTTACTTCGGCTCGCGATCCCACCAATACTGATTGTCCAGCGTCTTCTGCGCCGGCCACAACTGGTCGAGCGTTTCGCCGTCGAACAACTCGCCGTTCTTCATCACATAGCGGATCGTGTTGGTGTTGCGGATGTCGAGGAGGGGGCTTTGGTTGAGCACGATCAGGTCGGCCAGTTTGCCCGCCTCGAGCGACCCCACGTCGCGGTTCAACCCGATGGCTTCGGCTCCGAAGACCGTCGCTACGCGCAGCGCTTCCATCGGCGTCAAACCGCCGGATTGCAAATTCCACAGCTCCCAGTGGCAGCCGATGCCCTGCATCTGGCCGTGGCCGCCCAGTCCCACGCGGCCCCCGGCGCGGATGATCCTGGCCACGCCTTCGGCTATTCCCTTGTGGCCGTACTCTTCAGGATGGAACCACTGGCCGCGACGGCGCAGCATCGTCATCAGCAACTCCTGCGGGATGAAGCGGCCGAGCTTTTTGTTGCCGACGACGTCCGTGTTCTCGAAGAAGTAGTTTTCCGAGAACGGCGCGCCGTAGGCCACCAGGGTCGTCGGCGTGTAATAAGTCTTGGTTTGCGCCACGAATTCGGCGACGTCTTTGTATATCGGCTGAATCGGCAGCGCGTGTTCATTGCCCGAGAAACCGTCGATCATCTGCGACAGGTCGAGCTTCATGTCGAGCGCGCCTTCGGTCGTGGGCGTGATCCTGAACTCCTTGCAGGCCGCCGCCACCCACTGCCGTACGATGCGGTCGCCGGCGACATACTCTTTCAGCGTGTCGGTCTGGTAGGCCTCGCGGTAGCGTTTGATGTAGTTGCGCGTGGCGTCTTTGTCGTCAAGGCCAGAACCGTCGAAGACTCCCGGGCCCGTCGTGTAGATGCGCGGGCCGACGATCTCGCCCGTCTCGAGCAGGTCGGCGTAAGCGTAGATGTCCGTCGTCGCCGATTGCGGGTCGCGCGTCGTCGTCACGCCGTACGCCAGGTTGGCCAGGTACTGCCAGACCTGCGTTTGATGAACGTCGCGGGGGGGCCACATGTGGGCGTGAACGTCGACGAGGCCGGGGATGATCGTCTTGCCGCTCATGTCGATCACCTTGGCGCCGGCGGGGAAGGCGGACTTCCCTCTGCCCGACGGCCTGACCTCGGTGATGCGGTTGTCGGTGATGATTATGTCGCCCTTCTCGATCACCTCGTCGCCGCGCATCGTGATGACGCGCGCGCCGGTCAACACGACCACGCCTTTCGGCCTGGCGCGCGGGGCTTCGACCACGACGTTGAAGCTCTCCGGCTTGTCCGCGCTGGCTTCCCCGGTCTGATTAACCGCCTGGCGGTAGAACTTCGCGCCCCACGACCACGTGACCGATTTGCCGTCGCGCGACCACGCGATGTAGTCGCCGCCTTCGGCAGACATTTTCTTCACCGGGACCGGCGGGGTTCCACCTACGACGCTCACGTTGACGGTCTCTTTGCCGGCCTTCGGAATCGTGACGATGTAATGTTTGCCCTGGACCTCGCAGAAGGCGTGCGCCCCGTCGGGCGAGATTTTGATCATGCTCGCGGGCGGCGGATTGGGTGGCGCCCCTGCGCCAGTGACTTTCAGAATCGTGCGGCGATCCTGCCCGTCCAATCGAACCGAGGTCAGCCCTTGAGAGGTCGTCAGATAGACGAGGTTCGGGTCGTTCGAGAAATGTGGATAACGCCCGCCCTGCGCGGACGCGATCAATATTGAATTTCCGCCACTCGCGAATATGTAGCGCAGATCGACTACGGTGTTTCCGCCTGCGCCGGTGATCTCGCCGTCGGTGTGGCCGTGCAGCGCGGCTTCGGTCTCCGACATAAATTCATGATTGTGCTTCAGATCGGCGAAGAGATGGTCGTCAATCGCGCCTGAAGTGAAGACTATCTTAGTGTTGTCGGGCGAGTAGACCGGATAAGTGTAATACGCTGCCTTGTTTGTCATCCGCTCGGGCTGCCCGCCTTCGGCCGCGACGCGGTAGATGTGGCCGCCTTCGCGAGACCAGGTGACGAACGCGACGTAGCGACCGTCGGGCGACCAGGTGGGCATGAACTCGCCGACCGGGAGGCTGGTCAACCGCTTCGGACCGGCGGCGAGGCCGGACGGGTACAAATCCATCACGTAGATTTTATTGAACGCCGAGAACGCAAGGCGTTTGCCGTCTGGCGACACCGTCGAGTAGCGGATCAATCTGGCTTTGACGTTCGGCCCGTCGTCAACCTTGTAATCGAAGCGCAGCCGCGCGGCGATTTCCATGTCAACCTTCGCGGAGAAGGGGATCGGCGCCGCCTGGCCTGTGGCGAAATCCACTCGTTTGATTTTTCCGTCAATCGGAACTATCAGCGATTTGCCGTCGGGCATGAACGCGTACCCGGGGAATGCGTCGCGGGTCGCGCGCGATTCCTGGTCGTCGCGCGTGACGTTGTTAATCAGCCATCGCTCCTGGTTGGTTTCCAGGTCGCGCACGCGCAGCGCGGTCTTCGTTTCGTAGCGCGTGGCGTAAACCAGACTCTTGCCGTCCGGCGAGATCGTGGGCCGCATCGCGCTGCCTTGAGCGTTCGTGATCCTCGCGGTCTCGCTCGTGTCGCGGTCGAAGCGGACTATCTGCCAGAGAGGGAATTGCGCGTTGTAGCTGAACGGGCCCGTGCGCTGCGCCCAATAAATGAACCGCCCGTCGGGCGAAGCGACGGCGCCCATCTTGTTGAGCTGCGGCGCTGGAGGCGGGCCTTGCTGTCCCGGCGTCGGAGGGGGCGGAGGCGGCGGGCCCACGCTGACGCCCGCCCCCCCGTCCTTGTGGTACATATAGACGTGAAATGTCCCGATGCCGCGCTCCGCTTTCGACGCCAGAATATAGTTGCCGTCGGGCGTCCACGAAGGCGACAGGAAATAGAGCATCCCCGGGCCGCGCCCCTTGGTGACCGGCTTCGGGTCGGAGCCGTCAGGCTTGCTGACCCACAATTGCTCGGCGCCGCTGCGGTCGCTGGTGAAGACGATCAGTTTGCCGTCCGGCGAAAATTTTGGCTGGGACTCGAACGACATCCCGCCGACTATGCGTCTGGCCTCACCGCCCGCGATCGGCAAAGTGTAGATGTCTCCGAGCAGGTCGAAGACGATCGTCTGCCCGTCGGGCGAAACGTCCAGCGACATCCACGTGCCTTCGTCGGTCGTGAACGCGACTTTGCCCTCGGGCTTCAAAATCAATTCCTCCTTCTTCTCCTCTTTCTTTTCATCCTTCTTTTCATCCTGCTGTTGCGCATTGGCGCTGAAGCGAAGGGACTGCGTCGCGTTGGCGGCGAGCATTGAGATCCCAAATAATGCGCAGAGCAGCAATGAATATGAGCGGGCAGTGAAGAGAGTGCGCAACATAAATTCCTCCTCCTTGGCGCGATATTGTTTTTCAGGGTTGGAGAGTCTAATTAGATCAAGCGTGTGAGATCATAGCAGGGATTGCGTGGCAGCCGTAGCGCAAATTGTCGGTTTGCGGGGCTTTCTTAGAAGCGCGAGTTGATGAAACCACGCAAACTGGCATCACAAATAAACGGTTAAAAAATAATGGAATCGATCTTAACCGTGGATTTGGGCTTCCAGCTTGCGCCACGGTTGTTGGCTCAATTTATGGGGCGAGGCCGATCTTCCGCATCAATTCGGCGAAGCGCGGGTCTGGGCGAAGAGCGTCGAACAGTGGATCGACTTTGAGCAAGACCAGATAGTCGGAGTGTTTATCGTAGGCTTTCTGTAACCATCCGAGTGCTTGGTCGCTGTCGCCAAGCCGGGCATAAATTCTCGCCAGCGCGTAGGACGGGAGGGGCCTTTTACCGGCTTCCGCCTCCATCAATTCAAGTCTTTTTCGCCAAAAACCTTTCCACCCTGAGGCGGCATAGGCTTCTTTCAATGCGGCCATTGTTTCCGGCCGCGCGCCGCGCGCCGCCAGGACTTTGAAGTGCGCTTCGAGGGCTTTGTCATAAAGTCCTTTTTGCTCATAAGCCAACTCGATCCAATCGCCGATTCTGTAAAAACTGGGGTCCATCTCGAGGGCTCGGAGGCATTGCTCTATCGCTCGATCATATTGTCGCGCGAAGTAGAAAGTCCTCGCCACGTCCAAACCGATAGTTATCGAAAGCGGGTCGAGTTCTTGAGCGCGCGTTATCCTGGCGATGGCTTCCTCGTGGCGCGCCATCGCGGAAAGATAAGTCGCGTACCACTGATGGGCCGTCGGATAATTTGGGTTGAGTTCAATCGCCCGTTTGAATCCTCTTTTCCCTGCGTCCCAATTCCACTCGTGTAACCACGCGAGGTGGGCCAGCGAGGTGTGGGCTTCGGCCAGAGTGTCATCTATCGCCAACGCTTGTTTCGCCGCCTCTTTCGTCTTCGAGAAGCCCTCCTCGGTAGACGGAGACATGCCATAAGTGGTCATAGACAGATGGCAATCGGCCAGCCCCGAGTAGGCCAGAGCATAGCCGGGATCCATTGCTATCGCCTGGTTGAAATATTCGATCGCCTTCTCGAAGCCTTCCTTGCTTCTCTTGTTCCAGAAGAAGCGCCCGCGCAAATAGGTCTCATAAGCCTCAATGTTGTCTGTGTAACGTTTGCCCAGGCGCTGCCGCTCCTCGCCGGACAACCGCAGCCGCAGGTTCTGCGATACTTCCCGCGCGATGTCGGCTTGCACAGTCAGGAGGTCGGCTAACTGGCGTTGATACCGCGCGCCCCAAATCTGGCGATTATCGCGCACGTCAATCAAGTCAAGACTGATAACTATTTGATCACCGCGCGTCCTGATCTGCCCGGCGAGCACCGCTTCAACTTTCAACTCTTGCCCCGCAGTCTGCGAATTAAGCCCGCGACCCTTGTAGCGGAAGACGGAGTCGCGCGGCCTCACTTTCAAGTCGGATAACCGGGAGAGACTGTAGATCAGCGTCTCCGTGATTCCGTCCGCCAGGTATTCGGCCTCCGGATTTGCGTCCACGTTTACGAAGGGCAGGACGGCGATCGACTCTATTGTTCTGTCGCCCCGGCTGTAGTAAACGGCGCCCGCGATCACCGTGACCAGGGCGGCCAGCGCAAACGCGGCGCCGAGCAATCGCCGTTTGACCGCGCCGGTCCGGGGCGCTTTTTTCGCCGGCGAAGACACGACCGGCGCGTTTCCACTCTTAAGGATCTTCAGATCATCGAGCAATTCTCTCGCCGTCTGATATCTCTCCTTGCGGTCTTTGTTGAGCGCCTTGCGGATGATCTGCTCCATCGCCTCGGGAACTTCGGAAGTGAATTGCGCGAGCGGCGGCGGCTCCTTTTCCAGAATTGAGGCGATCGTATCGGCCGCCGTGGCGCGGGCGAAAGGAGCGCATCCGGCGGCCATCTCGTATAGCGCGACGCCTAGACTGAATAGGTCGCTGCGCGCGTCCAACCTCTGTCCGCGGGCCTGCTCCGGCGACATGTAATTGACGGTGCCCATCACCACTCCCGTCTCGCCGCCGCCCCAGGCCGCCGTTGTCGCTTCCGCCAACTCATTCGCGTCCGTGACTGTGTCGAAGGAGCGGCGCTCGATTAATTTGGCCAATCCGAAGTCGAGGACTTTGACCAGCCCGTCAGGCCGCACCATGACGTTCTCCGGCTTGATGTCGCGGTGGACGATCCCGGCCTCGTGCGCCGCGTTCAAGGCGCTGGTTATTTGAATCGCGATCTCCGGAATCTCGGCGGCGCTGATTAGATCGCTCGATATCCGTCGCCGCAGCGTCTCTCCCTCGATGAATTCGCTGACGATGAAACGGACGCCGTCTTCCTGCCCGAATTCGTGAATGGTGATGATATTCGGGTGGTTGAGCGCCGACGCCGCGCGCGCCTCCTGCTCGAAGCGCCGGAGCTGGTCCCGGTCAATCGAGAAATCGGAAGGCAGCACCTTAATCGCCACGTCGCGTCCGAGCGTCGCGTCTTTCGCCCTGTATACTTCCCCCATTCCGCCGCGACCGAGCAGCGATAGAATCCGATAACGTCCGAGAGATTTGCCCAACAGGGCGGCCCCGGCGGGATCCTCCGCGAGGTTGAAGGCCGGCGTATCCATGAAGCTGCCCGGCTCTTCGTGAGCGGCGAGGAGCGATTCGACCTCGGTCAGCAGCGAAGAATTGCCCGCGCAGATTTCTGTGAGATAGGCCTTTCGCTCGGCGGCTGGAAGCTCGCCAGCGGCCTGAAAGATTTCTTTCACCTGCCGCCAATGTTCGTTTGTGAGTTCCTGCTGTTTCATAGCTGAGCCGTTTGTTGGAGCATGTGGCCGGGATGCTAGCGGCGCCGAAAGACCGCTCCATCCGGGAAGAACGCGATTTTAACTCAGGCGCCGACAAAGTCGAAGTTTTTTGTCCTTCTTGTCTGACGATCAACGACTGAGTTCGCGCCTCAGCCACGCCCTGGCTATGCTCCAGTCGCGTTTGACGGTCGCAGGTGAGACGCCTATGACTTCCGCAATCTCTTCGACGGTCAAGCCGCTGAAGTAACGCAGTTCGACGATCCGGCCTTGCTGCGGATCGAGGCGCTCCAGACGTTGGAGCGCCTCGTTCAGGGCGATCAGGTCTATTTCCTGTCCCGGCGTGGAGTGATCGACATCGTCGAGCGAGACGCGTTCGGCCTCGCCTCCTCGTTTGGCGGCCCGACGCGCTTCGGCGTGATTGATCAGAATCTGGCGCATCAACCGCGCGGCGGCGCCGAAGAAATGGGCGCGGTTTTGCCAATTAACCTGGCTCTGGTCTATCAGCCGCAGAAAAGCTTCGTGAACCAACGCCGTCGGTTGGAGCGTGTGGCCAGGACGTTCACGGCGCAAAAGCCCGCGCGCCAGACGGCGCAACTCGTCGTAGATGAGAGGCGTCAACTCATCGCGAGCGCGCTGATCGCCTTGATTCCAGGCGATCAGCAATCGAGTGATTTCATCGGGCGTCGAAGTCATCTTTGCTCCCACGGCAAGAACGCAAATTTTACCCCAAGCGCGAACAAAGTCGAAATTTTTCGGTTTCCGTGAGCCGTTTCGCTTCGGTTTCCTGAATGAAAGTTCGGGACAGGGCTTTTCAAGGATTGCATTGAACTCGGCTTAGGTTTCCGGAAGCCGCGATTTTTCCCACATTTGGTTCGCGCAGCATGAGAGAAATTCCGAGGTTGAAGAGTCTTTACGTTTTGAGCTGATAGTTTACGTCCGCTCTTGATTGTAGGAAATAGAAAAATACTCCATCAAAGGGGACAAACCATGAAAAGGAGAGAAACCATGAATAAGCTCAAAACCCGATTCCTGATCGCCGCATGTTCGCTGATTCTGTTGGCGCTGCCTGACGCCCCCGCTCGCGCCATCGCGCAGCAATCTGAGACTAACGCGTTCGCTCCTCCGACATCCGCGGTGGTGGTTCAGCGTTCGCGCCGCTATGGACCCTATGCGACGCTGCGCCGCGCCAACGAGGTGGCGAATTATGCCCGGCGAAACGGTTACAGGGCAAAGATCTATTACGGCGGAGTCTACGACACTAGCAGGGTGTACTACGTCGATGTCTGGCGATGACAAGCATCTCTCTGGGCGACCTACGCGCCATACGATCTTTCGCGCACTGAGTTCGTCCAGCAGAGGGAAAAATTCTGAGGCGGTACGACAGCCGGTGTTCTCGCGGTGATCCGGGTTGGAGGAATGTATATTTCCTCAACCCGACCGCCGCCATGGGAGGGAATCTCAATTCCACTCACCCTGGAGGACGAAGCCGGCACAGTAATAAGCGGCGGCCCATCGCGGCTCCCGACACATTGAAATCCGCGCCTCTCGGAGCGCCGCCGCCGGAGACGACTTGCCGATTCAATCGCTCACCGTCACTTTTAGCGACGCTGACGGCGACGCGTTTGACGTCCACCCCCTAAGCCGCATCTTGCGCGGACTCACGACTTTCTATCTTCCCGCCCGTCAGGAACGTAAGCGTCAACAGGCATAACAGCGATCGCATGGCTTATTTCTTCTGCCACTCTTATTGATAACCCACGGCTCGCACAGACACGCGCGTAATTTGGACTGGAGGCGAATGCCTGTCGCAGTCGGCGATTGCGCATTCATCATCTTCCCAGCCATTCATGCATTCATACAGGAAATGGGCGTGAAACGGCTCACTATTTTCCGTCGCCCGCAGTGAGAGAAATTCCACGTTTGAAGCGTCTCTATGCTTCGAGGCGACTTTATTCGCCCGCTCTTGCTCAAAGCGAATGAAAAAATAGCCGTAAACCGGCGATTTATCGCGAGGGCTACGACCAATGCGGACCAACAACAAAGGATATCAATTACGGAGGTAAATCAAATGATAAAAACACTCAGCCATCTGATGGGTGTCGCCATCCTGGCGCTGCTGCTGACTGTCGGCACAGCCTTGGCGCAAGCGCGCAATCAGGCGGACGTGCAGATTCAATCAATCACCGCCACTCAATCCTTCAGCCTGTTTCCGGTTCTGGGCCAGCGCCTGAATTGTGACGTAACGGTCTTCAGCTTCAATGACGACACCGCGCACAATGTCACGCTGAACGTCATTCTACCGGTCGAAGTCACGGTCCTCAGCGTCCCAACCGGATGCGCCGCGATCCCGACTGCCAGCGGCTCCTGGCACAGCTCAGTCCAGTGCAATCTGGGAACGCTCAACGTCGGCGATTCAAAGACGATTCGCATTGCCACGACCCTGCCGCGGCTGCCGGTTGTCGCCAAGACCTTCGGCGCGTTCGCCTGGAGCGCTACGCCTGATCCGAGACCGGGCAACAACTATGGAGAAATCACTGTCACGCCTTGATCAGCGGCGGCGACCCTGTACGGAAGTGGCGAAGCAGTGGGGCGGCAGTCCCAGTCCACGAACCAACTCTCAGAGGACGGCGAGCTTCGACCCGATCCTCAGCTATTGATAAGGAGTATATCAATGCGGAAATACAATGGAATCTTCTTGATCGTCGCGGCGGTCTTCCTGACGAGCGGCGCGTTTTCCCCAGCCCGCGGGGCAACCATCACCGTCAACTCTACCTT
>Ga0190270_10001447_pt1 | contig 11041 bp, 11 predicted proteins | sample Popmic320T_FD_133748 | JGI IMG/M metagenome (GOLD analysis project Ga0190270, IMG submission 133748) | Populus adjacent soil microbial communities from riparian zone of Weber River, Utah, USA - 320 T | ecosystem: Environmental > Terrestrial > Soil > Riparian zone | place: USA: Utah | collected... | reverse complement strand
TGTAGCCTGATCGACGGCAATCTGGGTGAACCGTTGACGCTTGCGAAGCTAGGTGAAGAGATTGGGGTGAGCACCTTCCATCTACAACGAACGTTCAAAAGCATCATGGGAATCTCGCCGAGCCAGTATGCAGAGATGCGACGAATCGATCGTTTCAAGCAGGGCGTGCGTGAAGGCGAAACTATTGCTAATGCGACTTACGACGCGGGTTTTGGTTCAAGTAGCCGGCTCTATGAAGGTGCGGCTGCACAACTTGGGATGACGCCGGCAACGTATGGAAAAGGCGGACGCGGCGCCGTCATCAACTATGCGATTGTGGAATGTCATCTGGGAAAGTTGATGGTGGCGGCAACCAGTAAGGGCGTGTGTTCCGTAAAGCTGGGCGACTCCGTTGCGGCGCTCCAGTCCGATTTGTTGAACGAGTTTCCCGCGGCAGAGATTCGACGAGATGAAGCGTCGCTGGCTTCGTCTGTGCGTGCGATCGTTGATCATTTGAGCGACAAAAGCCCGCATATTGATCTTCCACTCGACATTCGCTCGACGGCTTTTCAAAGGCAGGTTTGGGAGCAACTGCAAAGGATTCCGGTCGGCGAAACCTACTCGTACAGCGAGGTGGCCAAAGCCATTGGGCAGGAGAAGGCGGTGCGGGCGGTGGCGAGGGCCTGCGCGACTAATCCAGTGGCACTAGTCATTCCGTGTCACCGAGTGATCCGTGAGGATAAAAGTTTGGGCGGTTATCGCTGGGGATTAGAGCGAAAGAGGAAGCTGCTTCTGTCGGAAGCCAAACGAGCTCGATAGGCTGGGTTAGCCTCGTTCAAGGCAACTGTTTAGTCCTGCAAGGCAATTATTAGATTGCAAAGCGCGCCGCAATGGCGCGCTTTTGCCGTGGCATCAGGTCCGGGTTGTAATCACCGCTCTTGAGGTCGTAAGTTCCCGTCTGCCTTACCAAACAGTCGCAAACTAAGAATTTTGAGGGCAGTTGATACTCTGTGGGGCTGGTTTACGCGTTAACAGTTGAGGAGAAAATCATGTTAAAAGCTTTAGTTATTCTGGTTGCCATACTTATCGCCTTTGTGAATGTTTCCGCGCAGGGCAGGAGCGGTCAGCGGCGAATTGTAAGAAAGGTCGGCGTTGTACGTGTCGGTCCTTCCACCACCTATCTCAAGCAGGGACTTAGCACCGAAGAAGTTGTAAGGCTACTGGGCGAGCCGACCGCGGTTTTCGAGCGCGAAGAAGGAAGCGAAGCCCTTACCTATGTGTTTACGCGAAGCGAAGGCCGAGTACTGGTCGCGGAGTTTGTACAAGGATCGCTAGTCAGTTCCCGAGTGGAGACGCGCACAACCTCGCAGGTGGGAGGTTAAGTTTCCAGTAAACAGAGCACTAGTTGGGTCGGAGATTTTTACAGGCATTAGAACGCGAGAAGTGAGGCCAATCATGAAGCTCGGTTTGAGTCTGATTCTGTTTTTGGTTCTAGGTTTAACTTTTGCGGCACGCGTCAAAGCAGAAGATCAAGCCACTAAGCTCGATGCCGCGCAAGCTGCGGACAAATTGCGTTTGCAGTTGATCGATGTCCAGGAGAAGGAAGCGCAACTTCAGACCCGTGCCCGGCAGCTCGAAGAAGATTTGAAACCGGAAAACATCGCGCGGTCATTGGCAGGCGTGGGTTCGACCAGGCCGGAAGAACTGCGTGAGTTTCGGCGGCGCCAGATCAGTCTTGAATTGGACGGCGTACGCAACAAGCTCAAAATATTAGCGACGAGTCGCGAGCGTTTGGAATCGTCTCTCCGAACTGCTGAGGCGGAGGCTTACCATCAAAGCGCCGAAGGGGTCGCCGTTGCTGTTGCCCAGGCTTTGAAAGCCAAACCCGTCGCAGGTCCGCGATGGTTCGTAATGGCTGGTGCATCCATCGGGATTCTGGCAGCCGTCTTTGTGTTTGCAATAGTCCGGAAGCTCAAAGCTACCTAGTTCACGAGTCGGAACAAAAGAACGATCCACGAATCACACTAAATGACACGAACTCATTTTCGTCCTGTTGGTGTGATTCGTGGATCGTATCCTTCGATTACTCCACGGTTACCGACTTCGCGAGGTTGCGTGGCTGGTCTACGTCGCAACCACGACGGACTGCAATATGATAAGCCAGAAGCTGAAGCGGAATGATCGAGAGAATCGGTGAAAGCAGATCGCTCGACGGCGGGATGTTGATGACGTAATCGGAGGCATCCGCTGACATCGTATCGCCTTCAGTCAAAACTGAAATGACGATGCCTTCCCGGGCCTTCACCTCGACAATGTTTGAGTGCGTCTTTTCATAACGCAGCTCGGACGAGCGATTGCCATCCTCACGGGTGTTGATGAACAACACGGGAAGTCGTTCATCAATCAGTGCATTGGGGCCGTGTTTCATTTCTCCCGCGGGATACCCTTCGGCGTGAATGTAGGAGATCTCCTTTAACTTAAGCGCACCTTCCAATGCGACAGGAAAATTGATGCCGCGCCCGAGGTAGAGGAAGTCGGTCGATCGGAAGAACTCCTTGGAGAGTTCTTCGATATCGTCTGATTCGTTCAGCAAGTGTTCGAGTTTGACAGGCAGTTCCGCCAGTTGTTGCGCGTGATGTTTGGCTTCATCCTCAGACAAACTGCCGCGCAGTTCGCCCAGGTAAAGTCCCAGCAAATACAAAGCAACCATCTGTGACGTAAAAGCCTTGGTCGACGCAACGCCTATCTCGGGGCCGGCGTGGGTCAGGATAGTGCCGTCGGCTTCGCGCACGATCATTGAGCCGTGTACATTGCATATAGCCAGCACCTTCGCGCCGCGTTCTCTTGCTTCTCGTAAAGCTGCAATTGTGTCGGCGGTTTCGCCTGACTGAGAAATAACAAGCAGCAAAGTGTTCTCATCCATCACCGGGTCGCGATAACGAAATTCCGACGCGTAATCTACGTCAACCTGGACGCGAGCGAGTTGCTCGATCATGTATTTACCGGCGAGACCTGCATGCCAGGACGTACCGCAGGCGGCGATCTTGATCGAAGTGAAACGTTTGAAGTCTTCCTCGGTGATGTTTTTCATCTCGTCCAGAAAAACTTTTCCGGTATCGAGAGAGATGCGGCCCTGCACAGTGTCGCGGACGGATCGCGGCTGCTCGTAAATCTCTTTGAGCATGAAATGCTTGAAGCCACCCTTTTCGGCCATGATTGGATCCCAGGTGATCCGCTGAATCGCCGGCTGGACTGAATTGGCTTCAAAGTCGGTAACGCGAACAGCGTCTTTGTTGATGATGGCCATTTCACCGTCGCCGAGGAAAAAGACATCGCGAGTGTGCTGGAGGATCGGCGGGATATCAGATGCCACGAAAAACTCACGGTCACCGAGGCCGATGACCACTGGTGGACCCTGTCTCACAGCGATGACCATGTCGGGCTCATCTGCGTTGATGATGGCCAGGGCAAAGATGCCGCGGAGGTCCAACATTGCACGCCGCACGGCCCTTTCGAAGTTGTGCTCCTCTTTTAAGTATTCTTCGATCAGATGGGCGATGATTTCTGTATCAGTTTCCGTGACGAACTGGTGGTCCTTTTTTCGCAGCCCTTCTTTTAGTTGCAGGTAGTTCTCGATAATACCGTTGTGAACAACTACCACGCGGCCGGTGCAGTCGCGATGAGGGTGGGCGTTTTCTTCGGTGGGACGACCATGTGTGGCCCAGCGCGTATGTCCTATTCCGTAAGTCCCATCGAGTGGACTCAGGCGGATAACCTCCTCGAGGTTGCGAAGTTTGCCTTCCGCGCGCCGTATCTCCAGGTCGTGACCTTCGTTCACAACCGCAATGCCGGCGGAGTCGTAGCCGCGATATTCGAGTTTACGTAAGCCGTCGAGAATTAACGGGACAACCTGCTTGTTTCCGACGTAACCAACAATTCCGCACATAGATTAAGGATGAAGGCTAAGGGATGACCGATGAATTTTAATTCACCCCTTCTTTTCATCGTTCCTTTCAAGTAAACGTTTCTTAAGTACGGCCGGGACTCCAGCAACGAGCGAGTCTGGCGGCACATCTTCTGTCACCACTGATCCCGCGGCGGTCACCGAACCCTTGCCAACTCTAACCGGCGCGACCAACATCGTGTCTGAACCAATCTTGACATCATCTTCGATGATCGTTTGGTGTTTGTCTTTGCCGTCGTAATTGCAGGTTATTGTGCCGGCGCCGATGTTTGTACGCTCGCCTATCGTCGCGTCTCCAAGATAAGTGAGATGCATCGACTTCGAGTTGCGGCCCAGCCGCGACTTTTTTACTTCTACAAAGTTACCGACAACCGACTCTTCTTCCAACACCGCGTTCATCCGTAAATGAGCAAATGGACCAACCGAACAGTTTGATTCAATGGTCGAGTCGACGATCACGCAATGATCTTTGACGGTAACGTTATTCCCGAGGATGGAATTAGTAATTCGGGTACCGGAGCGAATTTCGCAATTCTTCCCGACGTTGGTCTTACCCTCGATCGTCACGTCCGGATAAATAATGCAATCCTGGCCGATCTCCGCCTCAGCACTAATGTAACTGTGCGAAGGATCGATAAAAGTCACGCCGCCTTCAAGCGTTAACTTGCGCACCGTGTTGCGACGAACAAGGTTTTCAAATTCCGCCAACTCCGCCCGGGTGTTTACTCCGTACACTTCACGGGGCTCGTGATGCAGATAAACGTTGATCTTCTCGCCATCCGCCAAAAGTATTTGCGGGACATCAGTAAGATAATATTCACCTTGCTCGTTTGTCGGTTGGACGCGAGCGAGCGCGGAGAATAACTTGTCAGCCGTGAAACAGTAGATACCGGAGTTGATCTCCTTAATTTGTCGCTCCTCCTCAGTAGCGTCTTTCTGCTCCACAATGCGCGCAAACTGATCATGGTCATCGCGAACCACGCGGCCGTAACCGGTCGGGTTTTCCAGCCGCACGCTGAGAATAGAACAGACGGCGCCAATCGTCTGATGTTCGCCGATAAACGAGTCGAGGGTCTCCGCTTTCAACAAGGGCACATCGCCCGATAGAACAACGACGAGGGAATTGGAATTCTCAAGATAACCCCGTGCGGACATCACAGCATCACCGGTTCCGCGCTGCGTAGCCTGCGTAACAAACTCCGCCAATTCTCCAAATTCTTCCTTGACTGCGCCTTCAACTTCCGCCGCCTGATGGCCGACGATCACGTAGATTTTCCGCGGATGAAGAGACATAGCCGTCCGGCCCACATGGGCAATAAGCGGCAGACCTCCGATTTTGTGAAGTACCTTCGCGCGCGCAGACTTCATTCTCGTCCCTAATCCGGCTGCAAGAATTAGTACATCGAGCGGTCGATCCGTTTGGCGGGACTGCAAGATCTGGTCTTTGTGCATGGTTATGCGAGGACAGCAGGGGAGCAGGCTTGTTGCCGGCAGGCAAGCACGACACTCGCTAAACGTTCGGAGTTATGGCGCACCTTCTCGCCCTCTTCAAGCAGGTTGGCGCGGATTACCTGGGTCGTTGAATCAAGCACAGGGTCCAAGGAATCATCATCTATTCCGATCTGGTGTGCCCCTTCGAGTGCATAGCGTTCGGCCTGTTCACTGGTAATACGCTTGTCGTTCATGATGACAGAATCAAAGTGTATTTCCGGAGCGTATTTCTTGATTGTTTCCAGATGCTGCCTCGCTGAGTAGTTATCCGTTTCACCGGGTTGCGTCATCAGGTTACAAATGAAAATTCGCGTGGCACGGCTTTCACCGATCGCTTGGGATACCTTTGAGACCAGGAGATTCGGGAGGATGCTGGTGTATAGCGAACCCGGTCCCACAGTAATTACGTCAGCTGAGCGGATAGCTTTGAGAGCTTCAGGCAGTGGTAAACACCGCTCAGGCTCTAAACTTAGGCGGCGAATGGGGATCTTGGATGCTGAGATTTGTGTCTCACCACGCACAACAGTTCCGTCCTCAAGTTCCGCAGCCAGCCTGACATCACTGATAGTGGCCGGATAGATGTGCCCCTTGCTCGCCAGAACCTCAGAGGACAGGCGCACTGCCTCGGTGAAATCGCCCGTCACTTCGCTCAGCGCTGCCAGAAATAGATTGCCAAAGCTGTGGCCTCCCAATTCACCGTCACCCCGAAATCTGTGGCGAAAGAGACGAGAAAGCAGATTGGAGTCTTCGGAAAGTGCAATCATGCAGTTCCGTATGTCGCCGGGCGGGAGCATCTGTAACTCATCGCGCAGGCGGCCGGAACTACCGCCATCGTCAGAGACAGTAACAATTGCCGACAAGTTAGCAATCCACTCGTTGTCCAGTTCTCGCTCTCCGACAAGACACTTCAAACCGGCGAGTAAGGTTGAAAGACCGGTCCCGCCGCCAAGTGCAACGAAGTTAAGTCCACGATTGTGTGTGGCTAAATAATCCAAACTCATTCACTCCGTAACTACGCGCGCCTGTGCACGCCTGCGCAGAATCATACCTAAAAGGACAGAGGTTTGTAACTACTTCGTCATTTGGGGAAATATTGCTTACTGAGTGAGATGAACTACAGGCGGGGTTGAAAGACCAACTTGTCGAAATCCGGATCGTTCCGCAAAGCGGTCAAGTCATGATCGTGCTGGGCGCGAACTCTAAGTGTCGGTTGAAGGTCCAGAGCTTTCTGCAAAGACTGAAGGGCCAAATCAACCGAACCAAGCCGCGCGCGAGTTGCGGCTAATCCGTAATGGATATGAGCAGCTTCAGGTTCACGCTTGAGGGCTCGCTCAAACATCTCTTGTGCCGCGACGTATTCACCGCGGTTCAACTCGATCACACCCCGATCATAGAGTGAGTCGGCATCGCGGGGCAGGATGCTTTCTGTTCGCAAACGAGCGTCAGCCACGGCGATATATGTGCGTGCGCGAGCTGCTACTTCGGAAACCTGCGAATACTTCTCGAGGAGAACGCGAAATTGATTGCGAGCCTCACCAAAACGACCGCGGGTAAATTCTTTGTGCGCGCGTTCAAAAGCTTTCATTGCAGCCGATTCGTCTACTGTTGGCTGCCGAGGAGGAGGCACAGCTACGTGGACGGGTCGTTGTGCCCTTACGGCAGCGACCTTCTGGGTCTTTTTGACTCTGATGCCAGGAGATTTCTTCGATGCAATCGGTTTTCGCGCAACCGCTTTTTTTGATACGGGCTTTTTAGGAGCGGTTCGCTTGATTGGCGTCGCCTTTTTTACGGTTCCCCTTGATGAAACTGTGCTTTTCAGCTTGGACTTCGCTTTTGCGGCCTTTCGCGGAGTCGACTTTCGTGGGATAGCCCTCGTCGCTTTCGGACGCTTAGTTGTAGCGTTCGACGTGCGGCGTTTGGCGGCAGACTTTGGCGAAGCGCGGTGAGCGGCTGCACGTGACGTTGAACGTCTCAAACCTTTGGTAACTGCGCTCATGGAAGCTTCAATCTGAAAGGGTTAAGCGGAGTCGGTAACTGCGAAGATTCGCCCGGGAGAATAACATAGGGCTCCCGCTAAATCAACGGGAAAAGAGGAGTTGCGGTCACACGCAAGTCTGCGAATATAGGCCAAAAACTCGCTGGGATAAACATTGGAAAACACTTGATGCACACTGTTTGCTGTGTTAGAGTGCACTGCGTTGTTCGAGAAGTCCAGCCCGAACAGCGATAAGCAAAACAACCGAACGAGAAGAACCGCTTTACCGTCAGTAGATTGACTGGTTTGTTCGACTCCTACTGATTATCGCCCGCCGGTTAGTCCAAGCCTCACTAAACTTCAAGAGAAAGTTGTACTAATGCCAGACACACCTATCCTGCTCCGTGAGCAGCAGTATCACCAAATCAAGGCCGTGTTGGCACGACTCCGAATGGACTCGTCGGCACGTGTTGTCTTTCTGGTGGACAAAGACGGTCAGGAAATCGCTGTCCAAGGGGAGATTGGCAATATCGACTCAACCAGTCTTGCATCGCTGGCAGCCGGCAACGTTGCGGCTACGGGCGGTATGGCGCAGTTGATCGGTGAAAAAGAGTTTCCGACGCTGTCGCATGAGGGTGAGAAGGAAAGTATTCACATCTCGGTCATCGGCCGATTGCTGCTTGTTATTGTTTTCGATGAGCGCTCAACCCTCGGTTTGGTGAAGCTTCGCAGCAAGCAGGTCTCACAACAATTGTCCTCGATGATCGACGAGATTACCCGAGCTGATTTTGAAGCCTCCGATTCCCCCTTCGCAGAAATCACAGATGAAGACATCGAGAGTCTGTTCAACTAAAAAACGGAAAACTGAGTGCCATGACCTTCATTAACTACGCATCGCGAGAAATAAATTGCAAAATTGTCTATTACGGCCCTGGCCTGTGTGGGAAAACGACAAATCTCCAGCACATATTTGAAGCCACGGCACCCCAAGCGCGTGGAAAGCTTATTAGCCTTGCCACGGAAACCGACCGCACCCTATTCTTCGATTTCATGCCTCTGGAATTAGGAACGGTGCGCGGTTTCAAGACGCGATTCCATCTCTATACCGTCCCTGGCCAGGTTTTCTACGATGCGTCGCGCAAACTTATTCTAAAGGGAGTTGACGGCGTGGTATTCGTTGCGGATTCGCAGGAAGAACGCATGGATGCCAACGTAGAATCGTTATATAACCTTGAGGAAAATCTTCGCGCTCAGGGTTACGACTTAATGAAACTGCCCTATGTTCTGCAGCTCAACAAGCGCGACCTCCCAAACGTCGTGCCGGTTTCAGACCTCACCGCTGAATTGATTCGCAAACAGGAACCGATCGTAGAAGCTGTTGCTTCCACTGGTGCTGGTGTCTTTGATACGTTGAAGGCTGTTGCCAAACAGGTCTTGACGGAATTGCGTAAGAGCTAAACCACCTCGCCGCTAGTCCAGCGATTTCAGCATTAACAATCCATCCCCGCCATTTGAGTAGTATTTCGGTAGGCGCTGCGTGATCGAATAGCCGAGGCGCTGATAAAGCTTTTGGGCCGGAATATTGAGTGACCTCACTTCCAGCCGCACAATCCTAACGTTTCGTTCCTTAAAACCCTTTTCAACCTCGTTCATAAGGCGTTTTCCAAGGTGTCGCCGGCGATGCTCAGGAGCGACGCCGACAGTAGTGATATGACCGGTATGATCGGGTTCGATAAGTCCTATTACGAACCCAACCATCGCTCCTCCCGACGTTGCGACTCGATAAGAAACTGATTCCGGCGCAGTCAAAAGGTATTCGAAGGTCTCGCGGCTATAGGCCTCGCCGTCGACAAAGCACTGCTGATCGAGGCGCCAGCAATCGTCCAAGTGTGAAATCGTCAACGGCCGGATGTCATAACGGGTTCCGACCGCCACCGGCGCGGTTACCTCGGCGTCTCTCGGATACTCCTCAGATGAGGGAGCCCACCAACGTGAACGAATTCTCTTTAATACCGCCATTAATCAATCCACTAAGGTTTTCGTGGTTGCAAGTTAGTTTACCATCATCGATTTATTGATCACTAGATCACAAACATACAATCGCCGTAACTGTAAAATCTAAATCGTTCCATAACCGCATGGCGATATGCCTTCAGCGTTAAGTCCCGACCGGCGAATGCTGCAACGAGGAGCAACAAGGACGAGCGAGGGAGGTGGAAGTTTGTCAGCAGCGCGTCTGTGATGCGGAACTTGTATCCCGGCAGGATTGTCAACTCAGTTTTTCCCGCGGTTGCGATAACCTTCCCCTCATCATTTAGCGCCGATTCCAACGCGCGCGTCGTCGTCGTTCCTATCGCAATTACACGCCCACCTGCTGCGCGCCCTTCGTTTATGGCGCGCGCTGCATCTTCGCGGATCTGAATAAACTCCGAATCGACGTGATGGTCCTCAACGTGCTCGACTCGCACCGGTTCAAATGTTCCGTAACCAACGTGCAACGTGATTTCAACTAATCGCGCGCCGCGAGCCTCCAATTCATTCGTGACTTCCGGAGTAAAGTGAAGACCGGCAGTCGGCGCGGCGATCGCGCCGCGTTCACGCGCGTAAATGGTCTGATAGCGCTCACGATCATTCCACGCAGCGGGCGAAGTTCCTTTCGGTCGTTTTATGTAAGGTGGAAGTGGCGTCTGCCCAAGCGTGTCCAGCAGTTGCGCCATCGGCGCGTCAAATCTTAGTTGCCGTAATCCGCTTGTCGACCAATCCAGAATTTCAGCTCTTGAATCTCCGAATCGCAGACGGGCGCCAATCTTAAGCCGTTGCGCCGGACGTACCAAGGCCTCCCAAATATTCGGCTCGATTTCGCGGGTCAGCAAGACTTCAACACGCCCGCCAGTAGGGTCTCGTCGTCCTACAAGTCTGGCGGGAAACACGCGCGTGTTGTTGACAACTATGACATCGTTCTGCCGAATGTAATCTGGCAGGCGCCGAAACTCGGAATCCTTCCAGGCACCTTCATTCCGATCAACCAGCAACATTCGTGACGCGTCGCGTTGTTCAAGAGGCTGCTGGGCAATCAATTCTTCGGGAAGGTCGTAATCAAAATCGGAGAGTAGCATTTTTGCAAAAAAAGGAAGAACTACTGAGGGTCCGGGAAATGCGGATGCTCGCGGTGAAACACTGCCGTAAGCTGAGCGCCAAACAACAGAATCAAACTCGAGACGTAGCTCCAGGTTAAAACAGCAACGACTGCGCCGACTGATCCGTAAATCTGATCGTAGTGAAAATAATTCAAACTCGAGGCGAAGATATACTTCGATAACTCCCACAAAAGCCCGCCCAGAATTGCGCCTGGCAAAGTATCTCTCAGGGTAACCTCGGCTTTGGGCATGAAGCGATAGACCACCACAAACAGCACGACCGTTACCAGGAGACTCAGCACAGCATATATTCCTTGCCAGAAAGCGCTGCCCATCCAAAGCATGATCGGATAGCGATCCAGCTGTCGGGGCGATAGTCGTTCCGCGATAGCACGGAGTGCAACAACTACGGAAGTGAGCAGCACTGAAGATGCCAACAGGATCCCGATGATTCCGATCATTCCGACAGTCAGGGCGCGCCCGTGCCAGAAAGCG
>Ga0190270_10001446_pt1 | contig 11041 bp, 9 predicted proteins | sample Popmic320T_FD_133748 | JGI IMG/M metagenome (GOLD analysis project Ga0190270, IMG submission 133748) | Populus adjacent soil microbial communities from riparian zone of Weber River, Utah, USA - 320 T | ecosystem: Environmental > Terrestrial > Soil > Riparian zone | place: USA: Utah | collected... | reverse complement strand
GAACGCATCAAGGGCGAAGAGGAAAACGATCCTGTGGCGACGTTGGGTTCGAACTTCGAACACGCGTTGACCGGGAACACCAAGATCACGAACAAGTTCCTGAGCGAACTTGGCTCCGAGAACTCCTCGGTGGCGAACGACCTTGCAGTGCAGGTGAACATGAATGAAACATTGGCGCTGGCCGTGGGCATCGGTGTGCGTTACAACACGGATCCGCCGCCGCTCGCAGAGAGCACGGATACACTTTTTACCGTGAACATGGTCTACGACATCAAATGACGTTGCGTGAATTCAAGCTGGGATTGTCTGCCATGGCGCTGGCGGTGCTGGCCGTACCGGTGCTCGCCCAGGCGCCCGCCGGGGCCGGCAGCAGCGGCACCGTGAACCTGGACAGCGGGCCGCACAAGGGCGACTACAACTTCGCGCCCACCGAGACCTGTTTCATCGCGGCATTCGGGAAGCGGCCGCTCGGCTTGTCGGTGGTGATGAATTCGCAGAATTCTTCGCTTTCCATCGACATGCCCAGCCTCGACCAGAAACACGCCAACGAAATCCAGATCGTGCTGATAATCGCCGACATCAAGGTCGGCAAGGGCATGTCGAGCGTGACGTACGAAATCGACACGCGTCCCGACGCCGTGCTCGAGCCGCTGCAGAAAGCCGAGCGCGCCAACAAGGGCATGAGCGGCAAGGCCACCACCTCGCTCATGCAGAAGGGTGACACTGCAATGCTGAGTTTCATCGGCCAGACGGCGAGCGGCGTGAAGCTCGAGGGCAGCGTCACCTGTCGCAAGGTCGTGTAAATGGGGACATGTAAAAGGGGACAGGTTTATTTATCGGCGGTGCGGTGATATCGACCGTGACATCAGTCGATAAATAAACCTGTCCCCTTTTACATGTCCCCTTTTACAGGGCGGCGCGAATGAGGGGCTTGAGGTCCTGCGCGAGTCGCACGGAGAACTCCACGATCCCTGACTGCGACTCGGTCACTTCCATCGCGATGATGGCGTAATAGCCGCCTTCGCGATCCACCCACGGCGTGAAGCCGAACGCACCCGGCGATGACAACACCGCGCAGTTCGCCGCCGGTGGGGTGCACTCCAGCCAGGCCGCGAGCCCGTAGTGAAAGTTGAGGCCGGTGTTCGCGAACGGTGAGTTACCGATCGTCGCGGTCGGGAATGGCTCGGTGCCCTGCGTAGTGAACAGTGAATCGGAAATCAACCGATTCCCCTGGTACATGCCGCGATTGAACTCGAGCTGCAGCACGCGCGCGTATTCGTTCATCGTGGTGCGCAGGCCGCCGGCGATCAGCGGATTCGTCGTGCCCGTGCCCTGGCGCGGCGCCGAATACCAGGCCATGTCCGCGCCCAGCGCCAGCGGATTCTTGAGCTGCGCCTGGAAAACATTGGCCCACGATTGGCCGGTGACCACTTCCGCCATGCGTGCAGCCACGTGCAGATGTGTGCTGCCGTAGTCGAAGCGTGTGCCCGGCGCGGCCTCCAGTGTCAGCTGCGAGATCGAGTCGACACAGGCCGCCAGCGTGGTGTTCTGCGTCAGCGTGCACAGCGCTTCGCGCGGCAGCCCCGACGTGAACGACAACAGCTGCCGCAGCGAGATCGCTGCCTGCGGGCCGGTCCAGCCGAGAACATCACCCGTGGTGGAGTCCAGCGTCAGAAAGCCCTGGTCCACCAGGCGCAGCATGGTCAGGCCCGCCACCATCTTCGACGCAGATGCAATTGCGATGCGCTGATCGGCCGCGAACGTGCCGTACATCTTCTCGAAGCGCTTCACGCCCTGTGCGTCATAGACCACGACGCCCATGCCCGAAATTCCCTGCGCGGAAAAGGCCGCACCCGCCGTGCGGTCGACGTCGGCAAAGGGGTCAGGAATGACCGGGGGAGGAGGGGCCGGCCCACCGCCGCCGCCACCGCATGCAACCAGACAGCCCGCGAGAAAACCCATCGAAACCAGATGTTTCAGACGCATGCACCGTTCAACGCGCACCTGGTCCCTTCGTTGACCGCCACGCCCAACCCCCTGGGCCTCGAAAAATGCGGCCGGAATATGCTGGCTGTCAGCCGCAAGCCATTGATCGATGGGCGATATTCCCTCACCACGTAAGACCAATTGCCCCTTTGACCCCGCGCGGCGCCGCGCTACCTTTCGCCGCCAATAACAACAACCTCACAGGGGAGTCACATGCCCATCGCAAAACGCTGCGTCGCAGAGTTGTTAGGTACCTTCTGGCTGGTGTTCGGTGGCTGCGGCAGCGCAGTGCTGGCCGCCAAGTTTCCCGAAGTCGGCATCGGCCTCGTGGGCGTGTCGCTGGCCTTCGGCCTCACGGTGGTCACCATGGCGTATGCCGTCGGCTCCATCAGTGGAGGGCATTTCAACCCGGCCATCACGGTGGGCGCGGTCGTCGCCGGACGCGCCAAGGCGGCTGACCTTGCCCCGTACATCATTTCCCAGGTCATCGGCGCCGTACTCGCGGCCTGGATACTCGCCACGATCGCCAGTGGCAACGGCACCGACGCGGTCGCCGGGGGCCTGGCGGCCAATGGTTACGGAGAACATTCTCCAGGCGCCTATAACCTAACTACTTCGTTCATCACCGAAGTGCTGATGACGTTCTTCTTCCTGGTGGTGATCCTCGGATCCACCAGCGAAGACGCGCCCAAGGGTTTCGCGCCGCTCGCCATCGGTCTTGCGCTCACGCTCATTCACCTGGTCAGCATCCCGGTGACCAACACCTCGGTGAACCCCGCGCGCAGCACCGGCCCCGCGTTGCTGGTCGGTGACTGGGCACTCGACCAGCTGTGGCTCTTCTGGCTGGCGCCCATCCTCGGCGCCGCGCTCGCCGGCGGGCTGTGGAAGTGGCTGGGAAAGAAGTAGGTTTCGTCAACCCGAGCACTCGGGCCATCGACGGAACCTGACCCGCGTCCGGGGCGAAGCGACGCAAACCTGCGCCATGCCGCCGCGCGGAAATGTGCTTCGGCGGCGGCGACGCACTATGCTCGCCCCCATCACTGCCCTGGGAGTTCGTCGTGCGTCGCAACCTTGCGTTGAGTGGTCTTTTAGCCCTCGTTTCCTCGTTCGCGTGGTCGCAGGTCCCGACTGCCGAACTCGCCAAGCCGCCCGCGGACGCGCGGCACTACGTCATCCAGTCCACCGCCGGCAAGCACGGCGAATCGTGGACCTGGGTCACCGCCGACGGCACGCGCAAAGGTCGCGAGAGCCTCAACCTGCGCGGCCAGGTGTTCGAGCAGGACTCGAGCGGCAAGGCCGGCAAGGACGGCATGGTCGAACGCCTCGAGATCCGCGGCGTCACGCCGCAGGGTGACGCGGGCGAGACCTTCTCCATCACCGGTGGCAAGGCAAGCTGGAAGAGCCCCGTGGATGCGGGCAGCACTGCCTACGGCGCCCCGGTGTTCTATTCATCTTTCGGCGGGCCCATCGATACCACCGCGTGGCTGCTCGAGCGCCTGCTCGCCAGCCCCGACAAGACCCTCACGCTCCTGCCCGGCGGCAAGGCGCGCGCCGAGAAGCTAACTACTCTCACGGTGGGCGAAGGAGCCAACAGGAAAGAGGTGACCGCCTGGGCCGTCACCGGCATCAGCAATGCGCCCATCCCGGTATGGGCCGATGCCAACAACAAGTTTTTCGGCTTCTACTTCTTCCTGAGCTGGCTGCCGGATGCGTACGCAGGCGAACACCAGCGCCTCGCCGAGGCGCAGACCAAGGCGCTTTCCGAACGTGGTCCCGCGTTGGTCAAGTCGCTGGTCAAGACGCCTGCGGGTGCGGTGGCCTTCCGCAACGTGCAGGTGTTCGACGCCGACGCCAGGGCTTTCCTGGCCGATCAGACCGTCGTGGTCGAGAACGGGCGCATCGCCGCCGTCGGCCCCGCGAAATCGGTGAAGGTTCCGAAAGGTGCGCAGGTGATCGACGGCCGCGGCAAGACGCTGCTGCCCGGCCTGTGGGATTGCCACATGCACGTGGGCAATGACTTCACCGGCTTGCAGGAACTGTCGATGGGAGTCACTTCCGTGCGTGACCCCGGCAACGACGACGGCCTGACGATCGACCGCCGTACGCGCACCGCCAATGGCCAGTTGCTGATGCCGAACGTATATCCGTCCTCACTCATCGATGGCAAAGGTCAGTACGCCGCGCAGGTAGCTAACGTCGCCACCAGCGAAGCCGAGATGATCGCGTGGATCGACAAGGCCAAGGCGAACGGTTTCACCGGTGTGAAGTTCTACGGCACGCTCGACAAGGCCTGGGTGCCCGCCGCCGCGGCCGAAGCGCACAAGCTCGGACTGCACGTGCATGGTCACATCCCCCACGGCATGCGTCCGCTCGAGGCCATCAACGCCGGCTACGACGAGATCACGCACATCAACTGGATCGTGATGCAGGGCATGCCGGACAAGGTGATCGAAGAGTCCAACGGCATCCAGCGCTTCGAAGGACCCGGCCGTTATGCCAAGGATCTGGATCTCAACGCCGATCCCATCAAGTCGATCATTTCAACGATGGCCGCCAAGGGCATCTACAGTGATCCCACCATGGTGGCGTTCGAAGGGCTGTACGTGCCCGAGAACGGCGAACTGTCGCCGTCGTATTCCGCGTTCGTCGGCACGCTGCCGCCGTCCACTGAACGCGCGTTTCGTCTCGGCGGATTCCAGGTGCCCAAGGACCTGACGCGTGCCGACTACCGCGCGAGCTGGGCCAAGATGGTGGAAATCCTGCGCCGCATGCACAAGGCCGGCGTACCCATCGTTGCCGGCACCGACGGCGTCGGCATCGAGCTCGTGCACGAGCTCGAGATCTACGTCGAAGCCGGCTTCACGCCCGCCGAGGCGATTGCCGCCGCGACCATCGTTCCGGCCAGGCTCGTCAACCAGGACAAGAACACCGGCTCCATCAAGGAAGGCAAGGTTGCCGATCTCGTGCTGGTGGAAGGCGACCCGTCGAAACGCATGGGCGACCTGCGCCAGACGCGCACCGTGATGCTGGGCGGCAAGTTGTTGGACGCCGATGCGCTGCGCACGGCGGCGGGGTTCTCGGGACGTCCGAAGGCGGCTAACTAGGCTGGCGTTTCAGGCGCGGTGGCGAAGGTCACCGCGCTTCGGCTTTCCCCGCGTTGCACGTGGCAATGTACGCAGTATTGCCGGATGAGACTTAACGTTCCGGGCCGTGCCATTATCCCCGGGCGCGGCTATTCTTCCGGCCACCAGAACAACAAGTAACTCTTCCCGGACACCCATGCAGTTTCGCGTTCTCTTACTCGGCGCCCTTGCGGGCGCACTCGCCGCGTGCGGCGGTGGCGGCGGAGATTCCGGCGGCGGCAGTCCTCCGCCTCCACCGGCAGCGGTCGATCGCGTTGTGCTCACCTATATCGGGCCGACTGCGGCAGCACCAGCCGGCTCCGACCCGGCCATTGAATTCACGGTCTCGAATCCGTCGGCGAGCGCGGCCCAGGATGTGCGCCTCACCGTGACCTTCGGCGCCGGCGTGTCCGGCGGCAGCGTGTATTGCTCGGCGACTGGCGAAGCGATCTGCCCGGCCAATCTCGACGCCACGAATGTTCCGACCCTTCCCCGGAACAGCTCGCTCAGGTTCACGGTGCGTCGCCTGGTAAACGCCGGCTCCACCGGCCTCGTGTCCGTGTCGGCGACCGCGACCGCGGCGAATGACGAGGTCACCACCAACAACAGCGCGCAACTCAACATCTCGGTGTACTCGGACGATGTCAGCGTGCAGGCCGCGACTGGCGCCGGCGACGTGACCGGCGGTGACACCGTGCCGTACACCATCACCGTGGCGAACTCCGGGCCGGACGCCGCGCTCGACGTGACTCTCGACCATGTCTTTGGTGGACGCCAGACGCTCAGCTCGATGACCTGCGCGGCCAGCGGCGGCGCGACCTGCCCGGCGGCCATGGCGCCCACGATGGTGCTGCCGGTGCTGCCCAATGGCGGATCGCTGACCTTTTCGATCGCCACGCAACTCGGTATGGACGCGCTCGGATCCGTGACCACCAGCATGCGTGCACAGGCGGCGGGCGACCTGAGCTTCGCCAACAACAATTCCGCGACCTCGGCCTACGTCAGTGTGCCCACCGCTTCGACGTCGCCCACTTTCACCAGGTTTCAGAGTGATACCGGTGACCCGGTCGGCCGGGGCACGGACTATTCGTACAACCGCGTGAACTCCGTCTTCGAGCTGGAGAACTACGGCGATCACTTCACGCTGGACATCACCGGCGCCGAGAACTGGCACGCCACTTTTTACAAGCCCAGCGGTCATGCGCAATGGCAGACCGGCCTGTACATCGACGCGGCTGGCGCGCCCTTCCACGATCCGGCGGCGGGCGGACTCAATGTGCGCAGCAGCGTCGGCACCGGCTGCGACCACAACGGCTGGTTCAAGGTGACCAAGGTCGAATACGACGGTGCCGACCTCGCCTCGATCGACATCATCTTCGGCCAGCACTGCAACAACAGCGCGCCGGCACTGCGCGGCCAGATTCACTGGGTGGCCAATGACGATAGTCGTCCACCCGGCCCCGTGAACCCGCCTCCCACCGGACTGTGGTCGGCGCCTGCAGGCTCCACGCCCGCGAGCGGCAACTACGTCTATCTACATAGTGATGCGGGCGAGCCCATCTTCGATGGCACGACGCAGACCTTTACCCAGGTCAACTCCACGCTCGGGGTGACGGACACGAACGGCAACCTCGGCGTACAGGTCTCCACCGCGGTGAGTTATGGCGGCAGCTTCCGCGCCATGTCGCCGCTCACCGAGATCGAGCCCGGTTACTACGAGATCGATCCGGTGGCGCCGTTCTGGAATCCCGCGTACCCCGCGATGAACTTCTCGGGCAACGGCCGCAGCTGCATGCAGGCCATCGGCGGCTGGTTCGTCATCGACAGCGTCGCGCATCACAATGGCGAGATCATCGCCCTCGACGCACGCTTCGTGCAGTACTGCGGCAGCTCCGGAGCCGCGCTGCGTGGCCAGATCCATTGGCGTTCGGACGACCCCTCGCAGCCGCCAGGACCTGTAAATCCGCCGCCGGGCGGATTGTGGTCGCCACCCGCCAGCGTGCCGGCCACCGGCAACGTGGTGTACCTCGAGACCACCGCCGGCAACGCACAAGGACCGGCGCTCACCTTCACGCCGCTCGACAGCATCATCACCCTGGGCGAGGGGATGGGCGTGACCGGCAACCGGCTGCACTTCGGCGTGGGCGGCGACACCAGCTGGGGCGGCGACTTCCAGACCATGTCTACGCTACCGGACCTCGAAGTGGGTTACTACGGCGACGTCGGCCAATACCCGTACCACGACGGCACCAAGGGTGGCATGCAGGTGGCGCCGTCCAGCAGCACCTGCTTCGGCGCGCACGGCTGGTTCGTCATCGACAGCGTCACGTATACCGGCAATACCGTCTCCGCCATCGAGCTGCGCTTCGAGCAGTACTGCGGCATGAACACCGTGCCCATGCACGGCTACCTGCGCTGGTCGGCGGCCGACACGCGCGACCCGGCGCCGCCGCAAAATCCACCGCCCGCGAACCTCTGGCAGCCCGCGGACGGCAAGACACCGGCTGGCAGGAACTACGTCTATCTACTGGCCGAGCCCACCGGCCAGCCGGAGCAGGAGTATCTCTATACCCAGGAGAACGCCGGGTTCGTGCTGCAGTCGGCGTGGCGCACGCTCGAGTTCAACGTGAACGGCGATGAGCGCTGGGATGGCGCGTTCCAGCCCATGCTGCCGTTCGACGAGCTGCAGCCCGGTTACTACGATCTGCCGAACGGTTCCAACGCGGCCAAGGGCAGTTTCTCGTGGCATCGCTTCGACGAGAATCTCTGCGGCGCGGCGACCGGCTGGTTTGTCGTGGACTCGGTGACCTACGAGGCCGGCGTGGTGCGCGCCATCGACCTGCGCTTCGAGCGGCGCTGCGTCAGTGGCGGGCCCAACATGCATGGCAAGATCCATTGGCGCTTCGACGACACCACCGCCGCACCGGGACCGGTGCTGCCGATACCCGCGGGCCTGTGGCAGCCGCCGGCCGGCGAAGTGCCGGCCACCGGCAATGTTTTCTATGCCAAGGGCGAGCTCGGCAACTTCATTCTCAATAACGAGACTGTGGTGAGCACGCCGCCGACTTCCGTTTTCCAGGGCGGAACCGGTCTCGATACCTACTACGTCGGAGCGCAGATTCCGTTCGGCAGTGAGAGCTGGGCGATCCACTTCAATCCCATGAACAGCATCCCGCGGGTGCAGGTGGGGTATTACCCGAACACGACACCGAACGCGCTCGGCAATCCCACGCGCGGCCGGATGGATGTCGCTGGTCGCAGCCTGACCTGCGGTCAGGACGGTATTGGCTGGTTCGCCGTCGATGCAGTCAGCTACGACGGCGACCAGATGACCTCGATTGACATGCGCTTCGAGTACCGATGCTTCACTGGCGGACCGGCCTTGAGGGGCAAGGTGCGCTGGAGTCAGTAGGCCGCTACTTCGCAGCGACGCACTGGCTGTTCCACGCCTTCTCGAACTCCTTGCTGCGAGAGGAACTGCGCAGGACTTTTTCGCCCTGCACCACGGCGTGCGCGCGCGTCTCATTGCCCTGGTCATTTTTCACGCGGTAGGTGATGCACGAGATGCCACTGTCGGTGGTGCGCATTTTCTCGACCTCGAAACCCGAGGTGCTCGGGAGCGACGACTTGAGAGTCGAAACTGCCTCAGAGTTGGTCACGGCACCTGCGGTCGTTTCGTCATTGGCGAGCGCGCCGGTGGACAGCGCGAGCGCGATGGGTAAGACGGCAAGACGGTATGAGTGATTCATGTCTCTGCCCCGTTCATTGGTTTGAATCCACCCGCTCGCTGCGGGACCGTCCCCGATTTTCCCGCCGCAGCGCACCGTCGTGCGCGACGCCGGCGCCATTCGTCGTGTCAGAAAAATTCTACAGTTGTGGATTCCGTCGGGAAGATAGGCGCTTCTACGTATGCGCGCGTTCGGTACCCGCACTTGCAGGGACCCGCTGACTCACTCCACTGCGGCACCCGCGAAAGATGGTGGCCACCAGAATCAACGGAGCCTCACCATGACGAAGCTGGAGAAGACGCTCAAGCGGGAACTGAACGTGAAGAAGACCGCGTACGTGCTGACCATCGATCCCGACAGATTCAGGCTCACGAAGAAGGGTCGGCGGAAAGGGATTGAAATTGCGTGGAAGGACCTGGTGAGCGGGGATGCCGCGATGGCCGTGGCGCTGAGGGCGAGCGTGGAGGCCGCGAGCTAGACCGTCATCCCCAACTGCTCGCTCACTTGCTTCGCCTTTGCCTGGACCATTCGTCCCTTGTCCGCGGCCACAGTCGGATCGCCGGCATCAAATGCAGCGCTGGCCTCGGCCCACAGGGACTTCATCGTCTCGAGCTCGACCTTCGCGGCTTCCCGCTTTGAACCCTTGAGAGTCCCGACCTGGTTCTCGATGGCCTGCACGATTTTCGGCACCTCTACGCTCAGCTCTTCCCACTCGTGAGTGGCGGCAGCGAGCTGGGTCTGTTTCCCGATGATGACGTCGTTGAGCGCGATCACCTCCGAATTGAAGGTCTTCGCCTCGGCGAGCACCTCTTTGTATTCTTCCTTCGCGAGGTCCGCTTTGAGCTCGGCGAGTTTGCCTTCGGCGGTCTGCAACTGCTCGGGCGCGAATTGCGCGGCCTCGGCCCGCACTTCATTCAACGCAGTTTCGGCAGATGCGACGGCCTGTCGCGCGGGCTCTTCATCGCGGGCGCAACCAACGGCAACTAACACACTGGCGCAAAGTGCCAATAACAAAGCGGGAATTCGCATGATGTTCTCCTGCGGTATCGAGTCGCCAGACTAATCGCAACCTGGCAACTGCAACCGTAGGACTGGCACCCCGATCTCGTCGGCATTTGCCGCCCGAAACGGCGGCGCATCATCTGACGCGCAGTTCGCGCATCACGCTGGCCCGGCGCGCGCGGCTCACCGGCACGCGGATTCCACTCTGCAAAACGATCATGAGTTCGCCGCCTTCGAGTCGATCGAGTCGCTGCACGCGCGCGATGTTGACCAGCGCGCTTCGATGCACTCGCATGAATTTCCTGCCGAGCCGCTCTTCCAGTTTTTGCAAGGGCTCGCGCACCAGGTGTTTGTGTCCGTGCGCGTGGACCTGGGCGTAGTAGTCCGCGGCCTCGATCCAGTCGACGTCGTTCGTGTTCACCCAGCTCACGCGCTTGCCGTCGTGCACGGTAATTCGCTGGGAATCATCGACGCTGTTGGCAGGCGCGGCGCCATCCCGCGACACGATCTCCTGCGCCAGGACCATGAGCCTCCGGGTTCGGATCGCATCCTTGGCTCGTTGGATCGAACGCTCGAAGCGTTCGTCATCAAATGGCTTCAGCAGATAATCGACTGCAGCGACATCGAAGGCGTGTACGGCATGTTCGGCATGCGCCGTGGCGAAGATCACGTACGGAGTATGGTCGAGCTCCTCGAGCACACTGAATCCGTCGCCCTGCGGCATGCGCACGTCGAGCAGCAGCAGTTCGGGCTTGAGCTCCTGCACGCGTCGCCGCGCCTCGGTGCCGCTGCCCGCTTCACCCACCAGCCTGATCTGCGGGTCGCGCTCGAGCAGCGACCTCAGTTGCCGGCGGGCGAGGGGCTCGTCATCCGCGATGAGTGTCCGGATCGGCTCGGACATACACCGCCTCCTCGCGCGGAATGCGCAATGTCACCGACGAATGGCCGCAGCCCACGAGCAGATCGAGCGTGAAGCGCTCAGGGCCGTATAGATAGATGAGACGGCGGCGAGTCACGTCCAGGCCGATGCCGAGTCCCGCGACCTTGGGATCCGCCGACTCGGAGCGCGCCGCCACGCAGACTTTCATGGTGAGCCACTCGTCCGTGGCATTTGCCTCGATGCTCACGCGCCCGTGGCCGCTCACTTCCACGCCATGCCGTATGGCGTTCTCGACCAGCGGCTGCAGGATCAGCGCAGGCACG
>Ga0190270_10001445_pt1 | contig 11045 bp, 12 predicted proteins | sample Popmic320T_FD_133748 | JGI IMG/M metagenome (GOLD analysis project Ga0190270, IMG submission 133748) | Populus adjacent soil microbial communities from riparian zone of Weber River, Utah, USA - 320 T | ecosystem: Environmental > Terrestrial > Soil > Riparian zone | place: USA: Utah | collected... | reverse complement strand
CGACGGCCGCTCGAGTGGGTCGTGGCCGTAGTAGATGCCGTAGCAGCCGTACAGACACACCGCGGCGGTGACGCTGGTGACGGCGTGCTCGAACCCGGGCTGGAACGCGGGGTCGCTCGGGGTCAGGGCCGCCAGGGCGGTCAGGTGGCCGCCGGCGGAGCTGCCGGCCATGACGAGCATCGACGGGTCTGCGCCGAGCTCGCGGCCGTTCTCGTGCACCCACGCGAGCACGCGCTTGGCGTCGATGAGGTGGTCGGGGAACTGCACCTGGGGGCGCAGCCGGTAGGTAGCGCTGATGCAGACCCAGCCCTGGGCGGCGAAGCGGTGCAGCATGGCGCGGGCTTCGCGGCGCTTGCTCCCGGAGAAGTAGCCGCCGCCGTGCAGGTAGACCAGCACCGGCGCTCCCCGCACTCCGGAGCGGCGGCGGTAGACGTCCAGGCGGTTGCGGCGACCGGCCGGGCCGTAGGCCACGTTGCCGATCCGCTGCACCGTCCGCGGCTTGAGCGGGAACGGGGTCAGCAGGGTCCGCCAGGCCGGTCGCGTGCCGCGCACCTGATGGGTCGCACCGAAGGTGTGCCCGAGCGCATGCGACACGGCCGCCTGCGCACGCCAGCCGCGTCGCAGCAGCTCCAGGAAGACCACACCGGTGCCGACGGCCACCGCGAGCACGCCCCAGCCTGCCGGTATGCCCAACAGATCATCAGCGGTGACGGCCACGAGCGTGGACTGCGCCAGCAGCAGCAGTGCCAGCAGCGGCAGCTCGTTCCACCCGGTCGCCAGCAGGGCACCGCCGACACCCACCCAGCGGGGACGCGTCGGCCCGAGCAACGCCGCCAGGGCGGACAGCACCATGACCGACAGGAAGATCACGAATCCAGACATGCCACCCCTCGCCCTCTACATCTGTAGTAGCAGGTACTCTACACCAGTAGAGGGGATGGTGCTGGATGGAGGAGTCATCGCGTCGGGAGGTCCTCGCCGACGCCGCGATCACGGTGCTCGCTCACTCCGGCGGCCGCGGCCTGACCCACCGTGCAGTCGACCGGGCCGCCGGTGTTGCCGAGGGCTCGACCTCGTACTACTTCCGTACCCGCGCCAGCCTGCTCAGCGCGGTGGTGACGCGACTCGCCGCGCTCGACACCGCCACGTTCCCCGACCGCTCCGGACCGGGCCGACCCGGCTTGGTGGAGGACCTCACCGATGTCATCGAGCAGGTCACCACCACCGGACGCCACCGCCTCCTCGCCCGCTACGAGCTGACCCTCGAGGCCACCCGCCGCCCCGAGCTGGCAGAGGTACTGCGCGCCAACGGGGCCGAGGTCCGCCGCGCGATGGCCGACCGCCTCTCGGCCGCCGAGATCGCCGAGGTCGCCGACCCACAGCGAACCGCCGGACAGCTACTGGCTCTGCTCGACGGGCTGCTGATCAACCGGATCACCGGCGTGGGAGCGCCACAGCTCGACGCCGAGGACATCGGCGCACAAGTCGATCGACTGCTCGCCGCAGCCGGCGCCTAGAGCGCGACCGAGCACGCTGCGCAGAAGCCACGAACGCACTAGGTTCACGAGTGGGCATCTCGGGGGTGCCGCAAGAGCTGCGGCCGGTCGCGACCCGACCGAGATACCCCGAGGGGCTTTGCATGGAGCTGCACGAGGGCCACGAGGCCTACCACAACCCCGACCAGTACAAGCGCGCCGATCGCGAGATCCCGACAGGTTGGCTGCACGCCGTGCGCCCCGGCAAGGGCTTCGCGCTCTGCACAGAGGGCACCAACGCCCCGCTTCGCGTCACCGACTCCGGCCACCCCTGGCAACCGGGGCTCATGCAGTGCTGCCGACGGTGCCAAGAGCTCACGCGTGGAGAGTAGGCCGACACCACGCCTGCGACACGCCGGTCCCCACCTCGCTTGCGGGCCCGTTCGGAGGTTGAGTCCCATGCCTGAGCTCGAAGCCGGCAAGCAGCTGGTCCACCGGCTCGTCACCGAGGCCATGAGCCAGCGCCGCCTGGAGATCCTCGACGAGAACTACGGTCCCCGCCTCGCCCCGGCCGCGCACCGCTGGATCGGTGGCGTTCCTGTAGTCGTTCAGCGACGTGGAGATACGCACGGACACCCGGAGCCGGCTGCGTCAGCTCGGCCTCACCGACGCGAAGCCAGCGCGCGAGCGTGACCGCACAACCTGACCTCGATGCGGGCTACGGCGTGCCGAACTCGGCGAGGTACCACCACGACGTCGTCAGCGAGGCCGCCACGACGCCGGTCAGCAGCAGCGACCCGGCGACCGGGACCAGCCAGGACGGCATCCGGGGCACGTGCAGCGCGAGCATCTTGGTGACGAGGGCGCCGTACAGCAGGCACCCTGCCAGCGAATGGATGAGCACCCGCGGGTTCTGGTCGGCCCATCCCAGGGACCAGATGCAGGTGAAGGCGACCGGGAGGCTGAGCACCACCGCCAACATGCCGGAGCCGCGGTGCACCAGCGCGATGCCGCGCCCGCCCCGTCGGTACATCAGGACAGCGGTGGCCAGCTGCACGAGCGCCAAGACGCCCGCGGTAGCGCCGAGCCAGACCTTCATCGCGGTTGCGGTCTCGAACCCGAGCGTCGGAACCGCCTGGGACGGCGTGTGGTACACCGCGAACACCCCGAGGACCGCCGCGACCGCGGCTCCGAGCAGCAGCGACGCCACGGCCCAGAACTCGCCCGATCTCGGGACCTGCCATCCGGCTACCGTCATCGCAGACCTCCCCGCCTGGCCGACAACCCGACGGTACTCCGCCAGGCGGCGCCCGCGGGTCAGATCCGCCCGGACGCCCGCAGCACCGTCAACGCCTGCACCGTCATGAGCCCGCGGCACTCCACCGACTGTCCCGGTGACCAGGCCAGCCAGTCGAACGTCCATCCGCCGTCGTCCTGCTGCTCCTGCTCCAGCCGGTCGAGGTCCTTCTCGAACTGCTCGTCGGTGAACAGCGTCCGGCTACGCGCATCCGGGCGCTCGGCAAGCATGGTCGGCATGAGCCGTTCATCCTCGCGGCCGCCGGGCACGGGGATGGACCCGTCCGGCCCGATCACCTCACGCAGTCGCCGCAGGGCGTCCTCGGCGCGTCGCTGGTCGGGTACGGCGTCCAGGAACACCAGCGCGAACTTGACCCAGTAGGCGCCGAGGTCTTCGCCGTTCTCCAGCCTGTTCCAGCACCAGTCGGTGGCGCGCTCGAGCCACGGCTCGCCCGTAGCGCCGGCCGCCAGGAGCTCCCCTACGAGGGCGAAGGTCAGCCAGGAGCCGTCGGCCGACGGCTGCATCCACGGCGCTCGTGGGTAGTCCACGGCCGACGGCAGCACGAACGGGACCCCGCCGTCGGGGTTGGCGACGGACGCGACCCAGGAGGCGGCTTCCTTGACCATCGGGTCGGTCGACGCGCCGACCTCGCGCAGCATGCGTAGCGCGTCCAACGTCGCGGCCGGTTGGCTGAACGGGTCGCGGACGTCGGGCTCGAGGGCATAGCCGAAGCCTCCGTCGGGGTTGCGGTAGGCACGCAACGCGTCGAGGACGGCGGAGACCCTGCCGTCGTGCAGCAGCACCGCGAGCAGGTGCCGCTCGAGGATGCGCGCGTTGGCGTGGACGAACTGTTCGGCTGCGTGGATGTCGATGCTCATGCCGTCACGCTAGGCGCCGGTGAGCGTCGCCTCTTCCAGGAATCGGACGGGTGTGGCCCCGGTCAGCCGGCGTACCTCGTCGCTCATGTGTGCCTGGCTGGCATAGCCGGCCTCGACCGCACGGATCGCGAGTGACTCCTCGGTCAACGTGACGAACCGTCGCAGCCGGCCCACCCGGGCGAGCAGCTTGGGGCCGTAGCCGACGGCGGCCGTCGTACGCCGGTGCAGCTGCCGCTCGCTGAGCCCCAGGTCCGCGGCCACGCCGGAGATGCTCGCGCCCGGCATCGACAGGTGCCGGGACGCGACGCGTACGAGGGGGTCGGGTGCGGCCCGCCGCGCCGCCACCGCACGGGCCAGAAGGTCCAGGCAGAGCGCTGATTGCGCGGACTCGGTGAGCGTCGCGGCCTCGCGCAGCCGGGCGCCGGCCACACCCCAGACCAGGTCGGCCGCGACCTGCTGGTCGCGCAGCTCCGATGCGGGCATCCCGAGCACCGCCCCGGCCGCGCCGGGTCGAAGCCGGATGCCGAGCGAACGCGTGCCCGCCGGCAGGTCGACGACCCGGGGCCCGGTATCCGCGCCGGCGACGACGAGCTCGCGGCCGCCGACCAGGACGAGGTCGACGCAGCCGTCGGGAACCAGCCGCCAGGGCCGGTCCGTGGTCTCCACGCCCTCCCAGAGACAGGCCACCAACGGCTCGAGACCGGCCGGCGGGGCGTACTCGCGATACGTGTCCGTGGCCGCAGGCGTGACACCGGACGTGACCGGCGTCGACGCGCGGCGTCGGGCCGGTGGCGGCGACGCGCTCACGCTCGGCATGCCGTCAGTGTCCCAGCGCCCGGCTGGGACGAGAAGGGCCGCTCGCGCGGTCAGCTCGCGGCCCGGACCGCCTCGCGCAGTGTCGTGGCCGGGCTCTCCTGGCCGCTGAGCCGCAGCTGCTTGCCGTCGACCAGGAGCGTGGGCGTGGCGTTCACGCCGTCCTTGGACGCCTGCTCGGTCGCGGCGTCGGCCCAGTTCGCGAACCTCTCGTCGCCGATGCAGCCGGCGACGGTCCCGCGGTCGGCCCCGGCCAGGGCAGCCAGCGCGGTCAGCTGCTCGTCACTGAGGCCGTCGGGGCCCTCCGGCCGCTGGTCGGCGAACAGCAGGTCATGCATCCGCACGAAGGCGTCCGTACCGCGCTCGTCGAGCACACAGGCCGCGGCGTTCAGCGCGCGTGAGGAGTACTCCGTGGTCGACGCGGCATCGAGGAAGGCGATCGGGCGGTACTCGACCCGCACCGTCCCGCGTTCGACGTACGTGTCGACCGTCGGGCCGGTGATCGCCTCGACCTGACGGCAGACGGGGCACTGGAAGTCCTCGTAGAGCGTGAGCGTGACCGGAGCAGAGCGGTCGCCGCGCGGCACCGCGTACCGGTCCACCACGCCGCTGGGCACGGCATCACCGGAGACCGCGCCGCCGGACACCTCCGAACGCGACATCTGCACCGCGATGCCGACACCGACCACCACGGCCAGCACCACCACGACGACCAGCGCCACGGCAACCCCGCGGCGTCGGCCGGCAGCGGCACGCTGCTGTTGCTGCATCTGCCGGACGCGGTCGCGCGAGCTCGGCGCCATCTCAGACCTCTTCCCTCAGCAGCACCCGGTCGTCCAGCGACAGCGGTCCGCGGGCGTACGACCAAGGCCACGGACAAGGCGAGAAGCGCGACGTCGCGGGCGATCTCCCAGGGGTACTGCGCGGTCGCGTCGGCCCGGAAGCCGCCTCCACCGAAGCACCCGCAGTCGATCTGCAGCCCTCGGCCCCAGGCGGAGGCGATGCCCACGATGAAGACCAGGAACAGCACCGCCGAGACCGAGGCCACGACCCTGATGCCGAGCCCGACGATCAGCAGCAGCCCGATCGCCACCTCGAGCACGGGCAGGCCGTACCCCACCACCGGCACGACCGCCTCCGGCAGCAGCCGGTAGGCGCGCACGGCCCGCACGCTCAGCGCCGGGTCGGGCAGCTTGAGCGCTCCGGCCACGACCCAGACGGCGCCGACGACGAGCCGGGACACCAGCCCCGCCCATGCCCACCAGCCTCGCGGGTCCGCCGACGCCGTCTCCCCACCTCGTCGTGCTGCTCCGAAAACGCCCATAACCACCATAGGTTCGGCCGACGCGGCACCGGCGGAGTTCGCGAAACGCGAAGGCCTAGGCTGTCGTGCTGTGAATGACCGACTGGTGTGGATCGACTGCGAGATGACGGGCCTCGACCTCGAACGAGACGCGCTCATCGAGGTCGCCGCGCTGGTCACCGACTTCGACCTCAATGTCCTCGGTGACGGCGTCGACCTGGTGATCAAGCCACCGGGCGCCGCACTGGAGCAGATGAACGACGTCGTACGCCAGATGCACACCGAGTCGGGCCTGCTCGAAGTCCTCGACCAGGGGTGCACGCTGCAGGAGGCCGAGGCGCAGGTCCTCGAGTACGTCCACGCCCACGTCGCCAAGGGCACCCGCCCCCCTCTGGCCGGCAACACCGTCGCGACCGACCGGGCGTTCCTCGCCCGCGACATGCGGGACATCGACGCCTACCTGCACTACCGCATCGTCGACGTGTCGTCGATCAAGGAGCTGGTACGCCGGTGGTACCCGCGGGTCTACTTCGCCAGCCCGCCGAAGAACGGCAACCACCGGGCGCTCGCCGACATCCGCGAGAGCATCGAGGAGCTGCGCTACTACCGGTCGGCGGTGTTCGTCGAGCCGCCCGGGCCCGACTCCGACACCGCCAGGACGCTGGCCGCCGAGCACGGCGGGTCGCTGGGCGCCGACGGCTGAGCCGGTTTATCCGCTACGTCGCGCAGCCGTTACACTCTTTTGCGCCGCGCCACGTGTGCGCACGGCATGGTGGGTGTAGCTCAGCTGGTAGAGCACCTGGTTGTGGTCCAGGTGGCCGCGGGTTCGAATCCCGTCACTCACCCCGGTAGGGCCGCAGGATCGCCGGCCGACGTCAGGGTCTGTCCCGTCCGGGGACGGACCCTGGTCTGCTTCGGGTCCCCACGCAGAGCGAGGCCCCCGCACGGCGCGCGTGCGGGGGCCTCGTCCGCTTCAGGCGGCCCGAGCCGGAGGGGCGATCGGGCCTGCGCGGTGTGCTCAGGCGTTCTTGACCGCCGAGACCTCGAACTCGAGGGTGACCTTCTCGCTGACCAGGACGCCGCCGGTCTCCAGGGCCGCGTTCCAGTTGACGCCCCAGTCCTTGCGGTTGATGGTCACGGCGCCCTCGAAACCGACCCGCTCGTTGCCGAAGGGGTCGGTGGCCGAGCCCTGGTACTCGAAGTCAACCGTGACCGGCTTGGTCACGCCCTTGATCGTGAGGTCGCCGTTGACCTGGACGGTGGTGTCGTCGGTCTGGCGTACGCCGGTCGAGGCGAACGTGATCTCGGGGGAGTTCTCCATGTCGAAGAAGTCGTTGCTGCGCAGGTGGCCGTCGCGGTCGGCGTTGCGGGTGTCGATGCTGGCGGCCTGGATCGTCAGCTGCGCCGACGACTTGCTCAGGTCGGAGTCGATGTGCGCGGTGCCCTCGAACTCGTTGAACGCGCCACGCACCTTGGTCACCATCGCGTGCCGGGCGACGAACCCGATGCGGGTGTGCGTGTGGTCGAGCGTGTAGTCGCCGGCCAGCTGGGCGAGGTTCTGCAGAGTGGTGGTGGTCATGCTCTGGTCTCCTCCTCGGAGATTTGGTTTATTTTTCAACTACATTCCATGAACGCGGGCGATCGGTCAACTATTCCCGTCACCGCCCGCCCTCGGCGCAAACGTCGCGCCGAGGTGCTGCGCGTCAGCCCTCGACCACGTCCGTCGGCGCGCCGTGCACGGCCGGGATCGCTCCGAACCGGCCGCCCTGGAAGTCCTCGAAGGCCTTCAGCACCTCGGCCTTGGTGTTCATGACAAACGGGCCGGCCCAGGCCACCGGCTCCCGGATCGGCCGGCCGCCGAGCACCAGCACCTCGACGGAGGCGTGCCGGCTCTCCTGTGTGGCCGCGGCGGCCACCGAGATCACGTCACCGGCGCCGAGTACGGCCAGCTGACCGGTGCTGATCGGCCGCTTCTCCGCGCCGACCATGCCGTTGCCGGCCAGGACGTACACCAGCGCGTTGAAGTCGTTGCGCCAGGGCAGGTCGAGCTGTGCCGTCGGCGCGAGCGTGGCGTGCACCATCGTCATCGGCGTGTAGGTCGACCCCGGTCCCGCGTGACCGTCGATGTCGCCGGCGATGATCCGGACCAGCGCACCGGCGTCATGGGTGGCGACCAGCCCGACGTCGCCGCCGCGCAGGTCCTGGTAGCGGGGTGCCGTGAGCTTCTGCGCACGGGGCAGATTGACCCACAGCTGCAGACCGTGGAAGAGGCCACCGGCCTGGACCAGCCACTCCGGCGGCTTCTCGATGTGCAGGATCCCGCCGCCGGCGGTCATCCACTGGGTGTCGCCGTTGGTGATCGTGCCGCCGCCACCGTGGTTGTCGTTGTGGTCGAAGACGCCGTCGAGCATGTACGTCACGGTCTCGAACCCGCGGTGCGGGTGCCACGACGTGCCCTTGGGCTCGCCCGGCGCGTACTCCACCTCACCCATCTGGTCGAGGTGGATGAACGGGTCGAGCAGCGAGAGGTCCACCCCGGCGAACGCGCGGCGTACCGGGAAGCCCTCCCCCTCGAACCCCTGCGGCGCCGTGACCACGTTGGCGACCGGGCGCGGCGTCGCGGTGAGCGGCGGCTCGGAAAGCCGCGGCAGGGTGGTCAGGTCGTCGACGGTGACGGCAGGCATGGCGATCAACCTCCTCGGGAAGTCGTGCCACCCACAACAGTAGTTGAACGCTCAATATTCCGCGCGGCCGGTCGGGCTGACGGGTCCCGGCGGGCGCTCCGGGCGGCGGTTCGGGAGGGACCGGCGCCACGTAGCCTCGTCGGCATGAGCGCACAGACGCAGCGGTACGACGCGGTGATCGTCGGCGGCGGGCACAACGGGCTGGTCGCGGCCGCGTACCTCGCCCGCGCCGGACTGAGCACGCTGGTGCTCGAACGCCTCGGCCACGTCGGCGGCGCGGCGGTGAGCGAGCAGCCGTTCGCCGGGGTCGAGGCCAGGTTGTCGCGCTACTCGTACCTGGTCAGCCTGCTCCCGGCGCAGATCGTGCAGGAGCTCGGCCTCGACCTCGAGCTGCGCTCACGCACGACCGCGTCGTACACGCCGGTGCAGCGCGAGGGCCGCGACACCGGCCTGCTGGTCGAGCACGACGAGGGTGCCGCGACGAAGGCGTCGTTTCGCGAGCTCACCGGCGGCGACCGGGAGTACGAGGCCTGGCGGGCGTTCTACGCCGACGTGGGTGCGCTGGCGCGACAGGTCGCGCCGACGCTGCTGGAGCCGCTGCCCTCGGCAGCGTCGCTGCAGCAGGCCTGCGGGCTGGTGTGGAGCGAGCTCGTCGAGCGGCCGCTGGGCGAGAGCATCGAGTCGCGTTTCGACGACGACACCGTGCGCGGCGTCGTACTCACCGACGGGCTGATCGGCACCTTCAGCCATGCGCACGATCCGTCCCTGCTGCAGAACCGCTGCTTCCTGTACCACCTGATCGGCAACGGCACCGGCGAGTGGAAGGTGCCGGTGGGCGGCATGGGTGCGGTCACCGGCGCGCTGGCCGCAGCCGCGGAGAAGGCGGGCGCGGTGCTGCGTACCGGTGCCACCGTCACCGCGGTGGAGGCTGACGGCGAGGACGCCGAGGTCACCTACGACGACGGGTCCGGATCGCATCGCGTGGCCGCGCGGTGGGTGCTGTCCGGGGTGGCGCCCCACGTGCTGGCGCAACTGCAGGGCGCGTCGCCGCCGGAGCGGCCGGAGGGCGCGCAGCTCAAGGTCAACCTGCTGGTACGCCGGCTGCCACGGCTGCGCAGCGGCATCGACCCGGAGGTGGCGTTCGCCGGGACCTTCCACGTGGCCGAGGGCTACGCGGAGCTGCAGAAGGCCTACGACGACGCCGCCGGCGGGGCGCTGCCGAAGCTGCCGCCGGGCGAGCTGTACTGCCACTCGCTGACCGATCCGTCGATCCTGGGTGCCGACCTCGCCGCGCAGGGCTACCACACGTTGACCTACTTCGGGCTGCACATGCCGGCGCGGCTGTTCGACGGCGACGCCGGCTCGGTGCGCGACGAGGCGGTGGGCCATGCGCTCGCCGCGCTCGACGCGCATCTGGAGGAGCCGCTGGAGGACTGCCTGGCCGTCGATGCGGACGGGCGGCCGTGCATCGAGGCCAAGACGCCGCAGGACGTCGAACGCGCGCTGGCCATGCCCGGCGGGCATATCTTCCACGGCGACCTCGCGTGGCCGTGGCTCTCCCCCGACGCCGGTGAAGAGGGCGGCGCTGGTGGCGAGTCGGCGCGAGCCTGGGGTGTCGCGACCTCGACTCCGAACGTGCTGCTCTGCGGCAGCGGCGCCGTGCGCGGCGGCGCTGTCAGCGGGATCGGTGGCCACAACGCAGCCCAGGCGGTGCTCGCCTCGCGGCGGTAAGCCCGCCGGAGGCCGCCGGATGGAGCCTGGCGGGTGGAGCACGGCCGATTTTCGAGGGCGAGGTGGCGGCTGCTAGAGTTCACTTCGCTCTGGCGCCATTAGCTCAATTGGCAGAGCAGCTGACTCTTAATCAGCGGGTTCGGGGTTCGAGTCCCTGATGGCGCACAAAGCCCCAGGTCAAACAGCCACCGGCTGGCCTTGTCCCCGGCGGTGGCACAGTTTCGAACACTTTTCCTCGCCCTCCGGCTCCGGGACGGCGGACTCCAGAGCATCCGCCGCGCGACCGTTGAGCACCCGACGACCCATGTACACGTCCTGCGTCATCGACAGCCGCGAGTGCCCCAGATGGTCGGCCACAGCGCGAGCCGACAGGCCCGCCTCGTCGAGGATCGTGGCCGTGGTCTTGCGGAAGCTGTGGGAGGTGATCCACGCCAGCGACGCCTCGCCGCGTGCCTCCCGCAACTCACGACGCGCATTCGCCGGGTCCCTGTAGTAGTCGCCGAAGACACTGGGGAAGAGCGGCTGCTCGAGTGGTCGTTGAGGCGGGAGTGGGTATTTCACGGCCGCGCGAAGGACCAGACCGGACGGACTACGTTGTCATGACCAGTCAGTCCTGACTCGGCGAGCAGAGGCCTGAGCACGTCCTCGACGTAGCGTTGCCCCTCGGCCTCCGCGCGCCATACTTCGGCGATGACGAATCCGTCGCCCTCGGGGTAGACCGCGTGTGACATGAGACCCGCAGGCGGACCTCCGGCCAGCATCATGGACTGCCCTACCTTGGCGTCGAGTTCGTTGAACTGGTCTTGGGTAGCGGGAGCCACGGTGAGCTGGAGAAGAATGGCCATGGCACCGATCTTGGCCCAT
>Ga0190270_10001444_pt1 | contig 11049 bp, 10 predicted proteins | sample Popmic320T_FD_133748 | JGI IMG/M metagenome (GOLD analysis project Ga0190270, IMG submission 133748) | Populus adjacent soil microbial communities from riparian zone of Weber River, Utah, USA - 320 T | ecosystem: Environmental > Terrestrial > Soil > Riparian zone | place: USA: Utah | collected... | reverse complement strand
CCTCGACCCGTAGTCAGCGTATCGAGCGCGATTGGCGCCGATCCACGCCCGAGTAGTCAATCAACTACAAGGCAAAACGCTAAAGGCGTTGGATACCCTCGATGCCGAACCCGGGCAGACGCGAGCCGGGATGATCGGCCCACGTCAGCACGCCGCCCCGCCCGAACATCAACGGCGGATCGCAGACATCGGCCGTGAGGAGATGCGTGCCGAACGCGCCCTCCTGGCCGGCGAGCTGCTCTGCGGCGGCGGTGGCGATTGTGAGCGCCGCACGGGTCAGGAGGCTCGTCTCGCCGACCTGCGCGCCGACGATCACCCGCAGTCCCCGCCGGCGCGCAGCCGCGACGACCTCGAGGCTGCGCAGCAGCCCGCCCATCTTCGACACGCGCACGTTGACGATCCAGTGAGCCGCCGGGCCAGGCACCACGTCGAGGTCCGCGGCGCGGGTCACACTTTCATCGAGGATGATCGGCGCGCCCACCGCCGCGGCGACCCGCGCCAGCGCCGGCCATTGTCGCGCGCCAACCGGTTCCTCGATCCCGACCAGCGCGGTGCCCCCAACAGCCTTCAGGGCCGCGATGGCGTCCGCCGCATCGCCCCACAGATTGTTGGCGTCCAGTCGAACGCTGGCTGGACTCGGATCGAGCGCCGTCAGGGTCTCGAGCTTAGCGGCGTCGCGTTGACGATCCCCTGAGATCTTGACCTTGAAGTCGCGAAAACCCTGCGACGCATAGGCGTGCGCCATGGCGGCAAACGCTTTGCCTTCGGCATCGCCAAGGACAGCGGTATAGCGGTATGAAGGCGCGAGCGGCGGGCGATCGAGCAGCGCGTCCACGGTGCACGAGCCGGCCCGCGCCAGCGCATCGAGGATCCCCAGCTCGAGGGCGCACCAGGCGGCCGGGTTCGCATCGATCTCCACCGCGTGACGCGCCATCCACGCGCGCAGCCCCGCCACGTCGCCGATCGACCGTGTGGCCTCGTCGGCGTACTGGTGCAGAAAGGCCGTCGCCGACTCGACCGTCTCGCCGGTCACGTACGGGCGTGGACAGCCTTCGCCGAAGCCGACGGCGCCGTGCTCGTGCCGCACCTCGACCCACACGCTGGACGTCTCGTGCCGCTCCGCCGCCGCGTGCTTGAAGCCGACGACGAACGGAATGCGGAGCACGCGGAAGGCAGCCGTCATCACGGCCGCCGATCAGCGTTCAGCGCACAGGCGTGGAGATCGAGTGCCAGCTGCCGGGCGTAGGCCAGCGCCGGCGGCTTCAGCTGACCGTCGCGCTGTCCGGCGCGAACGCAGGCGTCGCGATAGGCGTCGGCCGTGCCCGGGACGAGCGGCAGACATTGCAGCGGCGACAGTCGCCCGCTCTTCCGCTTCGAGTCGTACTCGATGTTGAGCGCCGACAGCCGGCGATCGATCGACTGGCCGAGCGCCGCTGGATCGAACCCGGCACTCGATGCCGGTTCGATATAGGCGCGGTATCCGGCCGCGCCCTCGTCGGCCGCGACGAGGTAGAACCGGAGCACCAGGCCCAGCGCCCCACAGGCCGCGTCGACGGCCGCAATCACCTGGCCCTCATACAGCTTCTCTCCGGTGATGTTGGTGACGCCTCGGCCCTTCTGCACGAATCGCAGGAGCGGCGTCTGGTGCAGCCGGCCCGCCACCTCCACCAGGTCATTCATGAAGTAGCGGTACAAGCCCGCCGCGGTAGTGACGATGACGTAGTACTGCCGTCCTTCCGCCAGTTCTTCCAGCGTCAGCGTCTCGGTACGGCCAATGTCCCAGGCGTCGCGGTCGGCGAACTCGAAGAAGTGGTGGTGCAGCGGTGGGAGTCCCCCCAGCGAGCCGGCTTCGAGCGGCAGGGTGCCGCGAAACTCTGTCGACTGGTATCCCAGCTCCATCACCTGCGCGGCGGGGGGCAGCCGGGTGCGCAGCGCGCCGAGGGGAATGCCGCAACTGCCGCCGGTCCACGTCGTGACCAGGGCGAGATCGGGCCACAGATCCGCGTAGCCGATCGCAGGCAGGGCGCCGAGAAGCCGGGCCCGCGCGGGCTGTGCGGTCAATCGAGCCGCCACCGACTCGAGAATCCTCGGCGGCAGGCCCGACGCGACAGCGTCGGCACGGCCCGAGGCCAGGGACTCCAGCAGCACGTCTCTGCGTGCCGCCAGGCGATCGAGCAGGCGGACGAACGTGGACGGATTGGGCGACCCCATGTAGGTGACCCGCGGCGAAGCCAGCGCCAGCAGCAGCATCACGTCGTAGCGCTGCTCGTAGTCCCCGATCTCGGCCACCTCGGGCGGCACGACGAGCCGGCGCCGAAGCAGCCGGGGGAGTGCCGCGTAGAGCTGGCCCGACACCGAACCGACGATGTGCCCAGAATCGAGGCGGCCTTCGGTCGCCGCCCCCATGACGCCGAAGGCGGCACCGTCGAATGCGGCCGGGCACGCACGGTACTGCAGATAGGAGAACGTGGCCTGCTCGTCGCGATACAGGCGCAGCATCGTGCGTGTCACCGGCACGTACTTGGGTGTGCCCGTCGTGCCGCTGGTCTGCGCGTAGAAGATCGGCGGCTCCGCCGTCAGCGCCAGCGTGCCCGTGACGCGTTGTGCGTCGACGTGGGGCGCGAGGTCGCCGTAGCGCTGGACCGGCACCCCGGCCTGATACGCGCGCGGCGAACCGAGGCTCGAGAACCCATGCGCACGCCCGAACGTCGTGTGCTGGTTGGCGCGCAACAGGCGACGCAGCACCGCGGCCTGGGCCGCGCCGGGATCGTGGGCCAGTGCCTCGAGGGGCCTCCACTTGGTGAACCCCAGCCAGGACATGGCCGCGCGTGTCGCCAGACTAGACGTCTTGAAAGGCCAGAAGCCATGCGAATGAGTCAAGTTCTCCATCGGCCTTTCATGACGTCTACGCCCGCCCGGCAGGGCGGGCAATCAAACACTGCGCTGGCGAGGCGGAGCCTGCATGCTCGTCGGTCCGAGACAGAGCCTCGCCAGCCATGATCAGCGGTGCTCGAACGGCGCGCGCAGCTGACCCCAGAAAGATCGGGGGAAGCGGCGATCGTGCAGGCCCAGGGCGCCGACGCGATCGGTCTCGGGCAGCCAGAAGGTCCCGAACAGGAGATCCCACACGATCGTCGTGCTGCCGTAGTTCGAGTTCGCTTCTCGCGGCTCGCGCGAATGATGCCAGCGGTGGGCCTCTGCGCTGCTGACGACGTAGTTCAGCACGCCGTAGCGCAGAGCGATGTTGCTGTGCTGGAAGAACCCGTTGGTGGAATACGCAAGGTAATAGAGCGACAGCACCTCCGGCCGCACGCCGAGCAGCAGGAACGGCAAGCTGTCGAGGCACATCTGCAGCGCCTTCTCGAGCGGATGGAATCGCGCCGTGTTCAGCCAGTACAGGCGATCAACTGAGTGGTGGACCGCATGCAGACGCCACAGCACGTCGTTCTGGTGCGCGAAGCGGTGCAGCCAGTAGCGCAGGAGGTCCACGGCCGCGACCATCAGCACCGTCTGGACGGCCAGCGGCCACTGGTGTGGCCACAGGTGAATCAGCGGCAGGTCCAGCCGCTGCGCCGGCGACACGAGCAGCGTGGCGAACATCACGCCTACCAGAGGCGGCAGAGCCAGCTGCACGGCGACGAGGAACGAGAAATCGGTGCGCAGGTCGTGGTGATCCGGCTGCCATTCGGCCCGGCTCGGATACAGGTGTTCGAGCAGCGCCACGGCGAGCGCGGCGGTCACGATCGACGAGTAGGTGCTGAGACCCAGCGAGACGCCGAGCCAGCGCAGCAGCGCGAACTGGCCAAACGCCAACACGACCACCGAGGGGTAGTGAAACGAGGGCAGCAGTCTAGCCACGACGCAAATGCAGGCGCCCGTAGACGCCGAGATACGCGGCGAGCACGAGGTGAAAGACCGTCGGAACCGGCCGCGCGAACCACGGCACGTCCCGAAGGATGGTCGCGCCAAGCACCAGCCGCGCGACCATGATCCCACCATACAGGCAGGACGCCGCCAGCAGCCAGCGACCGACCGGACGGCGCCAACGGACGGTGACCGCACCCACGGCCCGCGTCGTCCGAACCAACCAGGCCACGATCGCAAGCTGGACGGCCAGCAGGGCCGGGTACGGCAGGGCGCCGCTGTGCCAGGCGTCAAACGGTGGCAGGCCGGGCACGGCCCCCAGCGCCGCCAGCGGCTGGCCGGCCACTCGCAGGCAGAAGAGCACCGTCAGCACCCACAGGACCGACAGCCAGTTCACCTCCGTAATATCGGCACTATCGGCCCTCGAGCCGACCGCTCCTCACCCGCCTTCCCAGTCAGGTCTTGCGGTAGCTGCGGCCCATGCGGCGCCCGACCGCGTTGACGATCCACCCGGGCACGTAACGCACCGCCAGGGCGATCGCTCGGTTCAGGCGGCCGATCACGCAGACGGGCACGCCCGCTTCGACGGCGTCGAATCCCACGCGTGCCACGGTCTCGGCATCGAGCCAGAACCACGAAGGCAGCTTGTTCATCTGCTCGCGGGTCCCGGTGACATCGTGGAACTCGCTGCGAGTGAAACCCGGACAGAGAGCGGTGACGTGGACGCCGTGCGGCTGGCCCTCCTGTGCCAGGGCCTCGGAGAACTTGATCAGGAACGCCTTGGTGGCGCCGTACAGCGTGTGGCCGGCGGGTGCCGGCACCAGGCCGGCCAGCGAAGCCACGTTGATCACGCGCCCGTAGCCGCGCTCCAGCATCCCGGGCCAGAGGCGCCGGGTCAGCTCCGCCACGCCGACCACCATCACTTGCAGCATGGTCTGCTGCGTCGCCCACGGCACGTTGGCGTAGAGCCCGGGGACACCGTAGCCGGCGTTGTTCACCAGGGCATCCACCGTGATGCGACGAGCGTCGAGCTCGGCGCACAGGCGCTCGGCGGCCGGCGGTTCGCTGTGATCGATCACCACCACATCCACCCGCCGGCCGTGCCGTTCGCGCAGCCGGGCCGCCACGGCACTCAGCCTGTCCTCGCGGCGCGCCGTCAACACCAGATCGAAGCCGTTGGCGGCGAATACCTCCGCGAACGCCGCGCCGATCCCCGCCGATGCCCCCGTGATGAGCGCCGTGCGTTGAGCCATCGCCGATTACTGTGGCACGGGGAACGGATGCGGCGATAATCGCGGCGTGCGCGCAGGTGCCATCATCGTCGCGGTCGCGGCCGCGCTCAGCATCGCCGCAGCGCAACAGCAGCGCGCGGCGCCGCGCCCGGTGCAGGCGCCATTCTCGATCGTCGAGGCCAGCATCGCCGAGATGCGGGACGCGATGGCCCAGGGGCGGACGACATCGCGGCAGATCGTCCAGCAGTCGCTCGATCGCATCGCCCGCTTTGAGGGCCGGCTGAACGCGGTCATCACCCTGAACACCCGCGCGCTGGCCGAGGCCGACGCCCTCGATCGCGAACGGCGTGCGGGCCGCCTTCGGGGACCCCTGCACGGCGTCCCGATTGCGCTCAAGGACAACATCCACACCACCGACATGCCGACCACCGGGGGCGCGCTGGCGTTCACGCAGCTGGTGCCGCCCTACGAGGCTACGCTGGCGACGCGGCTGAAGCAGGCCGGCGCGGTGATCGTCGCCAAGACGGTGCTGACCGAGCTCGCGAACTGGGTGGCTGTCGACATGCCGACCAACTACAGCTCGCTCGCGGGCTTCGGCTTCAACCCCTACGACCCGCGCCCCGACCCGCGTCCGGGCCTCTCCGATGGCCGTCCCGTGCTCGCCACCGGCGGATCCAGTTCCGGGATCGGCACGGCCGCCAGCCTCTGGGCTGCCAACGTCGGCACCGAGACGTCCGGCTCGATCCTGAATCCCGCCAGCCAGACGATGCTCGTCGGCATCAAGCCCACGGTCGGCCGCGTCAGCCGGTATGGCGTGATCCCGATTGCCGCCGAACAGGACACGCCCGGCCCGATGGCGCGAACGGTCGCCGACGCGGCCATCGTGCTCGGCGTGATGGAAGGGGCGACGCCCGACGCCAACGATCCGGCCACGCGCGCCTGCCAGCCGCCGCCGCGCAACGACTACACGCCGTTCCTGCGCCGCGAGGCGCTCAAGGGCGCACGGATCGGCATCCCGCGCGCCTTTTTCTATGACGGTATCCAGTCGCCTGGGACGCGCGGTGTGGCCGGCGGGCTGAACGATCGCCAGCGCGCGGTGATCACCGAGGCCATCGACGTGCTGCGCCGCGAGGGCGCGACCATCGTGGACCCGGCCGACATCCCGTCGATACTCGAAGCCGACCCCAAGGAAAACCTGGTGTCGTGGGGCATCTGCAGCGGGTCCAGCGACGCCAAGGGCCGCGACGACGACTGTTCCGTGGTCTTCAAGTACGGCATGAAGCGCGACTTCAACGCCTGGCTGCAGTCGCTGGGCGACAAGGCGCCGGTGAAAACGCTGACGGAACTCCGCGAGTGGAACCGGGCTAACGCCGCCAAGGGCACGTTGAAATACGGCCAGGCGCGGCTGGACATTTCCGACGAGATGGATCTCGTGGCCGATCGGGCGCGCTTCCAGGCCGATCGCGCCAAGGACGTGCGGCTCACCGGCGCCAACGGCATCGACGCGGCACTCAAGCAACACCAGCTCGATGCGCTGCTCTTCCCCGGACCGAACGGCGCGGCACTGGCGGCGCGTCCGGGCTACCCGTCCGTCATCGTGCCGTTTGGCCTCGTGCCCGCGCCAGAAACCGGCTTCCCCGCCGGCTTCGATCCGAAGCCGTCACCGTTCGGTGTCACGTTCACCGGCACCGCGTGCAGCGAGCCCAGGCTGATCGAGCTGGCCTACGCCTTCGAGCAGGCGACGAAACGCCGCGTGCCGCCGCCGCTCGAACCATAGCCTGTCAGTGCCCGGGGAAGGGCGCGATGCCGACCAGCAGCACCAGACGCTCGTCGCCGCGGTTGGTCACGCCGTGCGGCACGCCCGCCGGAGCCCACACCACGCCGCCGACCTTGGCAACGCGCCGGTCGTTGCCGACCACGAATTCGCCGGTGCCCTCGACGACGAAGTAGAACTTGTCCTGCCCGGCATGGTCGTGGAGCTTCTGCTCCTGCCCCGGGGCCAGGCAGTTGAGCCCCAGCATCAGGCGTTCACTGCGCCATAACGTGGACTTGAACGGCTTGTCGGCGCTGGCACCGACGTGATCGCTGTAATGAGAGAAGTAAGAGAAGGTCATCTCCAGTGCTAGAGTAGCGCGCCACGGAGCCACCCTGCCTCCTCACGACAATTCCAGCACCGGTGCCATGCATGGCCCAGCCGCCGCCCTGGTCGCGCTGTCGTGGCCCGCGTACGCGCTCGCCGCCCGTGCGCCGAAGAGGTAGCATCTTGCTCGCAGGAGGCTGGTCTATGTCTCGAACCATGCGGACGAGGATGGTGGCGGTACTCACCGTGTGCGTCGCCAGTGGTGCGTGGCTCGGGGCACAGGCGCCGGAGACGCCGCCGTCCCTCCTGTTCAAGGAGCAGTGGCAACAGGTGCCCGCGGCGGTCGGCGTACCGACCAGCCCGCGCCGCTCCCAGAACCAGTATTGGCTCGCCTCGCAGGCGGCGGTCACGAACCCGGCGCTCGAGGTGAAGTTCTACGGGCCCGACGCCGGCAACATCACCGTTTACATCCACGAGGGCCGCGCCGATCTCTGGACCGGCCTGACCGGATCGCCCGTCGCCGTCACGCTGCGGCACCGCGACAGCTACATCGACCTGCGGGGCCTGGCGCGCGTGCGAGCCATGCTGCGCACCGGAAACCTCCACACGCTGCATCCCGTGGTGCGGCTGGCGGATGGCAGCCTGCTGGCGGGCTCGCGGGCCATCGACACCGACGGCCAGTTCCTGAACACTGACGTCTCGTTCGACAACCTGCGTTGGTACACGCTGGAGGCGGCCACGCTGGGGGTGAAAGCGCAGGCGATGAAGGTGGACTTGAGCCGGGTGGACGAAGTGGGATTCGTCGATCTCGCGCCGGCCGGCGGCCACGGCGCGTCCGGCTGGGCGAACATCTCGTGGATCGAGGTGTACGCGAAAGCGGTTCCCCGGCGCGTCGCGGGCTGATTGCCGTGGGATCTGCCGAGTCGAAGCGGGCACGCGAGATCTTCGCCGACGCGCTCCGGCGGGATCCGCAGGAACGCTACGACTTCATCAGTGCCGCCTGTGCCGGTCAGCCCGGGCTGCGCGCCGACGTGGCGGCGTTGCTCGACGAGCACATCGCCTCCGGACAGCAGACCGAAGAGCTGGCTTGGGTGCCGCCGGCCCGCCCGCGCACCGCCAACCGGCAACCGGGCGGAGGGGTCGTCGGCCCGTACATCATCCGGCAGGAGCTGGGCCGCGGCGGGATGGGAGTCGTCTATCTCGCCGACGATACCCGGCTTCTCCGGCGCGTGGCGCTGAAGGCGCTGTCGCCGGAGATCGGGCGCGACGCCACCGGCCGGGAGCGTCTTCGTCGGGAAGCGCAAGCGGCGGCCGGCTTGTCGCATCCGGGCATAGCCACCGTGTATGCGCTCGAGGAATTCGACGACGAGCTGTTCCTGGTCTGCGAGTACGTGGCGGGCCAGTCGCTGAGAAAGCTCCTCGGGGAAGGGCCGCTGGCGATGCCGCGGGTGCTCGAGATCGCCACTCAGATCGCGCGGACGCTCGCGGCCGCGCATGCGGGCGGGGTGGTGCACCGCGACATCAAGCCGGAGAACATCGTCATCACGGCCGCGGGCGCGGTAAAGGTCCTGGACTTCGGTCTGGCTCGTCTGGAGAACCCGGAATTGACGGGCCTGACCCACACCGGCGCCATCCTCGGCACACCGGCGTACATGGCGCCGGAACAGGCACTGGGCCAGCGGGTCGATTTCAGAACCGACCTCTTTGCCCTCGGCCTCCTGCTCTACGAAATGGTGTCGGGCACCAACCCGTTCGTGGCCAAGACGGTCACGGCCACGCTGGTTCGCATCGCTGAGTCGAACGTGCGGCCGCTGTCCGACGTCCGCCCGGGCATTCCGCCCGAGCTGGATCGCATCGTCACCCGGTGTCTGCGCAAAGACCCGCTCGAGCGGCACGACAGTACCCAAGCCCTCGCCGACGAGCTCGAGCAGCTGTCGCACGCCTCGCCCGATCGCTACCGGACACAGGCCGAGCCCGCGGCAGCGCCCACTCCCCTACCGGGCGAGGCCGGCTGGACGCCTTTGGGATGGTGGAGATTTCACCAGGCCTCCGTGGCGCTGACTTACATCCTGGTGCTCTACCCGGTGTGGCACGTTCGGGTGTGGCTGCCGGCACCCTGGGGCATGCTGTTCCTGCTGTCAACGTTGCTCTGCACGGCCGCGGCCGTCAGCCTGCGCCTGCACCTGTTGTTCATGGCGCGGTTCTACCTGTCGGATCTCGCCGAGCAGCATGCGCAGACCTACCTCTGGATCCGCTTGAGCGACGCCGGTTTCGCCGTGGCCCTGCTCGCGGCGGCCGTGGGCATCGGCACCGAGAACTCCGAGATGGCGATGGTGCTGGTGGCGGTCGGCACCGCTGCCCTGGTGGGGTCGATGGTGATCGAGCCGGCCACGACCCGGGCCGCGTTCCGCCGCAGCGGCATCGTCGTCCTGCCGCCGTGGAAGCGGAGCTGAGGCGCGCCTATTCCACCCGCCGCAGGATGAAACATTTCAGGTAGGACGTCTCGGGCACGCCCAGCAGCACCGGGTGATCGCGGCCCTGCGTCCTCCTTTCCACCACCGCGAGCGCCGTGCGGCTATCGGCCGCGGCCGCGCGCAGGATGTCCGCGAACAGGGCCTCGTCGACGTTATAGGAACAGCTGCACGTGATCAGATGGCCGCCGGGGTTCAGCAGGTGCATCGCCCGGAGGTTGATCTCCTTGTAGCCTGCGGCCGCGCCGGCCACCGACGCCTTGTTCTTGGCAAACGCGGGGGGGTCCAGCACGATCGTGTCGTAACGCTCGCCGGCGCGCTCCAGGCGCCGCAGCTCGTCGAACACGTTGGCTTCGCGCACCTCGAGCCCCGCGATCCCGTTGCGCTCGGCGTTGGCGCGAATCCGCACGACCGCGTCCGAGGAAATGTCCACGGCCTCGGCGGCATCACACCGCGGCGCCAATCGCAGCGCAAAGCCGCCGTTGTAGCTGAAGCAGTCGAGCAGACGGCCGCGCGCGTAACGCGCCGCGGCCTCGCGGTTCTCGCGCTGGTCCAGGAAGAGGCCGGTCTTCTGCCCCGACCACAGGTCCACGTCGTACTCCACCGGCCCTTCGCGTACGCCGACGCTGTGCGGCACCGAGCCCGCAAGCTCCTTGACGTGCTGCTCGAGGCCCTCCAGGAGTCGGACCTTCGGATCGTGCCGCGCCAGGATGCCGGCCGGTGCCAGCACCTCCTGCAGCGCGGCGACCACCTCGGGCACCAGGGCATCCATCCCTTGCGACAAGGCCTGCACCACCGCGTAGTCGCCGTAGCGGTCGATCACCAGCGAGGGCAGGAGATCGGCCTCGCCGTGCACCAGCCGATACGCCGTCGCGTCCAGCTCCAGGCGCGCACGGAACTCCACGGCGCGTTCGATGCGCGCCTTCAGCAGCGCCGCGTCGGCAACCTGATCCCCAACGGTCAACATCCGCAGCGTGATCTGCGAGCGATCGCTGAACAGCGCCGAGCCGAGCATCCGCTTTCCCGGCCCCAGCACACGCACGATGGCCCCGGGCGCGGCGTCGGCCTGCCGGATGTCGGACTGGTAGATCCACGGATGGCCGTGCCTGATGCGGTCTTCCCCCCGAGCCGACACGAGAACCGACGACATCTGTGTATTAGAACGGTAATCTGCTGACGCGGCGCCGATGCCGAGAATCTGCGCAGCGGCTATTTGATCCCCATTGCTTGTGCCGCGAAGGCCCATTGATCCGCTCGCTCGGCGATCAGCTTGTCCGTCGGGCGATAGCCGTGCGAGCCGGAGACCTCGACGCGAATCAGGATCGGCTTCGCGCAGTCCTGCGCTGCCTGCATCGCCGCTGCGTACTTGAACGAGTGGCTCGGCACGACTCGGTCGTCATGG
>Ga0190270_10001443_pt1 | contig 11050 bp, 10 predicted proteins | sample Popmic320T_FD_133748 | JGI IMG/M metagenome (GOLD analysis project Ga0190270, IMG submission 133748) | Populus adjacent soil microbial communities from riparian zone of Weber River, Utah, USA - 320 T | ecosystem: Environmental > Terrestrial > Soil > Riparian zone | place: USA: Utah | collected... | reverse complement strand
GATCGGGGCGATCGGGGCGATCGGGGCGACCTGGACGAGGCGTAACTTGAATCTGGACCTGACCGAGGTCTTCATCGCGCCTCCCGCGTTTGACGGCGTCCACCTTGACTCGGTCCTCGCCCCAGCTCGTCACGCGGATGTAGCCGCTCGTGTTGTTGACGGAGACGACGCCGCCCGGCGCCAAATCGTACGTCTCGTGAAACTCGCGCGACTGCTCGGCCGATTGCGCAGCGGCGTCTTTGAGGGAAGGCGCGGAAGAAGCAGAAAGGGCAAAAAGAGCAATAAAGGCAATAAAACGGCAAGTCGCATAACCGTTCAGGGCGCCGCATGCCATATGCCATATGAAATATGGCGTACGGCCCGACCGCTCATGGCGGTCTGCAATCGCGTCTACGGCGTGGGGCGATTTGTTTAATCGCCCTGTTTGCGATTTTATCAGTCCAGGAAACAAGCGCGAGTAAACAACTCGCGCCACAGTCCCGTACACGCGATCGCAAACCGATCTAGTAAATAATTTGGCTCCACAGAGTCTCATCTGTCGGTCGTCTCTCTCCATTGATTGTCTTTCACTTCATCGCGATGTCTTGCATCAGGTCGAGCTTCTTCGCGTAAGCCGCCAGCAGGAACTGTCCGGCGGCCGGATTGTCGGGGCGCTCGCGAAACGCGCGGCGGCTCGCGTTGATGGAGTCATCGATCAACGCCAGGCTCGATTCGTATTGTTTTATCAGCGCCGGATCGAGGCGGTCGCGCTGCTTGGCGATGGCCTGATCCAGCAGCCTGATCGCCTTTTGATATTCGCGCTCGGCGCGCGCGATCTGCCGGTTCATCAATTCCTGATCGGTCAGTTGGCGCGGAGGGGGGGGCTGATTGATGAAGGGCCGAACGCCCTTCGTCGGCAAAGCGCCATTGTTCGGCTTCTCGTCGTCTCGGGCGACATCTACAGAAGGCGAAGGGGTCGGCGTTACGTCCTGCTGCGGCGGCAGGGTCGGAGCGGATTCCCTGCCCCTGTTGGCGACGCGCTTCGCGCCGTTCTCCCCGAGCTTCAGGTATATCGTGGTCGCCGCCACTGACAAGACGACGAGCAGCGCGGCGAAAGCCGCTTGCCGCAGCGTCGCGGGCGAGAGCAGCCGCCCAAACGCCCCGGCGCGCGCCCTCCGGAAAAGCTCATGTAGTCCGGCCTTTAGGCCGCTCGATTCCGGCGGCCTAAAGGCCGGACTATATGCTTTCCTGTCGATTTGCGCCTGCCCCAGGGCTTCGCCGTTGATGCGGGCGCGGATCGCTTCCCATGTCTCGGTGGCAGGCTCGATCGTGGTCTGCTCGTAAAAACGCCCGAAGATTTCGTTCTCGCGCTCGATCTCGCCGCGCAGGACGGCGCAGACGGCGCAATTCACGAGATGGACCCGGACCTCGGCGGCGAGCGCCTCGCCGAGTTCGCCGTAAAGAAAATCTTCAAGCTCATTTCTGCAACGTTCGCAATTCATAATCGCTCCGCTAAACCGCTTGCCCGCGCTCGGCGCCGTCACTGCGCCGCGCGCATTGAAAGATACGGCGCGATGCGTTTTCGCATCTCCAGCCTGGCGCGGTGCAGATCGGTCTTCAATTTGCCGATCGAATGGCCCGTGATCGCGCTGATCTCTTCGTAACTCTTTTCGTGAAAGATCTTCAAGCTGAAAACGATCCGCTTGTCATCGTCGAGCTCGACCAAGGCCTTTCGGATCGCCTCGGTCAACTCGCGGTCGAGCAGCGCGCCTTCGGGCAATACGCCTTTCGATTCCAGCCGCAAACTTTCGGGTTCGTCCAGTCCTACTTTCATGTCGTCTTTTCGCGCCTGCCTCGCCGCTTCGCGCGCGACGTTGCGCGCGATCCCGAAGAGCCACGTCGAGAGTCGCAGGTCGTCTTTCAATCCGCACAAGTTCCGGTGAGCGCGGACGAAGGTCTCCTGCGCCAGTTCCTCGGCCAGTTCGCGGTCGTGGACGAAGTTGTGGATGAAGCTAAGCACGGGACGGCCGTAGCGGTTGAAGATCAGATGGAAAGCGTCTTCGTCGCCGCATTTCGCCCGAGCCACCACGCCCGGAGATATTTCCGCAAACGCCATCCTTACATCTCCGTCGGCCTTCCTGCAGGCTTCGTCTTTCGTCTTCTCATTTTTAACCGCGGCTATTGAATCACTCATCGGCCGTTCGTCGTTAGAGTGGGACGGACTAAAGTCTGCCCGCTCAGTTCCGTCTGGTTAGTGCGGATTTCGCGACAAAGGTTTCACAAAAGTCGTGTTCGGAAGTACGGGTGTGCTATAAGTTTCGCTATGAATGTAACAGGAAAGCAGTTTCTCGTCACGGGCGGAGCCGGATTCATCGGCAGTCATCTGGTTGATCGTTTATTAGCGCAGCGCCCCTCCAGAGTCGTTGTCGTGGATAATTTCGATGAATTTTACGACCCGCAGATCAAGCGAGCAAACATCGCCGATCACGTCAACAACCAGGCCTACCTCCTGGTCAAGGCCGACATCCGCGACTACGCGGCGTTGAAACAAGTCTTCGCGGAACACCATTTCGACGCGATCATCCACCTGGCGGCGAAGGCCGGCGTGCGCCCGTCGGTCAGCGAGCCGCGCGTCTATACCGAGGTCAATATCAACGGCACGATGAATCTGCTCGAACTGGCCGAGCGCAACGGCGTCAGGAAGTTCGTCTTCGGCTCGTCCAGCTCGGTCTATGGCCCGGCGGCGACTCCGCCATTCAAAGAAGACGCGCCGCTCGCTCCGGTGTCACCTTACGCCTCGACCAAGGCTTCGGGCGAGCTGCTGGCGCATACTTACAGCCATCTTTACGGGATGCGGGTTGTCTGCCTGCGATTCTTCACGGTTTACGGCGGGCGACAGCGCCCCGACCTGGCGATTCACAAATTCGCGCGGATGATCGCCGGCCGCAAACCCATTCCGGTTTACGGCGATGGCTCGGCCGAGCGAGACTTCACATACATCGACGACATCCTGCAAGGCATGATGGCCTCGATCGAATACGACTCCACACCGTTCGAGATCATCAACCTGGGCGAGTCGCAGACGGTCACGGTCAATCGAATGATCGAACTACTCGAAGAAGCCCTGGGCCTGAAAGCGCTCATCGAGCGCTGCCCGCCACAGCCCGGCGACCTGCCGCTCACGCACGCAGACATCACCAAGGCGCGGAAACTGCTCGGCTACCAGCCGACGACGCCGATTGAAACAGGGATAAAGAAATTTGCTGAGTGGTTCAAACAGGGGGTGAGGAGTTGATTTAGTTGCTGCTGACAGCGTTCTTCCACTCGGAGATTTTTTCGGCTATCGAAGTACCCAGATCGGTGAAGGCCATAATGATGACCAACACGATCAGCAATGCGGCCAGGGCGAATTCCGAAATTTCCATGCCTCTCTCATCTCGTGAGAGGTTCTTGTTCTTATTCGCGCTCATCTTTCTCACGTTCTCCATTAGTCAAACAACGCCGGGGCACGTTAGGGCCATGTCGGGGAGCGCTTAAACAGGGACCGAAGCGCAATTATTCCGATCAGGCTCTATATGTCAACAACTTTAATCGCCTACTGAGCGATCAGGCGCCATTTCTCGCGAACCGGCGCGGGGGGCGCCAACGCTCCCGGTACAGTCAGTAAATCGCGAAATCAGGCAAAGAAAAGCATTTTTCATCGTTCATCGTTCATTTGTCATTTGTCATTGTCCGGAAATCGCCCAATGTTCATGGGCTTTGGGCGATTTCTGCGGCTGGCAATACCAAATGACAAATGAACGATGAACAATGGATGTCTCCGTCCATTTCGTGATCCATTGACTGTTTCTGGCGCGGCGGGCGCTAAGGCTCCCGGCGCCGGATCGATAATCCGTGCCCGCGCGGGTAAAGTCTCGGGATGGCCGCCGGCAATTTTCCGCCGGCCTCGATTTCGCCGAAGACAGCTTTGGCGACCGCGCGCTGGCTGACCTCAAACGGGCTGTAGGCGAGCAGGTAGGACGGCGCATTGGGCATCGTCGCAAGCAGATAAGGGTTGCCGAACGAGACCACGATCAGAGGCAATTTGCGCTTGATCAGTTCGTCGGAGAGCCGTTTGCCGACCGGAGGCAATGCGACGCTCCCCTTGCCGCTGCGGGCGCGGACGGCGACCGAGAAAATCACCGCGTCGTATTTGCCGACGTCCAATCGCGCGAGCAAATGCCAGAGGTCCGATTCAGTCGCGTGGTGGTCAAGCAGAAGGCTTTCGACCTGCGCGGCGCGCGAGCTCAGCTCGTCGACGAAAACTTTCGTGATCGCGCGATCCTCCTCGTCGGTGAAAGTGACGTTCAGCAGGCGCGCTTTCGGGTCGAGCGGCAGGCGGCCGGGTTCGTCGCGGACCAGCGTGATCGAACGGTCGGCGATCTGCTGCGCGATCTCGTTGAACCTCGGGTTTGACATTACGCTGTCGACTTCGCGGAGGTCGACAGCGCGTTTGACGCTCAGGCCCAGCGCAGCCTTCGCGCGCAAAACCCTTTCGGCGGAAGCGTTGATCCTGGCCTCGGTGATTTCGCCCCTCGCCACGGCGTCTCTGATCCCGGCGATGGCGGCGTCGATGTCGGGAGATTTTGTGATCACGTCGGCGCCGGCTCTGACGCTGCGGACGGCGGCCTGGGCCGGCGTGTAGCGCGCGGCGACCCCGGCCATCGACAACGCGTCGGTGACGATCAATCCGTCGTACTTCAATTCCTGGCGCAGCAAGCCGGTCATGATTTTGGGCGAAAGCGTGGAGGGCAGAGTCACGCGCGTCGTCCTGGCCTCCGCCCGAGACAGGAACTCCGCCGCCGCCGCTTCGCGATCGCTGAGAGTCCGAACAGGCGCGGCCAGGTCGGTCTCGATCTGCGGCAACGCAATGTGCGCCGACATGATCGAGCCTACGCCAGCCGCAATCGCCGCGCGGAAAGGAACAAGTTCGAGATTCTCCAACCGACTTCTGCCTACGTCAACGACCGGCAAACCTATATGCGAATCGGTCGCGGTGTCGCCGTGTCCGGGGAAATGCTTTGCGCAGGCCATCGCGCCCGCCGCCTGCGCGCCCTCGATAAAATCCCTGACGAATTGGGCGACCATCGCCGGGTCTTCGCCGTAAGAGCGCGTGTTGATTACGGGGTTGTCGGGATTGTTGTTGACGTCGGCCACCGGCGCGAGGAGCCAGTTGACGCCGACGGCGCGCGCTTGCAGCGCCGTGGCTTCCCCTTGCAGCCGCGCCCACTTCGGATCGCCCGTGGCGGCCACGGCCATGTTCGGCGCCCACCAGGGCGTGTCGTCCAGCCGCATCCCCGGCCCCATTTCCAGGTCGGCGGATATCAACAATGGCGCCTTCGCCATCTCCTGCCACCGGTTCGTAACCACCGCAGCCGGCCAGACCTGGCTGCGGAACAGGATCACGCCCCCCACCTTGTTGTCCACGATGTGATGTCGCAGCTTTCTGTATTCGGCGCCCTCGCGATTCCAAAAGACGACGTTGGCCTCGGCGATGATCATCTGACCGATCTTCTCGTCCAGCGTCATCGAGCGGAGAGTCTTGCCGACCCAGTCTTCCTCTTTCTTGCTGAGCTTGCGGTCGAAGCGGAGATTGCCCCCGGTCTGCGTAGTAGCGACGGGCGTGAACGGAAGCGCGAATACGAATAGAAGGGCAAAGATTTTCAGTTTGATAAATACACTCTTCATATAAATTTAAATTCAAGTCGGCGCCGCCCATGAGCGCGGTCAGGCCGACTCTGCTTCAACTTCAATTGACCTTCCACCTATCACATAACTCGCCAGCCACCCAACCATAAATGTCGTCACCGATCCGATCAACACGTACCACTGCCACGAAATCGTCGTTTGAAATTTTACGACCAGCATCACCGCCGCGCCCGCGACGATGCCGATGATCGCCGGCGCGGATTGCACGCGTTTGGTAAAAGTACCGAGAAAGAAAATTCCGAGGATCACGCCGTTGGTGAACGATTGAATGTCGAGCACCTGATCGACCATGCTGCGCGTCAGGTAGAACGCCGCGAACATTCCCGTCGCGATCTGCACACAGCCCCACGTCGCGGTCAGCAGTTTCGACGCTTTCAGGTAATGCTCTTCGGTCTTCTTCCCGCCGGTCATCGGCACATAGAAATCCGCCATTGCGGTCGCGGCCTGCGAATTGAGCGACGAAGTGAAGGCCGCGGCGGCGATGGCCGCGATGACCAAGCCGACGACGCCGGTCGGGAGATGGTTGACGATGAAGTGCGGGAAGACGCGGTCGGCGCGCAGTTTGCCGTCTACAAGGAACGCCGCAGTTTCGCTCGCCGCATATCCGGTGTAGAAGACGTAAAGCATCGCGCCGATGAAGAGGAATAGCGCGAATTGAGCGAACACCACGACGCCGCTCACGAGCAGGGCCTTGCGCGCCTCTTTAGGCGAATCGCCGCACAGGTAGCGCTGCACCATCAATTGATCCGTGCCGTGCGTCGCAGTGGTCAGGAACGCGCCCCCGATCAAACCCGCCCAGAACGTGTTGCTTTTCGTGATGTCCAGGGTGAAATCCAGTAAGGTGAACTTGCCCGCCGCGCCGCCCACGCTGATGACCTCGCCGAGCCCGCCCGGAATCGCGCCGAGCAAAATGAAAGCCGCCACGAAGGCCCCGATAAGATAGATTCCGAGCTGCGTCACGTCGGTCCAGATCACCGCGTCAATTCCGCCGAAATAAGAAAAGATGATTGTAGCGACGCCCATCACAAGGACTGAGATCAGAATTATCGTCAGCGTCGGATCGAGCGCCGGAACCCAGGAGCGGGCGGCGGCCTCGCTGCCGGGCAGGGCCAGGATCACCGCCCCAAGTACCAGGCCCGTCAAGTAGAGCCTGAACCCGTCGGCGACGCTGCGCGTGATCAAAAACAGTGTCGACGCCAGCCGCCGCACGATGTCGCCGAAGCGATGTCCGAGCAATTGGTAGACGGTCAGCAACTCGCCTCGAAAATAGAGCGGCACGAAGATCAAGGTCACGGCCAGCCGCCCAAACATGTAGCCGATAACCAGTTGCAGGAACGTGAAATTGCCGGCGAAGGCCAACCCAGGCACGCTGACGAAAGTGAGGCTGCTGGTTTCGGTCGAAACGACCGAAGCCATAATCGCCCACCACGGCACGCGCTCGCCCGCGACGAAATACTCCTTCATCCCCCGCCGCCGGCGGCGTGAAAACCAGGAGCCGAAAAGAACCGTGCCGATGAGGTAGGCGAAGAGAATAATCAGATCGAGCGTTCGCATTATTTATGATGAAATTAAACCAGGGTCGGTGTGAGCTGGCATTCTGCCACATCGCGGAGAAATCTTCATCGCCTACTTCCGGAGGAGTGTAGGCCGAAGACGAATAACGCCTGCCCAGCGGCGATGGCCACGTGTTGTTTCTCATCAATCAGAAAGCTGATCGGATTTGCCTCGATGGCGCCGCCGGTTTGAAAATCCCAGAGCGGTTTCCCCGTCGCCGCGTCGAGCGCGAAGAAATTTCCTTCGTTCGACCCGCTGAAAACGACTCCGCCCGCCGTGGCCAATACGCCGGCCCAGGGAGGCGATTGCAGACGAAATTCCCATTTCATCTTGCCAGTCGTCACATCCAACGCGCGAACCGCGCCATACGCCTTGTCGCCTACCAGCGCGCGCTCGCCGCCGCCCGCGAAAAATGTCCCCGGTTTATATACGGCCTCCCCTTTGTAGTAGTACGCGCCCATCTCGCGCGCGGCCACATAAAACATCTTCGTCAGAGGGCTGTAAGAAGGGCTATGCCAGTTGGTTGAGCCCTGCAGACTCGGCCAGACCAGATTGCCTTCGATGGTCGGCTCGGTGTTGGGCAATACGATGGGGCTGCCTTTGGCGTCGAGGCCTTTCGCCCAGGTCTGCTTCGCGTAAGGTTCGCCCAAAAGAAACTCGCCCGTCACGCGATCGAGCAGATAATAGAAGGCGTTTCGATTGGCCATCGCCACGAGTTTGCGCGGGCGGCCATGCCAGTTGGCGTCAATCAGGACCGGAATCTGATTGGCGTCCCAGTCGTGAACGTCGTGCGGCGTGAATTGAAAATACCACTTCATTTTTCCTGTCGCGGCGTCAATCGCCAGCAACGAACAGGTGTAAAGATTGTCGCCGGGCCGCGAGTCTCCATTCCAATCAGGCCCCGGGTTGCCGGTACCCCAATAGAGCAGATTCAATTCGGGGTCATAAGATCCCGTCAGCCAGGTAGCTCCTGCGCCCGTCTTCCAACTGTCGCCGCCCCAGGTTTCGCGCCCCGGGTCTTCCGGCCCGGGGATCGTCCAACAACGCCAGGCCCGTTTCCCTGACTTCGCGTCATAAGCGTCGAGGAAGCCGCGAATGCCCGTTTCTCCGCCGCTGACGCCGACGATGATCTTTCCGTCGATCGCCAGCGGCGCTGCTGTGATCGAATATCCCGTCGCATTATCTTCGACCTTCGTCTCCCACCTAACCGCGCCTGTCTTCGCGTCGAGCGCGACCAGATAACAATCTAGCGCGCCGACATAGACGGTATCGTCCAGAATCGCCACGCCGCGATTCACTTTGCTGAAACCGATTGTTTTGACGAGTGGCGAGATGTCTCGCCGCCAACTCCAGAGCGTTCGCCCGGTGCGCGCGTCGAGCGCGGTGACGATAGTCGGCGATTCGCTGACGTACATCACGCCGTCAACAACCACGGGTGACGTCTCCTGTGTGCCCTTTTGTTTGAATTGATAGACCCAGGCGGTCTTCAGCCTGCCGACATTCGCCGGAGTGATCTGCGCCAGGCGCGAGAAACGATGCGATTGATAACCGCCTGAATAGGTCAACCAATTGCCCGGTTCTGCGCCGGCGTCGGCGATGCGTTTGTATGGGACTTGCCCCGCCGCAGCGACGGGAAGCAGCAAACAACAGGCAATGAACAGCGATCGGATGTTTTTCACTTGACGCCCCCCAGACTCGCCAGATAAGCGATCAGATCATCAAGCTCCGTCGCCGCAAGCGTCTTGTAGCTCGGCATTGTCGAAACGCCGAACTCCTTCTTCAAATCCTTGAGTTCACTTTTGCGGAAGGAATGGAAGCGGTCCTCGCCGTCGCGCAGTTGGATGGTGAACGAATCTTCGTTGACCCGCACGCCGCGAAGATTGCGTCCAGCGCGCGTAACCACGCTGACGACCAGATAGCCTTCGGGCGCGGACGCGGCAGGTTCGATCAACGCCTCGCGCAGGTAAGCCGCGCTGCGGCGCGCGCCGATCCCGGTCAATTCCGGCCCCGACGCGCCGCCCTCGCCTCGAACGATGTGGCATCCGGCGCAGCCTTTCGCGCGGTAAAGCTCCCGGCCACGACCGGCGTCTCCTGTCAGATTCACGTCTTCGGCGCGATTGAGATAGCGTATGTAAGCGACCACGCGCCAGACTTCGCGTTCGGTCATATGCCAGGATGCTGGCATCTCAGTTCCCGCGACGCCGTTTTTGATCACGTTGTACAAAGCCACATCGTCTTTAGCGCGACGCAGAGCCGGTTGATTGAGCGCAGGACCTCTGCCGCCGACTCCTTCGATGCCGTGACACAGGGCGCACTGGCCGACGTAAACACGTTTGCCCTGCGCCAGTTCATCGACGGTCAGAGTCACGTCGCGATCCTGGCCTGGCCGCGCGGCCGCGATCGCCGCCGCGAGGAATAACGCAAACAGACATAAACGCCGATTCCATTTCATCGCCGACCTCGTGATGGTTAAACAGACCAGATTTGCGCCAACACGCGTTTGAAATCCCCCCCAGCGCCAGGCATGTCGTCGTAGCCGTCAAGGTAGATGTCGCTGCCCACGCCGATGTGTTCGACGCCCGCGAGTTTCTTGACGTGATCGAAATGATCGAGGAAATGCTCGACGGTCGAATGTAAGATTCGAGAATTGCAGCGCGAGACTCTACCACAATCGCTCACTTGATGTAATGTTTCGGCGTGTGGCATCGTGTGTAACAGGCGAACATCCTGGGAGCGCATGCGAGGATGCCCGCGCTCCCAGGATGTTCGCCCTACCCTTTTTCTAGGAGAAAAAATCATGAACGTTGGTCTTATCGGCCTTGGAATCATGGGCGCTCCGATGGCCCGCAATCTGCTCAAAGCTGGATTCAATCTGACCGTCGCTACGCGCGCGCCGGGCAAAGCCGCAAAGTTCGCCGCTGAAAATTCTTCGCTCGGCAAAGCGCAATCCGCCAACACCCCTGCCGAGGTCGCCGCCGCGAGCGAGATCATCATCACTATGGTCACTGATTCGCCCGACGTCGTGGCCGTCGCCCGGGGAGACGAAGGCATATTCGCCGCGGCGAAGCCCGGCGCGATAATCATCGACATGAGCACAATCTCGCCGCAGGTCACGCGAGACCTGTCCGAAGAGGCCAGGTCGAAGGGCCTATTCTGGCTGGACGCCCCCGTCTCTGGCGGCGAGAAGGGCGCTATCGAAGGGACGTTGACAATTATGGTCGGTGGAGACGCCAAAGCGCTGGAACGCGCGCGCCCCGCGCTCGAAGCGATGGGTAAACGGATCACGCATTTCGGCCCCGCCGGCAACGGTCAATCGGCGAAGCTCTGTAATCAAATCATGACCGCTGTCAACCTGCTGGCCGTGTGCGAGGCGTTGACATTTGGCGCGAAGGCCGGGCTGGACCTGACGACGTTGCATCAGGCGTTGACCGGAGGCGCGGCCAATTCGTGGGCGCTCGAAGTGCTCGGCAAGAAGATGATCGAGCGCGATTTCAAACCCGCCTTCATGGTCAAACTTCAGCAGAAAGATTTGCGCCTGGTGATGGACGCCGCCAACGCCGGCCATACGCCGCTGCCGGCGGCTTCACTGGCAAGCCAACTCTTCGCCGCTGTCGAGGCCGAAGGGCGCGGCGATGACGGTACGCAAAGCCTGTTGCGCATCTTTGAAAAGATGGCCGGGTTGAATAAGGAGTAGTGGGACAGACATTAGTCTGTCCGTCCCATTCACGCTACGGACAGACTAATGGCGTTTGAAGAAATAATGCGCCCG
>Ga0190270_10001441_pt1 | contig 11055 bp, 9 predicted proteins | sample Popmic320T_FD_133748 | JGI IMG/M metagenome (GOLD analysis project Ga0190270, IMG submission 133748) | Populus adjacent soil microbial communities from riparian zone of Weber River, Utah, USA - 320 T | ecosystem: Environmental > Terrestrial > Soil > Riparian zone | place: USA: Utah | collected... | reverse complement strand
GTCGACGAGACCGGCGCTGCCGCTGCCCTTGCGGTATTCGGCGCGGACGTTGTTTTGTCCGGTGGGCAGGCGCGCGCCGCTGATACCGTCGCCGAATTGAATCGTGGTTTTGCCGTCATCGTCGCGCCGCGCCACGTAGAGATGCTCGTCGGCGCCGCGCACGTAGAAAAACGGCGCCTCATGCCATAGCACATCGTTGACGTAAATTTTGAGCGTCGACGCCGAACCGCTCGGCGTGTCCGCGCTGACATAGGTGAGCGGCGGCTGGCGCAGCGTGAATCTTTGAAAAGGGATTGTCGCGTCGCCGCTGCCGAGAACTTCCTTGACGCTTTCACCGTGGGTCGCGGCGGCGACGTTGGCGTTGAGCCGCACCGTGGCGCGCTCGTAAACGTAAGCCAACGGCTCGGCCAACTGAATCGTCGTGCGGTCGCGGTCATCGGTCACGGCGGTGGTCGGTTCATCGTCGATGAATGCGATCTCGCTGACGCTGTCGTCGTTGGCGCCGGCCGGTTCGAGGTTGAATGCGACAGGTAATAAATTGATCGTGCCGGCCACGCCGTCGCGGTCAATTAACTCAAAGCGCAACAACGGCGCCGGGCTGTCGTTCAATACCGCGTCAAACTCCGCCGGCGTCAGCGCGTGCGCTACGCCGCCGATCATTTTTTTCGGCGGCTTGGCGATGGTGAGAACATCGTCGGCCTCCAGCAGGCGCGAACCGCCGGCGCTGAGAATTAAAACGGGATTGAGCGCCTTTTCGCTGATGCGCAGCCGCTGGCGCTTGCCGGTTACCGCGATGGGCCGCCCGGCGACGAGCCCTTCAACGCGCACATCGAGCGCCAGCTCGGTGCCGTAGACGGGGTAGGTGAGCGGACGCTTGGCGATCGCCAGTTCTTCGCTCTGCGCTGCGATCGTCATGCCGCGCAGCAGCGCGAGATCGGCGCCGTCATGCTTCACCCATGGCGTGCTTAAGCTCAGGCGCGTGCCGTTGCCTGCGATGCCGTACTTGGCGAGCGAGAGATGGCTGACGCTGTCCACCTTGGAAAAGATCCACTGCCGAGACGTGCCGGCGGCATTGTCCTGTTCGATCACCAGCCAACTGCCGGCGAGAATTTTCTCGTGGCGCGCGCTCAAAGCGATTTTGCCGACAGGTTCATCGTGCAGCGCCCACTCGGTAAAACTATTCAGGAATATGCCGTCTTTGTAATCCGGCTTCTTCGGCGCGTTGTGACCGAAAGGCGACGCCGACGTGCGCATCACCCAAACGCCGGGCTTATCGGCGGTCACGGTGACCGCTGCCGATGAAATCGCCACCAGATTCACTTTCGTACGATTGGCGTCGGCGTCGGGCTCAATTTTGCTGACGCGCCGAAGCGAGGCCTGCTTAACGGCGCCTGCGGCGGCGATGATCAGCAACGAATCGCCGATGTTTAAATTCAGGCCCGCTCCTTCAAGCCACGCCTCGGTGCTGTTCCAGGCTAAAGCTTGCGCTTCGGTCAGCTGCGCGGCGATGGCGTTCCATTGGTGGCGCGCGGTGATTTCTTCGCTGGTTTCAAAAGTTTGCGCTTCTTCATCCGGTCCCGGTACGCTTTGCGCCTTGGTGCCGATGGCAAGAGTCAATGACCGCGCCGCCAGTTGCGGCGCACCGGGAGAATCCTCCAGGGTAAACGCAAGATGGGTGCTGGCCGCCAGGCCGGGCGCCAGTTGATAACCGATCAGGCGCGCCTGTTCGAGGATCGACAAGCGCTCGTTCGCCGTGCGCAAATAGGACTCGTTGGCGATGCGTTCTTGATAGAAGCTCAGCACGTCGCCAACCACCGCCCAGGCGTCGAGCAAGGCGACGGTAAAATCGTCCGGCTCGCGGCTTCGAAGCTGACCCAGCGCCGGCCACCGCGTGTCCGAAAGCCGCGCCAGCATGCTGCGTTTAAACGTCGCATGGGTTCCGACCCGATAGGCGAGGGCGGCCAGTCCTGGCCGGCTGCTGAGCGCTAGTGGCGTTTGCACAGCGACGCCGGCGCAACAGGCGCAATCATTTAAATCGATGTGCGTGAATGGACTCATTTGCCGCCCCCAAGCGAGATCGTCAGCACGCCGTGCTCGGCAAAATTTCGATCGTTATCCAAGCGCGCGATTTCCAGGCGGCCGATATCGAGACGGCCGCTCGCCAGCGCCGCGTTGCTGGGAAAACCCAAGCGCTGGAACTTGCGCACTTCCACCGACTCGACGCCGGCGACCTGATGCGCCGCGGCGTAAATCGCGCTCAGATAGACCGGTTGATCAAAGGTGAAATTGTCCGGATGAAACAGGCCGCGCCGGTCGTCGGCGAGCTCGCGGTTGCTGAGCGCCTCTAACACCTCGCGCTCCACGTCGCTGCGAAAATGATCCGCCGCGACACACAAGAACAGATCGATTTCCAGGGCGACGAACTGGGGACCGTCGACTTCGAGATCGTGGCCGGCCATGCGATAACGCTCGACGTGGGCGCGCATGCCGGATTCAAATTCGTCGCTGACCGCCAGGCCGGCGTGGCGATCGACGGTGAGAAATACCGTGTGCCAGCTGCCGGTCCAACGAAAGGTCGCCGCGGCGCGCTGGACTTCGGTGTGGCGCTCGGTCACTTCGGCATAATCGGCCTCCGTCACGGCACGTTCCAACACTCGATAAGCCACCGGCGCGCGTTGGCGCACGTCTTCGAGGGATTCCGGGTCCCGCCCTCCGCGCGCCGGCAGTGGATTACGCAATGAAACAATCTGCGCAATGTTGGCTGCGATATGAACCAAGCTATCCGCGCCAATGTTGCCGGTCTTACCGTTGCCGACACGATACGTCGCCGAGAAAGCCGTGTCGGGTTCGGGACGCTTGCCTTGACGATCGTCACCGAAGCGCAGCCAGACGCCGCCGTCGTTGTCGATCTCGGCGACAAACTCTTCTGCCGCCGCGCTGCTGTTGAGCAGATCGCGGCGCGCGCGCCATGTTGCCGTCGTGCTGGCAAGCGTGCTGGTGAGCGTGATCGAGGGTTGGACATCGCGCTGAGACCACTGCATGGCGGCGCGCGCCGAATGAGTGTGATCATAGGGCGGCGCGGCATGAGTCAAGGGCGCTTTTTCAAGCCGGGGACGAAAGCGCGGAAAAATCGGTTGAGGTTTTTCCGCGGTGCAGCGATCGCCATCAGGCGCCGGCAGTTTAAACAAGTAAGGCTCCGGCACGCTGCCAAGTGCTTCGTTGCGGCGCGTCAGTCCGTGGTCGGCCAGCACGAGATTGCCGCGTGCTACGCTCACCTGCGCTTTGTAGCCGGTTTTGGTTTTCGCCGAGAGACAAAATGGCAACGGCAAGCTATCCTCGGCGCTCCAACTAATCTCGGTAATCGCCGCGCCGGTGACCGGGTCGGTCAAAGCAGAATTGTCCCGCGCGGTAAACAGCACCGTCGCAAGTCTGACGACGTGGCGGCGGGTCGGATCGGCGTCGGCGGCGCTGCCGGTTTCAGGGCCGAGCACTTCTTCAAATAATAGGATGGTTCCCGGCGTGAGATTGGCATGGTGGCCGTCAAGCGTTGCGCGGGTGGCGCCTTTGGGCAGGCAACAACGCTGATCGCTCCAGTTGTAAAAATGCAGCTCGTTGTGATCGACGAAAAGTTTGTCGACGTCTTCCATCGATTCAAAACCGATTTCGGCTCGGTCGTAGACGCGCGGGTCGTCGGCGATTAGCGTCGACTGGCCGGCAATGCGCGTGAAAAATTTCATTCCCTTGGCGATCACCGGCGCGCCTGCAACTGGGCTGACCGCGTCTTGGCTGACACGAAAAAATATCCAAGTCCGCGCATTGGCGCCCTCGCTCATAAAATAATCCATCAAGCGCGCATGGCGGCGAATCGAAATGCGCTGGCGCGCCGTGCCGAGATAGGCCTCGGTGGCGACCGCGTCCTGCTGATAGCTCAGCAAGTCGGCGCTGTAGGCGAGCGCTTCCACCAGGGCAACGCCGAGATCGGCTGGGTTGCGTTCTCTCCACGCCGGCATCAACGCCGCCATACGATCGAGCATCAGGCGGCGAAAGCTGGCGTAGTCCTTGGCCAGATAATCGATCTCGGGCCGAGGCTCCGGCTCGGCGGGACAAAGATGACGCGGTGCGCAGTCGAATGGACTGGGGCATTCGACTTTGAAGGAAAATTCGACGGCGGCGAGCTGGGGATCGACGGTGTCGGGCACGTCGTCGTCAAGCGTGTCCTTGACCAGCCGCAATCGATAAAAAGAAAAATCGCCGGGACGGTCGACCTCGACGGTCAACACATGAGCGCTGGCGCCGCTGCCGGCGCTGGTGCCGAGTACTTTGATATTCTGTATCCGCTCGCCGCCCTCGATCAGGATATTTTTCGGCGCTAACACCAGCGCGCCGAGGGCTTTGACAAAATGCACGGTGAGAAAGCGCTGCCGATCGGCCGGGTTGGCGGCGGCGCGGTCGATGACTTCGAGGAAGTCGATGCCGTTCCAGTCGGCAGCCTGGCGCACCACGGTGCGACGCAGCTCATCGCAGCAAGAATAAATCATGCCGGCGCTCCGTGCACGAAAGTCTGAGTCTCGCGCGCGCCGCTTCGGCGCACGATGTATTTCACCGTGATCTCAAAGATAGCTTCTTCGGCGCGCACGTCGAGGGATTCAACGATGATCAGGTCGCCGAGCCACTGCTGCAGGGCAGCCTGCGCCAACATTTGTGTGGTGGCGGCAAGCTCGACGCTGTTGGGCGCAAAGACCAACTGCAACAGGCCGCTGCCAAAGCTCGGCCGCATGACTCTTTCACCGGGACTGGTGAGCAGCACCTGATAGATCAGATCGCGGATGTGATCGGCGTCGTCGGTGGACGCGCTGCGGCCGCGCTCATCGTAGTGAAATGGAAAATCTAGATTGGCCATGGCTTACATCCCCGTCACTCTAATTTGCGTCACCGCCGGGATCAGCGGCGTGCCCGTCGGCGCGCAGATCGCTTGGCTGTCGAGCAACAAGAGCGGCACGCCGTTACTGAGCACGCGGGTCGCCGAGGTCACGTACTGCGCGGTCACGCACGGCCCGTTGGCGCCCGGCGGTGGCGGCAAGGTGCAACCGGCGATGGCATAGACGCTGTTCAGCGGCACCACCGGTTGGCCGCTCACCAGCACGCGCGGATTCGGCGCTGTCGGCGTCGCCTGACCGAGGTGCGCACAGGTGATAACCGCGCCGAGATGAAGCAAAGGTCCGGGCATGAGGCGTATTCCTCTAAATAATCGTCAGCGCGCCGTTGTTGATCGTGATGGTCGGCCCGACCATCATGATCGTCGCGCCTTTGCCGTTGGAGATGAAAACTCCGGCGTCATTAACCACGATGGATGCGCCGGTGGTGCTTCGTAGCGTGATGCCTCCGGTAACCGGCGCCGGCGGCGGCAGCACCGGCGGCGGCACCGCCGGCGCCATGTCGCTGATGATGATGGCGTTCTGCAATAGAGACTGAATGACAATATTCGGATCGGCCGGATTGCCCAGTTGCGCGACGAGAGGAATATCGGACTGCGCGCCCCAGCGGCAGCCGACCCAAATCGGGTAGTCGGGATCGCCATGCTCGAACTCGACCCAAACTCCAGCGCCGATGGGCGGCACCATATAAACACCCATGGGCGGCCCGGTGGGCCCGGCCAGCGCCACGCAAGGCTCGGCCCAAGTCGTCGGCAAGAGCGACAAGACATCGGGCACGATCAACATCAAGCGGCCGCGCCGTTCCGGGTCGACGTTGTTGAGCACGGTGCCGCGGTATTTGCCCCAGTATTTTTTATCTTCGCTCATGTCATCACCCGTGGTGTGTTGGAGATCAGACCGTCGCGCGACAGTTGAAAGCTCTGCTTGTACTCGCCGCGCTTGATGTTGTGGGTGACGCTGTTGACGTAATACAGGCCGTCGTAAGCGATCCCCGCGCCGCGCACGCCGGCGAGCATGCGTGAACGCAGCACATGGCCGTAGCGCAGCACGTCCAAGCTCCCCGATGCCGTGATCGCGTCCGAATTGTTCATCAGAAAACCCAAAATGCCTTTGGCCGCTTCGTCGGGCCGTTCTTTGGCGACGTCCTTGGCAAACTCGATTTTCGCCGGCGCCGTCGGGCGCGCGCCCAGCGGCGGCTTGAAGGCATTGATATTCGGCACCGGGATGGGAATTGGAATTTTCTTGGTGATCGGGTCCATCACCGTGTAGATGCGTACCTTCTTGGCCATGCCGTCGAGGCTGAAGCTCAACGACTCGACGTTGGTATGCGCGTCCATGTTGAGGTTGAGCGCCGGCTGGGGCACGGGAAGGCGAATATCGGGTCCGAAGTAGGCGATGCTTTGCATCGGCAACGGCCCCGGTTCGACGTAAAAGACGTAGCCGCACTGCTGCGCCAGCCGTTGAATGAAGGCACGGTCGGTCATCAGCGGCTGACTCTTGATCTTGGTGGTCGGAATATCGATCACAGAGATAATCGGTGGAATCACCAGCGGCACGATGCCTAACGCGAGATAGGGCGCGAGCACGGCGGTGATCTTGACGTTGTCGGGTATCGCGGGAAGCGGTTTGGGCAGCTCGACCAAATCCATCAGCACACTGAGATCTTCGCCGGTCACCGTGACCTTCGACTTGCCCGGCTCGTTGGCGGGCGACACTTCCTGCTGGGTAATGACGCCATCCATTAAAACGTTGGGCAACCCATGCAGCGTGACCATGATGACCACGCGCGTGACGATGGGATCCAAATAGCCGGCCGGCAACAGGGTGGTCAGCAACGGCGCCGACTTGCCGGTGGTGAACGCTATTTGAAAGCCGGCGCGATCCGTGCCGCTGGTGACCTGCACACTCTCGATGGCGTCGAGCACGCTGCGCGGCACCGGCAACGGCAGTCCCGGACCGATCATCACGGTAAGTTGGATGCCGTCAGCCATCCGTAACTCCCGGCACGCCCGCGGGCAGAGTGATGCGCAGCCGGCGACCGATGGTTTCGGTCAGCTCGTCGGGACGCAGGGCGCCGTTGGCATCGCAAAGCCGCCAATAGAGTTCGGCATCGCCGAAATGCGTCGAGGCGAGATTATCGAGCCGGTCGCCGGAAACCACGCTATGTTCGCTCACCGGAGCGAGCTGCTCCGGCGCCGGCGCGAAGCGCCGTTTCAAGTACGGGATCATCCGGCCGTCGGCCGTTAACAACGTCACCGTCGCCGTCGCGTAATAGCGGCTGTTGACGGCGAAGCGCGGCACGTTGCCGGCGCCCTGGGCTAAAATCATTTCGAGCTGTTTTTGCGGATCGCTCATGGGATGCCTCCGATGCCGAGCGTGGCGAAGCTGCCGCTGGCGACTTTCGCCGCCAACTGTTCTTTGTTTTGCAGGTAACTGATGAACAGGCTGCCGCCTTTATGTTGGAAGCCGAGATCGTCGACGCTCAACACGCGCATGCCGAGACTCACTTTGGCGCGGGTCGGATTGAGCGCCGGATCGAACGCTTCTTCGGTGATGCTGAAATCGGTAACGCGCACGGGAACGATGCGCTGCTTGCTCCAAACAAAAAGCGCCAGCGCCGCTTCCAGCGGGGCGATTTCCAAAATGCCGGATTGGGCGAGTTGATTATTACTGTTCAGTTGACCGCTGCTCGGCTGAACCAAGGATTCCAACAGCGCCAGTTGCGGCTGGATGCCGTGCTCGACGGCATTCTGATTCTGCTCGGGAAATTCCAATTGATCGGTGGCGTCGATCTCGGCGTCGAGCTTGATCGTCTCCACCGCCGGACCTTTCAAACGCAACGCTTCCGAGCGATCGCCGCCCTCGCCGGTTCCCTGGACTTGCAAAGTACGGCTCAAGGACTCGGGGTTGTACTGCAGCGAAATGATGCGTAGAACCTGCGCCGACCGCGGGTCGATCAACACGATGCCGCCTTTGATCAGTTTCGGCGAGTTGGGAAACGTCGTCATGAAAATCTCTCACTTCTAGATTCGGCCATGTCGTCAAGTTTCATATAGGCGCTGCTGCGCTTAGCGTGTCGGCGCTATCGATGACGTAGCGCGACGCATTGACATAAAGTTTGTTAAACAGCTCCGGAAACGGCACTCGAAAACTCACCGGATCCTCGGCAATCTCTTGCAGCTTCTGCCGTGTCACAGTCACGTCGAGAACCGGCCGCGGCTCGACGATCGTCATGGCGACCATGCTGAGATTCTCGTGATCGGCTCGCCGCAAGAAAAATTCCGTCGGACCAACGTGAAAAAGCTCGCGCAGGTAATCGCGCAGGAGCACGAGTTTCAGACATTCGAGTCCACGATCATCGATGCCTTCGCGCCGCGCCAGCAGCTTTTCCGCCAGTTGCCGGCGGCCAAAGCAGATGCGCCGCTCGACGGTTAACGCTTGCTGGCGAATGGCGGCGGGCGGGCGTTGGATAAACTCCAGCTCGAAAATTCCGTTGGCTTCATCTTCCAGTACGGCGAAGCGGCGGCGCTCCGAGGGATCGTACTGAACGATCCAAACGCCGCCCGGCAGGTCGGTAAACAGCAGCGGCGTGTCGCGCCGGTAACGCGCGCCGCACTTAAGACAGGACAACTCGCCCCAGCTGCCGTCGATGATGCGATCCGCAGCCGCCTTGATGCGCGCGCCGTTGACGCTGACGAAAACTTTCTCGACTTGCGCCGCGCCGCAAACCGGACAGATGACCTCTTGGATCTCGCAACGGCTCATAAAAAATCCGCGTAGCCTTTCAGGATCAAATGATCGGCGGCGCCGATGCGCACGCCGAGATAGGAAAGCGTTTCGCGACCGGCTGCATCACAGAGCCAGCGCAGGCGTTCCTGCGTTTGCGCCGCTGCGGCGCCGTCGAGCAGTCCAGCCGCCACCATCGGCGCAACATCCGGGTAATCGATCTTGAGCGAACCGTCGCTGCCGTCCTCGCAAAGGGCGAGAGAAACAAATACGGTCTCGGCGCGATAGCGCGGCGCCAATCGGTCGTGATAAGCCAGCCATCTCGGCAGCGCGGTCGGCGCCGCAGCAAAGCGTTCGACCGCGCGCCGCAAGCGAGCTTCGACGGCTTGAAACGAGTCTTGCGTCAGATATTGCGAAAAATAAAACTTGTACCAGAGCGGCCGATCCGGCCGCGCCGTAAACGCGACAAAGTGGACCGTGTCTTTGCCCAGTAACGCGCCGAGCTCGCGAAATTCGCCAAGCGGCAAACAGCGGCCGGCGAAGCCGGCGAGGATTTTCAGCGCATCATGAACGTAAGGGCGGCGCCGATAATAGACCGCAATCTGGCGGTCGAGCCGGTCACCGAGAACGCACCATTCGAGCTTCAAGAAAGCGCGCTTATGGTCGAACGCTTCGGCCAATGTGAGCTGAAACCGCTTGGCCTCCTCGGTCATGTGCCACGACTTCATCAACTCGCTCACGCGCTGGGTGAAGTTCTGGCCTTCGCCGCGGACGAGTAGTCCAACCACGGGCGAATCGGTTGCGGCGATCAGCTCGCCGTAGGAATCAAATTCCGGAAAAATGCAGCGAGCGACATCGTCAATCTCCGATACAGCGGCCGGTGCCAAAGCCGTCACTACATCGGTGAGAATGCCCAGACGACCGAAGTCCGTTAAACGGTTGAATGAACCGTCGTGTCGAAGAACTGCTTCCAACTTGGCACTCCTTTTAGTTTTTCGCCGCGCTTGGGACCGGGACCTTCTTCGTAGTAGGCTTCATACATTTCCGCGAAGAATTCCGGATGGCCGAAGAGCGAGTAATTGGTCAGTCGCTTGTCCTGCACGATGGCGTTGTAGACGTAGAATTCGTGGTAGTAAGCGCTCCAACTGTAATAGCGCCCGCCCAGCTTTTTAACGCTGCCAAGATCGTTCCATACCTTGTCCTTCTTGCCGGCCAGACTCTTGGCGGCTTCGATCATCGGCACGTTGTCATTCCAGTAGGTGCGAATCGCGTGTCCGGGAGCAGCGCCGGCGCGCAGCCCGCCGCTGCCATCGCCCGCGACGTAGGTGTCGAGCAAAGTGTTGATCGCAATTTGATCGGCGACCGGAACTTGAGTGCCATCGCTGCGTTTCCATGGGTTAGGCATCGTGAGCTCCCACAGCACAGACGAGTTGCTCCAATCCCATCCATTGATCGCATCTTTTTTGAAGGCTTCGGTCTTCGCCCCCAAATAGTCATCGATGGCATGGCCGACTTCATGGCGCGTCAGGCCGGCGACGTTGCCGAACTCGGTGCCGACGCGGATCGTTCCCGTGGACGCGCTCCAAGAGCCTTGCTCCGCCTTTAACGCGTCGAGCTGGAATGCCGCGACTTCACCGGTGCTAATGCCGGCGATATCTTGCGCGGCGCGCACCACGTGACCGGCCGGCACCATCTGCAAGGCGCGATGCACCTTCCGAATCAAGTCAACGTTCCAACTCGGCACCTTGCCACCCGCGCCGGCGCGGGTGGTCAGGTTGAGATTCCAACGCGCTTCGAAGGCGGCTTGCACGCGTGCGATTCGATTGTCGTTTTCAATTTGCGTGTTGGCATCGGCAACGACAGTGGCAGGCATTTGATGTCCGCGCGGTAGACTACCGATTACGTTAGCCACGATGTCGATACCGAGCTTGGCAAAATGGTTGCAGGCCTCGTTGACGAGGCCTGGGAACAGCATCAATGTATGATAGGTGTCGGCACTTGCGTTCACTCCCTCGCGGTAAAATTTTTCGGCGATGATGGCTAATGCCTGGCCCAACTCATCGTCAGAGAGTTCGTCGCGAAGTTGCAGCAGCATCGTGCTGCCTTGAATCTGTCTTTTGAGATCGGGCACGCTGCTCGCGCGTAGAGCGTCATAGATGGCCTCTTCGTCGGTGCCCCAACCTTCAGAGGCGGCGTGCACTCGCGACTCCCCGCTGGCGCCGAGCAACCCCAGGACTTTGCCCCACTCGCTGCGGCTGAGATCGTCGTAAAGGTCGTCCATCAAAACCGGATCGGAGAGCACGGCGGTTTTTTCATCCGCGTCGGCGTTCGCAAGCCGCGTGTAGATCGCTTCTTCGTCGGTGCCCCAACCGGCGATCGCTTCGCGCAGATCGTC
>Ga0190270_10001440_pt1 | contig 11056 bp, 11 predicted proteins | sample Popmic320T_FD_133748 | JGI IMG/M metagenome (GOLD analysis project Ga0190270, IMG submission 133748) | Populus adjacent soil microbial communities from riparian zone of Weber River, Utah, USA - 320 T | ecosystem: Environmental > Terrestrial > Soil > Riparian zone | place: USA: Utah | collected... | reverse complement strand
CTTCTCGGCGAGACGGCTGATGGCCTTGTCGAGGGTCGCGTCGCCCGCCGGCGGCTCGGCGCCGAACTCCACTTCCGGCTGTTCGACTTCGACGTCGGGCGCGAGGCCGCGCTCGTGGATGGCGCCGTCCTTCGGGGTGAGATACCGCACGTTCGAGAGGAGCAGACCGCTGCCGTCGGGCAGCTTCACGAGCCGCTGGCGCGCGGCGCGCCCGATCGTGTGCTCGCCCACCAGTTCCGCGCGGTCGTTGCCGTCGAGCGCCGCGGCGAAGACTTCGGCCGCGCCCGCGGTGCCCTGGCCCACGAGCAGCGCCACCGGCTCGCGCAGCGACGCGTCGGCGGCCGCCGCGGCCACCACTTCGCGCTGATCCTTGGACTGCTTCACCACCAGCGTGCCCGACGGCACGAACAGGCGGGCCGTCGCCAGGCCGTCGTCGATGTCGCCGCGGGCGGTGCCGCGCAGATCGACGATGAACTTGTCGGCGCCCGTCTTGCCGAGCGCCTCGAAGGCCTGCTTCACCTTCGACGGCGTGTCCTTGGTGAAATCCACCACGCGCACGTAGCCGGTGGTGGCGTTGGCCATCTTCGATGTGAGATCGGGACCGGCAATGCGCTCCCGCGTCAGCACCACGTCGTGCGGCTCGGCCGCGTTGCCGCGGAAGACGAGCAGCTTGACCGTGCTGCCCGGGGCTCCGGCCAGCAGCCGCAGGCCTTCGAACGCCGACATGTCGCGGGTGGGCCGGTCGTTGATGCCCCGGATGAAATCGCCGGTGCGGAGCCCGGCCTTGGCGGCGGGCGAGCCATCACGCGCCGACACGACGCGCAGGTAGTACTGCCGCGTCACGACCAGTCCGACGTCGCCGGCGCCGGCCGGTTGACCGCCTTCGACCGCCTTCACCAGATCGGGCGTGAGGTAGGCGCTGTCGGGGTCCAGTCCATCCGCGAGCCCCTTGAGCGCGCCGCGCATGGCGTGGCGCACGTCCACCTCTTCAACGTAGTTGTTGAGCACCAGCGAGATGACGTCCTCGAACACCGGCAGCTGCCGGAAGGTGTCGTCCTTGCCAGCCCCGAGCACGCGGCCGAGATAGCCGCCGACGATGGCAAAGGCGATGATCGGCGTCGAAACCGCGAGAACCCAGAGCCGGGTGCGTGACGTCATGCAGTCCTGTCCCCTTGTTCCGAGGGCTGTTTCAGCGAAAGCCCGACCTTCAGCGGGGCTTCAACCATTGTACGGGATCGACCGGACGGCCGTCGATCCGCAGCTCGAAGTAGAGCTGTGCCGGGCCCTCCGGCGATGGACCCACCCGGCCCACCTCGGCGCCGGCCTCGACGACTGCTCCCCGTTGGACGCTCAGGGACCGCAGGTAGCCGTAGAGGGAAAAGTTGTTGTCCCCGTGGTCCAGAATGACCAGCGTGCCGAGTCCGCTGTAGCCATCGGCGTAGCCGACCGTGCCGCCATGCACGGCGCGGACGCCGGTGCCCTCCGGCGCGGCGATTTCGAGGCCGCTCCGGAGCAAGGGCGCATCCGGGCGGCCGGTGGGCTGCCCGAACCGGGACGCGATCTCGCCGCTCACCGGCCATTCGAGCCCGCCCCGGAAGGGCGCCAGCGGTACGGCTGCCGACCCGCGCCGCTCGTTGGTCAGCCCGGTGAGCTGCTGGTCCAGCCGGTCCCGGGCCACCTGCAGCTCGCCGACGTACTGGGCCGTGAGGTCGCGCTGCGAATCGATGCGCTCGATGAGTGCCGCGCGCTCGGCGACGGCGCGTTCGGCCGCTCCACGCGCGCGCCGCGCGGCGGCGTCCCGGGTGCCCAGCTCCGCCGTCTTGGCCTGGAGCACCTGCCGCTCCTTCTGCAGCTCCTCGAGCGTGATCCGGAAATCGCTGAGCACGCGCTCCTGCCGGAAGGTCAGCGCGGTCATCGCCCGGGTCGCGCGTGCGAACCCACGCAAGTCGCCAGCCGAGAACAGCAGCCGGAGATAGCCGCTGCGCCCGCGCTTGTAGGTTTCCACGAGCTGCATCTTCAGGTCGGGCAGGCCGCGCAACCGTTGGTCCTCGAGCAGCTCGAGCCGGCGGCTCGTCGCGTCGAGATCCTCCCGTGCAGCCGCCAGCTCGCGCTCGGCCTCCTTGGCTTCGGTGACGAGGATGTCGCGTTGGATTTCCAGCTTGCGGACATCGCCGACGAGCGACTTGGCCTGACTGGCCAGACGATCGGCTTCCTCCCGCAAGGCGCGCAGTCGATCGTCGACCCGGCTACTCGCGCGATCGGCGTCGGACGCCGGCTGCTGCGCGAGCGGGAGCGAGAGACCGGAGAAGAGAAAGAGCGCGACGAAGCCGGAGGCAGCGCGGCGGCGTACGGACGCCAGACGTCTTGAAGGGCCCGAGGTCGCGGCCATGATCATGCTTCTTATCGGCCCTTCCAGACGTCTCGCCCCGCGGAGCGGGGCCAGCAGGCGCTGCCACGCGCGAAGCGGAGCCTGAAGGTCCAGAGCGCAGCTTCGCTAGTATAGAGGAATGCGCGTGGTCGGACTCGACGTGGGCGAGCGCCGCATCGGTCTCGCCATCAGCGACGCCACCCGCACGCTGGCGCGTCCGATGACGGTGCTGGCGGTCGCGCGGCTCGACGCGGCCGCCGTGGCCCGCGTCGCCGACGAGATCGGACGGCTCGCCGCCGAGGAGGACGGCGTGTCGGCGATCGTCGTCGGCCTTCCGCGCCGGCTTGACGGCCGCCCAAACGACATGACCGCTCACGTGCAGGCGTTTGCCGAACAGCTCGGCGGGCGCACCGGGCTGCCCGTAGCGCTGCAGGACGAGCGGCTCACCAGCCGCGAAGCTGAGAGCCGCCTTGCCGAGAGCGACAAGGACTGGCGATCGCGCAAGAAGCGCCTCGACGCGGCCGCGGCCGCGATCATTCTGCAAGACCATCTCGACGGGCTGGCGCGGTGATGCGGCGCCTCTTGACGCTGTTGATCGTCGCGGCGGTCCTGGCGGCCGTGGCGGCGGGCGTGGGCGGGTACGTGGTGTGGACCCGCATGCACCAGGCCTACCGCGGGTTCACGGGCGAGCAGTTCGTCGAGATTCCGCAGGGCGCGGGCTCGCGCGCGATCGGCCGCCGCCTGTCCGCCGCCGGCGTCGTGCCCGACGCGTGGACGTTCCGCGCGGCATTGCGCTGGTCCGGGCGCGGCCGCGAACTGCAGGCGGGTGAATACCGGTTCGACGCTGCCGCGTCGCCGCTCGAGATCGTCGAGCGGCTGGCCCGGGGGGATGTCCATACCGTTGCGATCACCTTCCCCGAAGGCCTGACCCTCGACGAGATGGCCGGGATCTTCGAGATGCGCGAGCTCGGTACGGCCAGCGACTTCCGTGCGGCGGCGCGCGACGCCAGCCTCATCGCCGACTTCGACGCTGCGGCCCCCGATCTCGAGGGCTACCTGTTTCCGGAGACCTATCCGGTGAGCCGGCGCGTCGAGGCGGCCACGCTGGTCCGGACGATGGTCGAACGCTTCAAGGCGGTGTACGGCGAGGTGTCGGCCGGTCGTGACGCGCGCGGCCTTTCACCGCGTCAAGTCGTAACGCTCGCGTCGCTGGTGGAGAAGGAGACCGCACGTCCCGAGGAGCGCCCGCTCGTGGCGGCGGTGTATCGCAATCGGCTCGACATCGGCATGGGCATGCAGGCGGATCCGACCGTCATCTACGCGCTGCGGAAGACCGGCAAGTACGACGGCAACATCCGCCGCCGGGACCTGTCGATCGATTCGCCCTACAACACTTACCGTTACCCCGGCCTGCCGCCCGGACCCATTGCCGCGCCCGGCCGCGCGGCGCTCGAGGCCGCGTTCGCGCCCGCCGACGTGACCTACCTCTACTTCGTCAGCCGCAACGACGGCTCGCACGTGTTCGCGTCCACGTTGCGCGAGCACAACGCCAACGTCCAGAAGTTCCAGGTGCAGTACTTCAGGTCAGGTAGGTCTGGTAGGTCAGGTGAGTCAGGCAGGTAAGATCTCTTCACCCACCCGACCTACCTGACCCACCCGGCTTACCTGACTGGCAGATCTCCTATTCGAGGTACTTCGGCGCTTTCGGCAGGGCGGCGTGCGTGATCTTGTCGTGCTCGATCCAGAGCTTCGCACCGGTCTGCTTCGCGAAGGCCTGCACGGCCGCGCGGCTCTTCGCCGACATGGCGGCGTCGAACTCGAAGCTGGGCGTCTTGCCGGTCGCGATCTCCTCCGGGTAGTGATAGAGGTCGCCCGACAGGATCACCGGTCCGAAGTTCGCGAGCTTCGCGAACAGCACCTGGTGCCCGGGCGTGTGGCCCGGCGTGGTCTTCACCACCACGGTGCCGTCACCGAAGACGTCGAGGTCCTCGTTGTTCAGGATTCTCGTCTTCGCATTGCGGAGCGCGCTGAAGGTGGCGGGCTGAAGGATGGGCACCGGCTGATTGGAGAACATCACGTCGCGCTCGGCCTTCTGCACGATCCACGTCGCACCGCCGAACAGGTTGGCGTTGGCCGTGTGATCGGAGTGGTAGTGCGACATCACCAGATAGGTGATGTCAGCGGGTTTGTAGCCGGCCGACGCCAGTTGCGGCACCAGCTTCCTGGTGGCCGACAGGATGCCTTCTTTGGCGGGGCTGCCGTCGGCGGGGAAGTGCTCGTCGCCGATGCCGCCGGTGTCGAACATCACCGTGCCGCGCGGATGGACCACCAGGTACGACACGTTGACGAAATCCACTTCCTTCAGCTCTTCGCGCGAGAACCCGAACAGCTGAGGGTCGAGGCCGGTGATCTCGCCGTTGTCGAAGATGTAAAGCCGCGGTGTCGCCACGGCCGCCGGCCGGTTTTGCGCGAGCAGTACCGCGGCGGTCGAGATCGCGGCGACCAGCAGGGTCGAGACGGCGGCGAAGCGGAATTTCACGGATGTTCTCCTGTCGGGCGGGTCTGACGACCGTCCCCGACGCACGTTATTCGCGGCCGCCGCGCTCGCCCCATTTGAGTTTCTCGCGCAGCAGCTCGAAGTAGTTTCGCGCCGGCGCCTTCACCAGTTCGAGCATGCGCTCGGAGTGGCGGATGCGGACGACGTCGCCGGCGTGCAGCGGGTAGCCGGTCTGACCGTCGTAGGTGACGAAGATCTCGTCGGATGCGTCGACCACCGTGGGCCGGACCTCGACGACCTCGTTGGCTGGCACCACGATCGGCCGGTTCGTGAGGGTGTGCGGCGCGATGGGCGTCAGTACCAGCGCGTCCACCCGGGGGTGGACGATCGGTCCGCCGGCCGCGAGGTTATACGCCGTGGAGCCGGTCGCGGTCGCGACGATCAGGCCGTCGGCCTTGACCTTGGTCACCAGGTTGTCGCCGACCGAAATGCTCAGCTCGATGATTCGCGACAGCGCCGCTTTGGTGAAGACCACGTCGTTGAGCACGATGCGCGAGTCGAAGCACTCGGTGCCGCGGAAGGTATCGGCCCTGAGCATCGCCCGCCGGTCCGACATGGCCGTGCCGGCGAGTACCGCCTCCAGTGACGTGAAGAGCTCGTCGATGCGCGTTTCGGTGAGGAACCCCAGGCTGCCGAAATTGACGCCGAGAATCGGGACGTCGCGGCCGGACTGCGCAATGCGCGTCGCCATGCCGAGCAGCGTACCGTCGCCGCCGAGCACGACGATCAGATCGACCTTGGCGGGCAGTTCGTCGCGCGAGGCCTGGGCGCACCCGGCCGCATATCCCGTGAGCCCGGCGGTGTCGCGCTCGTACACGGCCTCGATCTTCCGGCGTGCGAGCCAGACGCCCAGTTGCTCGAGCTGCTCGGCCGCGGCCACGAGGCCCTGCTTGGCGACGATGCCGACGCGCGTGATGGACGGCGCCGGCATCAGGCCGTCCCCACGGACGCGTCGCGCCGCAGGTGGAGGAGGAACTCGACGTTGCCTTTCTGCCCGGTGATCGGAGACGGGGTGGAACCCACGCGCGTCAATCCTACCTCAGCGCCCGCGGCGGTCACTTCGGCCAGCACACGGTCGTGCACCGCCGGGTCGCGGATGACGCCCTTCCGCACCTCGTCGCGCCCGGCCTCGAACTGCGGCTTCACGAGCGCCACGACATCGGCGCCCTCGTGGATAACCGTGGCGACGGCCGGCAGGATCTGGCGCAGCGAGATGAACGACACGTCGATGACGACGATGTCGGCCGGGCCCGGCAGATCCGCCAGCGTCAGGTGGCGCGCGTTGAAGTGCTCGATCACCACGACCCGAGGGTCGTTGCGGAGGCGCCAATCGAGCTGCCCGTGGCCGACGTCGAGGGCGACGACGCGCACAGCCCCGCGCTGCAACAGCACGTCGGTGAACCCGCCGGTCGACGCGCCGATGTCGAGGGCTTCGCGGCCGCCGACGGCGATGCCGAAGACGTCGAGCGCGTGAGCAAGTTTCAGCCCGCCGCGTCCGACGTAGGGGTGATCCGGCGCGCGCAGCGCGACGTCGGCGGTCGCCTCGACGAGCGTGCCGGCCTTGGTGACCATCTCGCCGTTCACGCTGACGAGTCCGGCGAGCACGACCGCCTTGGCCCGCTCGCGCGACGGCGCCAGTCGTTTGTCGAACACGAGCTGATCGAGTCGGAGGCGAGGCATGCGACCGCGGCAGGGCGGTCTAAAGACCGCCCTCTACGTTCCGCCCCACCCGCCTACCTCCCCACCTGCCCACCTGCCTAATTCCGTCGCTCCACGATCCATCTACCGATTCCGAGCAGCCACGTGTCGGACATGCCGGCAGCAGCCAGCGTGTCGCCCGCGCGGGCGATGCAGGCCTCGGCCATCGCCCGCGATTGGTCGAGCCCGTAGAGCGCCGGATACGTGGTCTTGCCCGCGGCGGCGTCCTTCCCCGGCGTCTTGCCGAGTTGTGCCGACTCGCCTTCGACGTCGAGGATGTCGTCGACGATCTGGAAGGCGAGGCCGAACTGCGCCGCCGCGCCCTCGATGGCAGCCACTTGCCCGTCGCTGCCGCCGCCGAGCACGGCGCCCGCGGCCGCGGACGCCTGGATGAGCGCCCCGGTCTTCTTCGCGTGCATCGTCGCCAGCGCGCCGGCATCGAGCTTGGCGGTGGCGCCGTGCGGACCCGGCTTCACCGACGCGAGATCGATCGCCTGCCCGCCCACCATGCCGACCGGACCGGCCGCGAGGGCGATGAGCCTCACCGCGCGCAGCACCCGCGCGGGATCGCCCTCGAGCGTCGACAGGACGTGGAAGGCCTCGGTGAGCAGCCCGTCGCCGGCCAGGATGGCCATGCCTTCGCCCGCGACGACGTGCAGCGTCGGCCGGCCACGGCGCAGCGAATCGTCGTCCATCGCCGGCAGGTCGTCGTGAATGAGGGAGTAGGTATGAATCAGCTCGATGGCGCACGCCGCCCGAAGGAGCGCGGCAGACCGTCTGCCGACCGCGTCGGCGCTCGCCAGGCACAGGATCGGGCGCAGCCGCTTCCCGCCGCCCAGCACGCTGTAGCGCATCGCCTCTGCGACCGGAGCCGGGCAGTCGGGTGGAACGGGAAGGAGGCCGGTAAGCGCGGTCTCGATCTCGGCCCGGCGCGTCCGCACGTACTCGGCCACCGCGGTGGCGTCGGTCATCGGCTGCGCGGGGTGGAGCCGTCGTCCGTGTCGAGGTCGGCGGGGGCCGGACGCAGCTGACCGCGCTCGTTGAGGATCTCGATGCGGCGTTCGGCGTCCTCGAGCCGGCTGTGGCAGAACCGGGAGAGGTGAACGCCGCGCTCGTAGAGCTGCAACGAGGCCTCCAGAGCCAGGTCGCCCTCCTCGAGCTTCTTGACGATGGACTCGAGCTCGGCGATTGCGGCCTCGAAGTCCTTGATCGTCGCTGGACCGCTATGCGGCCCGGAAGGCGAATCCTGGTCTTGTTCTATGTCCCGCATAGCGGTCCCAGCCGCGCGAAGCGCGGCAGAAGATACCGGCAACCGACCCAAGGGCGACGGGGCTTTTCAAGGGGCGGAGCCCTTTGGGTCGGTTCCATTTGACGTCATGATCTCACGGACGTCACAGCGCAGCTCGCCTGTCTGCAGGCGGACGCGCACGGTTTCGCCCGGCGCGGTGTCGGCGGCGGCGCGCAGTACCCGGGTGCGCTCGTCGTTCCAGCAGACGGCGTAACCGCGGCCGAGCACAGCCAGCGGGCTCAGGCTTTCGAGCCGCGCGGCGGCGCTGGCCAGCCGGTTCTCGAGCCGCAGCCGGCGCCGCGCGGCGGCGGCGTCGAGCGCGCCCGTTGCGGTCTGCAGGCGGCCGCGCACGGCGGCCAGACGGTGCCGCAGATCGAAGGTGTCGAGCGCTGTCCGCAAGCCGCGATGGCGGCGCGCCCGGGCCTCGAGGCCGGCGTGCATCGCGCGCCGCAAGTCGTTCGCAAGCTCGGTGGCGCGGCGGTCCCGCATCAGCACGCGTCCGTGGAACCCGCCGTAGCCGGGACGGGCCTCGAGGCTGCGAAGGCGGGCCTCCAGCCGGTGCAGGCGCGACGACTGGCTGGAATCGAGCCGCTGCGACAGGCGGTCGATGCGGGCCTGCACTTCGTCCTTCCGTGCCACGACCAGCTCGGCGGCCGCCGACGGTGTCGGCGCCCGGAGATCGGCCACGAAGTCGGCGATTGTCACGTCGCTCTCATGTCCGACGGCCGAGATCGTTGGCACGGCGCAGCCGGCAATCGCGCGCGCCACGACCTCCTCGTTGAACGCCCACAGATCCTCGATCGATCCGCCGCCCCGGCCGACGATCACCACGTCGACGCCCGGCACCTTGCCGATGGCCGTGAGCGCCCGGGCGATCTCGAGCGCCGCGCCGTCGCCCTGCACGCGCGCCGGGCGGATGACGAGGTGCGCGTTGGCGTAGCGCCGGCGCAGCACGCGGATGATGTCGCGCACGGCAGCCCCGTCGAGCGAGGTGACCACGCCGACCTTGCGCGGCAACACCGGCAGTGCGCGCTTGCGCCGCGCATCGAACAGGCCTTCGGCCGAGAGCCGCTGCTTGAGCTGGTCGAAGGCGAGCTGCCGCGCGCCCAGGCCCTCGGGCTCGAAGTGCTCGCAGACGACCTGGTACTCGCCTTTGGGGTCGTAGACGCTGAGACGTCCGCGCGCCACCACGCGCATGCCGTCCTTGGGGGTGAAGCGGAGCAGCCGCAGCGAGCCGCGGAACATCACGCCGCGAATCTGCGCGCCCTGATCTTTCAGCGTGAAATACAGGTGGCCGGTGTTCCACACCTTGCAGTTCGAGAGCTCGCCCTCCACCCACATGTCGAAAAACTGCCGCTCGAGCGTGCCGCGGATCTGCGCGGTCAGCTCCGACACGGTCAGAATGCGCCGGGCGCGCGCCGGCGGTTCGTCGACCGGGTCCTCGTCGGGGGGCTCTTCGAACGGGAGGTCGAAGAAGGTGCTCATGTTGCGCCGGCAAACGCCAGGAGCTCGCGCTCGCTGTAACTGATGCGGAGAATGCCGGTCGCCTTGCCCGTGGCGTCGTCGGCGTCGACGATGACGCCGTTCAACCGCGGATTCCCCGTGGCCGGCTCGAATTTCGCCGGGAGGCCGGTGAGGAAGCGCGACAGCGCCGGTTCGCGCTCCATGCCGATGATCGAATCGTGCGGGCCGGTCATGCCGGCGTCGGTCAGGTAGGCGGTGCCGTTGGGCAGGATGCGCTCGTCGCCGGTCTGGACGTGCGTGTGCGTGCCGACGACGAGGCTGACCTTGCCGTCGAGGTGCCAGCCCATCGCCACCTTCTCGCTGGTGGCTTCGGCGTGGAAGTCCACGATGATGATGCGCGCCTTCGCTCGCACCGCCTCGATCTCCTTCAGCACGACGGCGAACGGATCGTCGATGGGCGTCATGAAGACACGGCCCATGACGTTGACGATGCCCACCGGGCGTCCGTCGCCCGACTCAGTGACGCACGAGCCGCGTCCCGGCGCCCCGGCGGGGTAGTTGGCAGGACGGAGCAGGCGGCGCTCGGTCGCGATGTAGTCCAGCGCTTCCTTCTTGTCCCACACGTGGTTGCCCGAGGTCATCACATCGACGCCGTACTCGAGCAGGGTATCGCCGATGTCCTTGGTCACGCCGAACCCGGCCGCGGAATTCTCGGCGTTGGCGATCACGAACTCCACACCGTGGTGCGCGACGAGGCCCTTGAGCCCCTTGCGCAGGAGCTCGCGGCCAGGACGTCCGATGATGTCGCCGATGAAAAGGAGCTTCATGCCGCAGGCGTGTCGGAGGTGGTCACCGGCACGCGGTGCGCGCGGCCGCGCCGCTCGAGGAGTTTCGGCAGGATCACGGTGAGCTCGCCGGACTGCAGGCTGGCCCGGGCCCGGCCCACGTCGAAGGCGCCCGACAACCGTACCGCGCGCGCAAAGCGCCCGAAATCCCGCTCCACCAGGTGATAGGCCGCTTCCGGGACTGTCGCGGTGGGCGCTTTCTCGCCGGCCACGATGAGCACGCCGTTCCGGAACAGCACCCGCAGCGCCCGCGCCGGCACGCCGCACGTGTCCACTACCAGCTCGACCGCGGTGTCGGTTTCGAAGACGTCGATGAGGGGGCGGCATTGACCGGGGTAGGCCGACGGGTTCGAGCCGAGGGAGCGAGTCAGGTCGTCGAAGAGCTCTCGGATGTCCTCGCCCAGCTCGCCGGTTTCGCCCGGAGGAAAGAGCGTGAAGTTGGCCACCGGGGCAATCATGGCAAGGTCAAACACCGCCGTCAAAGGCTAAAAATATGAGTGTATAAGACTAATAAAACATGCTTGACATACACTAATCACAGCTCTATCATTGGTCTCGGAGCCGGAAACGACGCGAGCTCCCCGGAGCACAAGCAATGAGCAAAGTGATTGGAATCGACCTCGGCACGACCAACTCGGTCGTCGCCGTGATGGAAGGTGGAGAGCCGGCAGTCATCGTCAACCAGGAAGGCGCCCGGACCACGCCGTCTGTTGTCGGGTTCTCGAAGGACGACCGGCTAATTGGCCAAGTCGCCAAGCGGCAGGCCGTGACCAACCCCGAGAACACGGTGTTTTCGATCAAGCGGTTCATGGGCCGGAAGCAGAACGAGGTGGCCT
>Ga0190270_10001439_pt1 | contig 11061 bp, 6 predicted proteins | sample Popmic320T_FD_133748 | JGI IMG/M metagenome (GOLD analysis project Ga0190270, IMG submission 133748) | Populus adjacent soil microbial communities from riparian zone of Weber River, Utah, USA - 320 T | ecosystem: Environmental > Terrestrial > Soil > Riparian zone | place: USA: Utah | collected... | reverse complement strand
TCGAACCACGCACGATTGGTACAGTACCGCGCGCGTAAGCAAGCGGCTGACTGATCAGTCAGCCGCTTGCTTACGCGCGCGGTACTGAAACAGCGTACCAATGTTGCGTGGCCTGATTTAGTTTTGAAGCCTGCGCACAAATCAGATTCAAGTAAAGGAGTTCACTATGCCAGATCGTAAGAAAGCGAAGATAGAGCAAGATGCGAATAGGGTTGTGAGCTGGTTGGCTGACAACCGCGCCGAATTTGAAGAGCAAGGCATAAATGAAGATTCGTTGGCCGGCTCTGTTGAAGTAGGCGGAGTAGATCAGTTCCGTGCGGCCATAGACCGTCTCGAAAACAGAGAGGTTGTGGTGAGAAGGCCGGTGGCTATGACAAGCCCGCCGCGGTTTCTGCTGACTCCCGGAAGAGTATGGCCATCGGTTCGCGATAGGCTGACCGGCGCACAATCGGTTTGATATTCAAAACAAGAAGTCTTCATCGTTGATCGTTCATTTGTCATCGCCGGAGCCAAACCATTCCACGATGACAAATGAACGATCAACGATGAACAATGTTCTGATTCAGCCCCAATGGCTTTCGGCGGCGTGTTTACATTCTTCTTTTGCGCCGGCCTGGCCTAGGAATTCCCTGCTCAGCCACTCGAAGTCCTGCGCCGCGCCGCAGGAGTTATCATACTCGATTACGGCGACTCCCCGGGCCGCGGCTTCAATAATCCTAGTGCTGGTTCGGATGTGCGAATTGAAGAGGTCGTCGCCGAAAAGACGTCGTATCTCCTGTATGAACTCCCGGTCGAAGCGCCGGCGCTCGTCGTAGTTGTTGAGCACGACCCTGATTGATGGCATCGGCTTGACGAGCCGCTTTTGAATCCCCGCCATCCAGTCAAGCACGGCGATCATTCCCTTCAGCCCGTACATCCCGCAGGAGACGACCAGGATGACCTGATCGGCGGCGTCTACGCCGACCTGAGTCGACCGACACAGCCCGGCCGGGGTGTCAACGATGACGTAGTCGTAGCGCCTCAACGCCGAGCCGAGTTGCATTCTCAATAAGTTCGGCGCCAGCGGCAGCCGGTCTACAGCTTCACGCAGATCTTTCTGAAACTTATTGTGAATGAGGTCAATATTGGGCCGTACCCTGTTGATGTACTCGTCTATTTCAACCTTGGGGACGACGAGCAGGCGGTCGGCGGTTTTCGGATTATTTATCTGATCGTGGACCAACCCATGACCCAGATTGCCCTGCGGGTCGAGGTCGATGCACAGTACGCGTTTGTTGTGGCGCAACCCGAAACAAACGGCGAGATTTTGAGCAATAGTGGTCTTACCGGTGCCACCCTTCTGATTGACGAAGGCGATGACCCGGGCAGGCTCTTCCTTAATTAACGGAGCGACGTAAACTTCACGCTCGAGCCGCTCCGTGCCAAACGGGACACAAATATGTTCTGGCATAACTTCGGCTCGCTTGTTTGTCTACGGGGAGGAGAATCCAGGCAGATGCTTCAGAACTACTTTCCTAGCAAGCTATCCTAGGAGGATGGATTGTAAGTATAGACTTAGACGTCGGCGATTTCAACAACGTTAATTATCCTGCTTCTTTCTTCCTCCCCTCCTTCGTTTCTTCAATGCCCTCGGACCATTGGAATTTCTCCCTCTCCCTTCCCTCATTCCCTAATCCATCGCCGAGCAACCGCGCGCCGAGAACGAAGAGCATGATAGCCAGCGCCGGAGAAAACTCCGCCAGAACGTGGCCGCGCTTGAAGAGCTTGCTGTCCACGTCGGTCAGCAGTTTGCCCCAACTGGCCTCGGGATCCTGCAGGCCGGCGCCCAGGAACGAGAGCGCGGTCTCAGCGAGCAGGAAGTCGGGGAGAAGGATAAGCGTTTGCGCGGCGAGAGACATCGCCGCGCCCGGCAGTATGTGGCGAACGATGACGCGGGCCGGCGAACAGCCCAGACTCACGGCGGCCATCACGTATTCACGCTGGCGCAGCTCCATGATTAAACCGCGCGCGAGTCGCGCCATATCGGCCCAGCCCAGCATGAGAAAAAGGATCAACAGCAACTTGATCGCGTCGGCGGGCGGGAGACCCGGGGGAAAGGTGGCGCGCACGGCGAGAATCAACACCAGGGTCGGGAGCGCCTTTATCACGTCCGCCGCGCGCATCAACACCGCGTCCGTCCACCCTCCAACATAACCAGCCACGGCGCCGATCAGAATGCCGAGCGCGCTCGCCAGTAGAGCGCCGAGCGGCCCTATAAATAGCGAATAGCGAGTGGCCATGAGCAGGCGAGATAAACGGTCTCGCCCGAATTTGTCCGCGCCGAGCAAGTAAACGCGCGGAGCCTCTACGCCAGTCTCAGCGCGCGTTCCGAACAGATGCAGATCGGTCGGGAAAAGCCAGAGAAATTCGTACGAGTAGCCGCAGGCGAAGAGTTCGAGCGGGTATGCGCGATCCGTTATCTCCTCGTAACGCTGCGTAGCTGGATCGAGCAATTGCCGCGCATAGACGAAGGGCCTCGCATGCCATCGGCCCTGCGCGTCGCGGAAACGGATTGTGGTCGGCGGCGCGAGCGGCTCTCTGCGCGATAACGAGCTATAGTCATAAGGCGCGAGCAGGTCGGCGAAAACGGCGATCAGGCAAAAGAACATAACGAGGCCCGCCCCGGTCAAAAGAGCCCCACGGCCACGCAGCCAATTGCGGATTGCGGATTGCGGATTGCGGAGTAGGGATTGATTTTCGCCCGGCGCTGTCCAGTCTCGAGCTTCACTCTCATTCGGTGTCACTATCTTCATCTGGTAAGTTGATGCCTGTGAATCCGCAATCCGCAATCAACCGTTTCGCAGCCGTGGGTTATTAAGTCGCTGCAGGATGTCCGCCACGAGATTGCCCGTCATGACCGCGGCAGCGGCAACCAGCGTCACTCCCAGCAGCAGCGGAATGTCACGCGTCTCGACGGCCGAGACTGTCAGTTGACCCAATCCCGGCCAGCCCATCACCGTCTCGACGACCACCGAGCCGCTCATGATGGCGCCGAGCGAGATACCGAAGATCGTAATCAGCGGCCCGGCGGCCGGCCGCAGCGCGTGACGCAGCAAAATCATCCATTCCGGCGCCCCGCGTGCGCGAGCCACGAGAACGAACTCTTCGTCGAGCGCCTCCCTGATGGCGACGCGCGTTTGCGCGAGAAAGACCGCGAGGAGAGGAACTGAGAGGATGATCGCGGGCGGGATGACCCGAAAAGACCAAACTCCGGCGTCCGCATTTGTCGCCGGGCCGACGACGCTCATCAGCGGCGTGGAGTAAATGAGAGCCAGAGCCAACAGCGCCAGCGCTAGTCCCGGCGTGGAGGACGCCAATAGGATGACCACTGAGCAGACGCGATCAACCAAAGAGCCTGGGCGCCGGGCGGCGGCGATCCCCAGCATAAGCGAGACAGACCAGGCGATCAACAACGCGACTGTCGCCAACATTCCGGTGCGCAACAAGGGAAGCCGGATGAGGCTCAACACCGGCGCCTGCAAAACGAGTGAGTGGCCGAGATTGCCGCGCGCCGCCTCGGCGAGCCAGTTCAGATAACGCTCCTTCAACGGGCGATCCAGGCCGTGGATACGTCGGAGGCTTTCGATTGTCTCATTTGAACTGCGCGTGTTTTCGAGCATGGTCACCGCGTCACCCCCGGCGCGCGTGAGGAGCGAAAAAATCAGGAACGAAATGATCAGTAGAACCATGACGCCCTGCAGCAACCTGAAAAGAATCAGCTTTAACATAACCGAGCAATGATGTTAATCTTGTGTCGGCGCCCAAGCCAGGGCGCAACAAATTGTCAATTTATTAGATCGGATTGCAAATCAATGTATGGCGTACTGAAATGCGTGTACGGATCAGGACCGCGGGCCTTCCCGTACATGCAATCGCAAACTGATCCAGGCTAATCGTGGATCTGAAAGACCCCACACCTTTGCAGATCGCTCGACCAACGAACGCTCCATTCTTGCCGCAGCGTTTTCTACCCAGACGCGACTATGGCTCATGTCGCGGGATAGGCGCTAGCGGCGATCATAATAGTATCCGCTCGGCTTGGTCGGCTTGATGGGGTGGCCTCACGGGCCCGCGCGGAGATTCCCACAGACTTCCAAACAATGAGATTCACAACACTGCGGCTATTAGCCTTGCCAGCCTTACTAGCTCTGGTCTGGACCACGTCCGCCTGCCGATCCTGCGGCCCGGTCAGCGAACGCGCGGGAAGCCGGCGTGGCGGCAAGATTATTTATCGGGTCTCGTCGGCGCCGGCGTCGTTCAACTACCTGCAGGCAAGCGACGAGAATTCGTTGATCGTCTCTTTATACCTGATGGGCGGGCGACTGATCGAGTTCGATCACAAAAATCAGCAATACGTCCCCGGCCTTGCGGAATCGTTGCGGCGGCTCGACGACGGGAGAACGGTCGAACTGACACTGCGCGACGGGATCAAATTTTCAGACGGACATCCGATCACCGCCGAAGACGTCATATTCACTCTTCGCGCGATCTACGACGAACGCACGGCCTCCCCCATTTTCCGCGATGCGATGATGATCGGGAACCGCCAGATCGAAGCCAGCATACCCGACGGGACCGATGGTCAGAGCGGGCGGCGGTTGCGTTTTGTCTTCCCCGACGTCGTCGCGTCGCCCGAAAATTATCTCTCTAATCTGGCCGTGTTGCCGCGCCACGTCCTCGCAGCCGATTTCGACCGCGGCGCGCTGCGTGAAGCCTATGGCCTGACCGCCGATCCGTCGCGGATCGTCACCGCCGGCGCATTCGCTGTCGAATCGGCCACGCCCGGCGAACGCGTTACGCTCAAACGCAACCCGCACTACTGGAAAAAAGACGCGGCGGGCGCGCCGCTGCCCTACCTGGATCAGTTGGTGATCGAGGTCGTGAAGGACGCAAACAACGCTTTCGCGCGTTTGCAGCAAGGCTCCGTGGACATCTACGACCGTCTCCGCCCGGCGGACTATGCGGAGTTGCGTTCGCAACCCGGGGTAACGAAGATTTCCGATCTCGGTCCGGGGCTGCAAATCGACCATCTCTGCTTCAATCTCAATGATGGAGAGATTAAGGGCGGAGCGACGCCCAATCCGATCAAGCGCGCCTGGTTCAACGATACGCGATTCCGTCAGGCCGTGTCGAGCGCGATCGACCGCAAGACAATCGCTTCGGTCACTCTGCAAGGACTGTACACGCCGCTTTACGGTTTTGTATCTCCGGGTAATCGCAAGTGGGTCGCCGCGGACCTTCCGCCCATCGCGCACGACCTGGAAAGATCGCGGGCGCTCCTACGCGAAGCAGGTTTTACTACGCGAGGCCCTCAGGATCGCCAGGAGTTGTATGATGCGAAAGGTAATCGCGTGGAGTTTACGCTGATCACACCCTCGACGAACCAGCAGCGCAAAGACATGGCGATAGTGATTCAGGAAGATCTTTCACGGCTGGGAATCAGGGTGCAGGTAGCCCCGATTGATGGTGGCGAGTTTCTGCGGCGCACGACAGATAGTTACGATTATGAGGCCGCGATTCTCGGAGCGGCTCCCAGCGAACCGGACCCGTCCACCTATACAAATTTCCTGAGCAGCAGTAGCCCCTCGAATCCCTGGCGCCCGAAGCAATCGAAACCCGCGACCGCCTGGGAGGCCCGGATTGACGATTTGCTTGCGAAGCAAGCCCGCGAGATCAACCCTGATCTCCGTCGCGCAGCCTTCAACGAAATTCAACGAATCCTCGTTGAACAATTGCCGATCATCCCTATAGTCGCGCGCCATATATGCGTGGCGGCCAATCAACACGTCGGCAATCATAGCCCGAGCGCCATCTTCCCCTTCTCGCTCTGGAACGCGGAGGAGTTGTTCATAGTCCAACCCTGAAGATAGAGGATAGTGGAAAGAGGATAGAGGATCGAAAGTCGCGAACAACGATCCTCGATCCTCTTTCCTCGATCCTCGATTCTCACTGAGTAGCCAGTCTGGCCATTCCGGACATCGCTTTCGCGAGTTCGTGGCGCTTCATCGCATCGTTGGGGCGGAAGACTTGGCCGTCGGCAGTCATCAGCCCACGATCGAGCGCGAGCTTGACGTAGCCGCGCAGGCTCGACGGGATCGAAGCGGCGTCGGTCAAAGGAAGCGATGTTCCGGCCAGCGATTCGGCCTGGGAGCGCAATCCGGCTGCTCGCACCAGCGCGACCGCCGACGTGAGCCGCGTGGCGCGGTCGTTGGGACGGAAACTCCCGCCAAGCGGCGCGTCGGTGAACAACGGACCGCCCGGCGCCGATTGGACGCTCTCGACCATGTTCCTCGTCACTCTGTTAGTCACGTCGGTGAAGCGCGGCGCCCCCGCCATGTATTGCGGCACGCGCCCGCCGACCACCAGCGCCGAAGCCAGATCGTATCGTGAGACGGTGAATTGAGGGCGGAAGTTGTTGCCAGACGTCGCCATCACGAACGACCGCAGATTTTGATAGACCTCGGCCTTCGCCACGTTGGTCAATCCGCCGATGTCGGGGAGCGGCGGGTATTCGGCATGTGTGGTCTCAAGCGTGCCTGTAAAGCTCTGCGGCGTGCCGATGAGAGTGTGGGTTAGCTTTACGCGCCACGTTCCGGGCTCCGGATTCTTGATCACGGCGCGCTCGCGGCGTCCGGTCAAAACCGGCAGGTTGAGCGTGTTCACTACGGGTCCCGCCACGCCGCTGGGACTAGTCAATTGCATAGACAGGTCGTTAATGGATGTCAGCGGCCCCCACGCGACCTGCACCGAGGCCATCAAAGTGTTCTGTGGGATATTGATATTGGCCGTATAGGAGCCGAGGAGTCCGAGCAAACCCAGCGGCACAGTCCCGGAGAACATACGCAGCGGCTCGTTGACGTAGCGCGCTTGCTGGCGGTCGAGCGTAGCGCGGAACATTCCCATACGACGCGTGGAGAAGGCCGCCTCCAAAACCGCCGCATGCGCGTTGAGCATCCCGGCGCCGACCTCGTAGCGGTAATAAGGCGGCATCGGAGTCGCCGTGCGCATCAAGATGTCTTTTATCTGATACGGCGTGAGCGACGGGTTGGCGTCGAGCATCAACGCTATTGTTCCCGCCACCTGCGGCGCTGAAAAGCTGGTGCCGCTGCCGACGGTGTAATTAAGTAAATCCTGGGCCGAGAGGCGCGAGAGGTCGCCGCCAAGGCCGAGATTGAGCAAACCATTCACGTTGACGCCCGTACCGCGCAGGCTGACGACGTTGACGCCCGGAGCGACGAGCGAAGGCCCGCTCGATTTCGTGAATGAACCGCGCGATGAGAAGTTGGCCAGCCGCCCTTGTTCATCCGCAGCGCCGACGCTGACCACCCACGGCGCCATCGCGTAAGGATTGAGCGTGTCCATCCCAGGGCCGTTGTTGCCCGCCGAGAAGACCACGCTGACGCCACGGTCGGTGAGCATCCTGGTGGCGACGTTGACCGGATCGTTCGGGTCGTAAAACGTGTTTGCGGAGAAGCTGCAGTTGACTACTTTTATGCCCAGTTCTTGCCGTTTCGAGAGAATGTAATCGTAGCCTTCGATAACCGAGAGCAAATCCAGGACGCCCGCGCTCACCCCCACCAGTTTGGCGCCGGGCGCGACGCCGGTGTATCTGCCGCTTGAGCGCGCGCCGTTGCCGGCGATCACTCCCCCGACGAACGTGCCGTGTCCGGAGACCGGATCTGTGTTGGGCAATCCTTCGACAGTGATTGGATAATTAAAGCTGACGCCCAGCCCGGCCACGCCCACGGTCGAGGCATTCCTGACGACTCGTCCCGACAGGTCTCCGTGCGTGCCGTCCAACCCCGAGTCGAGCACAGCCACCGTAACGTTGCGGCCAATGACCGTCTGCCCTCCGTTGGCCGCAGTCAGTTCCGCGTCCGTCTTCACCCGCTCCGTGCCCGTCAATCCGTTGCCAGGCTCGGCGAGTAACTTCAGCGTCCGATTGCTGTAGATCGAGCGCACCGTCGGCAATTGCGAAATCCGCTTAATCTGCCCCTTGGTCGCAGTCACCGAAACCACGGGCAAAACGCGATAACGCTGGCCCAGAAGAACCCCGAACTGCCGCAGAGTCGCAATATCGGCGTCCGTCACCGCTTTGTGGTAGACCACAGCCGAGTTGACGTTGCTGTCATCGGTCAGACCGTCAAGCGTTTTCGCCAACAAAGAGTCAACGCTCCGCAACCCCGGTGGAAGAGCCGGCTCGGGGCCGAGGAGGTCGGCGCCGGTAAGGTTTGTGACAGTGCCGAAGACGGTTGTGATAATACTCTCGGCGCCTCTGAAAATGATATTGCTAACGTCGGTCGCTGTACCGGTGTTGGCGCCGAGGATCGTGAGATCGCCTGGCGGGATCGTAATAGTCTGGCCGTCCAGGCCATTAAATGTAAGGCCATTAGCGCCGGTGATCGCAAGCAGCCCATCGAGGCCGTTAAATGTAAGGCCGTTAGCGCGCTCAATAGTGGCGCCATCAAGGCCGTTAAATGTAAGGCCGTCGGCGCCTATAGCTGTGAGATTATCGAGGCCGTTAAATGTAAGGCCGTCAGCCCGATTGATAAAGACTGAATCCGCCTGATAGCTATTGCCGCCAGAGTTGATTATGAGGCCGTTCAGGCCCGTCACAGCTATTCCCGAAGCCTGACCAGTCGTTCCATTGTCTACGCCGGTCGCCAGAACGTTAAGGAGGCCACCAGGATATGTGACGCCTGGCAAGCCGATCAGTGAAATGCCCGAAGTTGTGGGCGCCGTGATGCCGTTAGGGGTATAACCCAGCAACCCGTCCAGGGTGGTCGCCGTGACGCCGCTATTGCCGACATAGGTGATACCGGCGCCCGTGGTAGAGGTGATGCCGCTGCCCGTCCCGCTTCCCGTCGTAATAAGAAGCCCGGCGCTCACTGAGCTGACGACGAGAACGACAATCAACGCTAGAGTGATAATCCGCTTGGTTTTCTCACTGAGTTTATGCAAGTGAGTGTTCATAATGTGGGTCTCCTGTATTCAATCTTCTGGGTTTTACAGTGTCGAGCTATCCGATCAGCCCTCGATAAACTTTCTGCGTCTCGGACGCCGGCTCTACTCCCAGTTCCTTTCGTAAAAGAGCGCGCAGAGTCTCGTACTGCTCTTTGACCGCAGCCCTGTTGCCCTGCGCGGCGTGGGTACGCATGACCAAACAATGGATGTCCTCACGGTAGGGGTCGTCACGGAGGATCTGGCTAGCGAGTTGGAGCGCGCGGGGCAATTCCTTCTGGCCGAACGCAGCCATGGCCAGAGTTTCGAGCATGTGCAGATACTGCTCGTTGTAATAAGACCTTTGTTCTTCAACCCATTCGTCATAGCAACCGCGCATAAACTCGCCCCGGTAGAGTTTTATTGCGGCCTCATAGCAAGCGATGCAACGATCCTGCTCCCTGGCGCGGCGAGCCGCGTCGCCTTCGGCCGCAAGGCGATCGAATTCCTCGATGTCGATCGAGTACGCGAAATCCGGATTGAGCAAGTAATCGCCGTCACGATAGAGGAGGAAGTTCTGTTTGAACGATTGATTGCTGTTGAGCGCCTTGCGAATGTGGGACACCGTTGGGTGAAAATTCTTGGCCACGACGTCAAAATCCGCCTCGCCCCAGAAAGTGTCAATGATCGTATCTTTTGATGCGCGGCGGTGTCGCCGGGAAACGATGAAACAAAGGATGTCGTGCGCCCGCCTTGTCGTCCAGGCGTCGGCCGCGAACGGACGTTTCGGGTCACGGAAGATTTCAAGATGACCGAGCAGATTGATCGTCAGATCGGCGAGCGAGACAGACGATACTTCTTGAACCGACTCCGCTGCGGATGGCTCCCGTAACACCACTTGAGAAGCCAAATACTCGCGCGCGTCAGGCGGCAACAGCTCGGCCACTTCAGGCATTGTGAATAGTTGCGGATGCGCCGCCAATTCCCGCCGCAGCCAATATTCATAATCATAGCGCGCAGCCAGGTCCAACGCGCGCCGCACATGATCCAGCATCTGGACGTCGCGTCCTGACGCAAAATCGCACTGAGCCAGCGCTATACATGCCTGGGCTTCATAATAATAAAGCCCGTTCCGGCGAAAGTATCCGAGCGCGGAATCGAGTTCAGCGCGCGCCGACTCCTCCTCGCCTTGCGCAATCAGAATGCGCCCCAGAGTGAGCGCGGCCGTCTGATTGCATAATTCGTCATCGAAAGTTCTGCGGGCGTTGATCAATTGATCAATCAATTTGCGAGCAGCCGCGAGGTTGCCAATCTGCAGTTCGAGCAGCGCCTGTTCATCAAGCAATTCACATCGGGCCAATTCAATGCCGGCCCTGTCATAATCGCGCGCGCCGCGCTCGTAAAACTCCCTTGCCCGCGCCACGTCGCCGAGTTCGCGATACAGCGTGGCATACGTCTCAAACACCTGGGCTCGCACCCCGATCATATTAAAGAGTTGACACCGCTCCATAGCGCGATCCAGGTGCTGCTCGCAAATCTCGAATTCGCCGCGACTAAGGTGGCAGCGCGCCACATTGAGATGCGCGTCCGCCTCCCGCGGTATGGGCGCGGTGTTGCGCTCGTCGCGTAGCGGCCGGCGGAGCCAGCGGAGCGCTTCGCCAAAATCCCCGCGCATATACGGCGGCCCCCCGATGTTGTGAATGATCAGGGTGGCGTAATATTCGTCATGTTGCTCCTCGGCCAACTGCAATGCGGCGCGGAATTCGCGCTCTGCTTCAGTCCATTTGCCCAACGCCATCAGACACAACCCGCGTGTGTTGCCGCACTTTACACGCACGGCGGAGCGCTCGTCGCTCAACTCGATTGCGCGGTCGAGGTATGCGAAGGCTGTGGTAAAATCGCCATACCGTCGCGCGATTGTGGCCAGCGAGTTTAGAGCTTCGGCTTCGCCTTCGCGGTCGCCCTGATTCTGCAGCAAAATCGTGGCTCGGCGGAGCATGGCCTGCGCCTTATCGTATTCGCCTCGCAACCGCGCCACTTCCGCGCGGTGAGTGAGGGCGCGGGGATGGCGCTCCATCGCCT
>Ga0190270_10001438_pt1 | contig 11062 bp, 9 predicted proteins | sample Popmic320T_FD_133748 | JGI IMG/M metagenome (GOLD analysis project Ga0190270, IMG submission 133748) | Populus adjacent soil microbial communities from riparian zone of Weber River, Utah, USA - 320 T | ecosystem: Environmental > Terrestrial > Soil > Riparian zone | place: USA: Utah | collected... | reverse complement strand
GTGGCGCTGCCGGCGATCCAGACCGACCTCGGCTTCTCCCAGTCCAGCCTTGCCTGGGTGGTCAACGCGTACCTGATCCCCTTCGGTGGCCTCCTGCTCCTCGCCGGCCGGCTCGGTGACCTGATCGGCCGCAAACGGATGTTCGTATCCGGGCTCTCGGTCTTCACCGCCGCTTCGCTGCTGTGCGGACTGTCCACCAGTGAGGACATGCTGGTCGCGGCGCGCTTCGTCCAAGGCATCGGCGGCGCGATGGCTGCCGCGGTGATCCTCGGCATGATCGTGGCGATGTTCCCCGACCCGCGGGAGCAGGCGAAGGCGATCGGCGCGTTCACCTTCGTCGCGGCCGGCGGCGCTTCGATCGGCCTGCTTGCCGGCGGCGTCCTCACCGAGACCATCAACTGGCACTGGATCTTCTTCGTCAACCTGCCGATCGGCATCGCGGCCGTGGCAGCGGCGCTTCGCCTCGTCGACACCGACGAGGGCATCGGGCTGCGAGAGGGAGCGGACGCCATCGGCGCGCTGCTCGTGACGTCATCCCTCATGCTCGGCGTCTACACCATCGTCAACGCCACGGACTACGGCTGGAGCTCCGCGCGCACCATCGGTCTCGGTGCGGTGGCCGTGGCACTCCTGGTCGGCTTCGTGGCTCGCCAGGCACAGGCGGCCAAGCCGCTCCTGCCACTTCGGGTGTTTCGCTCGCGCAACGTCACCGGCGCCAACGCCATTCAGATCCTGATGGTCGCGGGCCTGTTCGGCATGTTCTTCCTCGGCTCGCTCTATCTGCAACGGGTGCTCGGCTACGACCCGGTGCAGATCGGCCTCGCCTTCCTTCCGGTCGCGCTCGTCATCGGGGGACTGTCGTTGGGTGTGTCGGCCAAGCTGACGATCCGCTACGGCGGCCGCACCGTCTTGTTGCCGGCGCTGACGTTCATCGTCGTCGGACTAGTGCTCTTCACCCAGGCATCCGTGGACGCGACCTATGTGTCGCACATCTTGCCGTCGATGCTGTTGATGGGCACCGGGGCAGGCCTGGCGTTCCCGGCCATGATGATCCTCGCCATGTCGAGTGCGACCGGTAGCGACTCCGGCCTGGCGTCCGGTTTGGTCAACACCACCCAGCAAGTGGGTGGCGCTCTCGGCCTGGCCGTACTCACCACCTTGGCCACGTCGCGGTCCGATGCACTGCTCGCGGACGGTCGGGACGCGGCGTCGGCGCTGACCAGTGGCTATCACCTGGCGTTCGCGGTGGCGGCCGGGCTCGTCATCGCTGCGATTGGTCTGGCCGTCACGATCCTGCAGCCGTTGCCCTCGGTAGACGCTGAGGAGGAAGCCGAGCTGGAGGCCATCGCCAACGAGGAGCTGCCGCTCGCCGACCCGGCGACCTAGGCAGTCTGGCTGAGCGCCGTTCGGCAGCGATCCTGCGGCGCTCAGCTGGCGGCGCGGTATTCCTGCGGGCTGATCCCTCGGACCCGCTTGAAGGCCGCGCTGAGGGCGAAGCCGTTGCCGTAGCCGACCTGTCGCGCGACCGCGCTCACCGTGGCGTCCGGCTCGCGCAACAGGTCGGCTGCGAGCGCCAGTCGCCACTCGGTGAGGTACGCCATCGGCGGCTCGCCCACCAGCTCGGTGAAGCGGCGTGCGAGCGCGGCCCGCGAGACTCGCGTCGCGTCGGCGAGGCCGGCGACCGTCCACGGGTGGTCGGGATTGTTGTGCAGCAGGCGCAGCGCGTGCCCGACGACCGGGTCGCTCTGGGCTCGGTACCACGCCGGCGCGTCGGCATCCGGTCGGGAGAACCAGGCGCGCAGCACCGCGATCAGGAGCAGGTCGAGGAGCCGGTCGAGCATCGCCTCCTGGCCCGCGTCGTCCTTGACGATCTCGTGGCCGAGCATCGGCACGAGCGGGGAGTCCCAGGCTTCCTCGGGCAGCACCAACAACTCGGGCAGGGCCGCGAGCAATCGCTGGCTCACCTCGCCACTGCGCTCGTAGGTCCCGGTCAGCAGCATCGTCGGGCCGTCGGGGTCGTCGCCCCACGTACGCACGCCCAGGCTCATCTCCTCGCACAGCTCCTCGCCCTGCGGAGTCGCGGTGATCTGCCCGGGATGGATCACGATCTGCGGTGGCGTCGACGGATGGTCGGCCACCGTGTACGGCGCGGGCCCGCGCGCGATCGCGACGTCGCCGGGGCGCAGCCGTACCGCGTCTTTGCCGTCCGGGACGACCCACGCGTCGCCACGTACGGCGGCGATCAGGCACAGCGGCGCGCCGTCTTGGATCCGCAGCGACCATGGCGGGGTCAGGATCGACCGCATGAGAAAGGCGCCGCGGGCACGCGGTCCGTCGAGAAGGCCGGCGAGCACGTCCATGAGATCCACCTTAGACGCCTGGACATGCCTTCGGGCGTTTCGACTATGGTCCGTCTCGCCGTACGGCTCTTGACTGGGGGCATGACAAACACCAGCCCCCAGCACCTGACGTTGATCGTTGGCGGCACCGGCAAGACCGGTCGTCGCGTGGCCGAGCGGCTCACCGCACTCGGCATGCCCGTTCGCCTCGGCTCGCGTTCCGCCGAGGTGCCCTTCGACTGGACCGATCCGACGACCTGGGACGCGGCGCTGCGCGGCGTCGAGTCGGCCTACGTGACGTACTACCCCGACCTCGCGATGCCGGGCGCGGCCGATGCCATCCGGACATTCTGCGAGCTGGCCGTGGAGTCCGGCCTGCGGCGGCTCGTGCTGCTGTCGGGGCGTGGCGAGCCCGAGGCCCAGCGCTGCGAGCAGATCGTGCAGAGCTACCCGCTCGAGTCGACCTGCGTGCGGGCCAGCGTGTTCAGCCAGAACTTCGATGAGTACTTCCTCGTCGACGCCGTCCGCAGCGGCGTCGTCGCCTTCCCGGGCCGAACGACGCCGGAGCCGTTCATCGACGTCGAGGACATCGCCGACGTGGTGGTCGCGGCCCTGACCGAGGACGGCCACGCCGGGCAGGTCTACGAGGTGACCGGGCCACGGCTGTTGACCTTCGCAGAAGCGATCGGTGAGATCGAGGCGGCCTCCGGACGGCCGGTTCGCTACCTGCCGGTCTCGCGTGACGAGTACGTGACGAGCCTGGTCGACGAGGCCGACGTGCCGGAGCCGGACGCGCAGTTCCTCGGCGACCTGTTCGACGCGGTCCTCGACGGTCGCAACGCCTACGTCACCAATGGGGTGGAGCGAGCGATCGGGCGACCGGCGCGCGACTTCGCCGACTACGCGCAGGCCGCGGCCTCGACGGGGGTGTGGAGCGCATGACGCGGGAGGGTTTGCAGGCGGCGGCCCTGGTCCTCGCCACGATGACGATGGGACTCATCACCGGGGCGTTCGCGCTCTATGCACACACCGTGATGCCCGGCCTCAGTGACACCGACGACCGGACGTTCGTGACAGCCTTCCAGGAGCTCGACCGGTCGATCATCAACCCGTGGTTCATGGCCGGCGGTTTCATCGGCGCCCTGGTGTTCACCGCACTCGCTGCGGGCCTCCACATCGGCGGCGCCGCGCGAACCGTGCTGCCTTGGATCGTGGCGGCACTCGTGCTCTACCTCATCGCAGTCGTCATCACGATCGGCGTCGAAGTGCCGGTCAACGACGACCTCAAGGCGGCCGGCGACCCGGATCAGATCGCCAATCTGGCGACGGTGCGGAATGATTTCGACGAGACCACCTGGGCCCGGTGGAACGTCGTACGGACGCTGACGAGCCTCGCGGCGTTCGGGTGTCTCGCGTGGTCGCTCGTCCGGCACGGGCGCGTGGCCGCATCGACTGAAGGGCGCTGATCATGGAGCTCGCACAAGGCCTGGTCATGTTCGTCGCGACCCTGACGATGGGGCTGGCCGCCGGATTCCTCTATGCCTACGCGCACGACATCATGCCGGGCCTCGGCCGCAGCGACGACCGGACGTTCGTGGCCGGCTTCCAGGCGGTCGACCGCGCGGTGGTCAACCCGTGGTTTCTCGCGGGCTTCCTCGGAGCGCCACTGCTCACGGGCGTCGCGATTCTGCTCGAGGCGACCGACGACGGCGACCGCGAGGTGATGTGGTGGTCGTTCGCGGCGTTCGTGCTCTACTTCATCGTCATCGCGATCACGCGCCGCGTCCATCTGCCGCTCAACGCCGAGCTCCAGGCCGCGGGCGACCCCGACCAGATCGCCGACCTCGCGGCCGTCCGGCAGCGGTTCGAAGCCCGCTGGGTCCGGTGGCACGTCGTCCGTACTGTCGCCAACGTGGCGGCGTTCGGCTGTCTGCTCTGGGCGCTCGTACTCTTCGGCCGGGCGACGTAGGCCGACGTCGGCCCGCGTCGGCCCGGCTCAGGCGCGGTCTCGCCAGGGGTTGACTGGCCGAGAGACAATCGCGGTATCACCCCGAGGAGGAGACGTATGGCGGTCGACGCTGGTGCCCTGGTCCGAGGCGACATCGAATTGTGGGGGAAGCAGTTCGGCCAAGAGCCGAGCTACCGCCGGATGCAAAACGCTGTCGCTCAGGCCTCGGTCGACGATGTCGCGCTCGACCGAGAGATCGTGGTCCGAACGGACCGGTCGGTGTCGCACCTGCTCGACGACTGGAAGGTCACCAACCAGAAGCGCAGCGGCCGATGCTGGCTGTTCGCCGGGCTCAACCTGCTTCGGGTCGGCGCCGCCAAGAAGATGAACCTCACCGACTTCGAGTTCTCTCAGAACCACACGATGTTTTGGGACAAACTGGAGCGGGCCAATTACTTCCTCGAGGCGATGATCGAGACCGCCGGCCGCGATGTCGACGACCGTACCGTCGCGCACGTCATGGCATCCGCTGCTGACGACGGAGGCCAGTGGAACATGTTCGCGGCCGTCGTGGCGAAGCATGGTTTGGTCCCGAAGACCGCGATGCCCGAGACCGAGAGCTCCTCCGACACGTCACGGCTGAACGCCTCCCTGCGGACCGTGCTCCACCAGGGGGCCAAGACCCTGCGCGAGACGTCCGGAGTGGCGCAGCAGCGGGAACGCAAGCGGGAGATCCTCGGCGTGGTTCACCGGGTTCTCTGCATCCATCTGGGCACACCGCCGGAGCGGATCTATTGGCAGTGGACCGACAAGGACCGCGAGTTTCACCGCGACGGCGAGCTGACTCCACTCGAGTTTGCCGAGAAGTACGTCACGATTCCGGCCGACGACTACGTCTGTCTCGTCGACGACCCCCGATCGTCGAGCCCGCGCAATCAGACGCTGACGGTCGACTACCTCGGCAACGTGGTCGGCGCCCCGCAGGTCGTCTATCTCAACGTCGACATGGCCACGATCAAACAGATCGCGGCCGACACGATCGTGTCAGGCGAGCCGGTCTGGTTCGGCTGCGACGTGGGGCAGATGATGCGTCGCGACCTCGGCATCTGGGACGCCGAACTCTACGATCTGGCCGGCGTCTACGACGCCCGACTCGATCTCGACAAGGCGAGCCGGCTGGCCTATCACGAGACCCAGATGACCCACGCGATGCTGTTCACCGGCGTCGACCTGGTCGACAACCGACCGCGACGGTGGCGGGTCGAGAACAGCTGGGGCGACGAGGGCGGAGTCGACGGCTTCTACACCATGAACGACAACTGGTTCGACGAGCATGTCTTCGAGATCGCGTGCCGTCGAGACCAGCTGTCGCCCGAGTTGCAGGCCGCGCTCGACCAGCCGCCGGTCGTGTTGCCGGCATGGGATCCGATGGGAGCCCTCGCTCACGGATCTTGAGGTGATCGGGTCGTCCCAGCTACCGCAATCGTTCAGGATCCGTCGCGGCCGAGGTACGCCTGCGCCATGTGGGTGACGAACTGATAGACGCCGTCTTCCTCGGGCGCGAGCGGGCCGGGCTGGAAGCTCGGCGTCCGCATGCCGCGCTGGACCGACTCGCACGCCGCCCAGTCCTGCTTGTTGGTGATGTCCCAGAAGTCCACCGCGTACGCCGGGTCGAAGTCAGGCGCCTCGGCGACGTCGGGTGGGAACGCCCAGGAGCAGCGGATCCGCGTCCGGTCGGGCGCGAGCGGGGTCAGCAGGTGGGTCATGATGTAGTCCGGATGCAGGCTGATGAGCAGGTTGGGTAACACCGCGACGTACATGACCGTGCGGCGCTCGAACTCGTCGAGTCGGGCGATCGTGACGCCGCCGCTGTGCCCGTCGAGTGACATCGTCTCGGCGTCGCCGCGCAGGTCCATCCAGCCGCCGACCCAGTCGCCGTCCTTGTCGACGTTTTCCCCGCTCTCAGGGGGAGAAACCCGACACAGCTCCGGATGGATCATCGGGCAGTGGTAGCACTCCTGATAGTTCTCGACGATCACCTTCCAGTTGGCGGCGACGTCGTACTCGTGGGTCGTGGTCGTGACGAGTGAGTTGGCGTCATACTGCTCGACGATGCCGTCGAGCGCCCCCATGTGCCGCTCGAAGGCGGGGGCCCGGCGCGATCGGTCGACGAACACCCAGCCGTGCCACTCCCGCACGTCGACCGGGCGCAGTCCGTAGGTCGACTTGTCGAAACCCTCGACGTCTTTGAACCCCGGTGCGCCGATCAGGTGGCCTTCGAAGCCATAGGTCCAGGCGTGATAGGGGCACACGATGGCCTTCGGCTCGGACGAGCCGCCGCAGGGGAGCAGCTCGTGACCGCGATGCCGGCATGCGTTTTCGAAGGCGCGCAGCTGGCCGTCCTTGTCGCGCGACAGGAGGACGCCGTAGTCGCCCATCGAGTGCGCCCGAAGGCTGCCGCTCTTGGCGATCTCGCTCGTCCGGCCCACGCAGACCCAGCCGTCGAAGAGGTACGCGCGCTCCCATGCCAGCACGGCGTCGTCGACGTATGCGGCTCGCGGCAGCATCCGGCTGGACCCGAAGGAGGCAAGCGAGCCCTCGAGGGCCGTGCGATCCACGGGCACGGGCGGGACGCTCATCGTCTCGGTCGGCTCGACCGTCGGCGAAGGCTGGGTGTCGTGCATGCTCGTACCTCACTGACTGAATGGTCATTCAAGCCTAGGTCGCTATAGCCAACCTGTCGATGCCACTTCTCACTCGCTGTCCGGCATGTCGGGACACGGCGCGACTAACTGAATATTCAGTCATCGCCTTTCAAACGGCAGTCTTGCTGTCTAGACTTCCGCGCATGGCCCGAGGCGAACCTGCTCCCAAGACCAGCGGGGCGATCTCGATCATCGGGCTCCGCAAGGAGTTCGACGGTGTCATCGCGGTCGATGGCATCGACCTCGAGATCAAGCCGGGCGAATTCTTCACCCTGCTCGGCCCCTCGGGCTGCGGCAAGACCACCACATTGCGCCTGCTCGCCGGGTTCGAACAGCCCACCGACGGCCAGGTCCTTCTCGATGGCGTCGACGTCGCGATGACTCCGGCGCACAAGCGGCCGGTCAACACCGTCTTCCAAAGCTATGCGCTCTTCCCACACCTGGATGTGCAGAAAAACGTCGAGTACGGGCTGCGGTGGCGCAGGGACATCGACAAGCAGACCCGCGCGGCTCGTGTGGCGAAGGCGCTCGACCTGGTTCGGCTCAGCGGGTTCGCGCGGCGTCGCCCGCACCAGATGTCTGGCGGACAACAGCAGCGCGTGGCACTTGCTCGAGCCCTGGTCCTCGAGCCATCCGTCCTGCTCCTCGACGAGCCGTTGGGCGCGCTCGACGCGAAGCTTCGCCACTCGTTGCGAGCCGAGCTGACCACGCTGCAACGAGAAGTCGGCATCACGTTCGTCTTCGTCACCCACGACCAAGAGGAAGCACTCGAGATGTCCAACCGGCTCGCCGTGATGGACGGTGGCCGCGTCATGCAGCTGGGCACGCCGGAGGAGGTCTACCAGGAGCCGCTCACTGAGTTCGTCGCGGATTTCCTGGGTGTCGCCAACCTGTTCGACGTCGAGTGCCTCTCGGGTAGCGGCCTCACTCGCTCCGTTCGCTTCGGCGAGTTCACCCTCGAAGCGCAGGCGCCCGCGGGCCACGACTCGGGGCCGGGTCGGGCCGTCATCCGGCCCGAGTGCGTCGAGCTCGCTGAGGCCGGACTAACTGGAGCCAATCGGCTGCCTGGGATGGTCGACCGTACCGTCTTCCTTGGGTCGACGACGCAGGTGATGGTTCGCCTTCCGCAGGGCCCGGTAATCCAGTCGCTGGTCACGAACCATGCGATGCGCGACGGCCTGGCCAGCGGTCAGCCGGTGACGGTCCAGCTGCCATCGCAGTCACTCCGGGTACTTGCCCCGTCGGCCCAAGAGGTGCCCGCAACACTCGGCGGAGACGCCTGACCGCGGTTCGACGGTCAGCCGTAGTCTGCCAGGTCCTCGAGTGGCGATCGCGCACCTCGCCGACGCGCCCGGAGACCGACGTACGCGAGGATCAGGGCGAGGAACGACCCCACCAGGAGCAGCGATGCCAACGCGTTGAGCGCCGGAGTGGGAGCTGCCCGCACCGCGTTGTACAGCTTGACGGGAACGGTGATGTTCGACGCGTCGCCGAACAGGAACTGGCTCACGACGAAGTCATCGAGCGAGGTGGCGAACACGATCATCGCCGAGGCGAAGATCGACGGCATCAAGAGCGGTATCAGGATCGTACGTATCGCTTGCAGGGGGCTTGCCCCCAAGTCCCTGGCCGCCTCCTCGTAGTCGCCGCCGATGCTGAGCAGTCTCGAGCGCACGATCACGAGCACATACGAGACCGAGAACGTGACGTGGCCCAGCAGCATTGCTGGCCGGCCGAGCGGTACGAACTGGTACAGGTTGACCATGACGAGATAGAGCGCTGAGCCGACCACGATCTCGGGCGTTACGAGCGGAACCAGCGCGATCCCGTTGGCCACCTTGCTGCTCCGCGAACGCCATCGGGTGAGTCCCATGGCGAGCATCACGCCGAGAGGTGTCGCGACGAGGACCGTCGCCACACCGAGGATCAGGCTGTTCTCCAGCGCCAGCAGCAGGCTTGGGTCCTCGCCAACCGACCCTTCGGCGCAGCAGTACCACTGCGTGGAGAAACCCTGCCAAGTGCTTCGCGACCGTCCGTCGTTGAAGGAGAACTGCACTGCGATCAGGAGCGGAAGGAGCGACCACAGGATGTAGAGCCACGTGATCGCACTGAGCACGTAGGGACGGCGCCAGGGGTTGCGCCAGGGCGGCACCCACTTCCTGATTGGGGCAGCCTCGGCCCTGACCGGGACATGTGTATTGGTCATCGGGCCGCCTCCCTGCTCGCGCGTTGGGTCAAGATCAGGTAGTAGGCCATGAAGAACAACAGGACGAGCGACAGCAACAGCACCAGGGCGGCGCCGAAGTTCTTCGAAGGACCCTGCAGGAGGAACAGCTCGATCAGGTTTCCGACCATGTTGGTATTCGGTGAACCTGACACGAGCGTGTTCGTGTAGTAGTCACCGGCCATGGGGAGCGCCGTGATGACCAGCGCAGTGATCAAGCCCATCTTCGACAGTGGCAACGTCACACGCAGGAAGGTGCCGACAGCGCCCACCCCGAGGTCGCGCGATGCCTCGAGCAGCCGTGGGTCGATCCGGTCAAGTGACGCGAACAGCGGAATGATGAAATACGGCAAGTAACCGTAGGCGAGAGCCATCACGACCGTGTAGGAGTTGCCGGACAGCCAGGAGATCGGCGCGACGCCGAAGATCCCCAGTGCCTTGTTCACATATCCGTCGTCCTGCAGCAGGTTGACCCAGGCGAGCATGCGCGTGATGTAGTTGATCCACCAGGGCGCGAGAATCAGCGCCAGGACCAGGCCTCGCCTCTTCCCGGCCAGACGAGCCGTGTAGTACGCCACGGGATATCCGACGACCATGCTGATCAGCAGCGCCCAGAACGAGTAGATCGCGGTGCGAATCCACACCTGCTGGTAAGGGCCGGATACGGAGTCCGAGATCACCTTGTTGAATGTGGCGAACTGCCAGTCGAGCGGGTTCCATGCCGGGACCGGCTCTCCGAAGATGTTGATGGTCCCGCTGAAGGCGACCGCCATGACGGCGTAAACCGGCACCAGGAACAGTGCGATGAGCCAGAACGTCCCGGGGAGTGCAAGCGCCGGCCACAACCGCCGAGCCGTGCGGTCGCGGCGGTCGTTCGGCTCAGCCACCGGCCTTGAACTCGGACCAGGATTGCCGCCAGAGCGCTTCGGTTTCCGGACTGACCTCGAAGAACGTGAGTCCGGTGTCGAAGTCGTCGGGCACCACGACGGAATTCATCAGGTTCTCCGGTATGTAACCCTGGTCGATCAGGTATTGAGCCGACAATTTGGTCAGCGGCGGCTGATAGCCGTTCCACCCGAAGTTGCGAAGACCGATTTGATTGTCGAGCAGGTCGTTGATCATCAGATGAGAGAGGACGGGCTTGGTCGCGCTCTTGGGAATCGCGATGACGTCGTTGCCGATGACCCGCTGTGAAGGGTCGTCGGGGCGCCAGTACGCCAGCACGTCGGTGGTCTCACCCTTCGGCAGGTAGTACTGACCGGCAATCGCGTCACCAGACCAGGCCTGGTGGACGGTCGCGGTGCCCTCGGGGACTTCGGAGTAGGCGTTGACGTTGACCTTGACGTTCACCAGGTCGATCAGGTCGATGAGCGAGTCGGTGGCCTCGTGAATGAACTCGGGGTTGCTTGTGTTGATGTCGGTGGTGATGTGGTTGCGCAGCAGCGACATGCCGATGGCTTCGCCGAGGTCGTCGAGCAGGTAGATCTTGCCCGCGTACTCCTCGGCCCACATCAGGTCGTAGCCGCTTTCCGGCACGCTCGTCACGACGTCCGCACGGTAGAGCACCCCAGTGCCATAGATGGTGTACGGCACGGTGTAGCGCGCCCCTCGGTCGTACCAGGGATCCTGGTACGCCGGCCAGAGGTTCTTGAGGTTGGGCACGTACGAATGGTTCATCGGCTGGAGCAGTTCGGTGTAGACCATCTTGCTCAGCACGCTGGGGCCCGGAAAGACGAGGTCGAACGACTCGCCCGACGCGCGGATCTTCGCCAGCATCTCGTCGTAGTTGTTGTAGGGCGTCACCTGTACCTCGACGTCGTACTGCTCGCCGAAGTCCTTCATGACC
>Ga0190270_10001437_pt1 | contig 11066 bp, 17 predicted proteins | sample Popmic320T_FD_133748 | JGI IMG/M metagenome (GOLD analysis project Ga0190270, IMG submission 133748) | Populus adjacent soil microbial communities from riparian zone of Weber River, Utah, USA - 320 T | ecosystem: Environmental > Terrestrial > Soil > Riparian zone | place: USA: Utah | collected... | reverse complement strand
GAGGTCCGAGTGCCGGTCGGCGTCGAGCTCGACGACGCGGAGTCGCCGCTTCTGCGTCACCTTCACCCAGGCAACGAGGCTCTCCATCCGCCGGGACGCGCCGGAGCTGTACCGGCGCACGAAGACAAGGGTTGCGGGCGCGGCCGAGAGCGGCGGCTGCTCGAGTGCCACGGTATGCACCTCCATGTCTTCGGGGTGCCCTGGTCTCCGATTCGCGAAACGCTGCGTTTCGCCCCTGCGCGCGACGGGCACTCCCTCGAGGACGACAACGAAGAGGAGGAGAGAGATGACCAACGAGAGGGTGCGCGAGGCCATGACGCCCGCGCCGACCACCGTGGAAGCAAGCGAGGACGTCGTCGAGGCCGCACGTCGGATGGCGTCCCAGGACGTCGGTTCGCTGCCCGTCGTCGCCGACGGCGAGCTGGTCGGAATGGTGACGGATCGCGACCTCGTCCTGCAGGTCCTCGCCAAGGACCTCGACCCGCACAAGACCAGCATCGGCACCGTCTGCTCCGAGAACCCGGTCGTCGTAGGCCCCGAAGACACGCTTGACGAGGCCCTCCAGCGCATGGCGCGCGAGCGGGTTCGGCGCCTGCCGGTGGTGGAGGATCGTCAGCTCGTGGGGATCCTCGCGCAGGCAGACGTTTCGCGGGCAGCGGAGCCCGAGGCGACGGGCCGTCTGGTCGAGGAGATCTCGGAGGGCTGAGTTGAGTCAGCTCCGCGGAGCGCTCTGTACATGCGCATCCTCGCGCGCGACGAACACCGTCACCCACACGTCTTCACCGCGGCGACTGGTCTCGACGCCGTCCGTCAGGCGGCGGAGGACGAGGTCGAGTCCCTTGTCCGCCTCCGCCTCGGCGCGAAGCGGCCCTACGGACACCGCCACGCGGTCGTCCCGAGCCTCGATCTCGACCGAAGCATCGTCGCCCGAGGACGCGTCGAGCATGCTCAGCACCGCGAGCTGGAGGTCGTCCGTGCGTTCGAAGGGGAGGTCGAGGCGTGAGCCGATGCCGCCGAGCACGAGGCTCGGAACACCGCGAAACGACGACTTCGACGGAAACGTGAGAAGGATCGTGTCGGTCATGGGAGCTCAGGTACCGTGGACGGCTTGGCCGCTCATCATGGCCTACACTCGGCGCCGGTGGGGAATGTCGCGCACTTCGCGGTCGACACGCTCGACGACTGCGTCGTAGTGCGGGTGGAGGGCGATCTCGACATGGCGACCGCGGCATCGTTCGACGAGACTGTCGAGTCGACCGCGAGCGACTCCCACCTCGCGATCGACCTGAGCGCGTGCACCTTCCTCGACTCGAGCGGCATGCGCGCGATTGCAGCCGCAGCGAAACGCCATTCCCGCGTCTCCATCGTCGCCACCGATCCCGGCATCCTGCGCGTTCTCGAGATCACTGCGCTCGACACGATGCTGCCCGTGCACGCCTCGCTCGACGAGGCCCGCTAGCGCACTCCGGCGGACGCCGCGGCAAGTGCCTCGGCGCGCGTCTCGGCGAGCGGGAGGACCTGGTCGAGGAGCGTGATCTCGAAGATGCGCCGGATCTCCGGCCGTGACACCACGACCTGGATCCGGGCTTCGCCGGCTCCAAGCCGTTTCACGGCACCGAGGAGCACGCCGAGCGCCGTCGAGTCGAGAAACGACGTCTTCGTGAGGTCGACGACAATACTCGAGTCACCCGCGTCGATCGCCGCGCCCAGGCGTTCCCGAAGCTCGGGGGATGCGTGGAGATCCGCATCGCCGTGGACGACGAGCACCGTAACGCCCGGTGCGGGCCGCTCCTCATCGATTCGAAACGCACCCTCGGACGCCTGATCGTCGGATGATTCGAGCATCATCGATGCTCATTCCCTTTCTGGACTCATGCCCAAACCCATCCGCAGCGCGTCGCGGGCTGTCGCTGCAGCGCCGTCACTATGCTGGGCGGACGAGTGTCCGCATACGAGCTGGAGCTGGACGGAACCGGCGCTCCCGAGATAGATGCGTCCTTGTCGGGCGAGCTCGACCTGACGAACGCGCGCGAGCTCGAGGAGCGGCTACGGGACGCGGCACCGGAGGGCAGCACCCTCGTTGTCGACCTCAATCGTGTCGTCTTCATGGACAGCGCCGCGCTCCACGTGCTGTTCAAGATCGCGAGGCACCTCGGGCCCGGCTCGCTCGTGCTCGTGCTCGAGCCCGACGCGCCCGTCGCGCGCACGCTCGAGATCGTGGGCATGAAGGACGCCGCCCGCGTGATCGCCTCGCGCGACCAGCTCGAGAGCGCTCCCTCCGCGTAAGACCGCGTTTCCGACGCATCCACCGCGGGTACCCCACTGTCAGTCGGCGCGTGTCGCCGGCTCAGTGCAAAAAGGAGCGGAAAATGGGAATCAGTCTCAGCATCCTCCTGATCGCGGCCGGGGCGATTCTCGCCTGGGCCGTCGATGCGGAGGCCTCCGGAGTCGACCTCCAGGTCGCCGGAATCATCCTCGTCGTCGTGGGAGCCATCGGGCTCGTCACCTCGCTCGTGTTCTGGTCGAGCTGGGGCGGCTTCGGCAGCCGCGATGCGGCGGCAGGCGGTCAGAACACGACCATCGTCGAGCGGGATCGCGCGTAGCGATGGGCATCATCGGCTGGGTCCTGCTCGGCTTCCTCGCGGGCGTGATCGCCAAGGCGATCATGCCCGGCGGAGAGGGAGTCGGCTTCATCCTCACGACGTTGCTCGGCATCGGCGGAGCGCTGCTCGGTGGCTTTCTCGCCGCGGTGCTCGGACTCGGTGATCCGATCGACGAGTTCTTCGACCTGAGCACGTGGGTCGCCGCGGTCGTCGGTGCTCTCGTCATCCTGTTCGGCTGGAACGCCGTCAGCGGGCGGCGAACGGCCTAGGACGATCCGCACGCCCGAGGGTGCGCGGCGAGACCCTCGGGCGTGCTCTCCTCTCAGTTCGATGCACCGCGTGACCGTCGATCGCAGCGCTGCCGTGGCAGTCGTCGTCGCCCGAGGAGAGCTCGACGCATACTCGGCGCCTGACCTCGAGGCAGCGTTCGCGGACGTCGGCGCCGAGACGCGGGTCGTGGTCGACCTCGACTCCGTCTCGTTCCTCGACTCGACCGCGCTCGGAGCGGTCGTCCGCGCAGTGCGTGAGATCGACGAGCGCGGCGGCCGGGCGCTGGTGGTGCTACCGCGCGGCTCGGCCCGGCGGATCTTCGAGATCACTGCGCTCGACAGCGCTCTCCCCGTCGCGGAGAGCCGCGCTCAGGCGCTGTGGTCGCTCACGACGGAGGCGTGAGGTACTTCACCATCCGGACGATGGTCCCCTGGCCGTCGTGCCCTGGCTCGACTTCCAGCTCGTCGACGATCGCTCGGATGATCGACATCCCCATGCCCCCCTCGAGCGGGCCCTCGACCGCGGTCTCGTCGATCGCGTCCGGCGCTCGGATCCCGTCGCCGGAGTCCCGGACGGTCATCAGGATCCGGCTGTCGTCGATCGTGAAGGCGACGCTCACATCGCCGTCGCTGTCCGTATAGGCATGGCGGACGACGTTGCCACATGCCTCCGTGAGCGCGAGCTTCAGATCCGCCAGCATCTCGTCGCCGAGGGGTAGCTCACGGGCGATGCCGGACAAGGTCAGCCTCGCGAGGACGAGGTAGTCGGGCCTCGCGGGAAAGCGGAGGTGAACGACCGACTCAGACATCGCCCGCCACCTCGTCGATCCTCCCACGCATCGTGGCGAGGGCGCGGCGCAAGAGTCGCGAGACGTGCATCTGCGAGATCCCGATCTCCGCAGCGATCTGCGACTGCGTCATCTCCTGGAAGAAGCGGAGCTCGACGATCTGCCGCTCGCGGTCGTCGAGCGCGTCGAGGCCGGCCGCGACGAGAGCGCCGTCCTCGACCTCGCCGAAGCCGAGGTCCTCCGTCCCCAGCTTGTCGGCGAGATACTCGTCGCCCCCGTCGTCGAACGGGGCCTGCAGGGAGCGCGTCGAGTAGGCATTCGCCGAGTCGAGCGCGTCGATGACATCCTCTTCCTCCTCGCCCACCGCGGCCGCGAGCTCGGCGATCGTGGGCGAGCGCCCGTGCTCGGTCGTGAGGTCGTCGAGCACGCGTGAGAGCCGGACGCTGAGCTCCTTGAGCCGCCGCGGGACGTGCATCGCCCACGCCTTGTCGCGGAAGTGGCGGCGGATCTCGCCGACGATCGTCGGCACTGCGTAACTCGAGATGTCGACGCCTCGATCGACGTCGAACCGGTCGACCGCCTTGATCAGCCCGATGGAGCCGACCTGGACGAGATCCTCGAGCGCCTCGCCGCGACCCGCGTAGCGCGACGCCAGCGCACGCACGAGCGGCATGAGTTCCACGAGGACTTGCTCCCGTGCCTGCTCGTCTCCGTCGCGGTGATAGGCGACGAGCAGCGCCTGCACGTTTCCGTCCATCCCACAGATGATCGCCCGTGCGGGGGTCCGTCCGCCGACGTCAGTCCTTCCCTCGGTGGTCGGAGACGCCGATGACACGGCCGTCGCTATCCCGCGAGGGCCTCCTCGCGCGTCGCGCAGACGCGGAAACTCCGGCTCAGGAGCGTGAGACGGAGCAATCGCCTGAGCCGCGAGTCGGCCGTGACGACTGCGAGCCTGCCGCCTGTCTTGCACAGCTGCCGCGCCGAGCGATGAAGGACGCCGAGAAGATCGGCGTCGGTGCCGTCTCGTCCGCGAAGGTCGACCACGACGCGCGTATGTCCAAGGCGCACCGCCATGTCCACACAGCGCACGACATTCTCGGCGTCCGCATGGCCGGCACATTCGATGACCGCCGCAGGACTTGCGCCGACCCCGTTCTCCTGGCGAAGTTCGATCATCGAAGCGGAGTACCCGTCCCGCCTAGGGTCGAAACGCGGCCTAGCGCCCGCCCAGCGCGCGCTGAAGCTCGGCCTTGGTCATCTTTGAGCGCCCGCGGATGTTGCGGGTCTTGGCCTCCTCGTAGAGCTGATCGCGCGTCCGGCCGCGCGGGCCCTTGCGATGGCTGCGAAGGCCGCCGCGCCGCCCCGACGAGATGTCCTCGCGCGAGAGCTTCGACGGGGACCTCGCCTCGCCGCTCCGGGCGCGTTCCTTGTTGACAGTGCGTGCCGCGATCTCCTCAGCCGTGTCCTCCGACGCCCCGCGTTCGCGCAGGGAGTCCTTGATGTGCTCGTACTGACGGGCTCGCTTCGTGCCCTTCTTCGTTCCACGAGGCGGCATCGCTCGTCCTCCTTCCTCGGTCGACGATCGCTACGTACCCGCCGCCTCCATCGGCAAACGCGGTTTCCGCCCGGGGCGGGCGGGGAACTAGGCGGGGGAGCAAACGATCGAAAAGGGGAAACCGTGTACATCGGTGGAGGAGCACTCGCACTCATCGTCGTCATCCTGCTTCTGATCTGGATCCTCTGAGCTGGTCGTCGCCCTCGGGAAGCAGCTTCTCGAGGGCGACCGTCGTTCCGTCCTCCGTCAGCGAGATGTCCATCGCCGACGAGAGGTGCTCGGCGAGCCGGAGACCCAGCCCGCGGTCCTGTCGGGCTTGAACCTGCACGAAGCGCCCGCTGTCCTCGACGACGACCCGAATCCGCGAGTCGTCGAGTGTCGCCCGAAGGCGAACCGTGTCCACGAACGGATTCTCGGCGTGCTCGATTGCGTTCGCGCAGGTCTCCCAGGCTGCCAGCAGCAGATCCTCCGAGTCCGTCCGCCCGAGCTCGGTGCCTTCGAGCCAGGTGCGAATTGCGTCCCGGATCAGATGCAGCGAGTCCTCGTCACTCCGAACCGTGAGATCGAGCGGCTTCGGTGCGACCGGAAGGAACCGTGCCGCCAGGACGGCGACGTCGTCGGCCCGGTCGGCTCCTGCGACGAGCTTCTCGAGCACGCGTTCGAGCAGCCGCTCGGCGTCCTTCGGGGCTGCCGCGACCGCCTCGACGAGGCTCTCGATCCCCTCGTCGATCGTCCGCCCCCGGCGCTCGACCAGCCCGTCCGTGTAGAGGACGACGACGCTGCCGGCCGGCAGCTCGACGACGCTCTGGCGGTACTTCGGGCCGAGGCCCGTTCCGAGCGGGAGCCCGCGGCCGCCTTCGAGGACCTCGACGCGCCCGTCCGGGTACGCGACCACCGGCGGCGGATGTCCGGCCGACGAGAAGCGGAGGAGACCCGCGTTGCGATCGACGACCGCGTACACGACAGTCGCGAACGACGTCTCCAGCGCGTCACTCGCGACCCGGTCGAGCCTCGCGAGCGCCGACGGCGGCTTGAGCCGCTCGATCGAGATCGCTCGGAGCGCGTTTCGAAGCTGCCCCATGCTCGCCGCTGCATGCACGCCTTTCCCGACGACGTCTCCGACGACGAGCCCGACCCGGTCGTCGGGGAGCTCGACGGCGTCGAACCAGTCGCCGCCCACGGCGACCTCATGGGTGCCAGGCAGGTAGCGCGCGGCAATCTGGGCGCCCGCCAACCGCGGGAGAGCTACCGGCAAGACGCTTCGCTGCAGCGTTTCCGCGATCGAGCGCTCCGACTCGAAGTGGCGTGCGCGGTCGAGAGCCTGCGCGCCCTGGCCCGCGAGTGTCTGCAGGAAGACGCGATCGTCGGATCCGAGAAAGGTCGGTTCCACCCATCCGAGCTCGAGGGCTCCGACGGTCCTTCTGCCGGCGACGAGAGGCACGATGACGCTGACCGAGCCATTCGCAGGCTGTGCCGCGTCGTCTGTCGGCGCCTCGCTCCACCACCCGCCGCTGCGGACTACCTGCGACAAGGGCGAGTCGTCACCGAGCGGGGCCTCGGCATCCGCTCCGTCTCCGGTGGCAACGCCATGGACGGCGAGACGACGCGCGAGCTCCCGCTCCTCGCTGACGGCGTACAGCGAGGCGGTCGACGCATCGGCACTCTCAACGGCCGCCGCGACGACGACCTCGGCGACCTCGGCCTGCGTCACCGCGTTCGAGAGCTTCGCCGTCGCGCGCTGCAGCCGTTCGGAGCGCTCCCGCTGGCGCTGCTCCTCGTCGTAGAGCTGGCTGCGCTCGAGTGCGAGAGCGCACTGCGAGACGACCGCCTGCAACCACCTCCGGTCGCTCTCGCCCAGCTCACGCTCTTCGGCGAGCGATATGTGAAGGGCGCCGTGGATACCCACCGGCGTCTTGAGCGGCATCGAGATCCAGCCGGCGTCGGTGTGCGCGGGGACGCCGGTGAAGACGGTCATCTCCTCCTGGGTGAGGGCCCAGACGGGCTCGCCGCTCGCGATGGCACGCGCGAACGGCACGTCCGCGTCGAGCCCGAGCTCGCTCCAGGCCTCGAGCGCGTCCTCCGCGTAGCCCACGTTCGAGATCATCTGCACGGAGGTCCCGCCGGCTCCCGTGAGGACGACGAAGCCTGCCTCCGCACCGACGTAGCGCAGGGCGTGCTCGAGGCACGTGTCACCGACGTCGACGCGGCTGGCGGCGAGCGAGAGAGCCGACGTGACCTCCTGCAGGCGTTCAGTCTCGTCGGCGCGCGCTGCCGCCTCCTCCTCCGCCCGGCGACGCTCGAGCTGCCCGATCGCGAGGCCGGCCTGATCGGCAAACCGCCGGACGATCGCGATCGTCGTCGGGTCCGGCTCGTCGACCTCTGTCTGCCACGAGACCACGAGGACGAGCTCGGCCTTGCCCCCGATGGCGATCGGGGAGCGAAGGGACGAGCGGATGCCGAGCTGCAGAACGCGCTCGAGACCAGCCCCCCGAGCCTCGGCGAGCACGTCGGGCACGAAGGAGACGTGGAGGCTCCCGACCGCCTCCTCGAGGCCCGGGAAGTCGCGCAGAGGCACGCGGAGCCCGGGTGGCCACTCATCCCGTTGTGGGTGGCTGCGCAAGAGCTCCAGGTCGCGGTCGTCGATCCGCCAGAGCACGCCGTAGTCAGCGCCGAACGTCGTCCGCGCCTCGCGGCAGATGGCCGTAGTCACCTCTTCGGCCGAGTCGGCGTAGAACCGCGGCGCGACCCGCAAGATGCGATCGAGCGCGGTCCGGGTCTCGCGCTCCCGGTCGTAGAGGCGGGCACGCTCGAGCGCCTGCTCCGCGAGCGCCGCGACGGTCGCCGAGACAGCGGCGAACTCGTCGTCGACGGCGTTCGGCCGGTCGAAGAGAAACTCGACGGCGCCGTAGGGCTTGCCGGCAACTCGCAGGGGGACGGCGACGGCAGATTGCACCCGCGGCGGGAGGACCGCGGCGCTGTCGGGGAAGTCGCGTTCGAGTGTGCCGCGATCGTTCGCGCGCACCAGCCTGTCCTCGCGGATCGCGACCGCGAAGACCGTTTTCGTCCCGAGCGCGATGCGACGGCCGGGGACGTGGATGTTCGCGGCGATGCCGATCGGCTCGGCGACGAGGACGTCGTCGCTCTCGAGCAGTGCGAGCGCAGCGCCGTCGGCGCCGAAGAGACCCGCTGCCCGCTCCGCGAGGGCATGCGAGACCTCGGCGGAGGAGACCGCGCCAGCGAGATCCGCGCTCAGTGTCTGCAAGGCCTCGACTCGTCCGAGCGAGCTCTCGGCCGCGAGGGCAGCCTCCGTCGCACGCTCCCGTCCGAGCCGGAGTGCTCCCGCGACGATCACGATGAGAGCGGCGACGGCGAAGTTCACCGCCCAGCGGGTCAGGTCCACCGTATCGCCGAGCTCGAGCAGCCCTCCGGGCTCGACGAAGATCACGAGCGCGGCGATCCAGCCGAGAACCAGGCTCAGGGCGGCCGGCCCGACGCCGCCGAACCACGCGCTGAGGAGCACGGCGCCGACCAGGGGCGCGTAGTTCGGCTCGGAGCTGAGCGCGAGGAGCGCCGTCGACGCGAGGCAGCCGACCGCCACGGCGAGCAGCGCGAGGCCGTAGCGCTCGCGTCGGCTGCGGGCAGATCCGTCAGCGAGGCTCCGTATGTCTTCGCTCACTTCCTCCATGATGGCTCGCGCGGGCGAAAACGTCACGAGGCGCGCGTGTGGAACGCGCGAAGCTAGGCGAGGAAATAGGCAAGCGCCGCCAGCGCCACCACGATGGCCACGAGAACGGCGAGGACTCCGAATACCGAGCCGAGCAGGGCGAACGGCGTCCACTCCGGGCGCCCCGATGCGATCTTCTGTTCGGTGGTCCGTTCGTCGTCAGCCATGACGAAGACGTACCCCGTCTGCCTCCGGCGGAAACGGATCAGGCGAGGAGCGGCTCGAAGCGCTCGCGCCACTCCGTATCCGAGATCGAGCGGCGGAATAGCTCCTCGAGCACGCGCCGGGGCGACGTCCCGTCCTCGTAGGCGACGATGCATACGGCGGCGATCAGCAGGTGGCGCACGAGCTCGGGATCGAGCCGGGCGACGGCGAGGGCGCGCTCGAACGCCCACACCGTGCGCTCGGCGTCGGCGGCCGTCCCGCGGGCGCGAATCGCCTCGAACAGGCGCTCGGGCTCGACCTCGTCCCACTGCATGGTCTCAGTATCGCCCGCCGTGCCGAGCGGGAGTTTGGCGATCGCGCCCCCGGGTAGACACGCACCGGATACCCAACCAGGAGGTTGCGCATGGAAGACGTCTGGACGTACCGTGACAGCTCGAGCCTCGGCTCGAACGTCGTCGACACGAAGACCGACCTGAGCCGCTACAAGGTCGAGGCGCTCGACGGGTCGATCGGCAGCATCGACGAAGCGACGTACGGGACGACTCGAAGCTACATCGTCGTCGACACCGGTCCGTGGATCTTCGGCAAGAAGGTCATGCTTCCGGCCGGCGTCATCCGCGGGATCGACACGAACGACGAGCGCGTCTTCGTCAACCGTACGAAGGACGAGATTAAGAGCGCCCCGGAGTTCGACGACGCGATGCTGAGCGACGACACCTACTACAGCTCGGTCGGCTCGCACTACGGTCCTGGTGGCCGGGGCTACCGTAGCTGGGACGACAGCTTCTAGGGTTAGGCGCATCGGACAAAGCCGGCGAGACGCACATGCGTCCGCCGGCTTTGTCGCTCCGAGGTAGGCGACGCGCTATGCCGAAGCGAGCGTGCTGTCGTCCACGATTTCGAGGCCTTCGGCGAGGGCGAAGAATGCGCGCGCGAAGGGCGAGCTCTTCGTCCTGCGGGCGACGCTCCTCCAGTTCACCTGCTCGCGGAGCGCCCGCGAGATCTCCAGCACCGCGCGGAAGTCCGGCTCCTGCTCGTTCATCGCGAGCAGCTTCGCGACGAGCACGTCGTCGATCGATGCGACGAGGGTGCGGTGCGCGCTGACCTCCATCTCGGTAGCTCGCGCGAAGTGCTCGTCGCCGACCCGGCCACCCGCGGGATGGAAGACGAGATCGACGAGGTTCTCTCCCTCCCACGCTTTGTAAAGCCAATGATCGGGCGGGCGCTCGGGGCGGAATCCCGCGTCCGTCAGCACCTCGAGCGCGCGGTCCGCGTCCTCCTCGCGAAGGAGGAAGTCGACATCGTGATCGGTCGGCGGACCCCCGCGCGCCCAGATCGCAAGTCCTCCACCGAGGATGTAGTCGACGTCGTTCTCGCGCAGGACGGCGCCGGCGCGCTTCATGGTCGCGAGCAGGGAGTCGAGGTTCTCGGGCGGGGCCGAGGGCATGCCGGGCACGTACCCGCTTGGGGCGTTCGCAGAACCTGGTGAGCGGGTATTCCGCCTAGATGAGCGGCGTAATCCGCATCGCGGCCGCCGGCGACGTCCATGCGAGCGAGGAGCTCCGGGAGCGGCTCGCGCGCGCGTTCGCGGCGATCTCGGCGGAGGTCGATCTCGTCTTGCTCGCCGGGGACCTGACAACGCATGGTCTTCCCGAACAGGCGAGGGCTCTCGCCGATGCGTGCGCGAGCGTCGCGGCCCCGGTCGTCGCCGTGCTCGGAAACCACGACCACCACTCCGGTCGTGCGAACGATGTCGCAGACAGCCTTCGCGCCGGCGGCATCGTCGTCCTCGACCGTGGGCACATCGTTTTGGAGCTGGGCGAGCTGGAGGTCGGGATCGTCGGGACGAAGGGCTTCGTCGGTGGCTTTGCCGGCGCCGAGATCCCGGACTTCGGCGAGGCTTTGCTGCGACAGATCTACCTCGAGACGTCGCTCGAAGTCCAGGCGCTCGAGGTCGGGCTC
>Ga0190270_10001436_pt1 | contig 11067 bp, 7 predicted proteins | sample Popmic320T_FD_133748 | JGI IMG/M metagenome (GOLD analysis project Ga0190270, IMG submission 133748) | Populus adjacent soil microbial communities from riparian zone of Weber River, Utah, USA - 320 T | ecosystem: Environmental > Terrestrial > Soil > Riparian zone | place: USA: Utah | collected... | reverse complement strand
GCGCCCGCGACCGGGAGCGGGTCGCGCCGCCAGGAGCGCTCCTCGTCGGGCGCGAAGAAGCTGTCGTACATCGCGCCCGCGGCGCTGAGCTCGTGGCGCTGGGGCTGCCACGCGCACCACCAATTATTGTCGCTATGCTCGTACGTATCGATCGCCGTCAGGCCCAGATTGCCACGATGAAGATCCGGTTCCACCGGCAGTTCGCGCTGGTTCTCGGCGAGCAGGATGTTGAGGCCGGGCGAGCGCAGCACGTCGAGCACCAAGGCGCGGCTGTTGCGGCGGGCGCCGGCTCGGCTCGTCCAGGCGGAGGTGATCTCCGGGTTGAGGCCTCGCATCAGCCGGTCGAGCTCCAGCGGAATGCGCCGCTGAAGTGCGTAAAGCCGAGTCCAGGCGACCCGCGCGAACCGGGCGCGGATCGGGCGCGGCAAATCCTCGCGGGCGGCGAGCCGGGCGAGCGCGCCGGTCGAGAGCAGGTTGAGCAGCTCCTGGCCGCGTTGCGGCTGGGCGGCGATCTCGGCGGCGAGCCGGTCCTCGTCCTCGGCGAGGAGAAGGAGGATGGGGGCCGACGCGCCGTACCAAATCTGGCCGCGCGGATCGGTGCGGTCGCGCAGCAGCCGCGCCTCGGCGATGCGGCCGCGCGCGACCAGATATTGGAGCATGTCGTAGAGCAGTTCGCGATGGTGGCGGCCGTCCCGCCACGGCCAGGCCTCGACCCGCGCCAGCGCCGCGTGGAACGCCGCGTCGCGCTCTTCTCCCGGCCCGGCATGGTTGGCGGCGAGGGCGCGGCGGACCTGGTGGTAGAAAAGGATCGCGACCGCGGCGAGGCGCCGGTCGGTCGGCTCGGCCTGCGCCGCGCGGACGAGAGCGTCGAGCCCGGCCCAAGCCTCCGGCCGGTAGAAATCGTCGAGCGAGTCGCGGACCAGCGACCAGGCTTCGCCGCCGCCCTCGCGCTCGGCCTGCCGGTCGACAAACTCCTTGATGCGGTGCCATCCTTCGCCGGAGCGCTCGTCGCCCCATGGCCGGCGCTCGCTCTCCGGCACCGGGACGAGCAGGAAGGCGGCCAGCGGGCGGGTGCGCGCCTCGGCGGCGAGAGCGCGGCTCGCCGGGGCGTCGGCGGGGGCAGTGCCGCGCAGCCACCAGTCGGGGGCGTCGTACAGTCGGTGCAAATCCCGGACGTCGGTCGCTGCCCGGGCGTAGCGGTCGGCCTTGGCGGGCTCGCGCTCGATCCTGCCGATCGGAGTCTCGAGGGCGTCGAGCACGGCATCGACATGGGCCGCGCGGGTCGGAGCGTCGCGCATGTGCCAGCCGAGGAAGCCGATCAGCGCCTGGGCGAGGGGGTGGACGCTGGCCAGTGCGGGATCGGCGAGGATCGCCTGGGCGTCGGCGAGCGCGCGCCGGGCGCGGGTGTCGCGGTCCCCGGTCGGCGCCTCGTCCCGCGTCCAGTCGTAAAATTCCCGGTCGCTGACGTGGAGCGCGGCGACCATGTAGCGCGCGACCGGAGCGTGCGGCGAGGCGGTGCGCGCGATCGCCGCGAACGCCCGCTGTGCGCCCGCATCGCCGCGATAGAAGAGCAGGGAGGCGGCCTGGTAGGCACGGTCGTCGCGCTGGAGGCCGGCGATCGCGGGATCGCCGATCGCGAGAGGCGGCGGCAGCGGCAGCGGCGACGGCGGCTGGCGGTCCGTCCGCCAGTGCTCGTGTTGGCAGTGGGTGAACACGGCGCGCTGGGCGCGCAGCCACTGGCGCACATAGGGATGGTCCCGCCCGAGCCGGGCGATCCGCGCTTCCGCGACACTCAGGGCATAGTCGATCCGGCACCTGCCTTCGGTCGGCGACCAATATTCCCTCTCCATCCCCTCCTGATCGGGCAGCATCGCTGCCAGCAGCGCCCGGCGCGGCGCGGGAACGTTGTAGCTCGAGTCGTCGTATGCGATCCGGTAATCAGGGTCGCCGAGGCCGGCCAGCGCCCGGTAGGTACCGGGCGACCGGGAGTCGAAGCGGTAACGGTCGATCCGCTCGGCGACCTGCGCAGGCGTCATGGGCGCGGGCGCCTGGGCGAACGCCCCGGTCGCGAGGAGCCCCAGCCAGCCGGTGAACAGCGCTCGGATCGTCATGCCACCTCCGGTCCGCAGCTTCGCATTCCCGCTCGCGGGGCGCCAGCGTAGCTCCCTGCACGTTCCCGCCGCTTTCCGTTTGCCGGAGCGTGAAGCTTGCGCCAATGTGCGGATTTGTACGGGTAAGGAGACGCGAGTGGGCGTGCAGGCCGGCGTTTCGGAGCAATTGTCCGAGCGCATCCGCGAGGAGCTGGGGCGGCGGCGGCTGACCCGGCAATGGCTCGCGGACAAGGCCATGGTCAGCCTGTCGACGCTGGAGAAGGGCCTCGCCGGACAGCGGCCGTTCACCACCGCGACCCTCGCCCGGATCGAGGCGGCGCTGGGGATCGCGCTCAGGCCGCGTCCCGCGCCCGATCGCCCCGCCGGCATCGCGCCCGAGGAGCTCGGCGCTTATGCCCGCGCCGCGGTGCGCTGGCTCGAGGGCGATTATCTGACGATCCGGCCGGCCTTCGGGATCGAGCGCGCGCTCTACGCCTTTCGTACCAGCATCGCCTGGGACGACGAGGTCTCCCACCTCGTTTTCCGCGAGGGCGAGCGCGCCGACCCCGCTTATGCCCAGCGCGGCGACCTCGCGCTCCCGCACCAGTCGGGCCACATCTATCTGGTGACGCGCGAGAGCGGCCAGTTTCGGCTCGCCGTGCTCGGCCGGCCGACCATCGCCGGCACGCTCTACGGGCTGCTGACCACCTTGCAGGCGCCGGGAGGCTCGCGGCTGCTGCCGGTTTCCTGCCCGATCGCTTTGCTCCCGCTCGCCGCCGGCGCGCCGCCCCCCTTCGGCGTCCACCGCCCCGGCGACGAGGCCTTCGACCGGCTCGCGGCGTCGCTGGCCGAGGTCGAGGCGGAGGGCTATGCGCGCTTGCTCTGCGCCCCGGCACGTTAGGGCGATGCGGGCGTTGTTGAAGCGGTTGACATGGCGCAGGCGGGTGCGCACCGCGCGCTCGTCCGCACCGCTGAGGAGCAGAAAGATGGCCCGCGTCGAGATCTACACCAAGTTCATGTGCCCCTATTGCGCGCGGGCCAGGAAGCTCCTTGAGACCAAAGGCGTCGATTATGAGGAGACCGACATCAGCATGGATGCGGGCAAGCGCGAGGAGATGATCCAGCGCGCCGACGGCCGCACCACCGTGCCGCAGATCTTCATCGACGGCCGCCATGTCGGCGGCTCCGACGACCTTGCGGAGCTGGAGCGGACGGGCCGTCTCGACCCGCTGCTCGAAGCCGGATGAGGATCGCGCTCTATCAGGCGCGAACCGGGATCGATCCGGCGGCGAACGCGGCCGATCTCGTCGGCGCCGTCCGAGAGGCCGCGGCGGGCGGCGCGGCGATGCTGTTCACGCCCGAGATGAGCGGTCTGCTCGACCAGGATCGCGCGCGGGCCTCGAAGCACCTCCGCGACGAAGCGGACGACCCGGTGCTCGCCGCCGTTCGCGAGACCGCGCGTGAGACCGGCATCTGGGTTCATCTCGGCTCGCTCGCTCTGCTTGGAGGAGAGGGGGGTCGGCTGGTCAATCGCGGCTTCGTCATCGACGAGGCGGGGGCCGTGCGCGCGCGCTACGAGAAGATCCACCTGTTCGACGTCGATCTCGCCACCGGCGAGAGCTGGCGCGAGTCCGCCGCTTACGCGCCCGGCGCGCGCGCGGTCGTGACCGGGACGCCGATCGGGCGCCTTGGCCTCTCGATCTGCTACGATCTGCGCTTCGCCGGCCTGTTCGCCGCCCTGAGCGGGGCCGGCGCGACCGCTCTGTCGATCCCCGCCGCATTCACCGTGCCGACCGGCGAGGCCCATTGGCACGTGCTGATCCGCGCCCGCGCGATCGAGAGCGCCTGCTTCGCGGTCGCCGCCGCCCAGTGCGGCCACCACGAGGATGGACGGCGCACCTACGGCCATTCGCTGGTCGCCGATCCCTGGGGCCGCGTGCTGCTCGACATGGGCAGCGCCGAGCGCGCGCTCGGCTTCGCGGAGCTCGACCTCGCCCAGACGGATGAGGTGCGCGCGCGCCTCCCCGCGCTTCGCCACCGCCGCTCATTCGCCCCGCCGGAGGCTGTTTCTTGATCATCTTCGATCTCAAATGTGCGCCGCAAGGCCATGTTTTCGAAGGGTGGTTCGGCTCCTCGGCCGATTATGAGGCGCAGCAGGCTCGCGGGCTCGTCTCCTGCCCTATGTGCGGCTCGCTCGAGATTGCAAAGGCGGCGATGGCACCCGCAATCGGCGCCAAGGGCAATCGCTCTGCACCGGTCTCCGGCGATACCGAGCGCATCAAGCAGGGCCTCGCCGCGCTCGCCGCCGAGCAGAAGAAGATGCTCGCCACCTCGGAGCATGTCGGGGACCGCTTCGCCGACGAGGCCCGCGCCATCCATCTCGGCGACGCCGAAGCGCGCTCCATTCACGGCCGCGCCAGCCGCGCCGAGGCCGAAAGCCTGGTCGAGGACGGCGTGCCGGTCGCGCCCTTGCCGTTTCCATTGATCGCGCCCGGCGAGGAGAATTGACCGCGCTCCGCCCGCATCCTAGTTCGCAAAACGCGCGGCCCCGTAGCTCAGCAGGATAGAGCAACTGATTCCTAATCAGTAGGTCACAGGTTCGAATCCTGTCGGGGTCACCAACATTTCAATAACTTAGCGGTGTTGCCGGTCTCTCCGAAGACCCTGAATTCCGACCACATTGCGGCGGCTTGCAAGCCCCGTTTTCGCGAAGCTTGGACGGCACGATGTCCCCGAGCATTGTGAGAGACTCGCGGCGCGGATAGGCTTGGCGCCGATGGCACGCATCGGAACCGGCACCGTCGCGGAGGCGCTTCGCCTTGGACAGCGCATGCTGAGCCGCGAGCCGGAGGTCGCGGCGCTCCAGGCGCGGGAAATCCTTCGCGTCGATTCCGCCAATGCCGACGCATTCCGCCTGCTGGGCGCGGCATTGCGGCGCAGCGGCGACGCCGAAGGTGCCGAACGGGCCGAGCTCGACTCGATCTCGGCCTCGATCGGGGATCCCGTGCTGATCAAAGCCGCGGAGGCGCTGCTCGACAACCAGCTCGCCGTCGCCGAACCTCTGCTCCGCACCAGGCTCAAGGAAAAGCCGACCGACGTGGCCGCGATCAGGATGATGGCCGAGCTCGCGGGTCGGCTGGGCCGCTACGTCGATGCCGAGAATTTGCTGCGCCGCGCACTCGAGCTGGCACCGGCCTTTGGCCCGGCGCGCGCGAATCTGGCGACAATCCTCTACAAGCAGAACCGGCCGGCCGAGGCCATTTCCGAGCTCGACCGCCTGCAGGGCAGGGACGGCGAGGCGCATCGCAACCTCAAGGCGGCGGCTCTAGGCCGGCTCGGCGCGTTCGACGAGGCGATCGGCCTTTACGAGACGGTGCTGGCGCGGACGCCCGGGCAGCCGAAGGTCTGGATGAGCCTCGGCCATCTCCTGAAAACGGTCGGGCGGCGCGACGACAGCATCGCCGCCTATCGCCGCGCCGTCGCGATGGCGCCGGGCCTCGGGGAAGGCTGGTGGAGCCTCGCGAACCTCAAGACCTTTCGTTTCACCGCGAAGGACATCGCCGCGATGGAGGCGGCCTTGTCGTCGCCGGGCCTCGACCCCAGCGACCGCTTCCACCTCCATTTCGCGCTCGGCAAAGCGCATGAGGATGCGGCCGATACCAAACGAGCCTTTTCTCATTATGAGGTCGGCAACAGGCTGAGGCGCGCCGAGCTGGATTACGACCCAGCCGAGATCACTCGGTTCGTCGCGCGCAGCATCGCGTTGTTCACGCCCGAATTCCTGGCCGCCCGCGCGGGCTGGGGCTGCCCGGCCGCCGACCCGATCTTCGTTCTGGGCATGCCGCGCGCCGGCTCGACGCTGATCGAACAGATTCTCGCCTCCCACCCGCTCGTGGAAGGGACGATGGAGCTTCCCGACATCCCCGCTCTGGCGAAGCGGCTCAACGGCCGCAGGCTGAGGAGCGACCCGTCCCGCTACCCCGAAATACTGGCCGACTTGGCCCCCGACGCGCTTCGCGCGTTCGGCGAGGAGTATCTCCGGGGGACGCGGGTGCAGCGCAAGACCGAGCGGCCTTTTTTCATCGACAAGATGCCGAACAATTGGGCGCATGTCGGCCTCATCGGCCTGATCCTTCCCAATGCCCGCATCGTCGATGCGAGGCGGCATCCGCTGGCCTGCGGTTTTTCCAACTTCAAGCAGCATTTCGCGAGCGGCCAGGGCTTCTCCTACGACCTCGAGGATATCGGCCATTATTATCGCGACTATGCCGCATTGATGACTCACTTCGACCGGGTCCAGCCCGGCCGCGTTCACCGCGTCGTCCACGAAGCGCTGGTCGAGGCGCCCGAGGCCGAGATACGCCGCCTGCTCGATTTCCTCCACCTCCCCTTCGACGCCGCTTGCCTCGCTTTCCACGAAACCGAGCGGGCGGTGCGCACCGCCAGCTCCGAGCAGGTCCGCCGTCCGATCAATCGCGAGGGGCTGGAGAAGTGGCGCGACTTCGAGCCGAATCTTGAGCCGCTGAAGCGCGCTTTGGGGCCGGCTCTCGCAGACTGGCGCTGAATAAGCCGTGGGTAATCAAAGACACCGGCGTTGATTTCGTTGCGCTTCTAAAATCATTTGACGCGGGCGCCAAAGCGGCGGCACCTTGTCATGCAAATGGTGGGGAGGTTTGTGATGATCCGGCCCATTTCCAGAAGCGTCGTGGCGGGTCTGTTCGCATCGACAACCATATGCGGCAGCGGCGCCGCTCTGGCACAGGAGGCGCCCGCCGCGCCGCCGCGTCAGTCCGAGGACGAGCCGATCGTCGTCACAGCGCAGCGACGGACGGAGAATCTGCAGGACGTTCCCATCGCCATCACTGCGATGAACACCGAGACGCTGGACGAGCTCCAGATCGACGATGTCGAGGATTATGCGCGGTTCGTCCCCAGCATCTCGGTCCGCTCTCTCGGCCCCGGCTTCACGAACGTTTATTTCCGCGGAGTCAATTCGGGCGAGAACGCCAACCACAGCGCCTCGCTGCCGAGCGTCGGCACCTATCTGGACGAGCAACCGATCACGACGATCAGCGGTGCTCTCGACATTCACGTATTCGACATCGCGCGGGTCGAAGCGCTGGCCGGGCCGCAGGGCACGCTCTACGGCGCCTCGTCCCAGGCCGGAACCGTGCGGATCATCACCAACCCGCCCGACCCAAGCCGATTCTACGGCGCCGCCAGTGCCGAGCTGAACAGCGTCGCCCATGGCGGGTTCGGCTATACGGGCGAAGCGTTCGTCAACGCCCCCCTTTCCGACAATGCCGCCTTCCGCTTGGTCGGCTGGTACCGCCACGACGCCGGCTATATCGACAACATCGCGGCAACTCTCAATTTTCCGACATCGGGAATCAGCTTCTCCAACGCCGATCTGGTCGAGGAGGATTATAACGACGTCGACACCTACGGCGCGCGCGCCGCGCTGCGGATCGAGCTGGACGACAATTGGACGGTGACTCCGCAGATCATGGGGCAGCGCCAGATCGCCAACGGCTCCTTCGCCCAGGAACGGGGGCTCGACCCGCTGCAGACCGCGCAGTTCAACGCCGAGCGGACCAACGACCGCTGGGTCCAGGCCGCGCTCACCATCCAGGGCAGGATCGGCAGCTTCGACCTCACTTATTCCGGAGCATACCTCGCCCGCGAGATCGATGGGCGGTCGGATTATGTCGACTATGCCTATTTCTACGACGCTTTGGCCGGCTACGGCGCCTATTTCTACGACAATGCCGGCGATCTGGTGAATCCGAACCAGTATATCGTGTTCGACGACCGCTTCCGCCGACAGAGCCATGAGCTGCGCCTCGCCTCGGAGGCCAGCCGCCCCGTGAGGCTGCTCGCCGGCGCCTTCTACCAGCGCCAGCAGCACGATATCGAGCAGAATTACATCATCGACGACATTGCCGACACCCTCACCGTCCCTGGCACGGACAGCAATATCTGGCTCACCCAGCAATTGCGTGTCGACCGCGACTACGCCCTGTTCGGGGAGCTCGCATGGGACATCGTGCCGCAGCTGACCCTGACCGGCGGCGGCCGGATCTACCATTACAACAATTCGCTGGTGGGCTTCTTCGGCTACAGCGCCGGCTATTCGAGCCGCACCGGTGTCGCCGCCTGCTTCGCACCGGCGGTGGTCGAGGGCTCGCCCTGCACCAATCTCGACAAGGCGACCTCCGACACCGGCTTCATCCACCGCCTCAACCTTACCTACCGGTTCACCGACGACCATCTCGTCTATGCGACCTGGTCGCGCGGGTTCAGGCCGGGCGGCATCAACCGGCGCGGCACGCTGCCTCCCTACGGAGCGGATTTCATCAACAATTACGAGCTCGGCTTCAAGACTCAGTGGATGGACCGTCGCCTGACCGTCAACGGATCGATCTACCAGCTCAATTGGGACAATATCCAATTGTCCTTTCTCGGCGCGAACGGCCTCACCGAAATCAGGAACGCCGGCAACGCCCGGATTAGAGGCGCCGAGATCGACGTTTCGGCGCGGCCGGCTCAAGGTCTCAGCATCAGTCTCGGCGCCTCCTACAACGATGCCGAGATCACGGAGGATTTCTGCCTCATCGCCAATTCCGAATTCGATTGTACGACGCCCGGCGCAGCAGGCGAACCGAACGCGCTGCTTGCCCCCGCCGGAACGCGCCTGCCGATCACCGCACGATTCAAGGGCAATGCTCGAATCCGCTACGAATTCCCAGTCGGAACGATGCGCGGGCACGTCCAGGCCGCGGCTTCGTACGAAGGCCGCCGCACCCGCGACCTGCGGCTCGTCCAGCGCGCAATCTATGGCGATCTTCCAAGCTTCGGCATCGTCGACCTCAATGCCGGCGTGGAGACTGACGGCTGGTCGTTCCAGATCTTCGCGCGCAACCTCCTGGATCGGCGCGGCAGGCTCGGCAGCGGGATCCAGTGCAACGAGCTCGTCTGCGGCGATCCGACCGGCGCCACCGCGATCGGCCCGAGAATCTACGACTTCGTCAGTCAGCCGCGAACGATCGGAGTCCGGCTGGGCCTGAACTTCTAGAGTATGCGCCTTCCCGTGTCGGCAAGGCAACACGTATTTACGCGGCGACGGCCGGCGTCCGGGCGGGGCGGCGGTAGCGGTCGCGGATGGCGCGCAAAGCGGGCCGCTCCACCCGGAAAGTGACGGCGGCGGCAAGCGCCAGCACGGTGCCGAGCGTCAGCAGGACCGCCACCGTCGCATTCACGCCCGCAGCGTCGAGGCTCAGTAGCAGCGCGTAGCCGATGAACTGATGCAGCAGATAGAGGCTGTAGGAAATTGCTCCGAGCCAGACCAAGGGCGCGGCGCGCAGCAGCCGCGCGCCGCGCAACGCAACCAGCAGCAAAGCGGCCGCGCTCAGCGCGGCCACGACAAGGTGCGCGCCGCCGTCGCAGGCGGCGACCGTGGCCAATGCGGCCGCGACGACGAGCCAGGCAGGCCGCGCGTTCGGGCGGGACTTGAGCCGGAACGCCGCGATACCGAGCGCGAAGAAGGGGATATGCTCCTGGACGAGCAGCGCGCCGAGCAGCCAGGACGGTTCGACGCCGACCACGACCGGGGCAAAGGTCCAGATCCACCTCAGCGCCAACCAGGCGAGCAGCACCGTCTCGATCCTCCCCAGCAGGCGCAGCTGCCACAAAGCCGCCATCGCCAGATAGAAGGCCAGCTCGACCGACAGCGTCCAATAGACGCCGTCGACCGAAGGCAGGCCGACGAAACCCTGCATCATGGTGAAATTGGCGGCCGTGTCGGCGGGCGAGAGCGCGAGCTCGCTCATCCCGGCGAGCGCCACCGCGGCGCTCGTCAGCAGGATCGCCGTCCAGTAAGCGGGATAAAGCCGCGACGCCCGCGAGACCGCGAAATCGAGCAGCGAAGCGGTCCGATCGAGCGTCATGAAGATGACGAAGCCGCTGATCCCGAAGAAGAGCTGGACCCCGTAATGGCCCCAGGGGACGGCAATGAAAGGTGCGGCGCCCTGGCCGTAAAGCTCGCCGAAGCGGACGGTGTAATGGAACAGAACGACGGCGAGCGCCGCGAGGCCGCGCAGCGCGTCGAGATCGGTGATCCGCGTCGCCGCCGCCGGTGTGGATTCGATCGTCACCGGCTCCGTCTAGGGTGTCGGCCTTAAATCCTGGTTGCCGCGCAGCGCGTCGAGCCACAGGGCCACCGCCCGACGCTGGCCGCTGCGCGCGAAATGACAGCGTTCGTGGCGGTCCGCCGGGCCGATCAGGTCGAGATCGGGACCCGGGCGCGCCCAGTTGCGGCTGGCGATCATGCTGTCTTGCGCTGCACGGACGGCGGGGCTGAACGCGTCGCCGCAACGGCCGACGCGAGCGATGTAGACCGGCGCACCGCTCGCGCGATGCAGCGGCTCGAGGGCGGCGCGGAGGCGCCGTTCATAGTCCGCGCCGGCAGTCCCGAGGATCGCGTCCGCCTCCCCCTGGACCCAGAGGATGCGGGTGACGGTCAGGCCGCGCCTTGCAAGCGCATCGATCCGCGCGAGTGCGCGGCGATGAAGCTCTCCGCCCGGCTGCCAGTCGGCGATCGACGTGGCAGAGAGCGCCGTCACTGTGATCAGCACTCGCGCCGCGCGTCGTTCGGAAACCCAAGCCTGCGCCAGCGGCGTCCACAGCGACCCGCCATCGCCGTCGGCCCCGGGCAGCGGATCGCGGGCGGTTCTGCAGCGCCGGCCGTCGTACGCGCCGACCGCGGCAACGGCTTTGCCGCGGTCCTGCGTGAAATTGGCCGCATTGGACTGGCCGAGCCCCAGCCAGACTTCGTTGCCCGGCGCGGCGAATGTCCGGCAGCCGGATTCGTCCGGCGGTCGCAGGAGCAGTGAAGCCGCGACGAGACCGATGATCAAAACGCCCGCGAAGACGGCGGCGGCAAGGCGGCTGTGCAGAACGCGCTCGGGCACGGATCCTC
>Ga0190270_10001435_pt1 | contig 11068 bp, 6 predicted proteins | sample Popmic320T_FD_133748 | JGI IMG/M metagenome (GOLD analysis project Ga0190270, IMG submission 133748) | Populus adjacent soil microbial communities from riparian zone of Weber River, Utah, USA - 320 T | ecosystem: Environmental > Terrestrial > Soil > Riparian zone | place: USA: Utah | collected... | reverse complement strand
GAACAGTCCTCCGCCGTCGCGCTCGGAGCGGAAGACCAGCCGATTCCCCTCCGGCGCCCAATCCGGCTGCCAGTCATGGGCCTCGGACGTGGTCACGCGAACCGGATTGCCTTCGCCGACCGGTTGCACCCAGATGTCGAAATTGCCGCTCCGGTCGGAGCTGTAAGCGATCATTCGCCCGTCGGGCGACCAGCTCGGTTCGCTTTCGAGGCCGGGATCGAAAGTCAACTGCCAGAGTTTAGGCTGCGGCGGCGGCGAATCGTCCTGCGATCTCCGGCCGATCGGGAAGATGGCCAGGATAGCAATTGTCAGGGTCGCGAGCGCCGCGAGCGCAATAATCGTCCATCGGTTGCGAGGAACGATTTTGCCATTGAGCGCCTCAATCGCCTCAGACGCCTCATTAATTGCCGGCCTCGACGCGATCTCAGCGCTGTTCGGCGGGTAGAGCGCGGCGCCGGCGTCGGCCTTCGATCCATGTCCATTGGTCGGGAGCGCCGTGAGCTCTTCGCTCGCGCCGTCCACTTCCCTCACGCTGGCCACGAAGCGATAGCCCCGACCCGGGACGGTCAATATGTAATGATGCTCGTTCGGCTGTTCGTCGAGGGCTTTTCTCAGCGCGGAGATGTTGCGGGCCAGGTTGTTCTCCTCCACCACGGTGTCGGGCCAGACCCGCTGCAGCAGTTCATTCTTCTCTAACACCTGGCCGCGGTTTTGGATCAGCGCCAGTAGAATCTCGAAGGCTTTAAGGTTGAGCGGCACAACCTCCCCATCACGCGTCAAAACATATTTGACCGAATCTACGCGAAATGGACCAAACTCATAGAATGGCGTGGATTGCTCTCGTTGCGCTCCGTTCATAACTTTTCAGGAGTTTTCAGAACGACAGATAACTTTTCAGAAGTAATTAGACCGCCGCAAAGACTTCGTATTCCGCTTCCGAGTATCTATTCCCAGCCAAAACCGGCGAACGTGTTCGAGCAATCGTGAGGTGAAAGGTATGCAAGGGCCGCTCGAACAGGGGCGCCTCCAGCCTTTGGTTGATCTTATATAGAGATGAAGCTAGCGATGTCAACCTGAGGGTCAAGCTGAGATGAAAATTCGAATCCGGATATCGCGCCGCGTTTCGGCGCGCCAGGCTCGATCGAGCCTGGTCGGCCCGAGCGGCGTGGCGACTCAAAAAGAATGTGTCAATAGAACGCGGATGACGCGGATACGGCGGATCATCGCGGATGAAGCCAAAAAAGATCAGCGTCAATCAGCTCTATCCGCGTCATCCGCGTTCTATTAACCCGTACGCCGATATGAAAACCGCTTTACCCCAACCGCGGTTTGAAGACGCCGCATTCGAGGTTTGTCATTGGTCATTGCAGGAGATCGGGTCAGTCAACCCCCAATAAACGTTGGGTAAACTCACGGCGATGACCAATGACAAGCGCATCAGCGGCCTTCGGAATTCACTTGCAAGCCATTCGGAACCCGCTCGGCGAATTTTGAGAGTTTCTTCAAGATTTATGACGAATTGATGGCGATATTGAATGTCCGATGTACAAGGAGGGAGGTAAGAAACTATGTCCATACTCAAGTGGAGAGAAGCATGGATGCGGGGTTGTTCTGGCAGTTGGTCGCTGACATCTGCAAACTCGGAGAGTTTATAGCGTCGACGGGGACAGGCGGGGTATCAGCGAACATCGTCGGCAGGTTTCAAGTGGGTTACGACGGCTCTGAAAGCGTAATCCAAAGGACCGGTTGCGACGACCATATTCATTGCCGCCCCGACCAGATCTCGGCGTTCAAATTCGGCTACAGCGATATGGGGTACGGAGCCGAGCCGTGCGTGGAGTTACTCAATAAAGACAGTCAGGTATGCCTCAGGTTCTATTATTGCGGCGGCGACGCAGTATACCAATATAGACAATTCGTCGAACGGCACAGGCGCCACGAAAGCCTGTTCGCCGGCGAATGGTAGTGGGAATGTCATGTACAAACTGTCTACGCTCGGACGTTTCTTCTTCGCCGTCGCGATGGTGGCTTTCGGCATACAACATTTCGTTCATCTGGACTTTGTAACGCGGGTCTTTCCGAAGTTGCCGGCGCGGATTCCCGCGCACACCTTTATCGCATGCGTCTTCGGCGCGCTCCTGCTTTTGGCCGGCGCCGCTATCATGTTCGAGAAAGCGGCGCGACCTGTGGCCTTGCTGTTGGGAGCAATCATCCTCAGCTCGTTTGCATTGCTGTACCTGCCGCCGCTGCTCACGGGGCCCCTGCTCCCCTTTAACGGCGGTTTGTGGACCAGCGCCGGTAAGGCGCTGGCCCTCTCTGGCGGGAGTTTTCTCGTGGCTGGCTCGCTCCCCGTAAAAATGGACGGCCCGACGAACGCTCTCGCCAGAGTCGCAGGGGTAATGGAAAAATTCATTCCCCTGGGACGTTTTTTCCTTGCGGCCTTCCTGATCCTCTGCGGGATCGAGCATTTCATGTACGTCGAAATCGTGACGAGTATGGTTCCTTCGTGGATTCCGGGCGGCGTCTTCTGGACCTATTTTGCCGGCGTGGCGTTGATCGCGGGCGGCGCGGGTATGTGCGTTCCTTTGACGTTGCGACCGGCGGCGGCCGGCGCCGGGCTGATGATCTTTATATGGGTTGTGATCCTGCACATCCCCAGGGCCATGGCCATGAGAAATTCTAACGAGACGACTGCCGTGTTCGAGGCCCTGGCCTTTTCCGGCGTAGCAATTATTTTGGCCGCCGCGCCAAGGGAGGCCGATATAACGGTCTTCGAGAAATAAACGCGACAACACTTCTTCAGCCGAGCCGGTAGCGATTGAGCTAATCCCGGCTTTTATGGCCTTTGAAAAAATGATGCAATCACGCAATCCAATGTAGGGGCAGTTAATTTTCAAAGGCAATAAAAGCCAGGCTTAGCTCATGAGGTCGCTCCGCGGCTAGGGATCAGAACCTCAGCTTGAGGCCGAGTTGGATGACGCGAGGCCCGCCCCGTGTTCGAGTGATCTCGCCGAAATTACCGCCGCTCAGGTCTCGGGCCGGATTTCGGAAGGTCGGCGTGTTGGAGACGTTGTAAGCCTCGGCCCGGAATTCGAGCGATAGGCCTTCCTTGAGCCGGGTAATTTTCGAAACGCTGATGTCGACGCGCCGCTGATCAGGTCCGATCACGGTGTTGCGCCCCAGCGAGCCGAACGCGATGCCGGAGCTTTGGAACGCGTCGCGATTCAAATATCCGTCGAGACGCGATGTAATAGAGCCTTTGGTAGTCTGATCCCCATGCGTTGCGCTCGGCGCCATGTCAGGTCGTGGCGCAGACGAAGAGAAAAGAATGCCGCTGAAATCGTCGTCCACAACCGTGAAGGGACGGCCCGATTGGAACGTGCCGATCCCTGAAACCTGCCAGCCCTCGACAAAGCGATTGCCTTTGAAGGGAAGCTCCCACGTCCAACTCAATATCAGCCTGTGCTTGCGATGAAAATCGGACAGCCCACGGTTCAAATGAGGCCGCGATTGGTCATGCTCGATCTGGAACAATCCTTCGTCGGAGAAGGTGTCAATGGATCGCGAAAATGTGTAGTTGACGTTGAACATGAACCCCCGGCTGAACCGCTTCTGCAAGCTGGTTTGAAGCGAGTGATAGATCGAGTTGGCGTTGGAAAAGACGGTGTTCGCGCCTTCGTCTTCGTCAAAACCGAGCATGGGCCCGCGCAGTTCCGCCGGTATCACGCATTCATCGGGATCGTCGAGTAGGTCGCACCCGGCGGGCGGCGTCTTGAGGTTGACGAAAGTGTCGTCATCGATTTGATAAAAGTTGCCCGTGAAGCCTCCGCCCGGAACCCCGGCGCGGCGCAGAAGGCCAACACGGTCTATATCGAACGCCTGATTCTGGTTGGCGAGTTGCAGCAGCTTCGTTCCCTTCGAGCCGACGTATCCGATTTCGATCAGCCAATTCGGCTTGAACTCCCATTGCGCGTTCAGGTTCCATTGCTGGATGTACGGAGTGGCGAGGTCGGGCGAGATCATCTGGGTCTCGAATGCTTCGAATTCATTGTCAGGGTCGTTGGAGCCGACGAGGATCGGCTCGCCGTCGTCGAATCCTACGCTGAAGGATGGGATCGGGAAGACGGGGAGGTCGCGAGGAATGGTGTTCCAGTCTCCCAGATCATTCAACTGCGATTCGCGGAAGAACGGCGCCGCCTGCCTGAGCGAGTTGGCGAAGGCTCCGGTCGTGCGCTCGAAGAAGATTCCGTAGCCGCCGCGCAGGATTAACTTATTGCCCTCGAACGGAGACCAGGCGAATCCGAATCGCGGCATGATGTTGTTGTAATCGCCTGGAATAATACTCTTGCTGTCGGCGGTCCGTAGATTCAGCCCCGCCGCGCCCGCAATCGAGCCAGGTTTGAAATTCGACGGGAAGATGAACCCGTTTTGAATGTTTCCCGTCGCAAGCGCCGCGGGGAAATCGAATACCGTGATCAGACCGTTGACCTCAGACGGATATCCGAAGAACTCGTGCCGCACGCCCACGTTGAACGTGAGCTTGGGCGTAACCTTCCAATCGTCGGCGACGAACCAACTCCAGTCCGTCATCCGGTAGCCCCTGACGGTCTCGCCGTAATTCAGAGAAGAGTCGTCAATCTGCCGCGCGCGGTTTCTGTCCGCCGGATTTTTGTAGCCCACCGTCAGAAAGTCGAACCAGCTTTTGAGATTGTGCCTGCGATTCCGCGTCTCCTCGAGCGCGCCGTTCAATTGATGCCGCCGCAACTCGCCGCCAACGCGAAGCGAATGTTTTCCGCGGCTGAATGAGACGGTGTCTCCGAAGGTGAAGGTGTTCTGTACGTCGAATATCCGCGTGCCGTCGCCCGGCGTGCCGAATCGGAGTGTGGAGCCGACGTCTGCGCCGCCGTCGATCTCGATCTGGCTCAGGTCGGGGACCTCGGCGGCGAAGGGGTTCTGTATGCCGAAGTCGGCGTTGTTGAAATAGACCACCGGCGCGGAGTCGTTGCGGTTGCGGAAGAATCCGGCGCGGAATTCGTTGACGAGTCTGGGGCCGAAGATGTGGACGTCGGTCAACGAGAAGGTTCGCTGGTAAGTCGTGTCCTCTCTCTCGAACCTGGTCAATGCATTGCCGTTGGCCAGCGGATCGCGGCTGGGCTGGTTCGAGAAGAAAAATTTGCCGCTGAGCTTGTTCGACTGCGTCAATTGATGATCGATGTTGACGCTGAACTGGTCCTGCCTGAAGGTCGCGGGAATTACCGAGACCACCTGGCAACTGTCGGCCACCTGGTCCTCGACTCGACCGCAGTTGATCCCGTTGGCCCCGGATGGGATCAGAAAAGACCCGTCCGAGAACTTGGCCTTGAGCAGCGATCTCGAAATGGGATTGATCACCGCGAAATTTATGGGGCCATTCCTCTGTGGGTTCCAGATGGCCGCCGCAAACCTGTTGATCCCTTCGTCTGAGCGGTCGTCTGTGAGGTCTTTAGGTAACCGCACTGTGTTGCTCGCCTCGTCCACGAAAGAAGTCCTGGCCCGCGTGAATTGGTATGACCCGAAGAAGAAAGTCTTGTTCTTGATGATCGGGCCGCCGATTGTGGCGCCCCCCTCGTTCCTCCTGAGGACGGGGCGATCGAGGCCGGCGCGATTGAAGAAGAAATCGTTGGCGATCAGCTTGTCGTTCTGAAAGTAATGATAGAGGCTGCCGTGCAAATCGTTCGCGCCGCTCTTCGAGACGAGTTGGAAGGCGCCGCCGCCGTTGCGGCCCGTAGCCGCATCGTAGAGGCTGGTTTGCAGTTTGACCTCCTGGAGCGTTTCGAGCGCAGGCGCGATGTTCCGTGAGAGCGTGCCGCCGCCTTCGTCAATCGTCCCTCTCGACCCATTGACCCGGCTGTTGCAGCAGAGCAGGTTGGTGACGTCGACGCCGTTAAACACGAAGCTGTTGTTAGTAGTGCGCGCGCCGTTCACGCTCGGCGAGATCGAGGCGTTGTCGTTCGACAGCAGTTCGCTGATGTCCGCCGACACGCCCGGCTCGATCACCAGCAGTTGCGTGAAATTGCGCGCAGAAGTCGGCAGCCCCTCGAGTTCTCTCCGATCCAGCGTGCGAACCATTGTCGCAGACCCCGAAGAGACCATCTCGGCGTTGGCGGTCACTTCTACGGTTTGGTCAACCGCGCCGACCTCTAACTGAACGTTCACCGCGGCCATCTCAGCGGTGGTCACAGCGACGCCGTCGCGCGCCAGTCTCTTGAACCCCTGACTCTCGAAGACTATGCGGTAGATTCCGGGAGACAGGAAACGAGCCTCCCAGCCGCCCGCTGAATCGGTTTTGACCGTCCGCCGCTCTCCCGTCTCCACTCTGGTCAACGTCACAGTGGCGCCCGGAATCGAGGCCCCGGTCGGGTCGGCGACGCGCCCCGTCAATCCGGTGTTGGAGCTTGACTGCGCCAGAACCGTTGTGATCGCTATTGCAAAGACCAGACATATTCCACCCAAAGCCCGCGTTAAACGGCGGGACACACTACTACATCTCATTTCAGCCTCCTTTTGTTTGCTGAAAGCCTCGGAACAGAACTTTGATTGTGATAGATAATTGCGAATCTGAATGTCTCTTCTACAGAGAATGATATGTATATCAGAGCGGTGAAAAAACTGGTTAAATGCAGGTTAAGATTGTAAGAACAGGCGCCGCAAGGCACGGAGTACATGATGATTTCTCTATGTACTGCGGCGCCCTGCGGCGGCTAACAGTCTTTAAGCCTGCTTATAATGCTCCGTTCTCCCACGGACCCCAGATTGCCAATGTAATCCCAGGAGTCTGGATGTTGACAAATAAGGTTTCGCCGTCCGGGCTGAAAGTCGCGCCGGCGAATTCGCTGTCGTTGAGTACGTTCAACGCAAAGTTGAAAATTTCTCCCTGCTGCGTCAATCCACGCAGGAATTGCTCATCGTCGCCGTCTTCACAGAGGATCAATCCGCCACCCGGAGTGACACAGATATTGTCAGGACTATCGAGGGAATCGGCGCCCGGCGATTCGAAGATCAGTGACAAAAGACCTCCTGAATGACCTCGTGGCCGGTATCGCCACACCTGTCCGAGTCCTGCGCTGCCGCCATTGGTCGAGGTGAAGAATATGCTTCCATCCCCAAACCATGCGCCCTCCAGCCTCGTGAAAATCGCTCCACCGCCGGCAAAGCCTTGTTTGAAAACCGCGAGTGAATCAGCTTCTGCATTTGCAGGATCGGGATCGCCGATGTCCACCCATGTCACGCGCAAAGGTTCGAGTGGCGTCACGCCGGTTCTGGTATCGAAATTAGGGCTATCTTTGATCGCCAGCATTTGCAGACGGCCTCCCTCCGCCGGCTTATTACGGCGGTTTGGGATAAAACGATAGAAGCCGCACTGCGGGTTCCGGTCTTCAGTTTCATAAATAATGTCCGTACGAGGATCGACGGCAATGGCTTCGTGGACGAAGCGCCCCATGGCCTTGAGCGGGACCGCGTCCACTGGTCCCGTGGACTTCGCGGACACTTCGAAGGCATAACCGTGAGGTTTGCTGAAGCCTCTGGCAAGTCCGCCGACATTCTCTTCGCATGTGATCCAGGAACCCCAGGGTGTTGCGCCTCCGGCGCAGTTGTTATGGGTGCCGCTGATACTGACAAAACTCCTGACCGGCAGTCTTGTCTCCGCATCTACTATTAAGGTGGTGGTTCCTCCGCCGGTCGTAGGGTCGTAGGCGCTGGCCGGATCAAGGGCGGCGCCGGGGTTCGAAAAACTGATTTCGTGATTACGAACCAGCGTGATCAACCGCTTGCGATTTTTCCGCCTATCGTGATCCCGGCGGTCATCATCATCATCGCTGTTATTGGTTTCGAAAGTGGCCATCCCATCGTGGGCCCCCGGCGTCGGTTTTCCATCCGACATAATCGTGCCTGTCCTTCCGAAAACGTTATACTTAAAGCCTTCAGGCAGGGCTAACAGGGTCTCACCGGTATTTTCCGACACGGTCGGTTGGAGATCGCCGTAATCGCCATCACATCTTCTCCCTCTACTCCTACCATCACCTGAAGCCGCCAGAGCGCCTCTGGCGATGAAGCTCTGCATAGCAAATGCGACTCCTGTGGTCTGAACTGTCCGGCTCAAAAATTTTCGACGGTTGATTGGTGTTGACATAAGCCTCCTATGTAAGCTGGTTCTACAAAATGGTTTCAGTGTTAGCGTTGGTGGATAGACGGGAACGTAGTCGTGCCAGATTGCAAGACATCTACGCCAAATGTCTGAAGTCAATATTGCTGGTCCGGTTGATTATTGACTACAGTAAAGACCTTGGCTTTGTAGCAGAATGGGTTTAGGTAACCCTCACAGGCGGGTAAAGTCTCTGTAAAATATTTGAGGCGTGCGTAAAAATCGGGGGGCGCCCTGGGTACGCATCGCTTCCAGCGTGCAGTCTCGGCTAGATCAGAACACGTGAGGCCGGTGCAGTACCGGCCAATATTTGGCAACGGATTGTGAACTTCAGCCTTCTGGCAATGGAGGGAAGTGTTCTGGCGGGCAGTAGTATTCGGTCTCCTGCTCGTAAGTGTAGACAAGCTTGATCAGCTCCGGCCTACTTCCTTACTGACTAAATCAGACCACGTAACATTGGTACAGATATTCCAACCGCAGAGTGCGCAGAGGGGCGCAGAGAATGATCAAGACAGGTCTTTCTTCGCGTACCTTTGCGTCCTCTGCGGTTGGATGTCCCAATCTTGGTTGTCCTGATCTAGACTGTAAATCGCGCGTCGAACGATTTGGCCTTCGGCTCGACGAAGCGGACAAGCCGTTCTCCCTCTTCGGTCAGCGCGGCGCGATCCTTTTTAGTCAGCTTGTCGAAGGGCTCGATCACGAGCGTCGCGGCTGTCTTTGCCTTTTCTATCTTCCACGCGCCGCGAACGAAGCCGTCCACCAGAATGGTCGCCGCGACGCGCAGCCCCGGCAGATAGACCTTCGAGCGATATTCGTCGGCGATCACGCGGGAGCGATTGCTATGCGAAAGGAGCAGGTTGTCGTATTCCGGCAGGAATCGAACTGGCGCGGGAACGTCTTCGGCGGGAAGCTGTACGCCAGGCAGGTCGAATAATTCGGTCCGCCCTTCGCCGCGATAGGTTTGCAATTCGGGTCTCAGCTTTTCGAATGTCTCTTTCAACTTCATCCCCATCCATGTTTGCGCGTCCGTTACCGAGGCGGGGCCGAACGCCGCCAGATAGCGGAATACCAACTCCCGCAGGTTGTCTTCCGGAGAGATGGGCCGCCCTATCCAGGATTCGGCGAGCGTGAATTCGGGCTTGTTGGAATAGCTCCATCCGGTGTTTATCGGAACCTGGACGAGAGGAATATGCGTCCGCACCGAGTAGCGCATCGCCCCGACGTCGTGGTCGGGCATAAGTCCGGTGAGCATATCGCTAATCTCGGCGAAGGTTCGAGGCTTTTCGCCGATGAACTTCCGCGCCGCCTTGAGGACTTTATCCGTATCAAAATCCCCGCCGCGCCGTTTGGCGATCTCGCTCGCGGCCCCGATCAGCAGAGGCTTGAGCGCTGTGCGAAACCGCAGGTAATCATCCGCTGTGCAGAGGTGGAGCGTGGCGCGCATCATCGTTGCCTTGACGACCTTCCGATTCTCGATCTCCCGGGCAAGGTCTTCGCGTTGGAAGTCGCGCAGACGCGTCCACAAACCCGCGTATGGCGCAGACGCGAGTTGGGCCTGTAAGCCGGCCAGCCGTTCGACGGCGGCGGGGACGGAGAGCGTCTCGCGATCCAGGAGCATCTGGCGGGCCAGCGTCGCGCGGTTGAGTTCGCGTAGCTTTAAAATGCGATCTGCCATGTTTTCTGTTTCTATGCTGTGTGATCCACACGTGGCCTAACAATCAGAGGTATTACGGAGCGTCTGTTTTCGCAACCTGTTGTGGCTCTTGCTGCTGATACTCTTGTAATCTCGCAGTTGTATGTTCACTAACACTCGCTACCGGTTTAGGTAGCATTTCGTTTATCTCTGTCGCGGACTGTTTAATCGCTGTCCGTTCCTCAATCTCCGCTTTTGTAAGCTTCTGACGATTGCTTCGCTCGTAGAGTATCCTGATAGGCGAGGAGATCAATAGAATCAGAAATCTAAGCGGAAAAATATTCCACATCAGACTAATAAGGATCGTATCAATTATGGAGGCCAGAACTCCTTGGCCAAGTATTTTCCAGGATTTTCCTACTGTCGCATCAGCAGTATTGGCTGGCGCATCTTTAAATACGTGCTCAGCATACCTGGCGACCAATTGATCTAAAATCGCATCGGTCCTGGTAAAAAAGTCCGTTTTGCTTCCGGACAACGCCTGGGAGACAGCTTCCAGGTTAGTCCCGCAGGCGACGCAAAACTTTCGTCCGAGCGAATTTTCCTTACCGCAGGTTGGACAAAACATGAGCTAGTCTCCTATTAGCGCATCTTTGCCTGCAGGCGCATTCAGCAAGCCGGTTGTGCGTTCAGTGGCGCTCGGAACCGGTTCAGATTGACCGGCTGGATGTAATTGATTTGTCGTTACTCCTCGTCGTAATGACACTGAACGGGAAGGCTCTTTGGGGGGCTGCGTTTCAGGTAAATAATCCGAATAAACCAGAAGGATGACTCCGCCAAAAAGAGGCAATCCGGCCAATCCACTCAACACCAGGATCAATGGAATAAGACCTGACCAATTGGGAAATAGTCCCAGGCAGATTGGAATCAGGCATCCAATCATCAAGCTGGACATCAACGCGACGATCCCCAGGAATGCCATTCTTTTTTGCCGACTCTGAGGAAGTTCGCTATCGGCAAGCTCCAATTCATCCGAATCATCCGGCTCGGATTCTGTGGCAAGCGCTAGTGAAATTACCTGCAAGTCGAATCCGCAGGATCGGCAAAACTTTTGATCATCAGAAGATTGCGTTGCGCAATTTGGGCAATACATCATTGTCTTCCTGTTCGTTGATATTACTTCCGCCTTGCTTCTTCCCATCCAGGCCCAAGTTTTGAAGCGTCGCCTCCAGCCAGGGTATTCACCAACTCTT
>Ga0190270_10001434_pt1 | contig 11070 bp, 9 predicted proteins | sample Popmic320T_FD_133748 | JGI IMG/M metagenome (GOLD analysis project Ga0190270, IMG submission 133748) | Populus adjacent soil microbial communities from riparian zone of Weber River, Utah, USA - 320 T | ecosystem: Environmental > Terrestrial > Soil > Riparian zone | place: USA: Utah | collected... | reverse complement strand
TGGATCTTCGCGTCCGCCCAGTCGACGAGCTCGCCGTTCATCCAGATCTTCTCGGTCTCCTGCATGGAGGTCACGTCTCCTTTGGCTTGGTCGAATCGTAGGAAGAGTCGGCGGCGACGTCCATCGGCCGCACGCGTGCGAGCCGGCCGAGATCCGCCGGGCTGATCCCGAGCACGTGTTTGTGAGAGCCGGCGCCGGCCCAGACGATGTCGTGGTGGTACAGGGCGCGGTCCATCAGCACCGTGCCGATCCTGGGCAGGGGGAACGGGGCGACGGCGCCCGGCGGGAAGCCGGTCGCGTCCTCGACCTCATGCGCCTGCGCGACGCGCGCGGACTCCGCCTCGACTGCCCGCGCGACCTTCGCGAGATCGCCCTTGCGGTCGCCCGGAACGAGTGCGACCACGGGCCTGTCGTCGCAGACGAAGACGAGCGACTTGACGATCTGGCCGAGGTCGCAGCCGACGGCATCGGCGGCAGCCTGCGCGGAGGCCGTGCCGTCCGGGAACTCGTGGATGCGCGCCTCGACTCCCGATTCGCGGAGGAAGGAGGACACCCGCTCGACGGGCTCCGGCCAGACCCCTACCACGCCGAAAGCCTACCTTCGAGGGTCAGTAGACGTACGGGACGAGGCGGTAGCGCGTCCTGGTTCGGTACTCCGCATACTCCGGATAGCGATGTACGAGGAAGCGCTCCTCGACCGTCGCCTTCAGCGCCCAGACGACGGCGAGAACAGCTGTCGCGACGAGCGCCCACGGAGAGAGCGCGAGCGAGATCCCGGCCGCGAAGAGGAGGCCACCCGAGTAGAACGGGTGACGCACGACCGCGTACGGACCGTCGTCGACGAGTCGCGCGTCCTCCGCCGGCTCCGGGAAGGGCGTGAGCCCGGAGCCGAGCACGCGAGCGGCTTTCACGATCACGAAGGCGCCCAGGAAGACGAGCACCACACCAGCGCCCTTGAGCCACCAGCGCAGGCCGTCCGACCAGGCGGGACCGAGGAGCCCGACCCCCAGGATCGCGGCGAGCAGCGCGAACTGCAGCGCCACCCAGCCGCCCCCGCGCGCGCCGAGCGACGGGACCTCAACCAAGGCTGACGAACCTCACGTCCGCGAAGCCCGCCGCCTCGACCCGCTCCACGAGCTCGGGCGACGGCGGGGAGTCGATCGAGAACGCCATCAGCGCGGTTCCGCCCTCGCTCGTCCGCGATACGGCCATGTTCGCGATGTTCACGCCTGCCTCGCCGAACATCGTCCCGACCGTGCCGATCACTCCGGGCACGTCCTGGTATGAGAGGAAGGCCATGTGCCGGCCGAGCTCGATGTCGATCGAGAATCCGAGCGCGCCCGCCAGGAAGAGCCGGTGCTCGGGACCGACAGTGGTGCCGGCGACGTCGACCTCGTTCCCACCCGCCGCGACGAGCACGCGGACGAGGTTCGAGTAGTGCTGCGCCGTCGCGGAGCGCTGCTCGGAGACCTCGATGCCACGCTCGGCCGCGATCAGGGGAGCGTTCACCTCGTTCACCATCTCGTCGACCCGCCCCTCGAAGGCACCGTTCAGGGCTGCCACGGTGAGGATTCGCGTGTCGTGCTCGGACACGGGGCCGTGGACGACCACCGTCACGCGCGAGGGCCACGAGCTCGCGAGCGCCATGGCGAGCCGTCCGAGCTTGGCCGCGAGCGGGACGAACGGTGCGAGCGCCTCGAGGTCCCTCTGGTCGACGACGGGGATGTTGACGGCCGCGCGCACGACCTCGCCGTCGAGCGCGGCGACGACCTGCTCGGCGACGACGACGCCCGCGCGATCCTGGGCCTCGGTCGTCGAGCCCGCGAGGTGAGGCGTGACGACGACCTGCGGGAGCCCGAGCAGCGGGCCGGTGTACGGCTCGGTCTCGAAGACGTCGAGCGCGGCCCCTGCGACCTTCCCCGACCGGATCGCGTCCTCGAGCGCCGCCTCGTCCACGAGACCGCCGCGCGCCGCGTTCACGATGCGGACGCCGTCCTTCATCTGCGCGAACGCCTCGGCATTGACGAGGCCGCGGGTCTCGTCGCTGAGCGGAAGGTGCAGCGTGACGACGTCGGCTTCCGCGTAGACATCCGCCGGGGACGCGGCCGACTCGACGCCGAGCTCGCGGAAGCGGTCGACGGCGACGAACGGGTCGTAGGCGACGACGCGCATGCCGAGCCCGAGCCCACGCCGCGCGACCTGCCGGCCGATCCGCCCGAGCCCGAGGACGCCGAGCGTCTTGCCGGCGAGCTCGATCCCGGTGAAGCGCTCGCGCTCCCAGGAGCCGGCCGTCAGCGCCGCGTGCGCCTGTGGGACGTTTCGCGCGAGCGCGAGGAGGAGCGCGATCGCGTGCTCCGCCGCCGAGTCGACGGTCGACTCGGCGGCGTTGGCGACGACGATGCCGCGTCGTGTCGCCGCGTCGACGTCGACGTTGTCGACACCCACTCCTGCGCGGCCGATCACCTTCAGCCGTCCCGCGCGTTCGATCAACGCGGCGTCCACCCTCGTCCCGGAGCGCACGACGAGCGCGTCGAAGTCGCCGATGATCTCGGCCAGGTCGGAGTCGCCGTCCTCGACGACGTCGAACCGGCTCTTCAGAAGCTCGAGCCCCGACTCAGCGATGGGCTCGCGGACGAGGACGCGCGGTCGCTCTGGTTCAGACACGCGCGGCGTCGTAGTACGCCTCGAGCGCGCGAGCCGTCGCCACGCCCGGCTCGATGGCGGCGCCGCGCTCGACGAGAAGCGCCTCGACGGCGGTGAGCGCCGTCGTGATGTCGAGCACGTCGTAGTAGCCGATGTGCCCGATGCGGAACATGCGCGAGCCGAGCTCACGATGCCCGCCGGCGACGGTGATGCCGAAGCGGTCGCGCAGCTCGAGGACGAGCTCCTTCGCGTCGACTCCGTCCGGCGTCAGGATCGCCGTCACGATGGCCGAGCGCTCCTCGTCCGGTGAGTAGAGCTCGAGCCCCATCGCCTTGGCTCCCTCGCGGCACGCACGTCCGAGCGCGGCGTGGCGCGCGAAGGCAGTCTCGAGCCCTTCCTCGAGAAGGAGGCCGAGCGAGACGTCGAGCGAGGCGACGACGGTGACTGCCGGCGTGAACGGCGTCGAGCCGCTCTCGAGCGCCACGCGCATCCGCTCCCAGTCGAAGTAGAAGCGCGGCATGGTCGAACGGCGCGAGCGCTCCCACGCGGCGCCGGACACGGTCGTGAGCGAGAGCCCCGGCGGTGTCATCAGCGCCTTCTGCGACCCTGAGACGACGACGTCGAGACCCCACGCATCCGTCTCGAGTGGAACTGCCCCGAGACTCGAGACCGCATCGACGATCGCCAGGGCGCCCGCCTCCTGCACCACGCGCCCGAGTGCCTGTACGTCCGCGACGACCCCGGTCGACGTCTCCGAGTGCACGAGGACGACCACCTCCGCTCCCGTCTCCTCGAGACGTGTGCGGAGGTCGTCCGGCTGCGGCGTCTCCCCCCAGGAGTACCGGAGCTCGAGCACGTCGGCGCCGAACGCCTTTCCCATCGCGCACCAGCGGTCGCCGAACTCGCCGGCAGTGACGACGAGCACGCGCTCTCCCGGCGACAGGACGTTCACGAGCGCCGACTCGAACGCACCGGAGCCGGAAGCGGTGAACAGCAGGACGTCGCTCTCCGTGCGACACACCTGCTGCAACCGCCCGAGCGTGCGGAGCATGAGCTCGCGAAAGTCCGGACCGCGGTGGTGGATGATCGGCTCGGCGCCCGCAGCGAGCGCCTCGGGCGGCACGGGCGTCGGCCCAGGCGCCATCAGGTAGCGCTTCCTCACGCGGCGAGCGTAGCTACGGGCGTGGCCGGTGGCCGGAGAACGACATGAGCTGCTGGAACGTCGGCCGGTTCGTCCAGCGCATCGTGTCCGGAAGCACGCCGGACGTGAACCGGATGCGCTCGGCGGTCGCGTCGGCTCGCCAGGACGACGGAGCCGGGCCTTGTGCCTTCTCGAGCTCGGCAGCGGCGGCGTCCAGCGCGGCCCACAGCGCCTCACGGCACGACGCCAGGACGCCCGCGCCGCAGTACCTGCGCGAGAACGGCCCGCGCACCTCGCGCCCGAGCAGGCCGCGAAGGTCCTTCTCGACATAGCCGTACCAGCCCGAGATGTAGGCCGACCCGCCGGGTCCGGCGTCGTCGCTCCGAACGTGCAGCGCCGCAAGTTGGGCGACGAGCGGGCCGAGGACCGGCGACATCACCGCGTCCGCCAGCCCGGGCCAGGCGGCGTCCATCACGGCGGCACCGGGATCGTCCACCTTGCCGTCGAGCTCGCGATCGAGCCGGCTCGATCCCGAGGCGCGCCAGCTGTCGAGCAGCCCCGCCGCGGCCTCGGCTCGCGCGCTCGGCGCGGAGCCGGTTCGGAGCACGTCGCGGATGACCGGCCAGACGCGAGTGACCCGCAGATCCTGCGTCGCCGCCCTGTTCATCGCGCCCGTGAGCGTGACGAGCGTGTGCTTCTTGCGGCCCGCGACCGCCGCGCGCAGGAGGTCGTTTCGGTGCACGGAGCCGTAGGCGAAGTTCGAGTCGGCCGCGCCGACGTTCGCTGCGGGCCGGTTGTTCCAGTTCAGGATCGTCCCCGAAGGCGGGTTGATCCCGCGTGCATGCGCGGCAAATGGGATGAAGCCACGCCAGTCGTACTCGCCGGTCCCGATCGTCGGCAGCGCCGCATCGGTTCCGGCTGCGCGAACCGGAAGGCGTCCGCTCGAGAACATCGCGATGTCGCGGTCGTCCGCGTAGAACCAGTTGAAGCTGAACTCGACGCCGTTCATCGTCTGCAGGAAGTCCTGCGCCGAGGCGACGCGGCCGGTGTTCAGGTCGTAGAACGCGCGGGTGGAGAGAAGCTCGCGACCGCGGGTCGAGCGCTGCACGGAGATCGCGACGCGCTTGCCCGCGACCCTCGCGTAGCCGACGACGGGGCCGTGCGTCGTCTCGTGGTAGGAGACCTGCTGGTCAGGCTGTCCCTGGGCCTTGAGCGTGCCGACGAGGAACCGTCGCATCGGCTCGCACTGCCCGCGGTAGAGGTAGTGCGTGTCGTCCTGGCAGAGGGTCTCGACGAAGAGGTCGAGGTTGTCGGCCTGGGACGAGGTGGCACTCCACGTGAAGTCCGGCCCTCGCCCGATGAGCACCAGCGGTACGCCCGGGAACACGGCGCCTCGGACCGCGAAGCCCGCGCCGGATAGCTCCATCTCCGCGAAGAACTCCGGGAAGAAGTAGCCGACCTGCGGCCCTGCGACGAAGAGCGGGCGACCCGTCTCGGACCGCTTCGCCCCGACGAGAAGCGCGTTCGACCCGAACGCAGGCGCGGCGAGCGGCGCGCCGGTGAAGCTTCCGTCGTCCAGCACCACGCTCCCGGCGGGCGTCGCCGAGGGCACCTGCTGCGGGAACGAACCCGGCACGCTGACGGAGGACTCGACGTCGTTCGCCTCGCGGAGGTCGGCGAACACGCGCCGCGCCTCGGCGGCGCCGAGGCGCTCCTCGAGAGCGTCGAGGAACATCGCGTTCTGCGCCTCCTGCCCGCCGTTCGCACCGAAGCGCGCGGCGATGAGCGCCGCGGATGCGACGACGTCGTTCGCGGTGAACGGCGCGGTCGGGATCCCCTTCGCCCTGTAGTACGCGTTGATGCCAGCCGCATACGCGTTGACGAGAGCGAGAATCCTCGGTCCGATCGAGCGCTGCGAGCGCACCGCGTCGAGCTGGTTGGCGAGAAAGGCCTCCGCCTCGGCGCTCGGGACGAAGCTCCGGCCCGAGAGCGCGAGCGCGATCGGATCCAGGCCAGGGACGTCGAGCGCGGCGACGCGCGCCGGGCCGCGGATGAGCTGCAGGAGCAGCCCACGATCGGCCGCCGTCACCCAGCCGGCTCCGTACGCCACGTCCTTCTCCGTCTTACCGGTCACGTGCGCGACGCCGAACGCGTCGCGCGTGATCCTCACCCCGGCGCGGGGAACCTCGCGCTTGTCTCCGGCCGCGGCGGGACGGCCGAGTGGCGCCGGCTTGAACATGCGCCTGACGGCACGCGCGGTGACGTTCCCGAAGAGCGGTGTGAGGGCGTCGTACAGCTGTGCCTGGTCGCGCGTGTTCCTGTCGAACGTGAGGCTGCCACTCTCGCCGGGCGGAAGGATCGTCCACGCGGCAGCGGCGTAGTCCGGCTTCTGGTTCGGCGCCGCCTCGAGCGGCGCAAGCGCGAGCGCCGACGCTGCGACGAGCGTCGCACCGAGCGCGGCGAGGCGGCGGACCACGTGCCGGATGGTACAGCCGTCGGTCACTACAGTCCGCTCTCGTGGAGGCGCTCCTCGCGTTCGCCGCGGCCCTCGTCGCGCTTCGTCTCTCCGGCGATCTCGTGCGTCGCTACCGGGCGCGGCGCAGGCCCGAGCTCGCGGCGTGGGCGGCCGGACTCGCGGCCTATGCACTCGCCGCGGGCGCGCTCGCGTGGGGTACGGCGGCCGGCTGGAGCGAGGCCGGCTTCCGCGTCTACTACCTCTGCGGCGGGCTCCTCACGGCGGCGTTGCTCGGTGTCGGATCGCTCCTCCTGGTCGGCCGCCGCTGGGCGACCCCGGTCGCCCTCGTCTACGTCGGCCTCGCACTGGGCGTGGCGCTCGCCGCACCGCTTCAGGCGGAGCTGTCCGGCACGGACATCCCCGAGGCGCAGGACGTGATCGATCTCTGGCCCGCGCGCATCCTCGCGATCCTCGGCAACTCGCTCGGGACGCTCGCCGTCGTCGGCGTCGCGATCGCGACGTTCCGCTCACGGCCGGTCGGAAACGTCCTGATCCTCGCCGGAATAGCGGTCGCCGCCGTCGGGAGCGGGCTCGCCGGGCTCGGCGTCGGTGCCCTGGCGCCAGCCGTCGCTGTGGCGGCCCTCCTCCTCTACGCCGGGTTCGTGGCCCCGTCGTCGCTCACGCTGCCACGCCCACACGAGCACCCCGACCACCGCAAGCGTGACCGACACCTCGACGATCGCGCCGGGGATCCCTCCGTGCCCCACTAGCCACGCGTGAGCAGCCACATTCCACCCAGCGTGTAGAGGACCATCAGCCCGAGCATCGGGAGCTGTGCCTCGAGCGCGTGCCGCCTGCCCTCGAACACCGCTACCGCGCGATCGTGCGCGATCGCGAGCCCTGCGACGTGCCCCACGACGAGCGCGGCAACCTGCACGTACCAGGTCGTCTCGGGAGAGACGATCGCGAGGTTCGGCGCGAAGTCGATCGTCCCGAAGAGGTCCCACCCCTTCCCGAACGGGTCGGAGATGAGGGTGATGATGAACTGCCCCTGGATGAGGAAGAGCGTGAAGTAGTGCGCCATGAGGTAGGCGGCGGCGATCGGGACGAGCGGGAGCACGAAGTCCGGGACGAGCGAGCGGCCGACGCGGCCCAGCTTCTCCGCGGCGGCCACGGCCGCGAGGTACGTCGCGAGAATCGCAGCGACGAAGAACGCCATCCCGCCGACGTTGAGGAACGTCGTCGCGAGGTCGATCGTTCGCTGTGACGAGCCTGCGAGCTCGGCGCGGAGGTCGGCGAGCAGGTCCTGCCACGTGCTCGTCCGGCTGAAGCCGTCGAAGCTCGTCGAGCCGAGGAAGACCGCGACGAAGAGCAGCGTCCCGGGCGTGCGCTCTGCGCCGGCGAGGCCCGTGAACGGCCAGCGAACGACGATCGAGCCATTGCGGACCGCGAACGGAGCGATCCGCGCGAGCAAGGAGAAAGCGACGGCGAATCCCTCGCCGAACCTCGTCCAGGGGTCGCGGCCGTAGACCGCCATCCCTGCCAGCGCCCAGTACGTGTACAGCGCGACCGCGATCCCCAAGGTGCGCGGATATGCGGGCCGCGGGTGCGCGAGCTCGAGTGCGACGAACGCGAACAGCGCGAGGGCCGCCGGATAACGTCCCATCCGGCCCGACCACTCGAGCACGGGGCGCGCCTCGCGTCCACCCAGCTCGAGGAGCCAGACGGCGGCGTCTGCGATCGCACGCCAGGGGCTGAGGACGCTCCAGACGTTCCCGAAGAGGATCGAGAGCAGCGGGATCCCGAGCCAGAAGATGACGTAGACGAACGTGGGCGCGAAGTTCAGGAGCTCGACCGTCGTCCCGAACAGCGCAGTCGCGAGCGTCAGGACGAGAAGCCCGGCCGAAAGCGCGCCGAGCAGGATGCGAACGGCGCGCGAAAGCACGACGGACGTGAGGGCGCGCGGCAGCGCTCGTCCGTCCGCGTGCGCCTCGAGGAGCGGCCGGCGCCAGAGATAGAAGAGGAGGACGAACGAGACTCCGAGGACGACGGCCGCGCCTACGAAGAAGTAGACCGCGGGGATCGGCAGGTCACGGACGACGCCGATCCCGTGGGCGATGAGCGTCAAGGCTGGACGGTGATGTCTGCGATCTGCACGCCGCGATCCTCGAGCTCCACCTCGAAGCGGCCAGGGATCGTAGCCTTGAACGGAAGGCGCGCAGGCTTGCCCGGAGCGACGTCGCGCATGATGTCGTAGCCGTGGAGGTGGATGTGGTCGGTCACGTCCGACCGCACGACGAGGACGACCCGGTCGTTCTTCTCGACCTTCTCACGGACGATGCCCCCCTTGGGCGCGCCGTTCACGACGACGATGCGGATCTCCGTCGGCCCGGGCGGCGGAGGCGGCGTGGTCTCGGTGGTCGTGGTCGTCTCGGAAGTAGTGGTCGTCTCCGTCATCGAGCTGGCGGACTCGCTCTCGCCACCCCCGCACGACGCGAGCGCGAGGCCCGAGACGAAGAGCGCCAGCACCGCGAGCAGGCCGGCGAGTCGGCGGCGGGTACTCACGGGCGCAGCGTAGCCATGCCTGCCGACGCGGTCGTCGACTAGGCGTTGCGCAGGGCGGCACGCGCAACCGGCGCCCAGCGAATCGAGAACGCCGGGTTGAGCGCGAGCGCGCGGTCGTAGGACTCCCTCATGGCCGCCTCGTCTCCGGCGCAGCCCTGCGCGTAGCCGAGGTGGAAGTGGAGGAGCCCGTCCTCGGTTCCCAGGCGCAGTGCCCGCTTCGCGACCGGGATCGCCTCGGCACAGCGCCCTGCACGCGCCAGCGCCCACGCCAGCGCGTCGTCGCCGTAGATCGACGGCCTTGTTGCGCGTGCGCGCCGTGCCAGCTCGACCGTCTCACCCGGCCGCACGAGACCGTCCGCGCGCGTCACCGCCGACTCGAGGTCGACCTCCACGCCGTTCGCGTCGAGCAGGCGGTCGACGACAGTGATCGTCGCTCGCTGCCTTCGCGCCTCGGCCGTGCGACCGCCCCGCTCGAGGAGGTCGGCGAGCACGGTCAGCGACAGAGAGGTCGGGATCGCGTCCGCCGCGCGCCGTGCCTGCGCGATCGCGGCGTCGGTCCGGCCCGCAGCGGCCTCGATGCGCGCGAGCTCCACCCGCGCGCTCGGATAGCCGGGAAGAATGCGCAGCGCGGCTCGCACGCGCGCTCGCGCCTCTCGCGTGTCGCCGAGCCCGAGCTCGAGCTTCGCAAGCTCGACGTTCGCCCAGGCAGTCGGCTCCGGCTGGCCCGCGGCTGCGTCTAGCGCAAGCTGCATCGCCTGGACGGCACCTTCGCGGTCGCCGACCAGCTCGCGTGCGTAGGCGATCCGCGCATACGAGGCGAGGCTCGGACGCAGCGTGACCATGCGCTCGAACGCCGTGAACGCGTCGTCGTAGCGGCCGAGCTCGACGAGCGCGTCCCCCATGACTCCGAACGGCCGGGACGACCCCGGCAAGAGCTTCTGCGCGGCCCGTCCGTAGCGCAGCGCGGCTCGGAACTCGTGCTGGATGAGCGCGAGCGAGCCGAGGCCGAGCGTTGCGTCCGCGTCCTCGACGCCGATCCGAATGGCTCGGCGCAGTGCCGCCTCCGAGCGCGGGAGGAACGCCGGGTCGGCGGTCTCGCGCCAGCGCAGCTGGTACGCGAAGCCGAGTTGGGTGAGCTGGCGCGCATCGCGTGGCCGTGCGCGCACCTGCGCCTCGAGCGCCGTGAGCGTCGAGGCGCCGACACCGGCGGCTGCTCCGGCGAGCGCTCGATCTGCGAGCGCCACCGGGGTGGCCGGCGTTGTGGTGGCGGAGCGAGACTCGGCGAGGACGCCGCCGACGAGTCCTCCGAGAGCGAGCGCCACCGCAGTAGCGCCGCCCACGAGAATCGTCGTCCTGCGTCTCACGCCGAGCCTCTCCCCAGCCCCTACTTGTGCCCCGTGTGCGCGTAGCCCTGATTCGGCGCCGCGACGTACGGGAAGCTCGCGAGGAACGGGTTGTCGACGTTCGTGTCGACCCCGTCACCCACGAGGTTGTTCGGCGAGCGGTTCGCGTTCCCATCACAGAACCCGAAGCTCTCGATGATCGGGCCGACGACCGGGCCGTAGCCGCAGGCGACAGCGCGGATCTCGATGTCGGTCACGTCGTCCTCGAGCCGTCTCCCGTTCGGGAAGCCCGAGAACTCACCGGCGAGGAGCCCGAGGCGGTTGCCCGTGCCAGCCGGCGGCGCCGTGAAGTTCGTGTTCAGGCGCAGCAGGTCGGCCTTCGTCGTCCCGGTGAGGTTCAGCGTCGGCACGCCCGTCAGCAGCACGGCGACGAGATCGCCACGACCGCTGGTCGGAGCGTTGTCGAGCACCGGGTAGAGGAAGTTCACGAGGCCTGCAAGCTCGGGGCTCGTGTATCGGTTCTCGAACTGGCTGTCCTTGCTCGGGTCGGACGCGTTCCAGTAGTCCTTCTGCCCGATCGGGATGACGACCTCGTTGATGAGCGGGTTGCCGAGCCGCGAGACCTGCACCTGCGGCCCGTTTGCGTCGAAGGTCCCGTCACCGCGGAGAATGCGGATCTTCGGCCGGGTGGCGTTGGCGTAGATCCCGATGTTCCCCTCCGCCATGGGCGCCGTGAGGAGATCCGTCTTCGGCACCTGGATGGCGATCGTGTGCGTGTTGTAGTTGCGCACGCCGTCCTTACCCGCCTCGTCGGCGAGCGGGATCACGTGCAGGGAGTTGAACGGCCGCAGGCCGCCCAGATCGAAGATCGACCCGAGGTCGACGAAGAACGGATCGTCGCGCGGCCCGGCGAAGACCTTGCG
>Ga0190270_10001433_pt1 | contig 11072 bp, 9 predicted proteins | sample Popmic320T_FD_133748 | JGI IMG/M metagenome (GOLD analysis project Ga0190270, IMG submission 133748) | Populus adjacent soil microbial communities from riparian zone of Weber River, Utah, USA - 320 T | ecosystem: Environmental > Terrestrial > Soil > Riparian zone | place: USA: Utah | collected... | reverse complement strand
CGCTAGCGCCACCTGTGGGGCGAAGTTACTGCTTCGCAAAGTCCCGCAATATATGGGCCACAGCGCTGTTTGTCAAGTGGGATGTCATACCTTTTTGCAAAGATAAAGTTTGGCTTAAATCCGTCTGTGTTGATAACGGTACGGTAAGGACAATGTGGCGGCGCGTATTCCGCGCCCAATCGCCTCGATCGTGGGCGCGGGCGAGGAAAAGGGCGCTCCTACACTGTCGTCAAATTCAATTCCTAAAGGCCAGTAAGCTGAGCGGCATTGGCGAATTCGTCCAATTGGGCCAAAATCGCGGCGCAAAAATTCTCGAACGGAGAGAACAGATATGAGATCACAAACCCAGGAATTCTTTTCTTACCTTCAGGACAAAATCTGCCGCGCGATTGAAGAGGTGGACGGCGAAGCGCGATTCCGCGAGGACAACTGGCAGCGCGAAGGGGGCGGGGGCGGGCGCACTCGTGTTATGGAAGAAGGCGCGGTCTTTGAGAAGGCAGGCGTCAATTTTTCAGCCGTCGAAGGCGTGCTGCCCGAGGAGTTCGCCAAAAAGATCGAGTTAGGAGAGGGGCGTGAATTTTTCGCAACCGGCGTCTCGCTGGTGCTCCATCCTCGCAACCCCTACGCGCCGACCGTTCATGCGAACTTCCGCTATCTCGAAAAAGGCGACGCGCGGTGGTTCGGCGGCGGCTCCGATCTGACCCCCTATTACCCGTTCCGTGAAGACGCGCGCCATTTCCACCGCGCGTTCAAAGAGGCATGCGACAAACACGACCCGGATTATTACCCCCGCTTCAAGAAGTGGTGCGACGAATACTTCATCATCAAACACCGCAACGAAACGCGAGGCGTGGGCGGGATCTTCTTCGATTACCTGCAAGGCGATATGGAGAGGCTTTTCGCTTTCGTGAAAGACGCCGGCGAGGCTTTCCTGCCCGCCTATCTGCCGATTGTCGAACTCAGGCGCCATCAAAGCTACGGCGAACGCGAGCGCGAATTTCAATTGATCAGACGCGGGAGATATGTTGAATTCAATCTGGTCTACGACCGCGGAACGATCTTCGGGTTGGAGACGCGCGGGCGGACGGAATCGATCTTGATGTCGCTGCCGCCACTGGCCCGCTGGGTTTACGATTACAAACCGGAGCCTGATTCGGCCGAGGCCGAAGCCTGGACATATTTCAAACCGCAGGATTGGGTCTGAGGCATAGCCGATCTTCTCCCCAATTACGAAAAAAAATAATCTCCGAGTACTCATAGCTTCCAGCGCGCAGTCTCGCCAGCGCGCAGTCTCGAATGCTAACCCCTTGGAGTTTTGTATCGCGCTTGGGAGTTAATGCGCACAGTCGCTAGCGATGAACGAACAATCAGGCAAGGGGCTTCCGGAAGAGACTGGTTTCAATCAATTCGTCTTTTGCCGAGACTGCGCGCTGGAAGCTATGCGTACTCAGGTGTGATCTACGAAAAATTGAAGTTCGCATACGAAATTCTGGATAAAATGGTCTTACCGTATCACCTGTGCGCGCCCAGTCTTTCCGCTAAACCAGCGTTTTCCGCATAGATAACCGCATGTCCATTATCTCGAACACTCGTGGCGCCAGTCTTGCACTTATCAATAGTGCGCGCTGGATGAGTTCTAGCGCCATTGTCTTCCAAGTTTTCATCCCAGCAAAGCTAGCCTTCTAAAGGAGAGATTGAAAGATCTCTCCTTATTTTTTTGGATTAGCCACAGAGATCACAGAGGGCACAGAGAAGAAAAAGAAGAACCGCTGCGCCGCTTTGTCTTCCCCGTGGCTCTTTTCCTTTTTTCTTTCCTTCTCTGTGCCCTCTGTGATCTCTGTGGCTTACTTCTATTAAACTTCCGCCAGGGCCCGATCGAAATCGCGTAGCATATCGACCTCATCTTCCAGGCCGACCGAAATTCGCACCAGACCTTCATTGATTCCGGTGGATTCTCGCAGTTCGCGGGAAAGCTGAAGGCTCCACATCGAGGCGGGATGTACGACCAGAGTCTCGAATCCGCCCAGGCTGGCGGCGCGTGTGGCAAGGCGGAGAGAGGATATGAATTTGTCGGCGGCGGCGTAGCCTCCTTGCAATTCGACGCTCAGCATTCCGGTGAAGCCGCTCATTTGCGATCGGGCCAGGTCATGCTGCGGATGCGATGGGAGGCCGGGATAATAGACTCGCGCAACTTTCGGATGATGTTCCAAAAACCTGGCCAGCGCCATTCCGTTGCGGTTGTGGCGTTCGACTCGCAGCCCCAGCGTCCGCAACCCGCGCAGCAGCAGCCAGCCGTCGAACGGGCTGAGCGTGGCGCCCGCAACCAGCGCGAAACGCCAGACGCGTTCGACGAAATCTTTCGACCCGACGAGCGCCCCCGCCGTCACGTCGTGATGGCCGCCGACATACTTGGTCGCGCTGTGAACGACCGCGTCAACGCCGAATTCGAGCGGCCGCTGATTGACGGGCGTCGCGAAGGTGTTGTCGCAGATCGTGACGACGCCCCGGCCTTTGGCCAATTCCCCTCTGGCCAACTCAACGACGAAGCGCAGGTCGGTGATCTGCATCAAGGGATTGACGGGAGTTTCGACATAGATCAGTTTCGTGTTCGGGCGCACTGCGGCGGCGAATTCGGCGTTGTTGGTCTGATCGACGTAAGTGATCTCGATGCCCCATCGCGGGAGGAACTCTTTCATCAGCGTCGTCGCGCCGGCGTAATGATTGCATTGCGCCACGACATGATCGCCGGTTTCGAGCAGGCATCCCATGGCGGCGAAGATCGCGCCCATTCCGGAGCTGAAGACCTGGGCCGCTTCTCCGCCTTCGAGCGCGGCCAAGGTCGCCTCGACCATCGCGTGGTTGGGGTTCCCGTTGCGCGTGTAGAACTCCGCCGGCTTCGTGGCGACGGCGATCTCGGCGAAATCTTCAGTCGTCTCGGCGCCGAAAGTCGTCGTTTGCCAGATCGGCGGGCTGATCGCGGATGTGCGGTTCAGCGGTTTCGACGCGTAAACTGATTTGCTCTGCAAACCTTCAAGTTCGGGATTCTCTTTTGACATCGTCCTTCCTATGATGAGCATCGGTACGGTACCGGGAGCGGTAGCGACCGGGCGCCTTCGTGAAAGCTCCGCTCAGCAGGCGCCCGGTCGCTACCGCTCCCGGTACCGTATCTTCATCAATGTTGCGCAAGGTGGGTGAATTTGAGAGTCACCAGGGCCTGTTTGATGGCGTTGATCGCATCGTCGAACCTCGATTCGTGGACGAGCACGGCGTCGGTGCGATAGGTCGAAATGCTCAGGATGCTGATGTCGGCTTCGGCCAGCGCGTTGCTGATCTCAGCGATGAAGCCGACCACCGAGAAGTCGAGCACCGTGTCGAACCGGATCAGCCGCCGTCTCTCCTGCGCGACCGCGCCAGAAAAACGGGGCGCCAGTTTGCTCCAGATATCTTCGGCGACGACCAGAGTAATCTCCTCCTTGTCGCGCGTCAGCGAAACGAAGCCCTCGGCATAGCGCAAACAGTCGACCGCCTCGGCGTAATGTTCGAGCGGAAGGCTCGCAACGACATACCGCGTTTCCGGCAGGTATAGACTTATGGGCATAAGATCACTCGATAACGGCGTAAGCCCGAACCGGGAACGTCCCCACTCCGCGAAACTTCACAGGGACGCAGTGAAAACGGAACCCGCGCGCGGGCAATTCATTCAGGCCGCAAAGATGCTCGACAACCAGAATCCCCGCGCCGAGCAACCACGTGTGCGCGGGCCGCGAGCCGTCTTGCGCGTCGTCAATATTCACTGAATCGATGCCGACCAGCGCCGGCGCGGCATCTACCAACAACTCGGCGGCGCGGCTGGTCACGAACGGAGCGCCATCGCCGTATTGAGGCGTCCGCCAATGCGCGTCCCAGCCGGTGCGAATCAGAACCGCCCGGCCTCGCAAATCGAGACCTTGAAAATATTCCTCGTCAATCGCGCGACCGTCTCGCCCGGTCGCGTTTATCACCAGACCTTCGACGTCGGCCAAACGTTCGAGCGGCAACCCGCCGAGATCAATTCCCCCCTCGAATCGATGGAATGGCGCGTCAATGTAGGTTCCGGTGTTGGCGATCATTTCGATGCGCCCGATCTGGAATGTCGTTCCCTCGGCGTACCTGCCACTTGACGCCTCGCGGCTCAGATAATCGGAAACGATCGGAGCGGGAAGACCGGGATAGGTGACCATTCCCGCTTCAATCTCATGGCTCACGTCAATCAGTCTTCGTTTCATTTGACCTTAAGGACCGGTTTATCCGTGCGCGCAGGGTCGCCAATCTTTACTATCTACTCGCCACCGACGGCCATCCCGATTTGCGCACTTCCTGTTTCAACCTTGCCATCGTCGCTTCGACGTCTTCCAGCTTGCGCGGGATCGCGCCCGACATGTTCACCGGCTCGCCCGAAGTGACCAGAATGTCGTCTTCGATGCGGACGCCGATGCCTTTGTATTTCTCGAAAGCCGGGCGGACGGCTTTGATGAATCGCTCGTTCTCTGGCGTCTTCGGTAAAACGTCCAGCGCGTCGGGCCGGATGTAGATTCCCGGCTCGACCGTCAGGATCATTCCCGGCGCGAGCGCCTTTCCGGGGACGCCCACGTCGTGGACGTTCATCCCGAGCCAGTGGCTCGTGCCGTGCATAAACCACGTGCGGTATTCGTTGTTCTCCTTCGACGTGATCAACCCGAGCCGCAGCAATCCTTCTTTGATCACCTCCGTGGACCGTCCGTTGACGGTGTCTTTCGGGTCGCTGCCTTGCATGAATTTGCCGGGGCGGGCGAGTTTGATCGCCTCGGTCTGCGCTTCGAGGACGACGTTGTAAATCTCGGCCTGTTCCTTGGTAAATTTGCCGTTGATCGGGATGGTGCGGGTGATGTCGGCGGTGTAATGATCAAATTCGGAGGCGCAATCCATCAGCAGCAGGCTGCCGTCGTCGAGGCGATCCTGGTTGGTGATGTAGTGCAGCGTAGTGGCGTTCGGCCCCGCCCCGACGATGCACGGATAGCCCCAGCTGTCGGCGCCGCGGCGGCGGAACGTGTATTCGAATTCGGCCTGGATTTCATACTCATGCATAGCCGGCGCGGCGGCGGCGAAGACGCGGTGGAAGGCCTCTGCGGTGATGTCTACGGCGTGCTGCAGCAGTTTCTGTTCCCACGTCGATTTGACCTGGCGCAATTCGGCGAAGATCGGCGCCGCCGACTTAAATTTCAACCCGGCGGAAGCGGCCTTGATCGCCCCGGCGAATTCGTACTCCTGCCGGTATTCGCGCAGGTCGCGATCTGTGGACGGCGCGAGCAGATATATCTCGCCCTGGTCCGATTTCACGGCTTCGATCAAGGCCTGGAATTCGTTCTGCCATTGCCCGGCCAATTTCGCGTCGGATTTCGACACGGCGCCGCGTTTGGCAATCGCCTGCTCGGCGCGCGGCGCCAGAAAAGCCAGGAACCCATTGAGCAGACCGCCGTCCCACACCTCCTGAACGCCGCTGCGCGCGCGGGCTTCGTCGGCGCTCATCATATGCCCATTCCACGTTTCGTTCCGAGGATCACGCGGAGGCATGAACAAAATCTCGCGCGTCCGCTTCGCGCCCGGGATCAGAACCAAAGTCGCGCCGTCCTGCTTGACGCCGGTGAGGTAATAAAGATTGTTCTCCTGGCGGTAATGGTAATCCACGTCGTTGGTGTAGACGCGCGGCTCGGCGCTGAACAAAATCATGATCGCCTTTTCGCCCATACGCTTCATCACCTCTTCGCGACGCGCGCTCAATTCGGCCAGGCGGTCGGCTTCAGAGATTTTCGGGGCGGGCGGCGCGATGCGCCAGATTTCCGGCGGCAGGACGGCCGCCGCGACCTTGTTCCTCAAATCGGGCCAGGCGGCCAGGAGCGTTAAAGCGACAGCCAGCGCCGCGGACACGGCGCTTAAACGAATGCGAAGGCGATTCGTGCTCATTTATTCACCTCTACGTTATTCGATTCGTTTCAGGAGATCTTGATCAGCAGCCACAACAATAACACGTGGAACGACCACATAGTAAGCGCATACGGCAATTGAAACTTAATTACGCCGTATTGATCGCGCATATTGAGCAGCGCCGCGGGCACGATGTTGAAATTGGCGGCCATCGGCGTCATCAACGTCCCGCTCGACCCGGCTGTCAGAGTGATAATCGCCGCCATCGCCGGATTGACGCCGAACGGTGTGACGATCAGCGGAACCAGCACCCCGGTGGCGATCACCGGAAAGGCTGCGAATGAATTGCCCATTATGATCGTGAAGAGAGCCATCCCCAGGCAGTTGGCCAGCACAAGCAGAAAAAGGTTATTGGCAGGAATGACCTGTTGAATGCCCTGCGCGATCACCTTGCCGACTCCGGCGGCGGTGAAGATTACGCCGAGCGAAGCCAGCAATTGCGGCAGGATGTTGACCGCGCCCATCGCCTCGTTCAATCGACGTCCCTCGTTCATCAGCGCGCGCGCGTTGCTGCCGGTGAGTTTCAAACACGCGAGCATCGCCGCCAGACCGCCAAAGCCAAGCCCGACCAGCGCGCCGCGATTCACATCCATCCCACGCCAGCGAAAGATCAGGGCGAAGGAGAAGGTCACGATCGGAATGGCGAGCACAGGAATGAAAATGCGATTTCCGAGGCGCCGCGCGTGTTCGGCCTGCTCGACCGGATCGGTCTCGGAGCTCCCGCGACGCACTTGCCCGAATCCATCGAGCGCGACCAGAAACAGCACCAGCAATCCCGTCAACCAATAGGGCGCCACGCCGCCGAACACGAAGATGATTCCGAGCGTCATCCAGAAGAGCCCGCTGCCCAGGCGCCGCGGGTTCGCGCCATCTGCGAAAGTCATCAGCGCGAAGATCAATAGCGTGACCCCGGTCAACACGTAAACGGCCTCCAGGCTGAAGACAGAGCCGATTGTCATCGCTTCGCCTCCGCCATCTTGCCCAGAGCGCGATCCAGACGAATGAACTGTATAACGGCCAGAATGATCGATGCGGCGACGATCGGGATCGTATACAACACCAGATCCCCGACGCTGACCATCAGCCCAAGCCCCTGCATCACCCCGTAAACCAGCAATACGCCCGCCTGCGCCGGCGATAGGTTCTGGCCGTAAAAGTTGCCGTAATTCTCCGCCGCCGCGTTCGCCGCCTTGATCTTCTCGATGGAATCAGTGTCGGAGGACTGCGCCGCCCCGGCCGACATCGGAAAGATCAACGGCCGCACGAACGACGGATGGCCGTTGAGACGGATGCCCATAAATCCATGCAATACGCGAAAGATCTGGTAGACGATCTGCAGCCGCCCGACAGTCGCCGCGCGAATCTTCCGGATCAGGTTCGCCGACTGCTCCTGCAATCCGTACCGCTCGGCCAGCCCGATCGCCGGGAGCGTAATAATGAACAAGGTTATCAGCCGATTGTCGGCGAACGCCTTTCCCAATGTGTTAATGACGCCGGCCTGCCCGGGCTTCGTCAGATATGGCAGATGTTGAAAGAATCCTTCATGCGAGAAGAGCGGCAATCCGGCCACGAGTCCGGTCACCAGCGCGGCGACGACCACCACCAACGTCGTGCGCAACCGCAGAGCAAGGCCGACGACGACGATGGCGACGCCGGCGAGTTTGAGCAGATCTTGAATGTTCAATTTGAAGTCTCCTCGAAGAAAAGAGTGTCAGCCACGAATGAACACGAATATCCACGAATAAAATCCGACTAAAGGGAAACAAATGACCTATCAGCCTCATGAACGAGATTCGTGTTCATTCGTGTTCATTCGTGGCTAAAAACACTTTCTTGAATCTTGACAACCCAATCCGCGTGATGAGTAAATCGCGCGGCAATTGATACCACTAAAGGAGCAACGATGAAATACCGCAGATTAGGAAGAACAGGGATCGAATTTTCTGAAATCGGCTACGGCGCATGGGGCATCGGCGGCGTTCAATGGACCGGCGGCGATGACGAAGAAGCGCGCCGCGCGTTGAACCTGGCGATTGATCAGGGTTTGAATTTCATTGACACCGCGCTGGCGTACGGCGACGGGCACAGCGAGCGATTGGTCGGCGAGGTCGCGCGCTCGCGCAAGGAGCGGATCTACATCGCCACAAAAGTTCCACCGAAAAACCGCGAATGGCCAGCGCGCGACGTTCCGCTCCGTCAGGTCTTCACCTACGACTACATCATCGACTGCACGGAGCAGAGCCTGCGCAACCTCGGCGTCGAGACGATAGACCTCCAGCAACTGCACGTCTGGAACGACAACTGGACGGGCGAGGGCGAATGGATCGACGCGCTGCTGAAGCTGCGCGAGCAGGGCAAAGTTCGATATTTCGGACTCTCGCTCAACGATTATCAGCCCTGGAACGCGATCAAGGCCTTGCGCCAGGGCCACATCGACGCCGTGCAGGTGATCTACAACATCTTCGAACAGGCGCCGGAGGATGAGCTTTACCCGGTATGCCAGGAGTTGAACATCGGCGTCATCGCGCGCGTGCCCTTCGACGAAGGCGGATTGACCGGCGCGATTCGTCCCGACAGCGTCTTTCCTGAAAACGATTTCCGATCATGGTTCTTCAGCGGCGACCGCAAACAGAAAGTCTTCGACCGCGTCGAACGTTTGAAGTCACTGTTGGGAGACGATGCGGGAAACCTGGCCGAGCTGGCCCTGCGCTTCACGCTCAGCCACGACGCCGTCAGCTCGGTGATTCCGGGCATGCGCTCGACCAAAAACGTCAAGGCCAATATCTCATATTCGGACGGCCGTAAATTGTCGCCGGAGACGCTGGCGAAGTTGAAAGCCTTCGCATGGGATCGCACAGGCGAGTGGTAGTGCGGAGACCGAATCAGCTGTGACCTAAGTCACGGAATCCGTGATCGAAATAATCGGCAAGGGGTACGAGAAAAAGGTTTTGGAGTTGGGACCTCCCTAAGGAAAACGGCGGCCAAATCAAGCCGCCGTTTCCCCTCACGCCGAACCTCTCGTATTAATCGGCGAGGACTTCTTGCTTTCCTCGCGAGATACGACTGTGACGAATGCCATAGGCGAAGTAGATGACCAGGCCGATAGCCATCCACAAGAACAGCCGTTTCCATGTATCCCAGGGCAAACCGGTCATTAGGAAGATCGAGAAGGCCACACCAGCGATCGAGACAAAATAGACGGCTGGCGTTTTGAAAGGCCGCTCGATGTTTGGCTGTGTGATCCGCAAGACGAGCACGCCAGCGCATACGATGGCGAAAGCGAAGAGCGTACCGATGCTGACGAGTTCTCCCACCAACCCAATCGGCAACAATCCCGCCGCGATCATGACGACCACCCCGGTGATGAGCGTCGTGATGTAAGGCGTGCGGAACCGCGGATGAATCTTGGCGACCACGTCAGGCAACAGGCCGTCTTTGGACATTGCGAAGAAGATGCGCGTCTGGCCGAGCAGCATGACCAGAATCACTGAACTCAGGCCGGCAATCGCGCCGAGTTTGACTAATGGGGAGAGCCAGGTCAGGCCGAGCGCGTCAATGCCGACGGCAATCGGGTCGGGCACGGCAAGCCTGTCATAAGGCACAATGCCGGTGAGCACGAAGGCGACAAGGACGTAGAGTATCGTGCAGATGACGAGCGAACCGAGGATGCCCTTTGGCATATCCCGCTGTGGGTTCCTGGCCTCTTGCGCCGCAGTCGAGACCGCATCGAAACCGATGTAGGCGAAGAAAACCACGCCCGCGCCCCGCAAAATGCCGCTCCAACCGAACAGGCCAAACTCACCCGAATTGGGCGGGATGAAAGCTCCGGACGGGTTGGCGGGCGTTATCCAATTTGAGGTTGCGACGAATCCGATGCCGGCGACGATGAAGGTGATCACGATAGCGACCTTAATGACCACGATAACGGCGTTGACGCGAGCCGATTCCTCTATGCCGATTACGAGCAGCGCCGTAACTAAAAAGATGATCAGCATCGCCGGAACGTTGATTACCGATCCAGTGGCCTCCCAGCCGACTCCAGGCTTAAAGGCGTAGGGCGCGGTGGTGTAGGCTGCATCGAGTTTAAAGCCCAGATTCTTTTCCAAAAAGCTGACTACGTAACCCGACCAACTGATCGAGACAGTAACGGCGCCGAGCGCATATTCGAGGATCAAGTCCCAGCCGATGATCCAGGCGATGAACTCGCCCATAGTCGCGTAGGAGTATGTGTATGCGCTGCCGGCGATCGGCACGGTCGAGGCCATCTCGGCGTAGCAAAGCCCGGCGAATGCGCAGGCGATGCCGCCCAGCACGAATGAGAGGGCGATCGCGGGGCCGCCGTTGGACGCCGCCGCGCTGCCGGTCAACGAGAAGATGCCGGCGCCGATAATCGCTCCGATGCCGAGCGTCGTCAGGTTCATGGCCGACAACGTACGTTTCAAGCCATGCTCGCCGCCAACTGCCGCTTCGGCTTTTAAAGCCGCGATAGACTTTTTGACAAAGAGATTTGCCATTAAGGCCTCCAGGTTGTGTGGAAGTGATTTCGAACAATGGAAGGCTGAACGCTGAATGACAAACGACGGATGAACGAGATGAGGCGAAACCTTCCATCGGTTTTCTTTTAATCATCGTTCATAGTTCAGCTTACATCGTCGGAAGAGGCGTAGACTCTAAACGCAAGCCCCTCGCCGGTCAATCCCTTAAAGCGGCCGATGGCGCCGACTCGAGGAGTTATTGTACGATGGAGTTTCTTGACGGATTCGCTGCGTCGCCATCATCAGACCATGGCGAGATCAGCCGGAAAAACTAGATAGAGAGGCAAATGACGCCAGTTATGCGAGATTACAAAGAGATCGCCAGCCGAATCGCCGACGACTTCGGCGCGAACGCGACATACGTCGAAGACCTTCTCAGGCAATTCCAACACAACCCGAAATCGGTCGATGAAGAATGGGGCGATTATTTCCAATCGCTCCTCGGCGGCGACGGCTCAGTTAAAGTTGAATCAGCAACCGGCGTGGCGGGGGCTCAGGCGACGGCTGAACACTCCGCGCCCGCGGCCACTACCCCGG
>Ga0190270_10001432_pt1 | contig 11074 bp, 5 predicted proteins | sample Popmic320T_FD_133748 | JGI IMG/M metagenome (GOLD analysis project Ga0190270, IMG submission 133748) | Populus adjacent soil microbial communities from riparian zone of Weber River, Utah, USA - 320 T | ecosystem: Environmental > Terrestrial > Soil > Riparian zone | place: USA: Utah | collected... | reverse complement strand
TGTCCAATCGCGTGGCCGACTCCCGCAAGGTCTTGAGGATCGTGTTGGAACTCAAGAACAAGACGCGCTCGATGTCCCGGATGCCTGCGCCGTTGATCGTCAGCGGGACGACCAAGTCTCGTACTGCCCCGACGCATCCCAAGTTGGTGTAGTCGCGGATGAACCGGCGGCGGCAGTCTTGCACAAGTAACGTTGTTTTCGCTGTGCGGTTTTGCCGTTTTTAACGATGCTCACTGATGAGCATCTCGGACAAATGATTGCTTCGTAACACATAACGGCGGAAGCATAACTCATCTAAGCCTCTTCAGCAGACCATCATCATTTTTGATACACGACCGTTTATTTCGTTATTTTCGCTTTTTTCGTAATCTCTCTTCTTTACGGTACCGTTTTGATCCGCACATTGTCCAGGAAAACGGTATTGTCTCCGCCATTCATATTCGTCCCAACAAACGCCAGGGTATGCCCGGTTGCGGTGGCCGTGAAAGTAAATGTGTAATCCACATAGTTCGTAGCCGATTGGGGCGGCGCAAAGCTTCCGATCGTCATTCCGTCTATCCTCAGGTCCCATGTCTGCCCGAGTTGAGCCGCTCTGTTGCGCTGGGCTCCCGAAAATGCAATGACGTAGGGCTTCCCCGGGACAAACCCGCTCAGCGTCTGTGAAATGATCGATGATCCCTGCAGAAACGCAACCTGCACGCCTTCCGGCGCACCTGGATTGGCCTGGGTGAACCCGCTGTTATTCGCGGCGACTCCCGAGCCGTTGCCCGAGGCCCCGCTGAAGGTCCACGAACCGCCACCCGGATTGTAGATAAAGCCGGACGTGGCAGGCGTCTCGAACCCGGGATTCGCAATGCCGACGACGGCTGACGAAGACGATGTGGCGACGGCCTCGACTGAATTGGCGCTCTCCGCAATTGAGTTCACCGCGGAGACGACGTAATAGTAGGTGGTCGCTTTCTTTTTGACGGCGGTGTCCGTATAGCTCGTTCCGATGATCGAACGGGCGATGATATGGTATGGACCGCCGCTCTTCCTGGATCGCTTCACGTTATAACTCGTCGCGCCCGAAGAGCTCGTCCAGGTCAGATCGATCCGCTCATAACCGGGCGTCGCACTCAGATTAAGCGGCGTTGCCGGCGTTCCCACTGGGATGTTGATTAAAAGGGTGGCATCACTGCTGAGCCGGGCCTGGTCGGTAACACGGACGGTAATATTGTTCATTCCCAGATCGCCGATTGCCGGGGTGCCGGAAAGCCTGCCATCGCCGGCCACGTGCAGCCATGCCGGACCCGCTACCTTACTGTATGTAAGTGTGTCGCCGGGGGCGACATCAATAGCTGTTCCGGCGATAGAATTCTCATAAGGCCGTCCAGGTATGGCATCCGGCCGTCCGATCGGATTGCTGATGAAGCCGGGCGGATTACTATTGACGGCCAGCTCCGCGATCTGCGCGGATGACAGCGCATAGTTGTAAATCAAGAACTCATCGATCAGACCATTGAACAGCGGGTCTGGCCACTGGCTCTTGCCGATGTAGTTGTTCACCGGGTTGAAGTCTGAAGGATGGATCGTGACGTTCTCGGACGTTGCCGCGAGGACGCCGTTGACGTAGAGACTGCCGGTATTTCCGTTGATCGTGACCGCGACATGATTCCATTGACCTATAGGCAGCGGCGATGTCTCCAGCGCCTGTTCGGCGCCGCCGTTTTTGATCGCGAACCGCAGCGTCCCCGCGGCCGACCTCGGCGTCAGGAACAGGTATTGGCCGGTGCCGTTGCCAAAATCGAATATGCGCTGCCAATTCCCGCCGCCGTTCCATAGAACCCAGGCAGCCACAGTGATGTCAGAGCTGTTGGCCGTGATGCTCCGGGGCAGCGTGACGAAGTTATTTCTTCCATCGAGAACGATAGCCCGGCCCGAGTCCGAATCGGGCAAAACCGGTCGCAGCGCGTATGCGGGGAAGCCCGCCGGCGTACCGTCGGCTGAGAAGCCCACGCTTGACCGCGTGTCGCCCTCGAAGGCGTAACGTGCAATCAGCTGCGGCGAAGCAGTGACAGCGATCGCCAGCCTTGTGACGGCCGAAGCTCCGGCGGAATTGACGACGCGGACTGCAAAGTCGTTCATTCCCACGTCGGCCAGACCAGGCGTACCGCTCAGCTCGCCGCTTTTATCCACGGCCAGCCACGCGGGCCCGGCGATCTTGCCGAATGTCAACTCGCCTCCTCCGGGATTGGTTGCATCACCGGCGATCGAATCATTGTAAGCCTGATACAAGGAGCCATCCGTTTTGACGATCGGGTCACCGGCAAACCGCGGGGACGGAAAGGAGGTAACCATTGCCGCTACCTGATCATCGGTCATGGCTCGTCCCGAGAAGAATAAATCCGCCAGGCGTCCGGCAAACATTGCATCCGAGGAATGGCGGCTCTTGCCGAGGTAGTTGTATTTGGTTCTTATCGCGGCGGGACTGATCGTCAGATCGGAACGCTTCGCCACCAGGACGCCGTTGACATAGAGCTTGCCGGTGGCGCCGTCGATCGTGACGGCCACGTGCGTCCAGGCTCCCGGCGCCAGCGCCGGACCATCCAGATGTTGTTCTCCGGCAATCCCGTTTGCGGTTATGGCGAAACGCAACGTGGCATCGTCCGAACTTGCGTTCAGGTACAAATACCGGTCGGCGCCGTCACCGAGGTCGAAGATGCGTGCCCCGTTTGCCCCGTTTGCCCCGTTTGTTCCGCCACCGCAGTTTATCCAGCCGCCGAAGGTGAACCCACTGCCGCCGCCCAGCCCGGCGGGTAACTGGACGTAATCATGAATTCCGTCGAGATTGATCGCTGCCTGCGCGGGGGAAGGGCCTCGCGTAAATTTGGGCGCCCCGACCGGCATGGCGTCATTACCGCTGCCGGTGCTATCGATCGCATCGCCGTTCATGAGATAGCGCGCATCGGCGCCGGAGCCCGCGGGGAGTTCTTGAAGATACGAGTTGGGTACGACTTTATCGCGATAAACAATGCCGGCAAGCGTCAGCGCGTCATCGATGACCATCTCCCTGTTAGGGCCGACCCAATTGTAGATCGAGTAACGTTCCACAAAGTGGGCCTCGTTCATGACGTCCATAAACTCCCCGATCCTCTCGGCGTTGGATTCCAATGTGGGCGCGCAACAGGTCCAATTGGCGCCATTATTCCACTCCGTCACCCAGAGCGGGCGTCCGGTGCGGAGATGAATGCCCCGCAGCCAGTCCCGCAACTGAGTCGCGGTCCAGCCGCCTTTGTAATAATGCACCGCCACATAATCCACCCGGTATTTCAACGCATCGGCCCGGTCGATAAAATCGTAAAGCCAGTTCAGCCCTCCGTCGGAGGGCGCCGGCGATCCCACCCGCAGTCCGGAGGCCATGAGATTCGGCCATTCTGAAAGCGTCGTCTCCACGCTCATGTTCGCCTGATCCGGACGGTCAGGCTCGTTGAACCCAAGCGCGTGTGTAGACCCGGTCTTGTTGTTGATATTCGCATAGGCATTCCAGAACTGGTTATGCCGCATCGGTACATACTCAACATCGGGCGAAGATGTCGCGACATTGTTCCAATCGTAATTCCAGAGAGGATTGACCAGCGGCTCCGGAGCTCCCGCCCATCCCTTCTTGCCTACCCACTTCCACGGAAGGACACGGACGAAACTGATCGTGCGGCTCAACTCCGGGGTAAGCGCACTGACCTCGATATCGCCGTCCTGCGCCACATACACCCTGCTGATACCGCCTCCACTCGCGTGCTGCGCGAACGTGGCCATATAGCCGCGCTTCAATTTGAAGGAGGTGATCGCGTTATCCATCGCGCCCAGACCGGCGCCGGCGTAGATGGTGGAGAATCCCAATTGCATGGAAGAGCCGGTGAAACCGCTCCCGCTAAAAACCTGAAGCGGTGTATAACCGGGCGGGTGCGGGATCACAACAGTTCCCATCACGTATTCGACGACGCGGACATTGTTATCCAAAACCGCGGGCGCGCCATTCACCTGAATCTGCCCGAGGTAATTGGAAATGACGAGCGACGGCCGAACGTTCTCCAAAAATAACCAGGCGTCCGGCGAATCGAGATTGATCAGGCAACCTGCAATCGGGTCGCCGGCAGCCGTGATGTGCAACTCTGAACGACCGGTCATATTGACAGTCGTATCAGACAATGAACTGTAAATCTGGATGCTATTGCTGATTTCAATGGTTTGCTGCGCTTCTCCGGCAGGAGGAAAGAGAATCAACAGTAACAGCAGCAGGACTTCCAGCCGGCGCGCGGTAAATATCGTCATTCTCATATGGATTCCTCGAGGTTGGGAGATGACAAGAAGAGAAACACGAAACAAACGAAAACAAACGAAACAAACTGAAATTTCGTTTGTTTCGTTTGTTTTCGTTTGTTTCGTGTTCTAGAAATAGAGCTTGACCACTAACTGTATAGCACGCGGTGAATTGACTTGAGCCGGAATTGTTGAGCCGCCCAACACTCCGAAGAAGGGACTTCGCGGGTCCGTATTGATATTGGCGAATTGTGGACGATTCAACGCGTTGAAGGCATCCATCCGCAGTTGCACACGCATGGTCTCGGTCAGTTGGACATTTTTTCGCAAACCGAGCGCCAATTCGAAATCGGCCGGGTTCCGAACGCTGGCGAAGCGCACCGGGTTGTTGCTAACCCATGTGCGAAAGTCCTGGTAGACCCCATTTCTCGTCTGGTCAGTCGCAGAAGTCGGCGCCCAGTCGAATCCCGGCAGGTTCTGAACGCCCGTCCAGCTCGGATAAGACCTCAGTTGTTCGACCGTCGTATTACGCTGTGGGAACGGTGCGAAGAATGACGTATCGAACCACTGCGAGTCGGTCCTCTTGAAATCTCGCCCCGGATCGCCACCCTTAAAGAAGGCATTGTTGGTCGGCAGGTTGATCGGAGTCCCCATCGCATAGTTGTAGATACCGCTTATCTCCCAACCTCCGATCAGCCGGTTCCACCCCTTACTCATATTTTTACCCAGGAGTTTGCCGCGACCGAACGGGAGGGCATAGACCGAAGTAATAGCGGTCACGATCTCCCGGTCGCTGCTATCGATCTGATTGAAAAGGTCTTGCGATACGTTCTGCGGTGTTATGAAACTGCCCGCGGTCATATTCCTGGACCAGCTGAAAGACCCCAGCAAGCTGAACCCCTTACTTAATCGCCTCTCGACTTTCGCCTGCATAGCCTTATAGGTGCTTCTACCTGTCGCCCGAGTTACCGGCAGGTCTCCGAGGACGGGGTTAGGGCGCAGCAGGCTAAATGCGCTCACATTCTGGTTATTCGCCAATCCGGACCCCGGAGTGAGAAAGGGCGCTCCCCGGAAAGGATTGGTTACCAGGGTATCACCGGGCAGCGTATCGACCGGGCGCCCGTTGGCGGCAAAAGCGGGGCCGAATGCGGCCCGCCAGGCATCTACGCTCGGCATGTTCGAGTTGTAACCCACACCCAGCCCGGCTGACCTGTTATAGACTCCACCTACTTCAAAAAGGTAGCTCTTCCACTGATACTGCAGATGCAGACTTACCTGGTCAACGTAGACACGGCCGATATCCGGATCCCTGTAATCGCCGACCGAGCCGATATTGGTCAGTACGCCGAGAGAGTTGCCTATCGGGGAGACTTTCCCTCCCGGGAATGGGTTGTCGAGTGTATTGACCGGGTTGCGGAAGTTATCCGTTGTCGCAATGAAAGGGGTGCCCTGGCTGAAGCCGGCCTGGCTGGCCAGGTTAAAGCTCGACTCCACAAAGCGGCCGTAACCGCCTCGCAGCGCCATGCTGTTGCGAAACCGGTATGCGAAGCCCACGCGCGGCTGGAAGTACTTGTACTGCGGATTCTCCACATAGCGGCTGGCGCCGTCCAGGTCCGCGTAAAGTATGCCGCCGCGGGCGACGAATGTAGATGCATCCGGACGGAACTGCTGAAGCAAGTGCACGCCCAGGTTGGTCGAGGTGCTCGAAACCAGGGCATTGTAATTGGGCTGCGCAAAATCTGTTACTGGCGCGATAATCATGTCCGGATCGAAGCGACTCCAGAAACGGCTTGCACGCTCGGTGACGGGGAGCTGAAAGTCCCAGCGAAGACCGAAGTTGAGCGTCAGTTTAGTAGTCGCTCGCCAGTCATCCTGAAAGTAAACGCCCGTATTATGTTGTGTCCAGTCGGCTGTGGTGTTGGTGGGAATAGATCCCCCGGTCGGCATACCGAGCAGTAAAGAGGCCAGATTATGGCCCACTCCGGCTCCGGCGGTGGTGAGTGGGTTCTGTGTCGTCCAGTTGTTGCCAAAGCTAAACTGTCCTCCGGACTGTCCGAGCGAGCCACGCCCCTGCTTTTGGATGGAATGCTCAGCTCCATAGCGGAAGGCGTGGTTGCCGGATGTTTGAGTCATAAAACCACCGAACGAGTATTTCTTATCGTAGGTGTAATCCTGCGCCTGGTTCGTGCCGAGTCCTCCTGTCTCCGCTCCCGACACAAGCCCGGTCATCAAAGGAATGGAGGGAACCTGTTGGAGCGCCGCAAGGCTGGCAGGAAATCCATACTGCGTCGGATCGACGCCTGCGCCCGTGTTGCTGCTGACGCCGTCCCACGCGGTGATGTTGAAGCGTAGGTCCAAGACGGACTTCGGAGAAAAAACCCAGGTATGGTCAGCCGTCAGCCCGTGGTTTACACGGTTCTGGAGGAGTCCCTGAAGAAGATTATCCTTGCCGAAAGGGTTAAAGGCCTGCTCGTCGAAGTTATTGTAACGTAGCGAGAGATAGCTGTGATGATTATTGTTCCAGGCCTGATCGATGCGCGGCGCAATGCTTCTGAATTTGACGTCCATTACAGTTCGCTTGAGATAGTTGTTGCAGCTCGAACATGAACCGTCGCCCTCGTTGTCCGGAGGAGGCATCAAAGCGAGAATCGCCTTTGCGACGGCTTGGATCCGGCCTGGAGGAATGACGTTGTTAGTGAACTGTGTCCTGTTACCGGCGGCATCGATCGTTCCAGGATCATAAACCCGGATCGGGATTCTCGTCCTCACGCCGTTGATCGTCTGTGTCGTAAATGACTGGCTGAAGTCCCCCTCTCTCTCGAGCATCGTCGGAATCGACATGAAACCTGTGCCCGCCGGCGGCGTAGCACTACGAAACCCCTCGAAGCTGAAGAAGAAGAATGTCTGTTTTTTGCGGCCGTCCAGGAGCCAGGGCAGTAAAACCGGGCCGCCGACCGAGGCGCCATATTCGTTGACGCGGACTACCGGAACACGGACGCCCGTGGCATTGTTCTCGAAGCGGTTCGCGTTCAAAAAATCGTTCTGGTTATACCAATAGAGGGTACCGTGAAAACTCCTGGCGCCCGATTTCAGAGACAAATTAATAGTAGCTCCGGATTGTCGGCCAATGGCTGCATCGTAAGCGTTGGTGACGACCCGGAACTCGGCGACGGCGTCGACCGGAGGAGCGAAAGCCATCTGACCGGCGCCGTTGGTGTTGTCGGCTCCGTCGATTTGAAAGTTAACGTCTCGGCCATCAGATCCGGCGCCGTTCACGATAATATTGGAGAGTGACTGGTTCGACCAGAGACGGCCCAGGCTCAACCCAGAGACGGCGCCCGGCGTCAGTCTGACAAAATCTATCGGTGAATTGGTCTGGGTCGGAAGTTCCTGCAGCAGTTCTGTCGTGATTACGGTACCCGACACGGCGGCAGTTGTATCAATCAAGGTGGGGGCGGTACTAACGGATACCGTCTCATTTGTTGACCCCAGCTCAAGTTTAACGTCGATAAACTTCTGGTCGGAAACCTGCAATTTAATCGACTGGGTCGCTTTCTTAAATCCGAGGACCTCGACCGTGAAGCTATAGGACCCCGGCAACAGGAATTGGACCCGCCAGTTGCCCTCGCCATTGGTCATCGTTGTCTGTTTCACGCCTGTCTCATCGGCTGTGACCGTGACGGTCGCGCGCGGAACGACCTCTCCGTTCGGGTCAAGCACTTTGCCGCCCAGAGTTGCCCTCGTCTCCTGGCCAGATGACGGCGCTGCCACCGCCAGCATGATAATTACCGGCAACAGCCATCGCCGGGCGTTGAGCTGTTTCAACAATGATGACTTTAGTTCGCAGTTTGGGGTGTTTACAGGAAGCAACATTTTGGACTCCTTTGCGATAGCCGCTCCGGTCAGATAGCTCTCTCACACATAGCTGGGATAGGTCCGCGCAGGCATATATGCCTGCACGTGATATTTCGCTATAACCAGGCCCGAATATCTGCCTTTATCTGCGAGTTGTTCTAAATAACTTCGGTGGATGTCTGAACCCACCGGTTCAGACCGCGATTACATATAAGGACGCTCTGCTTATCAGAGACGCATCTTTTTCCGGATTTGTTGGGGAGGGAAGGAAAATTTTTAGGGAGAAAATGAACCTTAGAAGTTCCGGCTCAGGCAGTGACCGGCTTTTCCCGGCCGGCCAGTTTCAATCTGGCCACATGGGCCAGGACGTCCACCGTAATCTGTGCCCGCACTGCCGCCGTAAGTGTCAGCATCCACGGCAGCAAGGTCCACAGCCGGCCGACAGGGCTAAAGTCTAAAAGGATCGCCCCGGCGGTAGCAGGTAGGATCACCTGCAAGAGCAGCACCAACACCCCCGGCCCTATTCCGTAAATTACCAGCCAGCGCAACGCGGCGGCCATTTTGCCGCCGCTCATGCTTGCCGCATAGCGATAGAGGACAATACTGACTATTGAGGCTGCGGCGATCAGGCAGAGGTCTAGGGGTTGCAATATTCTGTTGATCGCCCAGGGGGAATGTCCGTCATCGAGGTTCGCCCGGAAACTGAGCAGTCCTCCAAACAGGATGAGCGTAATCGAAATAGCGGCGTAATCGCGGGCGCGTAGGTTCGGCCCTAATCCCGCGCGGCGATAGCCTGTCAAGATTCCTATCACTCCGAGCAGAAGAAAGATGCTGGAGATCGAGCCCAGCGAGTGGTTGAGAAACCCTCGTAGCGGTGAGCTATAGTAGTCCTCAATCAGGAGATCGACCAGGCTGCTTGTGACCAACCCCCTCAAATACATGAGCGCAGCATGGATCGCGAGCGCCTGCCAGGCCAACCGGGTCAAGCGCACGCTGCGATACTCATCCGCGATGCGGAGGAACAGGACAAATGCCATCCCGCGGGCCACGGCCCCGAAGCCAAGACCTATGAGAAGCTCCGAATATTCCTGACGAGCGATCAGGCCGAGTTTGGCAAATATGATCAGTCCTGCCACTAGGAGAGTTTGGCTGGCAAGCAGCAATACGGCCAATTTTGGTGTGAGTCGCGTAGCAATCATTTGCGCATCGACTTCGTATCGGAGATCGGTTTAGTGTACCGCCGGAGCCATTTGCCCGTGCTCGCGGATCATACCGGCGAAAACATCACCGCAAACAATGGAAGTGATATTGGCGAGACGTTCCAGAAAAGAATTCCAACTCTCCGGCGTGACCTGATCGAGCGACCGTGTGGCCGCCAGCCGCAGAGCTCGATGAGCGGCTTCCGGCCCGAAGACCGGAATCAGCAAGGAATTGAGAAATTCTAGGCCATGACGAATTTGTGCTGGCGTGTTTTCTTCCGCCGCCCTGATGGTTGTCAGGGTTTGGGAGAACATTATGCGCAACTGCCGGTCGGAGATGGTTAAGTGCTCGCGCGCATCAGCCGCCGCATCGCCCACCGCATGCATCACGGGCGCTTGCTTTTCGTATAGTTCCCAGCAGGCAGAGCATACGAGCAGATGCGCGTCGATCCTGGCGCGCGCATCCGATGCGATCCGCCCTGTCAGATAATCATCCCATTCTTCGTCTGAGAATTCGTCTTTCATGAATTGCCTTTGATCACAGAAGGATTACGAAACAAACGAAAATAACGAAAAAACCTAAAAATAACTGAGCTTTCCGTCTTTTTCGTTATTTTCGTTTGTTTCGTAATCCCTCTGCGAAAGTTTCTTTCTCACTTCGAAGATGCGCCACTTGACGGTACCGAGCGGAACATTCAGCGCCACAGCCAGGTCTTCGTAACTGAGCCCTTCGACATAGCGAAGCACAACTAAATCGCGTTCAGCAAGTGTAAGCTCCTCCAGCATTTCGGTTAAGCGAAGTTTCGCGAGCGCCTCAGCTTCGATCTGTATATTTTCGGCCAGGTCCGGCGTCAGGGGAATATGTTCCGCGCCTTCGATCCGCGACTGCAGGCTGCGCCAGTGACTGGCAAACGAATTCCGCGCGATTGCATACACCCAGCCGCAAAAACTCTCCGCGTCGCGCAAATCGCCCGTCTTCTGATAGACCTTAAAAAGCACATCCTGAGTCAAATCTTCCGCTGTCTGTACGTCCAGTCCACGCAGCACGAAGTAGCGGCGGATGCGCACACAAAAGGCTTCATACACGGCGAAGAAAGTCTCTTCCGTCCTGTTCAGCAAGAAAGATTCGACAATCAGTTTATCTTCTTCCACTGTCCGCCTGTTGTATGACGTGGCGTCCCTGCTAATAAAGACGCCCCGCTGCACCCTTTTGTTTGGTCTTAAAAAAAAGTCCGTTGCCGATTCCGTGGAGGACCTGATTGTAAGATTACGAAATAAACGAAAATAACGAAAAAGCCGAAAGGTTTTTCTTTGTTTCGTTATTTTCGTTTATTTCGTAATCTCTCTTCGATGTTTTCCACTAATGGGACGGCGCAGTCCCAGAAACGTACGCCTGGATGCCGCAATCTCTCAAGTTACTTATACAACTCAGCTATTTAGCCTGGTTCCAACAATGTCTCGCCATTTGAAATGAAGAGGGATTACTAAAAATATTTTTCGTAATCCCTGTCCTTCGCCAAAACCTCATCCGCCTTTAGTTTCAATAACTTGGGAAAACCAGATATAACATGTTAACTGGAGTTATATGAGATCAATGTGAGGCATTTGGCGTCGGGATGAGGTTTTGGCGAAGGACAGGAGATCTTGTAAGTGCAAGCGTCTAAAAGTCGGATTGGATTTTCGGTATGCACAGGCGTGGAAATATCTTTACCGCGCGGTCG
>Ga0190270_10001431_pt1 | contig 11083 bp, 11 predicted proteins | sample Popmic320T_FD_133748 | JGI IMG/M metagenome (GOLD analysis project Ga0190270, IMG submission 133748) | Populus adjacent soil microbial communities from riparian zone of Weber River, Utah, USA - 320 T | ecosystem: Environmental > Terrestrial > Soil > Riparian zone | place: USA: Utah | collected... | reverse complement strand
TAAAAATCTGCAATTTAATTATGCCTTGAAATTGGAGGGGCTGGCAATTACACAACGCCGTTCGATTTTCAACTTCAAGTGAAACAACTTTTTCCCCTTCAGGGGGCCAACAGATCAAACTTTGACTTTTAGGGATTGGGGGGTAGCAGTCACGATTTTCTTTATCGCACTCACTATCTTCTCTCCCTTCTCCTGTATCTGTTGCTCTGTCCACAATAAACTGATGGAAGTAGAAATGCATCTGCTCATGATGGCATCACTGGGCGTGAAATCTTTGTTCACGTTTTCTATCAACCCGCGTTTTAATTCAGGAGCAAAGGCATGGAGGCTTGTGGACGCTTTAAGATGATCCCATTTGCGGATATAGTGCCAGTTATTGTCGTACCAATAAAAGTTTCCGGCAAGAATGTTCTGGGTTTTCATTTCGTTGATTACAGAACGAGTGATCTCTTCGGTTGGAAGAAACCAACTGATAAAAGTGCAGCTATCACCTGCAGGATCAGGTATGGTACGGAAACTAATTTCAGGTACTTGTGCCAGGATATTCTTTAATGCTTCATGATTTTTTTTCTGAATCTCCAGGAATTTTTTCAGCTTCCTGATTTGTGCCAGCCCTACTGCTGCATGTAGTTCAGATATCCTGTAATTGTATCCGAGGTATGGATGAAGGTCTGCTCCGCGATCTGCACCCATATGATCGTGACCATGATCCTGGTATTGATCGCATTTGGAATACACTGATGCATCATTCGTCAACACCACTCCGCCTTCACCGCAGGTAATTGTTTTTACAAAATCAAAAGAAAACGTGCCAGCATCACCAATGGTGCCTACATGTTTTCCCTTATAAGTTGCACCAATGCTTTGGCAGGCGTCTTCCAATAATATAAGATCATGCTCATTGCATATGGTTTGGAGCGCATCCAGATCGGCCATGCTGCCGCACATGTGCACCGGCATGATGCATTTGGTCTTATGTGTGATGGCAGTTCGTACAGCCTCCGGATCAAGAGTGAGTGATTCATCGATATCAACCAAAACTGGAGTGGCACCAACACTTAATACAGCTTCAAAACTGGCTACAAAAGTGAAACTGGGCATGATTACCTCGTCACCTGCACCAATTCCCAGTGAAGCCATAGCTGTTGTAAGGGCTGATGTTCCACTAGAAGTCAACTGCGCATGTTTGGTACCAAAGGTTTCGCAGATTGCTTTTTCAAGCTCTTTCGATTTCCAGACGCCTCTTCTTGGTCCATCAAATCCATATCGCATTAGGATACCTGTTTCCAGTACATCATTTACTTCTTTACGTTCTTCAGCGCCCCAAAGTTCAAAGCCTGGCATAGAGAGATTATTTGGTGATAATTCTTGATAAAAAAGAAGGTCAAAGGTAAGAAGTTAGGTGGTTAGCAAAATGAACCCTTTACTTTCAGCCGTTGACTCCTGCGGGGGCCCTCCCTCCCCCGCCACCACCTCACTGTTTTATGTTTGGCTGAAAATCATTTTTGAGACAAGCGTTCCCTATTTTTAAGCAACACTGTCCATTTCCATCGCCAACAACAGCCAGGCTGTTTAGCTAATTCATTCTGCCAGCTTCATTACTGTCAGGAAAAACATTAATGGTATACCAAAACACAAATGTAATTGGCAAGGGAGCCAATGCAATGGGAAAAACACAATTTAAAATGAGAAAATACTATCGTCCTAAATTTTGAATTTTCATCTGAATCTTGATTCCCTGATCTTGGTTCTTATTTTCCTGCATCTTATTTTTAGGAAATGATAGCTGTGAAAATGAAATCCCTCCTTTTAATATTTATCTGCAGTTGTTTAATCTTCACCAGGTCGCTTGGTCAAAATGCGTTTGGATTTAGAGGCGGAGCACAATTGTCCAGGATGAGCGGCTTTGAAGGAAACCCCAAGGGCTTCCTACCTACCATCCAGGGAAAAGCAATTGCTATTGTTGCCCTCAGTGAAACAGTTACACTCAATCCGTCATTTGGGTATTCAGGAAAAGGTTTTAAATGGAACGATATCAATTTTACTGACGAATATGGAAACCCTTTGGGCGAAGGCGATATTCATGGGTTGTTTAATTATCTGCAATTGAGCGCACCCCTGTCCTATAAAATTGCCATCAATCCAAATAAGGAATTTTATTTCGGAGCAGGACCTTATTTCGCATATGCTCTGAGCGCGAGAGGAAAAGTGAAACATACGCCTCTCCCGAATGCTGAAGAGTCGTGGAATTTGTTTACGGGAGACAGTTATAAAAAAACGGATGCGGGCATCGCGATCGAGATATCTACCAGATTGAGAAAAAAATACATGGTGACGGTTAATCTTGATTTTGGCTTGTCTGATGTAAACAATGGACCGAATAAGATCAAGAATCAGTCCGCCGGGATCTCCTTTGGTTACTTGTTCAACAAATCGTGATTTTTAGGAGTAGAAGAAATAGGGTCACTGGTTACGAGGAACTCAAGTTCACTTTCATTATTATTTTTATTCACGCACGTAAATGCAACGGTCTTTCCGGCTAATTCAAGTGGAATAGTGATCCTTGCCTGTTGACTGGAGTGAACAACTCTATAAATATTCGGACTGAGATAGCCCTGAGTATCAATATTAAATGTATATACCACAAAAGCCTTTATTGAGGCGTCAGGTTCAGCGATAGAAAGTTCCAATTCGATGGAATTGTCTTCATTATTGGTTGGAACAACTTTTACCACAGGTCTTGCTGGTTTCGAGGAATCAATCCACTCCATTGGTGGAATCAAGGCCGGCCTGCGGTAATAATTATTCTGAAGACTATCGTTCCATCCATTTGGATTCCTGATAAAAGATTTACTGCTGAAATAAATGGCTCCCTGAACATTCGGTGCGTCACGCAAGGCCTGGATTTGTCGCGGTATAAGTGTGGAATCCTTCCAGGCAGCACTACTTCCAGCCCGGTACATACCTAACCCAATATAGCAGTGCCTTCCGTAGGTATGTTTACTCCACCAATCCAAAAGCACACCATAAGGAGCATTGGGTTGAGTGAATTCCCAATACAATTGCGGAGCTACGTAGTCTATCCATCCATTCTTCAGCCACAACAAAATATCAGCATATAGATCATCATAGTTCGTTTGTCCTGCCCTTGTGTCGCTCCCTTCTGGATCTTTATTCTTATTTCTCCACACACCAAATGGAGAAATCCCAAACCTGCAGTGTTTGTTTTCTTCTTTGATGGCCCTGCCTAATTTCACAATGATGGAATCAACATTACTTCTTCTCCAATCATCCTTGCTCATACCATTTCCATATTGCGCATAGCTCATGGAATCAGGGAATTCTTTTCCTGCAATCCGGTAAGGATAGAAATAATCATCAAAATGAACAGCATCGATATTGTACCGGCTCACGATATCACGAATCACCCTCACCACAAACTCCTGCGCTTGTTTATTCCCTGGATCAAAATATCGCGTATTGCCATATGTAAGAAACCATTCAGGATGAATCCTGGTGATGTGAGTAGGAGCTATGGAAGACTTGCGTAAAGAAAATTCTGCCCGGTAAGGATTGCACCATGCATGAAATTCTAGTCCCCGTTTATGCGCTTCTTCAATCATGAATTGAAGAGGATCATAATATGGCATCGGCGGTTTTCCTTGTGTTCCTGTAAGCCATTCGCTCCAGGGTTCGTATTGTGAAGGATACATGGCATCAGTTGCAGGACGGATCTGAACGATCACTGCATTCAATCCGTTACGCTGATGCATATCGAGAATTCTGAGGTATTCAACCTTCTGACTATCCGTGCTGAGTCCTTTCTTTGAGGGCCAGTCAATGTTGTCCACTGTGGCTATCCAGGCGGCACGGAATTCATATTTGGACTGGCCAAAACCAGTACAGATTTGCAAGAAACAAATCGCAAATAAGAGGACTATTTTTCTCATCTAAGGGGTTATACTGAGTTACGGATTTTGTCGAGTAAATTATTCAATTGGCTGGCTTCCGATTCATCCAGATTCTGAAGGATTCCATCGAGATCGGGTTGCATCTCATCGAGCTTCTCTAATAATTTTAACCCTTTTTCACTGATGGTAACATCCACCAACCTTCTATCCGACTTACAAATAACTTTCTTCGTCAATCCTTTTTTTATCAATCTGTCAACTATTCTGCTGGTATCACTCATTTTGTCCAGCATCCGTTGCCTGATCTGCAAGGTAGATAACGGTTGTCCCGCACCTCTTAATATGCGAAGTATGTTAAACTGCTGAGGAGTAAGGTCTGCTTTTTCAAAAAAGAGCTTCATCCTTTCCATCATCCAGTTATGGGTATAGATCATATTTACCATTACTTTCTGGAATTCAGAATTGAATTTTCTCTGGGAAATATCTTTCTCAATACTCATACCAGTGAATGGCTTGACTGTAAAAATAATAGTTCTTTCTAGTCTATCGGTTGCTCCCGTTCAGCAATTTAAATATAGTGAATAAGTGGTGGGATTCGTGGAGAAGGAAGAATTCAACCCATTTTGGCACCGTAAGCTCGCCATAAACCGGGTGCCTCCCAATCCTCCTCAAGCCAGCTTCGGACAGGGTTGCAATATGATTCGAAATCAGGAACCGATGGGTAAAGAGGAATTCATTTAATTGGTGAAGGTCCATTTCGCAACATTCCAAAAACCGGGGATCGTTTTCTGCCACATACCGCTCAAATAAGGGCGACTCCTCTTTTTCAATCCTCTTTAGTCTTTCAATAAATCCGGGTTGATAAGCAGCAAGATGCGCGATATTCTCAAATGCGCTCCACTTGCCAGTATCCGGACGTACTCTCAATTGTTCTTCGGTTAGTCCCCTAGTAATTTCAATAATGGATTCATGCTGATGCTGCAATCGGGTTTTTTGGGAAGGTGAGAGCATAGAGGAAAGATTCTAGGTACAAGGTACAAGGCACACTGTGTCCGCCATAGCTTCAGCGAAGGCGGAAGGCACAAGGTGCAGGGTGTAAGCTATTAGTTTCAAGTCTGAATCATTCAGACGGTTTCATTGCTGGACTTTGAGCTCTTTCACCACATAGAAGCATAGGCCCACATAGATTTCACAATAGAAGAAATATGCGCCTTTCTATGGATTTTATATGTGGTAATATCGAGAGAACCAATTGCTTTTATGTCTCCCAAACTCTGGTCCCTTCCGAACAATTTGCGCAGATGTCTATGTTCTTTCGCCCGCCGCTGAGTTGTTTCCTGAACTGCACATACGATTCGTCATTCCATATTTCACTGAACGATTTTTGTTTCAAATCTCCCAGTTTGTGTTGTGCATCTTTATCAAAGCAACAAGGAACAACCAATCCATCCCAAGTGATCACAGGCGCATGCCATAGGCGCCAGCAATGATTGTTCATGGAGTTCTTGAATTGAAATCTTCCATTAACCTTCTTGTACCTGCTGTACTTTTCATTGGAAGGAATGAGCTGATGTGGATCGTTTTGGTAATCATATACCTGGGCCGTCTTGAACCACACATCGTCAACACCTATTTCCGCTGCCATTCTCTTCACGTCTTCTAATTGGTGTTCGTTTGGTTTCACTACCAGGAATTGAAAAACAACAAAGGGCTTTTTACTCTTCAATTCCTTTTTCCATTTCACAATGTTCCTTGTTCCCTCCAATACTTTATTCAGGTTTCCGCCTACCCGGTACTGCTGATAAACCTCCTGGGTGGTGCCGTCAATAGAAATGATCAGCCGGTCTAGCCCACTTTCAATTGTTTTCTTAGCATTCTCGTCATTCAGATAATGCGCGTTCGTAGAAGTGGCGGTATAAATTCTTCGGGAACTTGCATAGTTCACCATTTCCAGGAAGGCCGGATTGAGATAGGGTTCGCCCTGGAAATAAAAAGTGAGGTAAAAGAGTTCCCTTCCTAATTGGTCGATGGTTTCCCTAAAGAAATTCTTTTGCAGCATGCCGGTTGGTCTGGTAAAAGCACGCAGTCCACTAGGACATTCAGGACACCGAAGATTGCAGGAAGTAGTGGGTTCAACGGAAATGGCAATGGGACGGCCCCATTGGACAATGTTACCCGTCCATTTGCTCAGGTAATAGCTTCCTAAGACCTTACACCCATTCCAAAAACGGGCGAGGGTAAGCTTTGATAAGAGGTTAAAAGCATCATTGGTATTGAACCTTGACATTGGGATTAAAATTAAGCTGACTTCCTGAATGAACAATGATTTAGTGCCAATTACGTTTTCTACCTGGCATTGTTTGTAACTTCAAAGAGGCCTATGAAACATAGTTTACTACTGCTTTTAGCATTGCCATTTATCTGCTTTTCCCAAGTAACCCCCGATCTGCATCGGGAGCTGCTTTCTATTGCCGACGCTGAGAGAAAGGGTGCCGAGGGATTTTTCCAAAATAAGGGTGGATCGCTGGCTTCCGGCAATTTCAATGTACATCATTACCGTTGTGAATGGCAGGTTGATCCAGCCGTTCGTTATATCAATGGGAAAATAACGTCCACGTTTACCATTACATCTCCAACCACTTCAATTGTTTTCGATTGTAGTAGTCAACTTACAATTGACAGTATTAAGTATCACGGATCGTTGCTCAGTTTTCAGCTCGATGTTCCCGATGCAGTAACTATCCAATTTCCCGCTGCATTAGCTGTAAACACAAAAGACTCGGTAAGTATATACTACCAGGGGAATCCCTCAGAAACTGGCTTCGGTTCATTCTACCAGGGATTGCATGCAGGTGTGCCTGTGATCTGGACTCTGTCTGAACCTTACGGCGCCAAAGATTGGTGGCCTTGTAAAAGTGGTTTAGATGATAAAGCAGATTCAATTGACATAGTTCTTACCTATCCGAATTCATACGTAGGAACTACAATTGGCATGCAGGTTGACCAACAAGTTTCTGGTGGATATATTGCAAGTCATTTTGTTCATCGTCATCCCATTGCCAGTTACCTGGTGGCAATTGCAGTAACCAATTATGTGGTTAATACTGACACGGTTCACGCTCTTGGCAAAATATACCCGTTTATCAGTTATGCATATCCTGAAGAACAGCATACACTATTTCCTTGGGAGATTTACACTAAGGAATGTTTCCGTCTTTTTAGTGAGGCATTTGGGGAGTATCCATTTGAAAAGTATGGACAAACGCAGTTTCACTGGCCAGGAGGGATGGAGCATCAAACTAATAGTTTTGTGTTGAATAGTTCACGTTGGCTCACTGCCCACGAATTGGCTCATCAATGGTTTGGGAATAAGGTGACTTGCGGTAGCTGGGCGCATATTTGGTTGAATGAAGGATTTGCAAATTATCTGTCCCTTTTTTATTATGAGAAATATTTCCCGCCCTTTCATATTTTATTGCTAGCCGATTATGGTACCCGGATCACCAATGTACCCGATGGCTCAGTTTATGTAACTGATACAACAGATGTAAACCGGGTATTTAGTTCCAGGTGGACATATCTCAAAGGCATGTACGTTGTGCATATGTTGCGCTGGGTGTTGGGAGACTCCCTCTTTTTTAAAGGCGTACGCCAATATCTGAACGATCCCGCCATAAAATATGGATTTGCAGTTACAGCAGACCTTCAAAGAAACCTGGAACAGGTAAGTGGTAAAAATCTATCCAGGTTTTTCCAGCAATGGATCTATGGGGAAGGCTGGCCTTCTTATTCGGCAACCTACAGCCAGAATAATAATCTCTGGACAAAGGTGACATTAGACCAGGTTACTTCACACCCCTCTGTTGATTTCTATGAGATGCCCGTCCAACTGGTTTTCAGGAATGGTCAACAAACAAAAAAATTTGTAGTCGATCATAAATTCAAAAAACAGGAATTCTGGTTAAATGTTGGGTTTGTTCCCGATACGCTTATGATTGATCCCGATGTGTGGATCCTGGCGAGAACCAGGATTACTAAAAAAGAAAATAATTCCTCAACCAATCCTGATGAGTTGCTGGTGTACCCCAATCCCTCCCCTTCAGATGGCAGCGTGGTTTTAAAGAATCCGACAGGATCAGTGTTCTCAGCACAACTCTTCAACGCGTTAGGGCAATTGGTGTTTTCAAAAACAATACAAACACCGGGCAGAGATGAATTCATCACAATTCCTTTCTCGCGACTGGCAAGAGGAACCTACTGGCTCCGGTTGAGCAACGACAAAAAACTGAAGTTGGTGAAGAAGATCATACATTAGAAAATTAATTTGCAAACTTTATAGCGTTTGACTTGACGATCGCAAAATATATTTGCCCGCCCGACCGAACGGGCCCCTTGCAGGACCCAAAAACAAATTCGGTCATTCGGGCGGGCGTTAGTAATTATGGCCGGAAAAAAAAAGAAACGATTAGCCTGGAAGATCATACTGTACGTAACCCTGGCCGCAGTTGCTGTGATGTTGGGGTTTGTTATTTATGAATGGACACTGGAGCAGCGTGCCAAATTCATTAAATACTCAGCATTTGGAATTGACATCCCTGCCAACTATACCATACATGGCATCGACGTATCAAGATACCAACAGATCATCGATTGGGATAATGTGAAACAAATGCGAGTGGAAGAAATGAAGATTGATTTCGCATTCATCAAGGCAACAGAAGGGGTGAAAATGGCGGATCCCTATTTCCACCGCAATTGGAAAAAAGCCAAAGAGGCGGGAATGGCAAGAGGTGCCTATCACTTTTTCATTGCTACCAGAAGCGGGAAAACTCAAGCGGAAAATTTTATTAAAAAGGTCCAGATTGAGCCTGGAGACCTTCCTCCGGTATTAGATGTTGAAGAAACCTATGGTGTTTCGTCGCAAAAGTTGCGACAACGGGTTTTGGAATGGATGCAAACCATTGAAGAGTATTACAAGGTAAAACCGATCCTGTACACCAATGTTGATTTTTACCAATTCTACCTCAAAGATCAATTTGACGGATACCCGCTTTGGGTGGCCCACTATCTTCAAGAAGAACGACCTAGAATTTACCGGGACTGGTCATTCTGGCAGCATAGCGAATCAGGAAGAGTGAACGGAATTGCAGCTTATGTAGATTTCAATGTTTTTAATGGCGACTCTACAGCCTTCAGTAATCTTTTAGTGAAGTAGGGCACTGGATTTTCCTGAGGCACATACAAAATCTAATAGGAACTCTGCACCGTGCAACCAGCAACCAGCAACCAGTAACCAGTAACCAGTAACCAGTAACTTTGCAACCATTATCAAAGAAATGGGAATGGAACCCGATGCAAGAGAGCTTTTGGTCAAGGTGAGCAAATCACTCGCTACGGGATTGATCTGGCTTATGGTGAACATGACAGCCGGTATTTATATGGGCTGGCTTTTTTTTGGTGACCATATGACTACTGGGAATTATGTTTTTTATGGTTTCATGATAATAAGCCTAGGAGGGTTGATTTGGTATCAAGTAAGAATTTGGAAGTAACCCTTTAGTCAACTGGTGTGGTCCGTAACAATTACCCATCTGCCATTAATCTTGCGGAATATTAGCGTATAGGTTCCGCCAATATCTCCCACTGATCTCTTCAGAAACCATTTTCCAAGCACAAAATAATATTCAGGCGACAGCCTTTTCACCTCAAGTATATCAAAGGAGAGTTTTCCCATCTGGGCAGTATCGCTATAATTCTTCTTGTAATTGGCAAGGGTTTGTTTATAGCCATAGGTAACTCCTGATTTACCTATGAATTTCAGGGAATCACTTTCCCAATATCCATGCATGAATTCATCGATGTTTCCGCGATTCCAGGCTTCGGTTTGAACTTGCAATACCTTCTTGATGGCTTCCGCATCCCTGTCCTGTGAAAAGGCAACCAACGGGACAATGAATAAAATGAAAAAAAAAGAGAGCGTTTTCATGCAGAGATTTTTATAAAAAATGTCAGGTTCAACCTGACATTGGAAATAGAAATAAATTTAATGCTCGAAGTACACCCCTGTAGTTGAATGTTGAATATTGATAGTTGATTGTTGAGCGTTAGTTCATGAACGGTGTCGAACTATCAATATTCAACTATCAATTTTCAATGCTCAAGTGAATTATGCCCAGGCTTTATCTCCTTTTTTATAAGGAATACAGCTCTCGTATCGTCCCGGTGTTTCCAAATAACGCAACGCTTGTGTGGCGCCTACTTTTGATGTGAAGTAGCCAAGCATGGTGAGTTCTTTCATCAACCTGAAATAATGCTGAGCATCCTCTTTTTTCTTAGTCTTCTGGTATTCCTTTTGTTCCTTGTCGAGTTCTACCAATAATTCATGCCGTTGCTGAGGACTGGATTTCATGAAGGTTGCATCAAATTTTTTCTTTGAAGCCTCATCTATTTTATTCAGGCCTTCAACAAATGATTTCTGATTGTCTTCATCATAACAATCGGTAACATAAACAATCATGAATTTTCCAACTTCTGCTGCTTTTGCGCCAGGTGAATCGGTGGTAGGAATAATAGTTTCGGCTATTTCATCCAGGTAAGGAACATCCTCCTCTGAAAGGGCCGTCGAGGCTTTCTTCTCTTCCGTTTTGCAGCCGGTAAGAAATGCTTCCGCTCCAATTATCGTTCCGCCCAATATGACTGCTACACGTTGTAAGGCTTCTCTGCGATACATAATGTTCTATTTAATGGTTTGTATAAATGGTTAAGTCAAGTTTCTTTTTTTGAGTTCGCTCACGGCATAATCCGCTGCTCTTGCAGTGATGGCCATGTACGTGAGGGATGGATTCTGGCAGGCGGCGGAAGTCATACACGCACCATCCGTTACAAATACATTTAGCGCATCCCAAACCTGGTTGTATTGATTCAATACAGAAGACTTGGCTTCTCTTCCCATCCTTGCCGTTCCCATCTCATGTATGCCGTGTCCTATGGCATGCCCACTGTCCCACGTGCGCACGTCTTTCACACCAGAATTCTCCAACATGGTTTTTGCTTCTTCTATAATCGCCTTTCTCATTTCCTGCTCATTCGTCTTTAATTCGCAATCCATATCTAAAACCGGTAATCCCCATTTGTCTTTTTTCTCCTTATGAAGCGAGATCTTATTTTCATGG
>Ga0190270_10001430_pt1 | contig 11089 bp, 10 predicted proteins | sample Popmic320T_FD_133748 | JGI IMG/M metagenome (GOLD analysis project Ga0190270, IMG submission 133748) | Populus adjacent soil microbial communities from riparian zone of Weber River, Utah, USA - 320 T | ecosystem: Environmental > Terrestrial > Soil > Riparian zone | place: USA: Utah | collected... | reverse complement strand
GCGCCCCGCATCTTCGAGAAGGCCTACGGCCGGATCCAGACGATGCAGGCCGCCGAGGGCGGCGCCAAGGAGAAGATCTTCAACAAGGCGTTCGAGGTCGGCCTCAAGGTCGAGCAGCTCAAGCGCGAGGGCAAGTCCGTCTCGTTGCCGCTGAAGCTCCAGCACGGTCTCTTCGACAAGCTGGTCTTCAGCAAGGTGCGGGAGCGCTTCGGCGGCCGGGTGCGGTTCTTCATCTCCGGCGCCGCCGCCCTCAACCGGGAGATCGCCGAGTGGTTCAACGCCGCGGGCATCGTGATCCTCGAGGGCTATGGCATGACCGAGAACTCCGCCGGTGCGGCCGTCAACCACCCGGACGACAACAAGATCGGCACCGTCGGCCGCGCGCTGCCCGGGGCCGAGATCAAGATCGGCGAGGGCGACGAGATCCTGCTCCGAGGCCCCCACATCATGGACGGCTACCACAACCTGCCCGAGGAGACCGCCAAGACGCTGACCGACGACGGCTGGCTGCACACCGGTGACAAGGGCAGCCTCGACGAGGACGGCTACCTCACCATCACCGGCCGGATCAAGGAGCTGTTCAAGACCTCCGGCGGCAAGTACATCGCGCCGCCGGCGATCGAGTCGAAGTTCAAGGCGATCTGCCCCTACGCCAGCCAGTTCGTGGTGTTCGGCAACGAGCGCAACTTCTGCGTCGCGCTGATCACCCTCGACCCCGACGCGATGGCCGGGTGGGCCGAGGAGAACGGCATGGCGGGAGCGTCGTACTCCGACATCGTGAGCTCCGACGCCGTCCAGGAGATGGTGGGCGGCTACGTCGAGGAGCTCAACAGCCGGCTCAACCGCTGGGAGACGATCAAGAAGTGGGAGCTGCTCGACCACGACCTGTCGGTCGAGTCCGGCGAGCTCACGCCGTCGATGAAGGTCAAGCGCAACGTCGTCGAGGACAACTACAAGGAGAAGATCGACGCGTTCTACGCCTGAGCCGGACCGCGCACGAAGTGCGTGGTCCGTCAGCGAAGGGATTGAGCAAGCGGCGCGAGTGAGCTCGCGAACTCGCGGCAGCGTGTCGAAATTCAGAACCGGCTGGTTGGATGGGGCAGTGCCCTCCGTCCTCCCCATCGGTGACCCCGCACCCGCCGACGGTTCCTTGCCTGACAGCGCGCTGGACGGCGTGGGCCGACGGCCGTTCGGGGTCTACGTACACGTGCCGTTCTGCACGGTGCGGTGCGGCTACTGCGACTTCAACACCTACACGGCCGACGAGCTGGGGGACGCTCCGGGTGCCTCGAGGTGGACCTACGCGGGAGCCGCGATCAACGAGATCCGGCAGGCCCGCCGGGTCCTGGGGGATCGCGACGTCCGGGTGTCGACGGTGTTCCTCGGTGGCGGTACGCCGACCCTGCTCAAGGCGATCGACCTCGGTGCGATCCTCGCCGCCGTGGCTTCGGAGTTCGGGCTCGAGCACGGTGCTGAGATCACCACCGAGTCCAACCCCGACAGCGTGGCGCTGTGGGACCTCGAGGAGCTGCGCTCGGTCGGCTTCAACCGGATCTCGTTCGGCATGCAGTCGGCCGTGCCGAGCGTGCTGGCCACCCTGGACCGCACGCACGACCCGCTCCGGGTGCCGGCGGTGGTCGACTGGGCGCGGGCGGCCGGCTTCGAGCAGGTCAGCCTGGACCTGATCTACGGCACCCCGGGGGAGACGATGGCCGACTGGGAGACCTCCCTGGACGCGGCCCTCGCCTGCGCCCCGGACCACCTGTCGGCGTACTCCCTGATCGTCGAGGAGGGGACCGCCCTGGCCAGGCGGGTCCGCAACGGTGAGGTGGCGATGACCGACGACGACGATCTGGCCGACAAGTACGAGCTGGCCGACCAGCGGCTGGAGGCGGCCGGGCTGTCGTGGTACGAGGTGTCGAACTGGGCCCGGGACGACGCCGCCCGCTGCCGGCACAACCTCCTCTACTGGACGGGTGGGGACTGGTGGGGGGTCGGGCCGGGCGCGCACTCACACGTCGGCGGCACCCGCTGGTGGAACGTCAAGCACCCGGCGGCGTACGCCGACCGGCTCGCCGCAGGCCTCAGCCCGGCGCACGCGCGGGAGGTGCTCGGCTCGGAGACCCGGCACTTCGAGCGGCTGCTGCTGGAGCTGCGACTGAGCGACGGACTGGCCCTCGACGTGCTGGACGACGTTGGTCGCAAGGCCGTGCCGGATCTCGTCCTTCGCGGACTGCTCGCGCCGACCGGGGCGTCGACGGGGTCGGGCCGGCGGGTGGTGCTCACCCGCACCGGTCGGCTGCTCGCCGACGCCGTGCTGCGCGACCTGCTGCCCTGAACGGACTCGGGTCAGGACACCATCCGGATCGTCAGCGGGTAGCGGTAGTCCTCGCCGTTCCCGGCCTTGACCGAGCCGATGATCGTGAAGATCAGCCAGAAGAGGCCGACCAACGGCAGCAGGATGAAGCCGACCAGCACCAGGAGAAGCACGGCCGAGACGATGCCGTAGATCAGGATCGACAGCTGGAAGTTGAGGGACTCCACGGACTGACGGCGGATCCATGGTGAGTCGTTGCCCTTGATCAGGAACACGAGCAGCGGCCCGAGGAAGGACAGCGCGAACAGCGCGGCGACGAGCGCGCTCCAGTGCGCGGCACCGCCCCAAGTGCGCTCGTCGGGCGTCAGCGCACCTGCGCCCGGTTGCTGGACGTAGGGCGGCTGCTGGCCGTAGGGGTTCTGCGCCGGCGGTTGGCCGTACGCAGGCTGGCCGGGAGGCTGCTGGCCGGGGGTCTCACCCTCGGGCTGTTCCGGAGGAGGGGGGCCGTAGGGATCGCTCATGTCGTCGAGCGTACTCGCGTGGGGACGGCTCAGGGTGAGGTCGACACGAAGTCGATGAGCTCCTCGACCCGACCCAGCAGGGCCGGCTCGAGGTCGTGGTACGACGACACCCGGGACAGGATGTGCTGCCACGCCCGGGCGATGTCGGCCTGCTGACGGTACGGCCAGCCGAGCTCTCGGCAGACGCCGTGCTTCCACTCGATCTCGCGGGGCACGTCGGGCCATCGCACGAGGCCCAGCCGGGCAGGCTTCACCGCGGCCCAGACGTCGACGAACGGGTGTCCCGTGATCAGCACGTGTTGCCCGATCGGGGATCGTGCGATGTCCTCGGCGATCCGGCTCTCCTTCGAACCCGGGACGAGGTGGTCCACCAGCACCCCGACCCGGCGTCCCGGGCCGGGCCCGAAGTCGTGGAGGTGGGAGGCGAGGTCGTCCACGCCGCCGAGGTACTCCACGACCACGCCCTCGATCCGCAGGTCGTCGCCCCACACCTTCTCGACCAGCTCGGCGTCGTGCCGGCCCTCGACGTAGATCCGGCTCTCCCGTGCCACCCGGGCCCTGGCGCCGACCACCGCGACCGACCCGGACGCCGTACGCCTCGGCTGCGGCGGAGCCTGCCTCCGGACCGGCGCGGTCAGCACCACGGGGCGCCCCTCGAGGAGGAAGCCCGGACCGAGCGGGAAGGTACGCCGGCGGTTGCGGCGGTCCTCCAGCGTGACCGTGTGCAGGTCCCGGTCGACAGCCACGATCTCGCCGCAGAAGTCGGTCATGACCTCCTCGACGACGGCGCCGAGCTCCGCTGGGTGGTCGACGGCGCGTCCGCGCTTCGGCGCGCGCCAGTCGGTGGAGAGTACGTCGGAGCCGTAGCGCGGTGTGCCCGGGGGAGGGTGTTTCACGCGCGCAACGCTAGTCAGTCTTCGCCGTCCTCCGCCGCGGACTCGCCGTTCGCGGCCGCCTCGTCACCGGATCCACCCGACTCGTCCGACTCGTCGGATCCACCGGAGGAACCACCGCCCATCATGTCGAGGTCGTCCATGTCGTCGGGCGCCTCCTCGTCCGTGAGGGGCTCGGCGAGCGGGTTGTCCTCGGAGGGCTGGAGGTCCTCGGGGAGCTGCTCGTCGCTGATGCCGGCCTCGTCGTCGGTCTGCTCGTTGCTCGATTCGCTCATGCCCAGAACCTAGCCGCCGCGGGGCCGGTCACAGGAGAGGCAGGCGTTTCTGGCTGCGGGGAAGATGCTCGTAGCCCCGCGCGACGGCGGCGCCCAGCCGCTCGCTCGGATAGGGCCACTCGCCCGCGTCGAGGGCCTGGTCGAGGGGGACGCCCCGGCCGGCCAGGTCGCGGATCGTCTCGGCGACGATGCCGATCTCGTTGCGCTGGGTCTCGACGAACTCGCGGTCGACCGGCGCCCCGTGACCGGGTACCACGACGCTGGCCGGCGTAGTCAGCCCGAGCACGATGTCGAGGCTGAGCGGCCAGTCCATCGGCCAGGAGTCGTCACCGAAGTACGGCGGTGCGGACTCCTCGACCAGGTCCCCGGCGAGCAGGGCGTCGGCGTCGGGGATCCGCACCACGAGGTCGCCGGAGGTGTGGCCGCGCCCGGGATGGACGAGCTCGATCGCGCGGTCGCCGAGATCGAGGACCCGGGCCGAGGAGAACGTGTGGTCCGGCAGGACCACCTCGGTCCCGATCACGTCCGCGGCGTGGGGGTCGTCCGGGTCATCGACGTAGCGCTGCTTGAGCCGCCCGGATCCCTCGGCGAGCTCCGAGACCGCGTTCTCGTGGGCATGGATCGGGACCGTCCCGAAGGTGGAGCGGAAGGTGCCGTTGCCGAAGGTGTGGTCGAAGTGCCAGTGGGTGTTGACGATGCCGAGCACCTCGCCGGCCCGGAGGCGGCGTACGTCGTCGACCACCTCGCGCGCAGCGGCCGCCGAGCCGTGGGTGTCGACCACCAGCAGCCCGCGCTCGCCGCCGACCGCGGTCACGTTGACGTCGAACCAGGGGTAGCGCGCGACCCAGATCCGCTCTGCTACCTCGGCGAAGTCGGCCATGGCGGCGACCCTAGTACCCTTGGCACTCAGATCAGTCGAGTGCCAAGGGCCTCGACCGGGCCCGACCTGCGAAGGGGGCCGACCGGCGAAGCGCAAGGAGGTGGCGGGCACATGCACGACGACCGGAAGCTCGCCGTGCTCCGAGCGATCGTGGAGGACTACGTCGCCACCGAGGAGCCCGTCGGCTCGAAGGCCCTCGTCGAGCGGCATGGCCTCGGGGTCTCGCCAGCGACGGTGCGCAACGACATGGCCGTGCTCGAGGAGGAGGGGTTCATCACCCAGCCCCACACCAGCGCCGGACGGGTTCCCACTGACAAGGGCTACCGGCTGTTCGTCGACCGCCTCACCGGCCTGAAGCCGATGAGTGCCGCTGAGAGGCGGGCCATCGCCACCATCCTCGACGGCGCCGTCGACCTCGACGACGTCGTACAGCGCTCCGTGCGGCTGCTCTCCCAGCTGACCCGCCAGGTGGCCGTGGTCCAGTACCCCACGCTGTCCCGCTCCACGGTCCGCCACATCGAGCTCGTCGCCCTCGCGCCCAGCCGCCTGCTCGTGATCCTGATCCTCAGCACAGGGCGCGTCGAGCAGCGCCTGGTCGAGCTCGAGACGACCCTGGACGAGGCCGAGCTCGGCGAGCTGCGGTCCCGGCTGAACGTCGCGGCCGCCGGCAAGGTGATCGCCGAGGCGGCTGCCGCCCTGCGGGCGGCCGTTCCCGAGCGCGACGGAGCAGCCATGTCCGCGGTGGTCGACACACTCGTGGAGGCCTTCTCCGACCATCGGTCCGACGAGCGGATCGCCGTGGGTGGCGCGGCCAACCTGGCCCGGTACGGCGAGAGCTTCGACACCGCCGTCCGCCCGCTGCTGGAGGCGCTGGAGGAGCACGTCATCCTTCTCAAGCTGCTCGGCGAGGCCCACTCCGGCGGCGCGATCACCGTACGGATCGGTGCCGAGGGGCCCTACCAGGAGCTCGCGGCGACGAGCGTGGTCGCCACCGGCTACGGCCCGGGCGACGACGCCCTGGCCACCCTCGGCGTCGTCGGGCCGACCCGGATGGACTACCCCGGGTCGATGGCCGCCGTGCGCGCCGTTGCCCGCTACGTGTCACGGATCCTCGACCAGGCATGACCAGACCACCGACCCCCGGACCTCAACGGCGCAGTGTCCCGCGCCCTACGACGACGAAGAAGGACCGAACTTGAGTCAGGACCTCTACGACCTCCTGGGTGTATCCCGCGACGCGGACGCCGACACCATCAAGAAGGCCTACCGGCGGATGGCCCGGCGGCTGCACCCCGACGTGAACCCCGACCCGGAGACGCAGGAGCAGTTCAAGGAGATCTCCCGCGCCTACGAGGTGTTGTCGGACCCGCAGAAGCGCGCGGCGTACGACCGCGGCGGCGACCCCTTCGGCGGCGTCGGCGGCTTCGGGCAGGGTGCCGGCTTCTCGTTCACCGACATCATGGACGCGTTCTTCGGTGGAGCGGCAGCGTCCGCCGGACGCGGACCGCGGCCGCGCGTCCGACGAGGCCAGGACGCCCTGATCCGGGTCGAGGTGGACCTCGCCGAAGCGGCGTTCGGGGTCGCCCGCGAGCTCAAGGTCGACACCGCCGTGGTCTGCACGACCTGCCACGGCGACGGCGCCGCCCCGGGCAGCCGTCCGATCCCTTGCGAGACGTGCCGCGGTGCCGGCGAGGTCGCCCACGTCCAGCGGTCGTTCCTCGGCGAGGTCCGCACCCTCCGCCCCTGCGCCGCCTGCCGCGGGTTCGGGTCGATCATCCCCGAGCCGTGCCGGGAGTGCTCCGGCGACGGCCGCGTCCGCTCACGGCGCACGCTCACCGTCAAGATCCCGGCGGGAGTCGACACCGGTACCCGGATCCAGCTCACCGAGCAGGGCGAGGTGGGTCCGGGTGGCGGACCCGCCGGTGACCTGTACGTCGAGGTCACCGTCGCCCCGCACGCCACCTTCACCCGGCACGGAAACGACCTGCACTGCACGGTCACGGTGCCGATGACCGCGGCCGCCCTCGGCACGACCCTGACCCTCCCGACCCTCGAGGCCGACGTCGAGCAGGGCGGTGACAGCGGGGTCGAGACCACCTTCGAGCTCGAGCTCCGCCCCGGCACCCAGTCCGGCAGCGAGCGGGTGCTCAAGGGCCGGGGCGTGCCCGGCCTGCGCGGCGGCCGCGGCGACCTGGTCGTCTCCGTGATCGTGGAGACCCCGACGGTGCTCGACCCCCGGCAGGAGGAGCTGCTCCGCGAGCTGGCCGCGATCCGCGGCGAGGAGGAGCCGACCGGCCAGGTGCGACCCGCGTCCAAGTCGGTGTTCGGCCGGCTGCGCGACGCGTTCAACCCCCACTGATGTCGCTGCCGGTCCACCTCGTGCCGTCGCTGGGCGACGCGACCGAGGGGGCGGTCGTCACCGTCGAGGGGGCGGAGGCCCACCACGCAGTCACCGTGCGCCGGCTCCGGGTGGGGGAGGCGGTGGTCCTCACCGACGGGGTCGGTACGTCGGCGCAGGGCGTGGTGTCCTCGACCGGCCGCCGAGTGTTCGAGGTGACGGTCTCGGCGGTCTCTGACTCCCCGGCGCCCAACCCCTTGGTGGTCGTGGTGCAGGCGCTGCCCAAGGGTGACCGCGGCGAGCTGGCCGTCGAGATGCTCACCGAGGTCGGGGTGTCGTCGATCGTCCCCTGGGCGGCCGCGCGGTCCGTGGCGGCCTGGCGCGGCGAGCGAGCCACGAAGTCGCTGGCCCGCTGGCGGTCGACCGCCAGGGAGGCGGCCAAGCAGGCCCGGCGGTCGTGGTTCCCCGCCGTGGAGGAGCTCGCCTCGACCTCAGACGTCGCCGCGCTGCTCGGCTCGGCCGACCTGGCCGTCGTACTCCACGAGGAGGCGTTGGCGCCCCTGGCCTCTCTGGACGTCCCGGACGTCGGTCTGGTCGCGGTGGTGGTCGGGCCGGAGGGTGGCCTCACCGACGAGGAGGTCGCGGCATTCGCCGGGTCGGGGGCGCAGCTGGTGCGGCTGGGCGCGGAGGTGTTGCGTACGTCGACCGCCGGCGTGGCCGCCGTGTCCGCGCTGCTGTCGCGGACCCCGCGCTGGGCCTGATCCCACGCTCCCGCGAGGTCGGGACGCGCGCACCATGTGTCGGGACGCCCTGGGGCCCCACCGTGGACCCATGAACACTTCACGCAACACTCTCGCGGTGTCCGGCCTCCTGGCCGGGCTCCTTCCCCTGGTCGGCAACGGCCTCTACGACGGCGGCGAAGGATCGGGGACGGAGGTCCTCGCCCTCGCGGAGCAGGGTCTCCCGCCGATCGCCTGGGTCGCCTACCCGCTGGAGCTGATCGGCTTCGGCGCGCTCTGCGTGCTGCTCGGCTCGCTGGTCGCGATGCTGTGGAACCGCGCCCCGGTGGCAGCGGCGACGACCGGCATCGTCGGTGCCGCCATGGTCTCGGTCAAGATCGGCTCGATCGCGCCGGGCATGGCGCTGCGCGAGCACTACGAGGGCGTCTCGCCCGCCACGGCCGAGGTGTTCTCGGCGATCGGCGACGCGGCCTTCGTCGTCTCTGGACTGCTGCTCTCGGCGGCCATGACGGTCGCCGGCGTGGGCCTGCTCCAGATCGACTTCCCGCGCTGGCTGTCATGGTGGGCGGTCGTGGCCGGGGGAGCGGGCGTGCTCGCCGGGCTGGTCGGCGTCCTCGCGCCGGCGGCCTACTTCCCGATCCCGTTCCTCCTGCTGCTGGTCTGGATGATCGCGCTCGGCTTGAGCACGGCCCTGTCCACAAACGTCGGAAAACCCGTGGGCGCCGCGATCGCTGTTCCAGAATGATCCGGTGAGCACGAGATCGCACGGAGCCACGGTCGCCGCATGGTGGCCGTGGCTCGTGCTGCCGGCGGTGGCCACCGGCCTGGTGTCCGCGGGCCTGGTGCTGGTCCTCGCGTACAGCGAGCCCGGCGTCCTGAGCAATGAAGCGTTGGTGAATGTGCCGCTCGCGATCGGCTTCAGCACCGTCGCTGCGGGCGTCTGGTCGACCCGTCCGCATCCGACCGGGCTCCGGCGCCTGGCCGTCCTGTACACGACGGTCGGGCTCGGATCAGCGTGCGTGCTACCGGCGTACGGATGGGCGAGCTCCGGGCTGGCCGGATCCGACGCCGCGGCGTGGGTCTCGAACTGGGTCTGGGCGCTGGGCGCGCCACCCCTGCTCGGGCTCGGTCTGTTGCTGTACCCGGATGGCCTGCTGCCCGGACGACGGTGGCGGCTGGCGGCGGTGCTCGGCGCGGGGGGTACGGCGATCCTGGTCGCCGCGGGCGCGTTTAGGCCCGGGCCACTCGGCAACCACCCACGACTGGAGAATCCGCTCGGCGTCGGCTCGGCGGCATTCTGGGACGCGGCCGCGGGCGTGGGCTTCGTTGCCCTCATGGCCGCGGCGGGTCTCGGCCTCGCCGCCCTCGTCGTGAAGTTCTGGCGCGTCCCCGCAGGTGGTGTCGTGCGCAGCCAGATCGGCGGCTTCGCCATCGCGGGCGGACTCGTGGTGCTGGCCGCCTTGCTCCCGGCCGAGGGCGGCGCGACCGCGCTGCTGTTGGCGCTGACGGCCGGGATCGCGCTCCCAGCCACGGTGGGCATCGCGGTCGTGCGGCACCGTCTGCTCGACCAGTGGGCCAGCCTGGACGAGCTGACCGCGCAGATGGGCCACCTCTCGGAGTCGCGCCGGTCCATCGTCACCGAGCGTGAGGAGGAGCGGGCCCGGCTCCGGCGAGACCTGCACGACGGCGTCGGCCCTTCGCTCGCCGCCGCAGTCATGGCGCATCCGGCGACGTGGATTCCGGCGAGCGCGGCTGCCGCGTTCCCCGCGCTCACCGAACGGGAGATCGAGGTGCTCGACCTCGTGGCGGCCGGCTGCTCCAACGCCGAGATCGCCGCCAGCCTGTTCCTCTCGCAGAAGACCGCGCGCAACCACGTCTCGAACATCTTCACCAAGCTCGGCTGCAGCCGGGCGGAGGCGATCGCGCGCGGCCGCGACGCGGGGCTCGGACGGGGCAGTCGCTGAGCCTCGGGTGGCCTCCCGAGCGGCCTGCGGCCGGCCGGAACCGCAGTGTCGAGACCCCGGCCATGAAATGGTCTCGACCGAAGTGGGGATAACCCCGATCTCAGGAGCCGGAGTGTCGGCGCTCGATGCTTGAGTAGTCCCATGGAAGCCACCACCGGCACCCCCACTCTGGGGAATCTCGAGTCTCCCGCGGATGTGCTCGCGTTCGCACGGGAGCGGCGGGCGGTGGCCGATCGGGCGGAGGCGGATCTGCTGCAGGCCGCGGTGGTCTGGGCGGCGCAGCATCCTGCGGAGTCGCTGGAGGCCGCGGAGGTGTTCCGCAGTTCGGGGTATGCCGGTGGGTTCGGGGACACCGCGGTCCCGCTCGCCGGTCCGGGGGCGCCGTTGGTGGCGGAGTTCTCGATCGCGGAGTTCGCTGCCGCGGTCGGCCTGTCCACCGAGGCCGGGAAGCTGTATGTGGGTCACGCGGTGGAGCTGCGGTACCGGCTGCCGCGGCTGTGGGCGCAGGTCAGGGCAGGGGATCTGCCGGCGTGGAGGGCGCGTCGGGTCGCCGACCAGACCATCTCCCACGCGCTGAGTTCCGAGGCGGCGGCGTTCGTGGACCGGCACGTCGCGCCGGTGGCGCACAAGATCCGCCCGACCGCGCTGGGCCGGCTGGTGGAAGAGGCGATCGCCCGGCACATGCCCGAGACCGCCGAGGAGATCCGACGCCGGGCCGCGGACAGCCGGCACTTCACCGTCGACCACGACCAAGTGTCCTTCGCCGGCACCAGCCTCATCTCCGGTGAGGTTGACCTGGCCGACGCCCTGGACCTGGACCAGGCGGTGGGCGACCGCGCAGCCCACCTGAAGGACCTCGGTTGTGGGGAGTCGTTGGACGTGCGGCGGGCGATGGCGATCGGGGACCTGGCCCGGTCCCAGCTCGCGCTGGACCTCCAGCCCGACTCCGAGGAACCGCCGGCCCGGACGCGGCCACGGCGGGCGGTCACCTTGTTCCTGCACCTGCACCAGTCAGCGATCGAGGGCGCCAGCGGCGCGGTGGGGCGGGTGGAGAACACCCGCAGCCCGGTCACCGTCGAGCAGATCCGGGACTGGTGCGGCCACCCCGACGCCGAGGTGGTGGTGAAGCCGGTGATCGACCTGGCCGACCACGTCCACGTC
>Ga0190270_10001429_pt1 | contig 11089 bp, 4 predicted proteins | sample Popmic320T_FD_133748 | JGI IMG/M metagenome (GOLD analysis project Ga0190270, IMG submission 133748) | Populus adjacent soil microbial communities from riparian zone of Weber River, Utah, USA - 320 T | ecosystem: Environmental > Terrestrial > Soil > Riparian zone | place: USA: Utah | collected... | reverse complement strand
ATTTTCGCGCCGTTGGCGGCGACCTTGGCGTAAGGGGGTAGGAATTCGTTCTCAACACGCAGACCGGCGTTGATCGTTACGCGCGGATGAACTTGCCACTGATCCTGAAAGTAGAAGCCCTGGTTACGGCTGTTCGCGCCGGCATTGTTGTGACGCACGCCGTCTTCCCATCTGTAATAGCCAAAGGGTCCAGTGGCGCCATCAATGGTACCACGGCTGAATTCGTCACCCCAAAAGAGGTCGAAGCGGCCATTCGGATAATCATCATCCACCTGGTTTGCAATGCGGTTCAGCGAATAGCCACCTTTGAAGGTGTGTTGCTGGCCGCCGAGCCGTTTGATGTATGTGCCGTCAAGATAGACGTTGTGGCGGGTCAGTTGATCCTTGATGACCGTGAATGGATTGCTGATGTTCTGGAAACCCGCCGCTCCCGCCAGGTTGGCAGGGACCGGAGGAGAAATCTGATTTGCGGTAGCGGTCTGATAAAGAAGAAGTGCGCCCGTAGGCAGACCGTAGTTGTTACCCTTGTCGTTCAAGTACTTGTAACCATAACGAGCGCTCAAGATGAGGCTTGGGCTAATGCTGTAAGTGAATGACGCCGTGTAAGCTTGCGAAGGAGTGTAACCACCCAAAATGGAAGTGTCATTGGGCACTTTATTTACTTGGGGGTCAGCCCCCTTCAGCGTACCGTCCACACGAATAGGCGTCCAGATGTAAGAGGTATTGATCTGAATCTTTTGCGTCGGAGCGTAGTCGAGACGATTGATCGCAGCGTGACGCACTGTGCGGCTTGTCGTTGTTTCCGCCCCGTTCGGATAGGCGATCGAACGCTCAGTGCGATCAATCGTGGGAAAATAGCTGCTGAAGAAATTCAGGCGGTCCTTCAGGATTGGCCCGCCCAATGAGAAGCCGGGATAGAAGGTGTTATATTCATCTTCCTTCTGGCGGAAGAATTGCGGCTGTGTGACATTAGCCACATTGCCACGCCAAAAGCCGCGCGTCCTCGAGTTCAAACCTGCGCTGGTGAACATCAAAGCGCCCTGACCGTGGAATTGATTCGTCCCGCTCTTGGTGACAACGTTGATCACTCCACCAACCGCGCCGCCGTATTCGGCCTCGAAGCCGCCGCTCTTGACCTGGACTTCGCGGACAAACTCAAAGGGAATGGCGCTCTCACGGCCAAGCGCCGCGTTGCGGACGTTGGAGACTTCCACGCCGTCGAGAATGAACTGGTTTTCGGAACCGCTCGCGCCATTGACCGAGTAGCCGCCGACGCCGCCGCCTGGAGCATTGCCGGAGGTGCCGGTCGCGCCGCCACCCGAACTACCCGCGCGCGGGTCAAAGATCACGCCAGGAGCCGCCTGCAGCAACGAGTTGAATGTACGCCCTTTCGGGGTGTTATCAATGAATTTCTCGGTGATGTTGGTCGCAGACTTGCTGGAAGTGACGTCAATCGCCTCCGCTGTAGCGCTGACGGTGACCGATTCCGTGTATTCGCCAGTGGTGAGTGAGACATCCAACGTCAACTCGCTGCCCAGCAGCAGGTTGATGCCTTCATTCTTGCTCGTCTTAAAGCCTGTCTGAGTCACGGTAATGGTGTAGATACCGACTGGCAATTTAGGAAAGCGATAGGCGCCTTCTTTGTCGCTCGTTGTATCAATGGAGCGCACAAGAGTTGCGCTGGTGGCTGTGACTTTCGCGCCAGCGATCGCGGCGCCATTTGGATCCTTGATTGTCCCACGGATAGCGCCCGTGTTCTCCTGACCCAACGCCGCGGCCACAGCGAATGTGGTAAGCAGAAGCGCGCTGAGCGTGAGCTTAGCAAAGCTTCGCAGGGATAGAATGTTTTTCATAACTTTCTCCTATTTCAGGGTTAACAGCCTCCGGAGGTTTCCGGGGCCATCAGACTCGATTACTTCTACCGATTGCGATCAGAGTTTCGGAGCGGAGTTTTGCCGGCAGCATTTTGAAAGTGACCTCACTCGAACTTACGAATGTTGACTGGCCGGATGAACAGCCATCAGATAACAGGAAAAATTCCGACTTCGTCTTTAAGGATCAAATTATTGATCAGCGATCATTCGCCGATCTTCTTTCGGAAATTGCTTTATGGACATTCGCTCGGTGAGTCTCATCACGGCTATGACTCTCATTTGGCCACCGTGATTTTGAGACACTGGCGGACTAATGTTCATCACTTATCAAGCAATCATTATTCCAACGGCTTGGCTTTCATTCGTCTTTTAAGGATGGCTAGTGTCATCAATAACTTAGACTAGATTTTTCTCAAGCAGTCGTGCGAACCGCTCACCTTGGTATACGAAATTATGGATAGCTATTTAAATTCTCGTATACGACGGCGCTGTCCTTTCAAAACCGCGGATCAAAACCACGGACACGACCAATTAGCTACAGATCGGAATGCTTTGATTGAAACCGGCGAGAGGCAAATATTACAAATATTAATGGCGGCGCCGGAATGGAATCCAAGAATCTGAATTTTTGCGCGGTTTTCTGAACGATCATCCGCCGACAGCTACATTTGTTATCTCAAAACAAGGGCTAACCCTTGTATTTCTCGGTAGTTCAGGCCCATAGAGCAATTGTCCCGGCAATTCTCGAATTAGAAAATGAGGCGTCCGTTGTATCGTTAGCGGATGTCACCCAACTACAAGAAACTACAAGAGAGAATTACCTTCGAGGCCTTGGTGGAGATGTTGAACGAAGAATTTGCGCAACTGCAAGATCATCGGCGCGCCAACAGCAGCTATGAGTTGGCCGACGTCCTGCGCAGTGTCTTCGCGATGTTCTCGCTCAAGACGCCTTCGCTGCTTGCGTTCAACATTCCCGCCAAAGGATTCTCCACCCATAGCGAGTCTTCGAGCTTGGGTGGGGAGGAATTTGGCATCGTCGAGTCTTTGAGACGATAATTCCCTTGCCATAGAGCCTATTTGTCTACATGCTGCGCCCTCAGGAAACTGACTTTGCGAATTCAGTTTCTGTCGGATAAAAAACAGGCCGATTTAAATGATCACAACGTTCCCCACGTTATGCTTGACTTTAAGCAAGCCCGACCTTATAACGCGAGTTTGAGTAAACGTTGCCTCTCTAACAAGCCGCATTTGACATTTTAAGCTTTTGTTATCCCCCCATCCCTCGCCCCTCGAGAAATAATCCTTAATGGAGGTATCAATGAGAAAACCGGCTTATATAGCAGCTTGTCTCTGTTTATGCCTTGGGATCAGCGCCGCGGCTCAGACGCAGTTCGGCGTCATTACCGGCCGCGTGTCGGACACCAACGGCGCCCTGATATCGCGGGCGAAAGTCACGCTGACCAACACGGCGACCAACGTCAAGCAGGAGACGGAAACCAATCCGGAGGGTTTATACATTTTCGCCAACATCGGCGCCGGCAATTACGAGATCACGGTCGAGAATCAAGGCTTCCGCAAATCCGTTCGGAGGATCACGGTCGAAGTGGCCCAACGCCTCAAGCTGGATTTCCTGATGCAGGTTGGCGCAGTCCAGTCTGCGGCGCAACTCCCCGAGGAGAGCGCGCCGCTCAACACGTCCACCGGCGAAGTCTCGCGCCTCGTCACCGAGAAGGAGATCATCCAGTTGCCGCTGATCACGCGCAATCCCTATGACCTGGTCGGGCTCACGCCCGGCGCCAGCAACGCCGGCGCGGTGACGGGCGATACGCGCGGATTGGGCCTGGCCATCGCAGGGCAGCGCACTTCATCGGTCAACTTCATGCTCGACGGCGGCGCCAACAACGACACCTTCAACTCTAACGTGGGCCAGACGGTACCGCTTGACGCTGTGCAGGAGTTCCGTGTCCAGACCAACAGCGGGACGGCGGAGTTCGGCCGCAACGCCATCAGCGTCAACGCCGTCACCAAGTCGGGAACCGCCAGTCTTCACGGCAGCGCATACGAGTTCTATCGCGGCGCGGCGCTCTCGGCGGCGCCATTTGATGACAACGCCAACGGCTTGCTGAAGAGCAACTTCGTGCGCAACCAGTTCGGCGGCTCATTGGGCGGCCCGGCTATAAAGGATAGGACTTTCTTCTTCAGTTCTGTCGAAGGGCAGCGCGTCCGCAGTTCCAGCACGAAGCCGTTCTTCGTCCCCACACAGGACTTCCTGAACGCCGCTTCCGCCAACACCAGGAACTTCATCCAGGCTTTCGGCGGCCTGCCGCAGGCGAACGACCCCAACAACTTCATAACCGCGCGGCAAATCTTGGAAGGGTTCGAAGGCCGTAGCATGTACGAGGCCAACCCGCTGCGCAACGCCATCACCGGCGACGTCATCCCGGCGAACACCAGGTTGTTTCAGCGCTCCAACCTCCGCGCGGCGATTGACTCCGGGGCCGGCAGCCCGCAAAACGCCTGGCTGTTCACCGGCCGGATAGATCATCGCTTCAACGAGAAGACGAGCTTGATGGGGCGTTACGCCTTCCAGAACAACGATCTGTTCTCCGGCACGAATAGCTTAAGCCCCTATCAAGGCTTCAATACCGGGCAGATCAATCGTAACCAGAACTTCAACCTGACGGCCACGCACGCGCTCTCGCCGCGGCTCTTCGTCGAGTCGGGCGTCGCCTACAATCGATTCCTCAACCTGCAACCGCTCGGCGCCGCGCCGTCGACCACGCCGTGCTGGCAATATGCCCTCTTCAACGCTCTGCCGACCGGCCCCATCGTCTTACCGGGCTATGCGCCTGACGCCTGCGGCTCCGCGGCGCTTCCGTCTAGCGGGGCGCAGAACGTTTACCAGACCTATGGGAGCGCGACGCTGTCGTGGGGGCGGCACACGATCAAAGCCGGCGGCCAGTATCTGCACCTGCGCGACAACCGCACGTTCGGCGCCAATCAGACCGCCTTCTTCCAAACGTCCACGATGCAGGGCTTGCTCAACGGCGGCGTGGATGCGATCTCCGTAGCCATCGATCCCAACGGCAAGGGGCCGGGCGACATCTATGATACGAGGATTGACGGCTCGTTCCGCTTCCCAAGCTTCACGCGTCACTTCCGGTACAACGAACTAGCCTTCTACGGAGAAGACTCATTCAAGATCAGGCCAGGCGTTACGCTCACCGCCGGCTTGCGTTGGGAGTATTTCGGCGTGCCTCATAGCCCGGAGAACGAGCGTTTCCTAGACTCCAACCTTGTTTTCCAAGACGATCTGGGTCTGGACATCTTCAATCAGGTGGCCCTGGCGACCTTCCTGCAGACCGATCAATTCTACCGGCCCGATTACACCAACTTCTCCCCGCGCATCGGCGTCGCCTGGGACATCTTCGGCGACGGGCGGACGGTCTTCCGGGGCGGCTACGGCCTGTTCTACGACCGCAACTTCGGCAACGCGACCTTCAACGTGTTTCAGAATCCGCCGAACTACCTCGTACTCCAGTTACAGTCCCCGCCGTCTCTCCCGGTCATGCCTAACCAGTTCGACACGCTCGCCACCGCCGGCCAGTCATTGAGAATCACGGGTTCGGCCCGCATGCTGGATAACGACCTGCAGACGGCCTACAGCGCGCAGTTTAACGCTTCGCTTGAGCGCGACCTCGGCAAAGGCGTCACAGGTTCGATTTCCTACCTGGGGGCGAACGGCATCAAACTCTATTCGCTGAACAATCTCAATCAAATAGGAAGCTGCCTGCTGTTGCAGCGGATTGACCCATCATTCCCATGCTCCCCGTCGGCGGTGGACAGCACCAGCCGCTTGAACCAGACCGGCTTGACCAACATAAACCGTCGCGGCAACGAAGGTCTCTCGCGCTATCACGCCATGACTGCGGAACTTCGCGCACAGCGGCTGGGCGTGCAGGGGGTTTCGCTCTCCGGCGCCTACACCTGGGCGCACTCGATTGACAACTCAAGCTCCTTCTTCGCCGACTCGGCGCTCGATGGGTTCGCCGGCTCCTTCGGATTCCGTGACCCGTTCAACCCGGCGTTTGATCGGGCCAATTCGAGCTACGACATCCGGCAGCGCCTCACGCTCTCCGGCGTCTGGGAGCTTCCTTTAGGTAAAGGGCTCAACGGCATCAGAGGCCAGGCGTTACAGGGGTGGAGTATGACCGGCATACTCCAGGCGCAGACCGGCGGCGCATTCACCGTTTATGACGGCGGCACCTCCAGTTGCAATTCGAGCCAGGGGAACTTCTGCTACCCCGTGATCATCGGCGCGATCCCGGATCGCACGGGGGCGCCAGACCCCAACGTTCCGAACACCTTTAACCTCTACACGGGGCTGCAGAGCGCGTTCAGCACTCTGAACGACTTCTGCACGGGCGATCCAAATTGCGCGTCGCGCGTGGCCAACCTGCAACCGCAGCTTCTTTCGCCGCGCAACCTTTTCCGCACGCCGGGATTCTTTACCTTCGACTTCGGGTTGTACAAGAACCTCAAGCTCCCGCGCGAGGGCATGAACCTCCAGTTCCGTTCGGAGTTCTTCAACTTCTTCAACCACTCGAACGTGTTCATCAATCCGGGCACTAACGTGTTCAGCGGTGGGGATTCCTCCGTTACCGCCAACAAGGGAATCTTTCCCGGCGGAGGCAAAGAGCGCCGCAACATCCAACTCGCTCTGCGTTTAACTTTCTAAACGTAAGGGCATAGTAATCACTCCTGGGGGATGGGCTGACACCTGTAGCTCATCCCCCAAAATTTTTCTCCGAACCTATCCTTTTAACCTGCGCTTATCTCTCGAAACCGAATCAACATTTTTGAGTGATTTTCCAGTTTTTGTGAAAAGGTGGAGATGGAAAATGTGGATCAATTTCCATAATGTATATCGATTTCCGTATAGATCGTAATTCAGGAACTCGACGTTATAAACTATCAGAATAAAGGAACTCGACGTTATAAACTATCAGAATATAAGTCCGAGAATATGAATTTGGTCTCCAAATTTTCGTAAATTCGAATACTAGCAATAGCTTGCTGTTGAAATATCAGTAACGCTAAGTCGTTGAATATGGATAGCTTTCTTGTGCCTGAAAGATAGGCGCTGCTAGTGGAATAAAGATTGCTCGCATTACCACCTCGCTCTCCCCCTTTTTCATCAGATTGCAAATCAGCAGGGCTGAAGGCCAAGGATCGGCGACCAGGCTTACCCGCCGCGAATGCCAAAATAAGAAAGGATGTAGATTAATGACAAAAGCTGCTTTTCGACTATTATCACAAGTCATCGGGCTGGGAATGATTGTTCTGGCCTGTATGGTGTCCACGCAGGCTCAGGTGACGACCGGGAACGTTCGTGGCATCGTGCAAGACGCGACCGGCGCTGTGCTCTCCGGCGCCAAAGTAACTATTACCAACAAGCAAACCAACGTGTCGGCTACCACCCAGTCTTCCGGACAAGGTGAGTATAGGTTCAATGATCTGCTTCCCGGTGAATACACTCTGACTGTAGAAAACCAGGGTTTCAAGAAGCTGACCTTGAATGATGTTCGGGTGGAATTGAATCAGACGACAGACGTTCCGGCGCAAGTGCAGATCGGCGCCACAAATGAAGTGGTGGAAGTTTCCGCTGGAGGATCAGAACTGGTTGATACGACCACGACCACCCTCTCGAAAGGCTTTAACGACCGACAGGTTGTGGAATTGGCGCAGACCAACATTGGCGGCGCGTTCGGAGGCGGCGTGAACAACCTGGCTTTGATCGCGCCGAACGTTTCCAGCAGCGGCGGAGTTGGCGTTGGCACAGGCGGTTCGATCGGAGGGCAGCGTCCGCGCAATAACAACTTTGTGGTGGACGGCGTGGACAACAACGACAAATCAGTGACCGGGCCACAAATTTACGTCTCGCCTGAAACCGTCTCTGAGTTCTCGCTGCTCGCCAATCAATTCTCCGCCGAGTTCGGACGCTCGAACGGCGGGCAGTTTATCACCGTGACCAAGAGCGGAACCAATCAGTTTCACGGCACGGGCTACTCGTTTTTCCAAAACCGCTACCTCAACGCGCTTGACAACTTGCAGAAAAGAGCCGGCGTGATTCGCGAGCGGATCCAGGGCCGGGAAGATGATTTCATGCCGCGTTCGGACTTTGGGCGCTTCGGCGGCAATATCGGCGGCCCGATCTTCAAAGACAAACTTTTCTTTTTCACGTCTTTCGAAAGAATCCAGAGCGGTGATGCGGCTTCGCCCGGTGGCCTGACGGCCCCCACGGCGGCAGGGCTCGCGACGATTCGATCACTGCCGGGGATCTCAACAACCAACCTCGGGATATTTACACAGTTTGTACCGCTGGCGCCGGCGGCGGATGCCGGCGCGATTGGTGTTTGTTCCGTCGCGCCGGTTGGTGGTAACTGTCCAGACCCAACTCCTGACACCCTTGATGTTAACGAAAATATCCTGAATATCCCCATCGGCAACGTCAACTTCTCGGCGCCGAATTTCACCACCAACAAGAACTTCGTAGTCAACATCGATTTCGCGCAAAACGAGAAGACGCAGCACCGCGGCCGCTTCATCTACAATGATTTCAGGGCCATTGACACGGGCGCGACGCTTCCGGCCTTTTACGTGATGACGCCGATCGACAATCGGCTCTTCTCCTACACGCTATTGCATACTTTTACGGAAAAGCTGAGCAACGAGACACGGGTTGCTTATCGCCGCAGCGTGAGCAACTCACCGGTGCCGGACGGCCTTTCATACCCCGGTCTCGATGCCTTCCCCAACATCGGTTTGTTGGATCTGGGTTTCGACATCGGGCCGAACGGCGTTTTCCCGCAATCCGGCATCGAGAACAACTATCAGTTGGTCAACAACACGACCTACTTTGTCGGCAACCATTCGCTGAAGTTCGGCGCCGATTTCCGCAAGGTTATCTCGCCGCAATCCTTCGTGCAGCGCCAGCGCGGCGATTACCAATACACTGCGACGGATTTCTTCCTGCGCGATCTCAGTCCGGACTTCACGAGCCAGCGCACCGTAGGCTCCTCGCCCTACAGCGGCAACCAGAAGCTTTTCTTCCCATACATCCAGGACGATTGGCGCATTCGTCCGAACCTGACCCTCAATTTGGGCCTGAACTATTCATACCAGGAAGTTCCCGCCGGCGCGAAGCTGCAGGCATTGAACACTCTCTCATCAGTACCTGGTCTGCTCGAGTTTAAAGCGCCGGAAGAGGAAAAGACGAATTTCGCGCCGAAGATCGGCATTGCCTGGTCGCCCAATTTCAGCGAAGGCTTGTTGGGACGCGCCTTTGGTTCGAGCGGCCAAAGCTCGATCCGCGCCGGCTTCTCGCTTGGTTACGATTATATCTTCGACAACCTCTATATCCTGGCGCTGCCACCGCAAGCCAATCAGACGGCTGATACAGGCACTACCCCCTTCACGCCACAGTTTTTGGCTAACGGCGGTATTCCCAACACTCCGATCTCCGGCCTCACCGACCCGGCGACGGCCCGATCGGTTACGTCGGCTTTTATCCCCGATCAGGAAGTGCCTTATTCCATCACTTACACCTTGAGTGTCCAGCGTCAATTCCTGAGGGACTGGTCGCTTGAGATGCGCTACCTGGGCACGCGAGGCGTCCACCTGCTCACCCAGAACCGCATCAACATTCAAAACAGAGTGACACCGGCGACGGGCGGCCTGCCGAACTTCACGTCAGCTCCCACGCAGGCGCAGATTGACGCGATGCCGCAGACTCTGTCCCAATTGGAGGCCCGCTCGGTCCTCGTCCCGCGCTTTGCCGCCGGCGGGTTCACCAATACGGCGGGTGTCATCGGCTTCCTGTCGAACGGCAATTCGAGTTATCACGGCTTCTCGACGCAGTTGATCCGCCGCTTTGCGGGCGGCCTTCAAGCTTCGGCGGCCTATACGTGGAGCCACCTGATTGACGACACGACGGCCGAGGTATTCTCTACAGTGCTCTCGCCGCGCCGTGTTGAGGACTTCCAGAATGTGCGAGCGGATAAGGCTGATTCGGCGCTCGATCGTCGGCATCGTTTTGTCTTCTCCGGCATCTATGAGTTACCGTTCTTCAAGCAAGCGAACAGGTTGACGAGCGCGTTGCTGGGCGGATTCAACCTTGCCGGCACGCTAGCTTTCGAGTCGGGCCAGCGGGCTACCGTGCTCAGCGGTGCTGATTCCAATCTGAACGGCGACACTGCCCCTGACCGCACTATCCTGAATCCAAACGGAGTCCGTGGCACTGCGAGTACAGTGACCCCCTTGTTGAAGACCTGTACCTCATTTGATGTCGACGGTAGTTGCCTTCAGAGCGACTCGCAGAGAACCGTGGGCTACCTTGTGAATAATCCTAATGCCCAGTACATCCAGGCCGGGCGTGGCGTCGTTACGACTGCGGGCCGCAACACCCTGTCGTTGCCGGGCATCGAGAACTTCGACTTCTCGGTCTTCAAGAACTTCAAGCTGACTGAAGGCTGGAAGCTTCAGTTCCGCGCGGATTTCTTCAATGCTTTCAACCATGGGCAGTACATCCCCGGCTCGCCAAATGCTGTTATCCCAATCGCTACGACGGGCGTCACGGATATCAACACGGTCGGCCGGGCGTCTTTCAACAAGCCTGACGAGGTCTTCAGCAGCAATCCCCGCGTCATTCAAATGGCGCTGCGGCTGAACTTCTAGTTCTAACAGCCAACGTAATCCAATACGGGCTGTAAACTCGTGAGGAGGCGGTCATCGACCGCCTCCTTTTTCATTATGGCGAGTTCGCTCGCAAGGAAGAGGGTAAAGAAGAAAGTGAAGGACTGTGCGTTCATCATTGCGACAGCCATGTTCCCACATCCGAATGCCTAAAATAGCTTCCTTACCTAACCGCAAGCCGAGCGGGCGGCCATTTACTGAAGCAACGGGATAAAGATCAAAAATTTAGATCGAGTTGCAAATCAATGTACGGCATACTGAGATGACATTATGGATCAGTACCGCGAGCGGTAGCGAGCGCGGCTTAGCCTGAAGCCCGCTCGCTACCGCTCGCGGTACTGATCCAGTCAGCCTTCCCGTACATGCAATTGCAATCCGCTCTAAATCAGGCCACGCAACATTGGTACGCTGTTTCAGTACCGCGCGCGTAAGCAAGCGGCTGACTGATCAGTCAGCCGCTT
>Ga0190270_10001426_pt1 | contig 11103 bp, 10 predicted proteins | sample Popmic320T_FD_133748 | JGI IMG/M metagenome (GOLD analysis project Ga0190270, IMG submission 133748) | Populus adjacent soil microbial communities from riparian zone of Weber River, Utah, USA - 320 T | ecosystem: Environmental > Terrestrial > Soil > Riparian zone | place: USA: Utah | collected... | reverse complement strand
GTGTTCCCGTACGTCGAGGAGCACAAGTTCTACTGCGACTACTGGTTCCAGTCGCGCTTCTTCAACAAGGTGCGCGAGTTCGGGGCGCTGCTGGCGAAGCACGACTTCCTCGAGGACGGCGAGGACATCTTCAACCTGTCCCGCCACGAGGCGATGGAGGCGCTCGAGGAGCTGTCGCTCACCTGGTCGACCGGCAGCCAGGCGCTCGGCCCGCACCACTGGCCGCCGATCGTGGCCAGGCGCGCGGAGCTGCTCGAGAAGCTCGGCGAGTGGACGCCGCCGCCGGCCCTCGGCACGATGCCCGAGGCGGTCAACGACCCGATCGTCGTGATGCTCTGGGGGATCACGCCGCAGCGCCTCCAGGACTGGGCGCGCGACGACGGCGGCAATGAGCTGAAGGGCTCGGCCGCGTCGCCCGGCGAGGTCGAGGGCCCAGCGCGCGTGGTGCGCGGGCTGGGTGACCTGGACACCGTGCGCGCGGGCGAGATCCTCGTCTGCACGATCACCTCGCCCGCGTGGGCGCCGATCTTCTCCAAGATCGCCGCCACGGTCACCGACATCGGCGGGATCATGTCCCACGCCGCGATCGTCTCGCGCGAGTACGGGCTGCCGGCCGTCGTGGGCACGGGCACGGCGACCGCCCGGATCACGACCGGTCAGCGGCTGCGCGTGGACGGCTCGACCGGACAGGTGACGATCCTGGACGGAGACGGAAACGGGGCCGGGTAGGCGAGACGTGGGTGAAGAGCACATTCGCCCGCTCGCCGAGCTGCGCCGCGAGGACGACGGCCGCTTCGGCGGCAAGAGCACGAGCCTCGGCGAGCTGATCGCGGCCGGGCTCCCCGTGCCCGCGGGGTTCGCCGTGAGCAGCGAGGCGTCGGACGACCACCTCGAGGAGGTGGTCGCCGCCTACGCGGCGCTCGGCGAGCCGCCGGTGGCGGTGCGCTCCAGCGCGATCGGCGAGGACAGCGCCGAGGCGACGTTCGCCGGCCTGCAGGACACGTACCTGTGGGTGCGCGGCGCCGAGCGCGTCCGCCAGGCGGTGCGCGACTGCTGGGCGAGCCTCGACAAGCCCGAGGCGGTCGCCTACCGGGCCCGCCTCGGCGGGGAGGGCAGGGTGGCGATGGGGGTCGCGGTGCAGCGGATGGTCGACGCCTCCATCTCCGGCGTGATGTTCACCTGCAACCCGGTGACCGGCGATCCGAGCACGGTCGCGGTCAACGCGAGCTGGGGGCTGGGCCTCGCGGTGGTGGGCGGCGAGGTCACGCCCGACGAGTACCGGGTCAGCAAGGTGACCGGCGAGGTGCTGCACCGCACCATCGGCCCGAAGCGCGTCCAGTACGTGGCCGGGCCCGAGGGACCGGAGCGGGCCGACGTCGAGGCCGCCCGGCAGGACGCGCCCTGCCTTGAAGACGGGCAGCTCGGCGCGCTGCTCGAGCTCGCGCGGCGGGTGGAGCGCCACTTCGGCTGCCATCAGGACGTCGAGTGGGCGATCGACGCGGACGGCGAGCTGTTCGTGCTCCAGTCGCGGCCGGTGACCGTGGCGCCGCGGAAGGAGGGGGTCGCGGGCAAGTCGGCGATGGACCTCGTGATGGGCACGTTCGGCGTCGGCAAGAAGGACTGATGGCCCTCACCGACGACGACGTTCGCGAGATCCTGCGGCTGATCGACGAGTCGGAGCTCGACGAGCTCAGGATCGAGACGGACGAGTTCAAGCTTCACGTCGTGCGCGGCGGGGCGGCCGCGCCCGAGGAAGCGCCGCCCGCCGAGGCGCAGGCGGTGGCTGCCGAGGACGGCGCCGTGCGCGCGATCCAGGCGCCGATGCCCGGCACCTTCTACCGCGCCGAGGGTCCCGGGATGGCGCCCTTCGTGGACGTCGGCGCTGAGGTCGAGCCGGACACGATCGTCTGCATCATCGAGATCATGAAGATGATGAACTCGGTGCCCGCGGGCGTGTCGGGCACGATCGTCGAGATCTGCGCCGAGGACGCGCAGGTGATCGCGGACGGCGAGACGTTGTTCCGGGTCGGGCCGTGAGCGAGCTCGTCGAGATCGTCGACACCACCACGCGCGACGGCAACCAGAGCCTCTGGAGCGCGACCGGGCTGACCACGCCGGACATCCTCGCCATCGCCCCGACGATGGACCGGGTCGGCTTCCGCGCGCTCGACTTCACGTCGAGCACGCACATGGCGGTGTCGGTGCGCTTCCACAGGGAGGACCCCTGGGAGCGGATCAGGCTCGTGAGCGCGGCGATGCCCGACACGCCGCTCAACCTGATCACCACGGGGATGCGCTTCATCTCCTGGGTGCCGGCCGGCGAGGACCTGATGCGGCTCTCGTTCAGGCTCGTGGTCAGGAACGGCATCCGCCGCTTCCAGATCGCCGAGCCCTCGAACGACCCGGCGGCGCTCCTGCGACTGGCGCGCATGGCTCGCGAGGAGGGCGTCGAGGAGGTGGTCGTGGGGCTCACCTACTCGATCAGCCCCGCGCACACCCACGACTACTACATCGAGCGCGCCGAGGCCGTTGCCGCGTCGCCGGACATCGACCGGCTCTACCTGAAGGACCCGGGCGGCCTCTTGACGCAGGACGCGGTGCGCGAGCTGATCCCGCGCTTCATCGCCGCCTTCGCGCCGCGCCCGGTCGAGCTGCACAGCCACTGCACGATCGGGCTCGGCCCGCTCGCGTACATGGAGGGCCTGCGCGCGGGCGTCCGCACGCTCCACACCGCCGTCGCGCCCGCCGCGAACGGCACCTCGAACCCGCCCTGCGAGACGACCCTGCGCAACCTCGAGGCCGAGGGCTACACGCACGGGCTCGACCTCGAGGCGCTCGCGGCCGTGTCGGAGCACTTCCGCGCGCTCGCGCTCGACAAGGGCCTGCCGCTCGGCGCGCCGGCGGAGTACGACGCCTCGTACTACCGCCACCAGATGCCCGGCGGCATGGTCACGACCACGCGCCGCATGCTCGCCGAGGTCGGCCGCCCGGAGCTGTTCGACGCGACGCTCGAGGAGGTCACGCGCGTGCGCGCGGAGATGGGCTACCCCATCATGGTCACGCCCGTCTCCCAGTTCGTCGCCACCCAGTCCGTGATGAACGTGATCTCGGGCGAGCGCTGGTCGAACGTCGGCGACGAGATGCTGCGCTACTTCCTCGGCCACTTCTACGAGCCGGCCGCGCCCGTGGACCCCGACGTGCGCGACAAGCTGCTGGCGCTGCCGCGCGCCGAGGAGCTGCGCCATCTCGAGCCGATCGGCCTCGAGGGCGCCCGGCGGCGCTTCGGCGAGCGCATCTCCGAGGAGGAGCTGCTGCTGCGGCTCACGATGCCCGAGGAGCAGGTGGACGCGATGGTCGCCGCGCAGGGGAAGGAGCGGCCGGCCCCGCTCGCGCGCCCCGGCCGCGATCCGCTCGTGCGACTGCTCCGGGAGCTGGCGAAGCGCAAGGAGCTCTCGTACGTGCGCGTGGAGAAGGGCGACGACCTGGTGGTGTGGCGCCGTGCGGCTTGACGACGTCCGCGGCTTCGTCTTCGACGTCGACGGCTCCCTCGTCCACCGCGACTCGAGCTTCCGCGCGGTCCCGCTTCCGGGAGCCGGCACGGTGCTGGAGGCGATCCGCGCCTCCGGGCGGCCGCTCGTGCTGTTCACGAACGGCAGTCACATGGGGCCGGAGGCCTTCGCGCGCGGGCTGCGCGAGGACGGGCTCCAGGTCGCGGACGACGAGCTGCTCACGCCCGTCTGCAGCGCGCTCTCGTACCTCGCCCGCAGGCACCCGGGCCGGCCGACGATGGTGTTCGGCTCGGAGGCGACGCGCGAGCGCATGGCCGCGGCCGGCGTGCCGCTCGCGGACGGCGAGGAGGCCGAGGTCGTTTTCGTCGCCCACGTGGAAGCGGTCGATTTGGAGGCGATGGAGCGGGCGGCGCGGGCGGTGTCGAACGGCGCGCGGCTCCTGACGGCCAACTACCAGCGCGGCTTCTGGGGCGCGAACGGGATCATCTTCAGCCGCGGCGCGATGGTGACCGCGGGGATTGCGCGCGTCACGGGAGCGCGCCCGGTCGTCGTCGGCAAGCCCTCGCATGCCGCGGTGCGGGAGGTCGCACAGCGGCTCGGCGTGCCGTCGCGGGACACGGCGGTGATCGGCGACGACATCGGCATGGACATCGCGCTCGGCAAGCTGGGCGGCTCGCGCACGATCCTGGTGCGCAGCGGCATCAGCGGCGCGACCGACATGAACGGCGTGCCCGAGCGCCAGCGCCCGGACGCGGTGGTGGACGGCGTCGAGGAGATCCTCGGCTGGCCCTGACCGCCGCGCGCTAGCCCGCGCGCAGGTCCACTACGCGCACGGCCTTGCCCTCGCTGCGCGGCACGGCGCCGGGGTCCACGACGCGCACGGCGATCCGGATGCCGGTGTGCTCGCGCAGCAGGCGCTCGACGCGCACGCCCAGCTCGGCGCGGTCCACGCCGCCGGAGGCCGGCTCGCACTCCACGGTGAGCTCGTCCATCGGGCCATCGCGCTCGACGATCAGCCGGTAGTGCGGCGCCACGTCCTCCTCGCCGAGCAGCAGGTGCTCGACGTTCGACGGGAACAGGTTCACGCCGCGCACGATCAGCATGTCGTCGCGCCGCCCGCGCAGGCTCGCGATGCGCGCGAGCGTGCGCCCGCATGCGCACGGCTCCGAGTCCACCGAGCCGATGTCCCCGGTGCGGTAGCGGATCAGCGGCAGCGCCTCCTTGGCGAGCGTGGTGAACACGAGCTCGCCCTCCTCCCCCTCGGCCAGCCGCTCGCCGGTGTCGGGGTCGACGACCTCCGCCAGGAAGTGGTCCTCCTGTACGTGCAGGCCATCGCGCGCGGGGCACTCGGCGGCCACGCCCGGGCCGCACATCTCGGACAGCCCGTAGAACGTCATGGCGGTTAGCCCGAGCTCCAGCTCGATCTGCTCGCGCATCGCGTCGCTGAACGGCTCGCCGCCGAACAGCCCCAGCTCGAGCGACAGGGCGGCCGGGTCGAGCCCGGCGTCGCGCACGGCCTGGGCGATCACGAGCGCGTACGAGGGCGTGGCCGCCAGCGCCTGGCCGCCGAGGTCGGCGAGCAGCGTCGCCTGCCGGGCCGAGAAGCCGCCCGAGACCGGGACCACGGTCGCCCCGATGCGCTCCGCGCCGTCGTGGAAGCCGAGCCCGCCGGTGAACAGCCCGTAGCCGTTCGCGTTGTGCACGACCATCCCCGGCCGCACGCCGGCCATCGTCATGCAGCGCGCCATCAGCTCCGCCCAGGCGTCGAGGTCCGCGCGCGTGTAGGCCACGACGGTGGGCTTGCCGTGCGACCCGCTGGACGCATGCAGGCGCGCCACGCGCTCGCGCGGCACGGCGAGCAGGCCGAACGGGTAGCCGTCGCGCAGGTCGCTCTTGTGGCTGAACGGCAGCCGCGCGAGGTCGTCGAGCGAGGCGATCTCCTCGGGCGACCCGATGCCGGCGGCGCGGAGCCGCGCGGCGCCCGGCGGCTGCGAGTCGAGCACGTGGGCGACGGTCGCCCGGAGCCGGTCGAGCTGGAGCTCGCGCAGGCGCTCGCGCGGCAGCCGCTCCACGGGGTCGAAGGGCGCCTGGTCAAGCCTCGCGCTCATGGGCCTTCCAGTGCTCCTCGAGGTTCCGCACGAGCGCGGGACTCGTGTAGCAGCGCGCCTGCTCGCCGGCATAGGTCGCCATGTACTCGCGGAAGACCTCGAGCGGCTCCTGGCCAACCCGCAGCGCGCGGCGGTTGGCCGCCGCGCTGATCAGGCCGGAGCCGGTCAGCCCGTCCAGCCGGGCCGCGAGCGCCGCGTCCACCTCGCCGTCCTCGACCACCTCGTCGCAGAGCAGGTCCGCCGGCGGGCTGCCGGCCTCGAACTCGAGGCCGGACAGGATCGCCTGGCGGGCCAGCCGGTCGCCCACGAAGCGCGGCAGCCGCAGGTTCGAGGCGCCGGGGATGATGCCCTCCTTGCGCGCCGGCAGGTAGAGGCGGCAGCCGCGCGAGGCGATCACGTGGTCGACCACGTGGAGAAGCTGGCAGGCGCCGCCGATCGCGTACGTCTCGACCGCGGCCACCCAGAGCTTTTCGCCCTCGTGCGGACCGCTGAGCCCGCGGAAGATCTTGTGGACGTAGCCGAGGTCGCGCGTCACGAAGAACAGGAACGGGATCTCGCCCCGGTAGAGCCGGGTCAGGTTGAGGCCGGCGCCGAACACGCGCCGGCCGCTGTAGCGCGGGTGGTCGACCGTGCCGCCGCGCAGCACGCCGACCTCGATCTCGGGATCGAGCAGGATCAGGTCGACGGCGCACTCCGACGCCGCGAGCGTCGTGTCGTCCTCCGCGTTCAGGTGGCGCGGGTTGCGCAGCTCCAGCACGCCCGCGCGTCCCTGGCGGCTCACGTGCACCACGCCGAGGTCCACGACGCCGGTGGCCCGCAGCTCATCGAGCCGCTCGAGCGCGGCGTCCGTGGGGCGCAGCATCGAGTCGACCAGGTGAGCGCCCGAGCGCGGGGAGCCGAGCACGCGCGCGAGGAAGAGCCCCTGGGCCAGCTCGATGCCCTCCTTGTCGGCGAGGCTCCGGTCGCACTCCGCGGCCACCGCCGCTCGCGTGGGCGTCAGCCCCGGGAAGCGCTCGGCGGCGGCGTACAGGAGGTCCGCATCGCGCACCGCCGCGGTGAGATCGTTCGTGAGCGCCGCGTAGACCGAGTCGACGTGCACGCGCAGGAACCCGTCGCGAGCGGTGTGCATCGCCTCCGCGATCGAGCTCGCGGCGGCCTGCTCGCGCTCGCCGCGGGCCGAGCGAGGCGACAGCCGCTCGAGCAGCGCCTCGCACCGGCTCAGGAACTCGCTCGCGGCGGACCAGTCGGCGTCCAGGGATCCGGAGGGCTCGGGCGCCGCTGCATCGAGCACCCCGACAATATGTCATAGCCTCTGAGCCGTGGCTGGGATCGGAGAGGTCCTCTGGACGCCGCCCGCGGACGTGCGCGAGACGACCCAGATGGGCCGCTTCCTCGACTTCGTCCGAGACACGCGCGGGCGAGAGCTCGACGGCTACGACGAGCTGTTCGCGTGGTCGGTGTCGGACCTCGAGGGCTTCTGGGGCTCGCTCTGGGACTTCTTCGGCGTCCGCGCGCACACGCCCCACGAGCGCGTGCTCGGCTCGCGCGAGATGCCCGGGGCCGAGTGGTTCGCGGGCGCGACGCTCAACTACGCCGAGCACATGCTCGGCACCGAGGAGGACGCGGGCAAGCCTGCCGTCGTGGCCCGCTCGCAGACGCGCGATCCGCTGGAGCTGACCTTCGGCGACCTGCGCGAGCAGGTGGCGCGGGCGCGCGCGGGGCTCGAGCGGCTCGGGGTGGGTCCCGGCGACCGGGTCGTGGCCTACCTGCCGAACGTCCCCGAGACGCTCGTCGCCTTCCTGGCCACGGCGAGCCTCGGCGCGGTCTGGGCCACCTGCGCGACGGAGTTCGGCCCGCGCAGCGTGATCGACCGCTTCGGGATCGTGGAGCCGAAGCTGCTGCTCGCGATCGCGGGCTACCGCTACGGCGACAAGCGGATCGACAGGCGCGCCGAGGTCGCGCAGGTCCGCGCGGCGCTGCCCTCGCTCGAGCACGTGGTGCACGTGCCCTACGTGGGCGGCGAGGACGACGCGCTGCCCGATGCGCTCGGCTGGGACGAGCTGCTCGCGGAGCCGGGCGAGCTGCGCTTCGACCCCGTGCCGTTCGGCCACCCGCTCTACGTGCTCTTCTCGTCCGGCACGACGGGGCTGCCGAAGGCGATCGTGCACCGCCACGGCGGCATCCTCGTGGAGCACTTCAAGAACCACGGCCTGAGCTGGGACATCGGCCCGGGCGACCGGCTGATGTGGTTCACCACGACGGCGTGGATGATGTGGAACGCGCTCATCTCGACCCTGATCCTGAGGGCGTCGATCGTGATGATCGACGGCAACCCGATGTATCCGGACATGTCGGCCCAGTGGGCGCTCGCGGGTGACACGCAGCCGACGCACATGGGTGCCGGCCCGGCGCTCCTGATGGGATGCCGCAAGGCGGGCATCCAGCCGGCGCGCGACTTCGACCTGTCCGGCATCCGCCAGCTGCTCGCGGCCGGATCGCCGCTCCCCGCGGAGGGGTTCGACTGGATCTACGAGCAGCTCGGCCCCGACGTGCTGCTGAACGTCGGCAGCGGCGGCACCGACGTCTGCTGCGGGATCGTGCAGGGCAGCCCGATGCAGCCGGTCTACCGCGGCGAGATCGCGGGCCGCTGCCTGGCGGTCGACTCCGCCGCCTACGACCCGGAGGGCCGCGAGGTGGTCGGCGAGCTCGGCGAGCTCGTGATCCGGCAGCCGATGCCGTCGATGCCGGCCGGCTTCTGGAACGACCCGGGCGACGAGCGCTACAGGGACGCCTACTTCGACATGTACCCCGGCGTGTGGCGCTTCGGCGACTGGATCATGTTCACCGAGCGCGGCAGCTGCGTCGTGACGGGCCGCTCCGACGCCACGCTGAACCGCGGCGGCGTGCGCCTCGGCACCGGCGAGTTCTACGCGGTCGTGGAGGAGCTCGACGAGGTGGTCGACAGCCTCGTCGTCCATCTCGAGGACCCCGAGGGCGGACCGGGCGAGCTGCTCCTGTTCGTGCAGCTCCGCGATGGCGAGGCGCTGACCGGCGAGCTGCGCGACCGGATCGGGATGTCGCTGCGCGAGGCGCTCTCGCCGCGGCACATGCCGGACACCGTCGAGGCCGTGCCGGCGATCCCGCGCACGATGACCGGCAAGAAGCTCGAGCTGCCGGTGAAGCGGATCCTCCAGGGCACGCCGGCGGAGAAGGTGGCCAGCCGCGACGCGCTCGCCGATCCCGGCGCGATCGACGCCTTCGTCGCCTACGCCGGCGAGCGCGGGCGGATCGGCGCCGGCGAGCGCTGACCGTGCGCGTCGTCGAGGTCACCGAGTACGGCCCGCCGGAGGTCCTGCATGTCGCGGAGCGGCCCGACCCGGAGCCGGCCGAGGGCGAGGTCGTGGTCGCGATCCACGCGACCGGGGTCAACCCGACCGACCTGTCGACGCGCGACGGGTCGCGGCGCAAGCGGATGCCGGACCTCGAGCCGCCGTTCGTGCCCGGCTGGGACCTGGCCGGAGAGCTGGCCGAGACCGGCGAGCGCGTGGTGGGGATGATCCCGTTCGTCCAGATCGGCGGCCGCGTGGGCGCCTACGCCGAGCGGGCCGCCCTCGATCCCGCCTGGCTCGCGCCGCTGCCGGACGGCGTGCCCTTCGAGGAGGCCGCGACGCTCCCGCTCAACTCGCTGACCGCGCGCCAGTCGCTCGACCTGCTCGGGCTCGTCGAGGGCGACACGCTGCTCGTGACGGGGGCGAGCGGAGGCGTGGGCGGCTTCGCGGTCCAGATGGCGGTTGCGGACGGAGTGCGCGTGATCGGCGTGGCCGGCACGGGCGACGAGGACTGGGTGGCCGAGCTCGGCGCCCACGAGGTGCTCCCTCGCGACGCCGACCTCGGCGCCATCGGCCCGGTGGACGGCGTGCTCGACGCGGTGCCCGTCGGACCGGACCGCTCCACCCGCGCGCTGCGCGACGGCGGAACGGCCGTGTTCACCCGCTCGCCCGGCACCGGGGACCCGGACCGGGGCCTGCACTTCGAGACGATCCTCGTGGAGCCCGACGCGGGCGCGCTGACGCGCTTCGCCGAGGAGCTCGCCGACGGCCGCCTGCGCACGCGCGTGGCGCGCGTGCTGCCGCTCGAGGAGGCCGCGGAGGGCCACCGGCTCACTGAGGCCGGCGGGCTGCACGGAAAGGTCGTGTTGAGAATCCGACCCGAGGGGGAGCAATGACGAGGTTCGTACTGGTACACGGGGCGTTCGTGGGCGCGTATGCATGGGGGCCGCTGAAGGAGCGGCTCGAGGCCGCTGGACACAGCGTCGAGTCGTTCGACAACCCGGGAATGGGCGAGGACCGGACGCCCGTTGCCGATGTCACGCTCGAGGCGTGCGTGGAGCGGCTGTGCGACGTGCTGCGCGCGACCGACGAGCCGGCGATCGTGGTGCCGAACAGCATGGGCGGGATCCTCGCCACCGCGGCCGCGGGCCGCTGCCCGGAGCGGGTCGCGGGGATCGTCTACGTCGCCGCGTTCCTACCGGAGGATGGCGAGAGCCTCCTCGACCTGACCAGCCTGCCGGAGGGCGCGGACGACCAGGTGCAGGCGAACGTCGTGGTGGAGGGCGACCCGCCCACGGCGACCATGCCCGATGAGGCGTCTCCCCAGGCCCTGTACGGAAACTGCTCGGACGAGGTTGCCGAGTGGGCGGTCGCGCACCAGCGGCCGCAGCCGGTGGCTGTGTTCGCGACGCCGATCTCGATCGAGGACCGCGAGGCGTTCGACGCCATCCCGCGCTGCTACGTGCTCTGCACGCGCGACCGCGCCATCCCGCCGGCGCTCCAGCGGCTCATGTCCGAGCGTGCCGGCTGCATGGAGGTCGTGGAGCTCGACACGGACCACTCCCCGCACCTCTCGGCGACCGAGGAGCTCGCCGAGGTGCTGGACCGGCTGGCTACGCGCCTTGCTCCACAAGTCCGCTGAAGAACTCGATGTCCGCCTCCTGGAGCTGGCAGACCTCCATGAAGTGGCCGAGCTGGGCGGTCGTGTCCACGTAGCCCGCGCGCACGCGGTTTGGGATCAGCACGGTGTAGTCCACCTTCAGGCCCTGCGCGGCGAGCAGCTCCTCGAGCGACTCCCACTCGTCGTCGCCGACCGGGATGAAGGCGGCCAGGTGGTGGAAGCCGAGCGCCGAGCCGTCCGGCGGCAGCGCGCGCCTGTAGAAGTCCACCTCGCCGCCGACCGCCTCGATCAGCTCGACGATCACGCCGCCGCGGGCGCCCATCGCCACGCGAACGTCCCACTCGGCCGGCTCGTCGCCGCGCAGGAAGGTCGCGCCCTCGGTGGGCACCTCCACGCAGTGCTCGATCCCGAAGCGGTCGCGCAACTGCTCCATCCGCGGTCGAGATCGGTGGTCACGTAGGCCACCTGCCAGACGTTCGCGAACAGGTCGCCCAGCGCTTCGATCTCGCGAGCTCGGAGAACAGGCCCGACGCCGG
>Ga0190270_10001425_pt1 | contig 11103 bp, 2 predicted proteins | sample Popmic320T_FD_133748 | JGI IMG/M metagenome (GOLD analysis project Ga0190270, IMG submission 133748) | Populus adjacent soil microbial communities from riparian zone of Weber River, Utah, USA - 320 T | ecosystem: Environmental > Terrestrial > Soil > Riparian zone | place: USA: Utah | collected... | reverse complement strand
GCCGTTCTCAAAGCTTAAAGTCCTCAGACTCTATCGATTGTTGGGAACGTCTCCTGCTGCCTGCTGCCTGCTGCCTGCTGCCTGCTGCCTGCTTCCTGCCGCCTGCCTCCTGTTTCGTGCTAGCATCCCTGCGCAACAAAAATCAGGCGCGCACGAGCACGTTCCCCCAACTCCTTTCAGTGTTCGCCGTTTCGGCCGGAGGGCTTCATTCTCTTTTGCGGACCGCTTTTCAATCCAGCAGGGCACTAACTTCGCTTCTATTTACTCTCGCGATCACCATCATAGGTGTGGGCGTAGGCGGGGAAGCATTCATCGCGCACGCGCAGCAAACCAATCCTGTCGATCGCAAGGTCACAAACCCGATGACCGACACGCCCAACGTCAATCCGTTGACCCAGGACCAACCAATTCGTCAGCCTGCGCCCCGCAGTCAGGGTGAACAGCCTGCGACCACCGATACGCTGACCGTCGATTCCAGCAAGCAGAGCAGCAGCGGACCGGAGAATGCGCTCGTCATTGTTCATGAAGGAAATGTCGATGCGCGCATCGGCACTTATCGTTTGCAAGCGGACAAGGTGACTGTGTACGAGGCGCTGAACAAGGTGATCGCGGAAGGCAACGTCGTATTCGATCAAGGCGATCAGCAACGAATCACAGGTTCGCGGGCGGAGTGGAACTATCGAACCAAGACCGGATTTTTTCTCGACTCGACCGGGTTCACAAATCAAACGCAGGACGGCACGCGGATCTATTTCACTGCCGAGCGCGTAGAAAAGGTGAGCTTCGATACGCTCGTGGCAACCAACGTTCAGATCACGGCCTGCGATGAAGACGTGCCCAAGTGGAGCTTCCAGGCGAAGCGGGCCACCATCAAAACCGGCGATCGCGTAAGTGTGAAGGCGCCTAATTTCCGCATCAAAGGCGTGCCGATCCTCTATCTTCCTTTCGCTTCAATTTCCATCAAGCGCCGCGACCGTGCCTCTGGATTTTTGACGCCGACAGCCGGCGGCTCAGGAGCAAAAGGGTTCCGCATATCCAACGCTTACTATAAGACTCTGGGACGGTCGGCGGACGTCACCTTTCGCAATGACATTTACACTTCGCGCGGTATCGGGTTTGGCGCCGACGTGCGCACGCGCGCAAACTCGCGGTCGTTTCTGAACATGGGATTTTATGTGGTGAAGGACCGCGTGTTGGGCCACAGGGCAGATGCCGACCATCCGGATCAGGGCGGCTCGAGCCTCTACGCGGAAGGCGTTCACTATTTTCCGAACGGATTCATAGCAGCGGCCGACGTTAACGTTACTTCCAATCTGTCGTTCCGCCAGATATTTTCCGACAACATTCAACAGGCAATATCGCCTGAGGAACGCTCGCAGGTTTTCGTCAGCAAGGATCACAGAAGCTACAGTCTTAACTTCCTGGCCCGTACGCAGGTCACGTCGTTACCCAGTTCGCGCATTCGCATTCGCGAGTTGCCCAGTGTGTCGATTCAAAAGCGCGGGTCGCCGCTAAACTTTTTGAAGAAGCTGCCGATCTACTTTTCTTTTGAAGCGAGCGCCGACGGCGTGAGTCGAAAGGAAACCGTCGAGGACCTCATTTCCTTCCGTCGCGACGCGGGCGGCGATCCGATTATTTCACCATCCATCGTGCAGCGACTTGATTTTAGTCCCCGACTGCAAATACCGCTTTACTTCTACGGCGTGTCGTTGACGACCTCGGTTGCCGGCCACGCAACCTATTATTCAAACTCGATCGATCCCACTAACCGGGCAATCTTAAGCCGCAACATCACTCGCGGTTACGCGGAGTTTGAAGTGGACCTCAGGCCGCCCGCGCTGGCCCGCGACTTTCATCGCCCGGGAGGAGCGTTCTTCTTTCGCCACGTGATCGAGCCTTACGTAACCTATCGACGAATCCATGGCGTCGATAACTTTGATCGCGTGATCAGGTTCGACTACAACGACGCCATTGCCGACACAAACGAGATTGAGTTTGGCATTGCGAATCGTTTCTTCACCCGACGCTCGACGGAAAACGTCAGCAGTGCGGCGGTCAAGGCCGCGCGGGCAGGTGACAAGGCTTCGCTCGCGAGCCAGCCCTATGAAGCGCTGACCATCACGGTGCGGGGCAAATACTTTTTCGATCGGTTTTTCGGTGGCGCATTGATACCGGGCCAGCGCAATCAGTTTTATCCCATCAACACGTTTTCAGGTTTCAGCTATGGAGGCGTTCCCAGACGCTTCTCGCCCCTCAACATTGATGCTCGCTATCGTCCACGCGCCGACGTGTTTGTCGACCTGCGCTCGGACCTTGATACACGTGGCGGTGGCATCCGCGCACTCTCCGCCACCTTCGGGATTAATCGCCCGCTGGTGCAGGCGTTTCAAAGCTTCTACTACACACGGGCGGTCGAGCTGGTACCGAGCCTGGCACGGTTTGGCGATGCACGCGGCCAGGAACCGGGCACCTTGCGCGGCTCGCAGTGGAGCCCGTCAATATTCCTGGGCAACCGCGAACGCGGCTTGTTTGGCGGCGCCTCATTCTTCTTCGATTTCCAGACCCGGCCGGGCAAAGGTAATAGCTCCCTCATCAGTTCGACGACTACCATCGGCTATAGCTGGGACTGCTGCGCAGTCACCGCGCAAAACTACACTTTTAACGTGGGAATTCGACAGGAAAACCGCCTGGTTTTCGGGTTCCGCCTCAACGGAATTGGCACCTTCGGTACCGAGCAAATCGGGCAACGTTTCCGTTAGATTCGGTGCCTAAGAATGAGTTTCCGGCCTTTCTTGTTCTCCTGTTGCAGCCAGAAGCTTTTTTGCGTTCGTCGCCAACACAACTTTCCTCAAACCAGCTTGTCGAAAATTAGTTTTGATTTCGCTCATTGCCGAAATGCATTTTTGTGACGTTGCTAAAGAGCGATCGACGATGGGCAACCGGGCTTCACCGGGAGTCATCAGAGGTGACTAAACGTTTGTACGCGTCTTCGGCGCTCGTCCGGAATCCCGAACCCGGATGATGTAATAACCAGGTATGCCTTGGCCTGACGAGTGTTCCCAGGGCGAGCCTCTTCTCACAATCAAAAGGAATCTCAATCATGAAGTTGTCGCTCACAACCTCGCGCTATTTCTCCGTCTGTCTGTGCATGCTGTTTTCTTACGCGCTGTTCGTTTCAAACATCGCACCTTTCGCTCCGCAATCCACTTATGCGGACACGACCTCGAGCAAAGCAGATAGCTCTACCAGGAATTCAGTTCTCGCAAGTCGAAACGATTCTGCTAAGCAATCAAACTCGAGAGGCGCTATTTCCTTTGTACAGAGTTCCAGTCAGGCCCAGTCTCGCAGTGGCGAAGTGCTGGTGAGATTTCGGGCCACAGCTTCTGAGGGTGACAAGGATGTGGTTGCTTTGACTCACGGCGCAAACAGAAAGAAGCTGCGCGGAGCATCAGGCCTGGAGAAGTTGGGTACGGCAGCCGGACAGTCGCCGGAGACTTTGGCACTGGCGTTATCACAAGAGCCCGAGGTGGAATTCGCGGAGCCTAATTTTCTTATTAAGCCCGATCAGACCAGCACCGGGGCCGTGCCGAGTGATGCGCAGTTTGCGGAACAGTGGGCACTCAGGAACACAGGGCAAAACGGCGGCCAATACGGCTCAGACATTGGCGTCACTAGCGCTTGGGAAAAAACCACGGGAACTCCGGCCACAGTAATTGCGGTCATCGATAGCGGCATTGATTTCAGCCATCCCGACCTGGTCAACAATCAATGGACCAACCCTGAGCCTTCGACAGCCGGCGACCTGCACGGTTGGGACTACACCACAGACAACGGGACCATCAAAGACGAACAGGGCCACGGCACTGCCATCGCCGGCATCATCGCGGCGCAGGGCAACAACTCGGCGGGAATTTCGGGGGTGATGTGGAGAGCCAGCCTGATGAGCTTACGGGTGTTGGACAACACCGGCACGGGTGACATTGGGAATGCCGTCGAGGCGATTGATTATGCGGTTGCGCATGGGGCCCAGGTGATCAATATCTCCTGGGGCACGAGCGGTGAATCGCTGGCGCTGAAAGACGTCATTGAACGGGCTATGCGGAATGGAGTGGTGGTGGTGTGCTCGGCCGGCAACGGCAGTCAGGATGTAGAGGCCACGCCATACTATCCCGCGTCGTACGGCCTGCGCGATCTGATCGCTGTTGGTGCAACTGATAACTTTGATCGGCTGACCACGTGGTCAAACTGGGGGAGCAGAAACGTTACTGTGGCTGCTCCGGGCATCGACGTTCTGACCACCAAAATGGGCGGAGGCTACTGGAACGTGACCGGCACCTCAGCCTCGGCGCCTCTTGTTGCCGGAGTGGCCGGACTGATCAAGTCAGTTAATCCGGCACTCAACACCAACGACGTTGCCCAGGCCATCGAGAATGAGGTGAGGAAAGTCGCATCTCTATCAGGCAAGGTTTCCTCAGGCGGAGTAGTCAGCGCATCGGCGTCTGTTGCAAAGGTGCATCGTTCTCCCGGGCGTCCTGTTTTGGCACCTTCCGGCTATGGTAGTGGCGGCACGGGCCCTGGTGGAACCTTTTCCGCGACCCCACCGCAGCAAGGTACGAGCATAGCTTCCGCCTTGCCAAACCTGGATCAGACGCGTAACACGCAACCCGAGCAGCCCAGAACGCGACAACCAATCGAATCAAACCTTCCTTGTCTCGATTGTGAGCCAGGCGGGGGCGGAGGCGGTGGATACTATCCGGCCGGCGACCCTGACTTTTCGACCGCGCGAGAACTTCCGCGCAATGAAACGGGACAACCAGGCGTAAATCTAGGTTCGCGCAACTTTAATTGGAGTTCGCCGATGATTGATTTGAAAGGGCGGGCTGGCCTGGATCTTAATCTTACGCTCTTCTACAACTCACTGGTGTGGACCAAGGATAGTACCTACATAAAGTACAACGCCGATCTCGGCTCTCCCGCACCCGGTTTCCGGCTGGCCCTTCCTACACTGCAGCAACGGTTTCTTAATCCCCAGACCGGAATGTATGCCTACATGATGGTCACGCCCTCCGGCAGCAGGGTCGAACTTAGACAAGTCGGCAGTTCCAGCGTTTATGAATCACAGGATGGCAGCTACATCCAGTTGGATATGAGCAATCCGAATGCTCCACTCGTGCGCACAACTGACGGCACGCAAATGAGCTTCATTCCCGTCACCATCAATAGCGAGTATCGCTGCGCGCAGATCAAGGATCGAAATGGCAACTACATCTCTGCTACTCATGACACGACCAACGGCCGGCTCTCAACGGTCACAGATACGCTGGGACGTGTGGTATCTCTCGTGTATGACGGCTCTGGCAATTTGTCGGCAATCAGACAAACGTGGGGCGGCGTCACACGCGATTGGGCCACCTTCTATTACGGTTCGGTTTATGTGGCTCCCAACTTTGGCGGCGGGCTGGTGGTAAACGGTCCCAACAACACTAATGTAACAGTGTTGACGCAGGTCAATCTCCATGACGGATCTTATTTCACTTTCAACTACAACTCGGCGTTTGGCCAGGTGAACCGGATCAACCGGCACGCGGCCGACGGCCACCTGCTCTCATACTCTTCGTACAACGTCAGCTCCGCGTCGGGCCAGACTGATTGCCCGCGATTCACCGAGCGACGCGATTGGGCCGAGTTTGGCGTGATGAATCAAAGCCAGGAGGTGCTTACGACCTATACCGTTGCGACGGACGGATCATGGGGCCAGCAGACCGCGCCGGACGGCACTATCTATAAGGAGTTTTACTCGACCACAGGGTGGCAATCCGGCTTGAGCTACCAAAGTGAGGTTTGGTCCGCGGGGGTCCGACAAAAGTGGACAACCACGGCCTGGACGCAGGACGACACAAATCTCAGCTACCAGAAGAATCCTCGCCGCTACGACATAAGCACCTACGATCATGCCGGCAATCGCCGTCGCCTGGACATTACTTACACCTCGTACAGCTTGCCTTACGAAATAAGGGAGTACGCCGCTAACGCCTCGACTTTCGTCAGGCGAACGTACATCGACTACAACTTCAACGCGGCCTACACGAACCGCCGAATCATCGGTCTGAGAAGCGCTGTGCACGTGGTAGACGAAAACAATCAGTACGTCTCGAAAATGACATATGAATACGATTGGGACAACGCCACCAACACCTACCTCATAGACCAGGGTGCGGCCACGCAGCATGATGGAGCAAACTACAGCCAGAGTTTCATTGGCGGCCGCGGCAACCTGTGTGCGGTGCGGCGTTGGAATGTCGCGGCGATCAACGACGTGAACCAGGCGATGTGGACTTCGTTTAGTGGCTACAACACTACCGGTTCCACGATTTTTACCGCAGACGGCCTCGGGCATGAGACAAGATACGGGTATGCCGATTCATTCTCGGACGGCGTAAACCGCGCGACGTTTGCATATGCCACCAGCACCACCGATGGAGGTGGTTTCTCATCGACCGCTCAGTACAATTACGACTTTGGCGCGGTCACCCGGACACAGGATCCAAAGGGCGCCGTCCAGACGATTACTTACGATTCGGCCGCGCGCACTTCGCGGGTTACCAGCACATTTAACAGTGCCTACACGAGGTGGGTTTATCCCACGGCGATGAATTACGTGCAGCAGTTCAGCACGATCCAAGGGGGCGCCGGAGAAGCTTATTCTGCCCAGTTTCTTGACGGTTGGGGGAAAGTGCGTGCTTCAGTCAGTGATAACCCTGGTAGCGCGGGCGGCTTTAGTGCTACTCACGTAATGTATGACGCGATGGGCCGAGTCGTGCAACAGTCGAATCCAACCGAGATCAGCGAAGGCTGGGCGACCGTCGGCGACGACGCCGCGGGTTGGGTGTGGACAAACCAAAGTTATGACTGGAAAGGCCGCCCATTAGTTACAACGAATGCCGACAGTAGTACTACCGAAGCTTCGTACGGGGGCTGCGGCTGCGCGGGAGGCGAGGTAATGACGGTGCGAGACGAGCGAGGGCGAAGGCGGAAAATTACGAAGGACGTTCTCGGAAGACTGAAACAGGTAGACGAACTGAATTGGGACCAGAGCATTTACTCTACGACAGCCTATACCTACAACGCCGGCGATCAAATAACCAGTATTAACCAGGGGGGCCAAATCCGAAGCTTTGTTTTTGACGGTCACGGAAGGCTTCTAAGCCGTACCACACCCGAGCAGGGCGCGACCAACTACACCTACCTGGGCGACGATAACGTTCAGACGATAACTGACGCTCGCGGAGCAGCGGCCACCTTCAGCTACAACAACCGCGGCTTGGCTACGAATATCACATACGGGACGCCCGGCGGCGTGGCGGCGACGCCGAATGTTTCCTTTGACTATGACGCGGCGGGAAATCGCACCAGCATGACCGATGGCCTGGGAAGCGTCAGTTATGCATACAACACGCTTTCGCAGATGACTTCAGAAACGCGCACCTTCACGGGCCTGGGTTCGTCCTACACCTTGAGCTATGCCTACAATCTTGCAGGAGAGCTGACCAGCATTACTAATCCGTGGAGTGCGCAGGTCGGATACAGCTACGACAAGATTGGCCGGCCAACGGCTATAACCGGCGCTGGTTACTACGGCGTCGGCAGCTACATTAACAGCATTGCCTATCGAGCGTTTGGCATGAAGCAGATGGCGAGTGGCAATGGTCGAACGCTGTCAGTTCAGTATGACAACCGAATGCGGGCGACGCGCTGGGATATTCCGGGAGTGATGGGCTGGAACTATGCCTACAACTACTTTGGCGAGAATACCGGCCGCGTTACCTATGCGCAAAATCTTTACGACGCGACTCTTGATCGCAGCTACGACTACGATCAGGTGGGACGTTGGGTGTCCGGTTTCACCGGGTCGGCAGCGAGAGCGCACACAGGAATTGGCAGCAGTTGGCTTTCAGACGGTCCATATGCGGCGCACAATAATGTGTATGACGTTTGGGGCAACACCTTGAGCCGGACCGGCTGGGGAGGGGCTAATCCTCAGTTTAGCGCGGCATATTCCAACAACCGCCAGAATGGGATGGTTTACGATACGGCCGGCAATCTGACAAGCGCCGGCGGCGGCTGGACCTTCACCTACGACGCTACGGGACAACAAGCAACCAGCGCCATGTACAACATGCAACAGTCCTACGACGGCAATCGCTTGCGAGGCAAGAAGGTCGAGAATGGCGTGCCTACCTATTACCTCCGTTCATCGGTTCTTGGCGGAAAAGTTGTTGCTGAGATTGATGGCAGCGGCGGATGGCAGCGCGGTTATGTATACCTGGGCGGCGAGACAGTCGCAGTCCAGCAAGCCGGAGTTTACTGGATGCACCAGGACCCGGTGGCGAAAAGCAAGCGCGTGACCGATTCAGCAGGGAGTGTTGTCAGCACGATTGAGCTTGATCCGTGGGGCGGTGAAACAAATCGCAGCAGCAATGAAGCTTTTCAACCTAAGAAGTTCACTACTTATGAGCGTGACGTAAACGGCAGCGATGAGGCGATGCACCGGAGGTATAACCGTTGGTGGGGACGCTTCGAGCAACCCGATCCTTACGAGGGCAGTTATTCGTTCACCGACCCCCAATCGCTTAATCGTTACGCCTACGCGCAAAACGATCCGGTCAACTTCACTGATCCAACCGGTTTAATGAGTAATGCTGATTGCACGAGTGAATTCAATGCCACCGGGCAGTGTAGTATCACGGGTGGCGGGTCCAGGCCCATCGATGACCCAACGTCCTATATGTTCGTTTTGGGTTCCAGATTCGGGGGTTTCACCGGCGGAACAGGCGGTGGACCCGGCGGCGGGCGTGGCCCAGGAACGACGACGCCACCCGACACTGGGAATCCGCAGACCCCTGCGCCGACACAGCCGGACAAGTTCACCGACTGCGCCAATCAAGCAGGCGTTGCCGCAACTGGTTTAACTGAAGACGCGGCTAAACTAATTCTCAAGATTTCAGCGAGCGAGGGTACGGCAAGCAATCTGCTTGCGTATACCTGGGCCAGGGAGTCCAGTTTCAGCATGAACCCGGTGCCCAATACTAACGGCACCACCGATACAGGACGTTGGGATTATGGGCCGTTTCAAATAAACGCATATTGGATCGGCAGGGCCATCTCAACCGGTCAGGTGAGTGCCGACGGCATTAACATAGGCAGCGCACTTGGCGGGCACGGTGTCAGGGCAGGCGAAGGTTTCGCCGGCGACGCGTATGACAATGGGCGTCTTGCCGGCAGGTACCTGAATTCATTGGGGACTGGCGCCAGAGCGGCAGGGCTCTACACCGGAGGAACGCGCGTTCGAGACCGCAGCAAAGGGTTTAATCAATGGGGGTCGAAATTCCAGGCCTTTTTTGATTGTTATGGGAGGTAAATAGCGACGATGCTCAATATCCGATTTGTGTTCATGCTCCTGCTTCTTTTCAGCGTTAATTGCGGAGGCAATGCCGATCAGGTGGTGGAGACCGGGGCGGCGAAAGAGTCTGCGTCTCCACCTGCTCCTGCGCCGAAGAAGTCAGTGCGCAATATAGACTTCAACAACTTTACTTATCGGTGGTATCCCAGGTGGGAATACATGTTAAGCAATAGGACGGAGTTTGCTCTGCAGAATGGAAAAGCGAACGTCGAAGTTCCCAGCGGCAGCAATGAGCCGGCTGGCTTTGAGATGGTGAACGTCAAGTACGGCGACGTGACAGAAGATGCCGGCGAAGAGGCCGTGATCACGATCAAAATGGACGTTATGGGCAATAGCATGCCGCATGTTGTCTTTCTGTATGGGCTAAACGATGGTGAACCGAAAATGTTGTGGTCTCACGAGACCGGCGACAGGGCCGACGAAGGTTTGAGAGACGTCGCCGTGACTAGCGATCATCGCCTGGCGATAGAGCAATACAACCCAGACAAACTTGTTTCCACCGAAGGCGACGCAACGGCCGTAGGGCTTTGCTGTCCCAAGACGTTCACTCGCACGTTTTATAAGTGGCAAAACGGTGAAATCCAGAAGGTCCATGAGGAAACTTATCCAAACAACTTCAAGGATGCGAGAGTTGTTGTGGGCTCGGGAATCGGCAATTGACAGTCCCACCTTAAGGGGGTTTTTGTCGCTGTGAGTAAGGACCATGGGAATCAAAAACTGTTTCTGATATTTCAAATACTTGCTTTGTCGCGCTCCAATATTCCGGTTTCTTTCATGGTGTTCTAATTTGAAGGTGTCACACCTCCGTGGTCCCCGCTTTCCCTCCGGATCCGGGGCACCCACCGAGCGACCCCCTACAATTACGGCACTTGAACTCTACATGCCTGTATTTCCCGAAATCGAAGTATCGGGCCGCAAAAATGCGGGTGAATGTTCTTCTCCTGATTAATCCGCCCGCCCTTCGCCGACCAAATCGGGCAACGTTTCCGCTGGATTTCGCTACTAAGATTCGTCTCTCTGGTTGCCCTTTGTGCTGTCCTGTTTCGTTTCGTGTCGCGGCCAGAATTCAGAGGTAGTCGCCCGATACGACCTACCCGCTCTACCAAAAATTGTCATTAGTCTGATGCAGTCCCAAGGGGGCCGTGATCAGTTTTAAGCTGGAGGAGTCTTCTTCTCCTTTTTGCGCGGCCGCTGTGTGCCATAGGGTAAGTGCGGTACCGGCCTTAAAAAGACTCGGAAAAATAGCTAGGAGAACGTTGTGAGAAAACACAATACAAGAGTGAAACATTCTGCAAAGAGATTCCGCCGCCTTACGGTTGTTGCTGTCGTGGCCACCGTGATTTTGGCGATTGGAGCCATCAGCGTCCTTTCAAGACAAAGAAGCGAAGCAGATAGGAAGTCTCAAAAGGCTGCCGCGACTACGATGAATACCAAGCTGGCGCTGCAGGATTTACATCAGGACGGTCCAACCGCACAGGCACAGCCGCTCACGGATGCGGAAGCCCAGAAGTTGGCGGATGGCCTTAAAGGGCTGGTCAACCAATCGACTGATGGATTGGTTGAAACGCAGCATGCCGACGGAAGTGTTTCGGTCAATCTCGAGGATCGTTTCCAGAGTGTCACTGTCGCCCGCGTGAATAAGG
>Ga0190270_10001424_pt1 | contig 11107 bp, 14 predicted proteins | sample Popmic320T_FD_133748 | JGI IMG/M metagenome (GOLD analysis project Ga0190270, IMG submission 133748) | Populus adjacent soil microbial communities from riparian zone of Weber River, Utah, USA - 320 T | ecosystem: Environmental > Terrestrial > Soil > Riparian zone | place: USA: Utah | collected... | reverse complement strand
GACCCTCAGGGTCAAGCAGGACTCCGAGATCGTCGTCAACGTACTGAACCGAGGCGACCACGAGACGACGGTCCACTGGCACGGACTGCGGCTCGATAACCGCTACGACGGAACCCATCAGACTCAGACACTCATCCCGGTCGGTGGCACCTTCCCAGCCCGCTGCGGATTCCCGGATCCCGGCGTCTACTGGTATCACCCCCACGTTCGCGAGGACTACGGCCAAGAGATGGGGCTGTACGGAAACATCGTGGTCGAGCCGGCCGATCCCGACTACTGGCCCAAGGTCAACCGCGAGATCGCGCTGACCCTCGACGACATCCTGCTCGAAGATGGCAAAGTCGCGTCCTTCAGCCGTACGGAGACCACGCACTCGGCTATGGGGCGCTTCGGCGACCTGTTTCTCGTGGCGGGTGAGACGAGTCCCTCGTTCAGTGCGGATCTCGGGGAGGTGGTCCGCTTCTACCTCACCAATACCGCCAACACCCGGGTCTTCAAGGTCGTCTTGCCAGGAGCGCGGATGAAGCTGGTCGGGGGTGACAGCGGCCGCGTCGAACACGAGCAGTTCGTCGACGAGGTCGTCATCGCCCCCTCGGAACGCCTGGTCGTCGACATCCTGTTCGACCACGCCGGCGAGCTGACGCTCGAACATCACACACCTGATCGGGTCTACCCGTTGGCCACGATCAACATCAGTGCGGAGCACGCCGATCCTCCGCTCGCGGACGAGTTCGAGGACTTGCGTACCAACGCCGACATGGTCGCCGAGCGCCGCCGGATCGCGGAGTACATCGAGGCCGAGCCGGACAAGACCCTCGGCTTTATCGCCGAGATGGACCTGGGAGTACCGGACGGGGACGCCATCTACGCCTGCCCGATGCATCCCGAGGTGGTAAGTGCGGAACCCGACCACTGCCCCACCTGCGGGATGAAGCTGGTTCCCGCCCAGCTCATCGACGCGACCGCCGACGGCCACGAACACGGCGGCCACAACGATGCTGACTCCGGCGGCATCGAGTGGGAAGACGACATGGTCGAGGTCAACCGGCTGACAACCCCGTCCAACATGCGGTGGAAGCTGATCGACCGCGAGACCGACGCCGAGAACGCGGCGATCGACTGGCGGTTCCGAGTCGGCGACCAGGTCAAGATCCGCCTGCTCAACGAGATGGCCGGGGACCATCCGATGCACCACCCGTTCCACGTTCACGGTGCGGGCCGGTTCCTGGTCCTCAGTCGTGACGGTGCTCCCGAGGACAATCTCGTCTGGAAGGACACGGTTCTGGTACGGACCGGCGAAACGGTCGACATCCTCCTCGACGTCAGCAACCCGGGTCTTTGGATGGCCCACTGCCACATCGCCGAGCACCACGAGAGCGGCATGATGTTCAGCTTCGAGGTGACCGAATGAAGGTCCTAGAGCCTTCCCGTCGCCGCCCCCTCAGCCGCGGAAAGGAGCGAGCCTGATCGTCACGTCACTGAGCGCGAAGCGGTGTAGGTACCAGGCGCGACCATGCGGAACCTGCTTGGCTTCGGCTCGCAACAGCCCGGCGAACTCCCGCTTGAATCCGACACGCGGGTAGTCCTGGACGACTCTCTTCCGGACTGCGTCGGGTACGTGGTTGCTGCGCAGCCCGAACACGTCGAGTGCTGCACCGGCGGAGAGCAGGAAGGCTTCGGCACCGGATTCGATACCAGCGCCTGGGGTGTGGTGCAGGGCAATCGCGTTCGTCACGCGCTCGCGTCGTACCTCTGGTACGTCGTGGTGGTCAGTGAAGTCGCGCGCCAGTGCCGCGCTGCGAACCGTGAAGTCGACATCAGGGACGCGGGAGGGCAGGCCGGTGTCGTGAAACATCGCGGCCACGTAGAGCAGCTCGCGATCGAACTCGACGTGGTCCAGTGCAGCGATCGCCGCACCCCAGGCGTACATACGACGCGAGTGGTTGAGCAATGCCGGAGTCAGGAGGACCTGAGCAGAGGCCTCGGCTTCTCGTGCCAGCAAGGAGTCCGGCGGGACCAGCGTTTTGGGATCAACCCAGTTTCGGCGCCCAGAATGCGTTCGAGTCGCCATTGCCAGACGGCCGACGATGATGCTGCGATGGCCGCGCAGGAGTGGCGGGGCAAGCGAGATACGCTCGCGAACTGTCAGCACCCCACCGGTGCGCTCGGTCCAACCGATGGATCCGATTGGGGCGTCACGTTCTTGCTGGTTCACGCGAGTCTCACCGTTCCTCGATGGTCTCACAGTAGGGCGTGACGGCGCGTCCGTGCCGCCTCCACTGAACTCGGGAGTGAACCCCAGTTAGCTACCGGCCAGCGGGGCACCTGACAGGTCACACGGAGGGTCGGCACCGAAGGACATGGTGCCGATCTGCTCCTCCGCGCTGCGCATAGCCGTCGGGTTGATCCTGGCCACGCCGCCGAAGGGTCGGTCGAGATCGAGGATCACGATCAGCGACGCCGTGAATATGAGCGTGGTAATACCCAGAACCGTCCAACGCAGGCTCGGGCGGATACGGCGGTCGGCGAACGCGGCCGTGGCCGCGACGGTGATGGCGACGGAGCCGATCAGGAGTGCCGTCACGATGCCCGGCACCGATGGCTCGGCCTCGGCGAGACGGACCCGCCGCGCTGCGACACGGCTGTGTTCGGCGGCCACGACCTCGGCCACCAGGGTCTCGCTGATGCCAGCCTGCTGCGCCTGGGCGACCGCGGCCGCGACCCTCGCATCGGCGTCATCGGAGATCGAGGACGTCTGGCGGGTCGCCTCGAGCGAGGCCCACCCCGGCCCGGAAACGGCGCGGGCATAACAGCGCAGCAGGGCAACGAGGTTGGGACCGGTCGGCGACGGGAGGAGCTCGGCCGCTACCGCTTCCGACGATACGGCGCCGGCCTCGTCGTTGGCTGCGTCGCTGGCATCCTCGTACGACGAGAACGTCTGGAAGAGGACGAACGCCAGCACGAGCGCGACGAGTATGCGCACAGGGGCCACCAGGTCGGTGAGCGGGATGCCCTCGGCGGAGTCCTGACTCTCGGTTTGTTCGCGTTTGGAGAGGCGGCGCTGCGCCAACAGACCGATCGCACCCGACAGCACCACAAGGACGATGACCAATGCCGCCACATCGCGACGGTACCGCCAGGCCCCCGAGCACCACTTGTGCCCCGCGGGGCAAGCCGCTGCTCAAAGCCACAGGTCATAGGGCCGAAGTAGCGAAAAGGCACCAATCTCCCTGCCCGGGAATCCAGCGGCGTGATGTTGTCCGTCGAGGTCGATGAGCTGCCAGCGCTCGTTGCCTGTCATCCGCTCGCGTGGGCGTCGATCCGGCCTGCTCTCCTGCTGCCGGGCCGGGCGAGGATGACCGCATATCCCTGCCCGCCGCCTCCGCATAGTGTGGCGGCGCCGTAGTCCAGGTGGCGCCGGCGTAGCTCGTGAGCGAGCGTGACTGCCATCCGCGCTCCGGTGGAGCCGAGGGCGTGTCCTAGGGCGACTGAGCCACCGTTGACGTTAACCACGTCTTCGTCGGCGCCGAGCATGCGAGTCGCGTGCAGCGCAACGGACGCAAACGCCTCGTTGATCTCGAGCAACCCGAGGTCGTCCACATCCAACCCGACCTTCTCGAGCGCTTTCGCAAGCGCGGCGGCCGGAACCGTGTGGAGGTACGAGAAGCGATCGGCGCACATCGCGTGCGTAAGAATCTCGGCCAGCGGCTCGACGCCAAGCGCATCGGCTCGCTCCGCGCTGGTCACAACCAGCGCCGCGGCGCCGTCAGCGAGCTGCGAAGCGTTGCCCGCCGTGATCGTGCCGTGCGAACTGAAGGCTGGAGGAAGCTTCGACAACCCGGCAGGAGTCGTCTCGGGCCTGATGCCTTCATCCTGCGAAACCATCGGCCTGGTCTGATCGTCCTGGTCGATCTCCACAGTGACGATCTCATCGGCGAATCTTCCCGATCCCCGAGCCGTAGCCGCTCGCTGGTGTGAGCGCGCCGCCCATGCGTCCTGCGCTTCACGCGAGATGTTGAGTGCCGCATTCACCTCGTCGGACGACTCGCCCATGTGCTGGCCGGTGAAGGTCGACCACAGGCCGTCGTGAATCATCGCGTCGACCATCTGACCGTCACCCATCCGGGCACCCCAGCGCGCTTTGGGCAGGAGATATGGAGCGTTGGTCATCGACTCCATCCCGCCCACGACCACGGCATCGAGCTCTCCCGTGCGAATCATCTGGTCGGCCAGCGCGAGCGCTGTCAGGCTCGACAGGCAGACATTGTTGACGGTGATGGCGGGAACTCCCAGCGGTAGACCGGCGGCAATCGCCGCCTGCCGAGAGGTAATTTGCCCGCCACCGGCCTGAATGACCTGACCCATGACGACCCAGCCGATGTCCTCGGGCGAAATGTTCGCCCGCCTCACGGCTTCACCGATTGCGGCCGCGCCGAGGTCGACCGCCGAGCAGCTCTTCAGGGCCGAGCCGTACTTTCCGACTGGCGTTCTGACGGCAGAGACAATGACCGAGCGTCGCACGCGTAGATCCTCCGTTTGATGCAGTGTACGGTGAGGAATCGGCTCGGTTTGCCACGGAGGGTACGGGGAGAGGGTGCGGCCGATGTCGAAGACGCCGCTACTCGTGATCGGGGCCGGGCCGTACGGGCTTTCGACCGCAGCTTGTGCGCAGGAGCACGGCATCGAAACGATAATCGTCGGTCATCCGATGAGCTTTTGGCGACAGCACATGCCCGAACAGATGTTCCTGCGGTCAGGGGTCGATTGGCATCTCGATGCCGGCGGTGTGCATACCCTCGCCGCGTACGTCGAGGAGCGAGAGATTTCCGAGCAGGACCTGGACCCGATACCGCTCGGGACGTTCGTGGATTACTGCGACTGGTTCCGCCAGATGAAGGGCATCACGGTGCGGGAGGAGCTCGTCACCGATCTCGCCAAGCTGGACACCGGCTTCGAGGCCACGCTGGCCGGCGGTGACCGCATCGTCGCTGACGCCGTCGTATGTGCCCCCGGAATTCGCCACTTCACGAACCTTCCGGACTGGGCCGCATCGGTCCCCGAGGGGTTGGCGGCACACACCTGCGATCTCGTGCGGTTCGAGGCTTTCGCGGGTGCCCGCGTACTGATCGTCGGCGGCAGGCAAAGCGCATACGAGTGGGCGGCGCTGATCCGAGAGCACGGTGCCGAGCGCATCGACGTGGTTCACCGTCACGACGTGCCGCGATTCGACCGTGTGGACTGGAAGTTCGTCGATGCCGACGTCGAGCGCACAATCCAGATTCGTGGATACTGGCGCAACCTGCCGGAGGCGGAGAGGAACCGAATCGGCCGTCGGTTCTGGGAGGTCGGCCGGCTCACGCTGGAGTACTGGCTGACGCCGCGCCTCGAATGGGAGAACATTCACCGCTGGCCGGGCACCGAGGTCGTCAAGGCCACGGCCTCCGGCTCCGGGCACGAACTACAGGTGCTGTTGTCGAACGCCGAGCGCCTGACGGTGGATCGAGTCGTCTTCGCGTCGGGATACCGGGCCGCCCTGACCCGCATCCCGTACCTGGAAACCCTCGTCGGAGACATCGAACAGTCCGACGGCTTCCCAGTGCTCGACGAGTCCTTCGGCACCAGCATCGCCGGCCTCTACATGACCGGCTTCACCGCAACACAGGACTTCGGCCCCTTCTTCGGCTTCGTCAAAGCCTCGCCAGCCGCTGCGAAGCTGATCGTCCGCGACCTCGCATCACACAACTGACACCGCAGACCGACACGGTGACCGCTCGTCTCACACGACCACCTGCGAACTCGTGGTCTACCGCAACCACGGACCTGACGCACATCATTATGAGAAGAGGAGGCCCAGGTCTGCCCTCCTGCTGACAGAGTGACCCCGGTTGGCAGGTTGCCGCGGTCGGGAAAGGATCGAACGAGTGAAGAAGTACATCCTCTTCGATCATGACGGTGTTCTTGTGGATACCGAGATCTGGTACTACAGGGCTGGACAACGCGCCCTGGCGGACCTGGGTGTCACGTTGGACAAGGAGCAATACCTCCGAGACATGAGCCAGGGATTGGGCACGTGGACCCAAGCCCAGGCGGCAGGTATTGATGAACAGACCATCAGCAGGCGACGCGAGGTTCGGGACGCCTACTACCAGGAGTATCTGAGAACAGAAGCCATCGAGATCGAAGGCGTCGTCGACACTCTTGCTGAGCTGTCGAAGTACGTCCGCATGGCCATCGTGACGACCGCGAAACGTGTGGACTTTGAGATCATCCATGAGAAGCGCCAGATCAGACAGTTCATGGATTTCGTCCTCGTCCGCGAGGACTACGAGCTCGCCAAGCCGCACCCGGAGCCCTACCTGGCCGGATTGAATCGCTTCGGAGCCACCAAGGAAGAGACACTGGTGGTCGAGGACTCGTCCAGAGGGCTGAACTCAGCCGTGGCGGCCGGTATCGACTGTGTCGTTGTGGACAACGACTTCACTAAAGCGCAGGACTTTTCACAGGCCAGGTATCGGATCAACACTCTGAGCGAATTGAAAGACATAATCCTCACGACCACCTGAAGCTTGTGAGCGCGTCATGTCCAGGCGTCAGGAGTTCGGTCACGACACATCTGTGTCACCTGATCCTTGACTTGTCTGGACCAGGGATAGCCAGAGTCAGGCGTGGCGCCGGCTACGTCGGAGAGCCCCCAACGGCACGATGATGAACACCGCGATGGCCAGGTAGCCGACCACCGCCAGGACCGGGAAGAACAACCCGAGAAGGATCATCACGACGTAGCCCGCCATGCTCGGCGTGAGCCGCGTCGTCAACGCTTTCACCTCCTGGTCCGCAATGTCGGGCCGTACGAGCCCGTCGTGGACCGCAAAGCGCCACACGACAGACACGAGGACCGAAGTGAGAAGCAGGTTGATCCCATAGATGGTGGAGGCAACCCGGGCCGCGTCGGATTCGCCGATGTACTCGGCCAGCACCGGGTAGGGAAGGGCAGAAACGACACCACCAAGAGCAACAACAGGTTCAGGCGGATCAGGATCGAAGTCGAGTGACTGAGGTTGTCGGTGATGACGCTGTGCTTGAACCAGATCGCCCCGATGGTCGAGAAGCTCACCAGATAGGCAAGGTACGAGGGCCACTGATCGGCCAAAGCACCTAGCAGGTCGTCCTCCGAGCCTCCTGGCACCCCGATCTCCAGCACCAGCAGCTCCAGCACCAGCAGCGTGATGGCGATGGCGAACACGCCGTCACTGAACGCCTCCACACGCGCCGTCCGATAACGCCCCGCGCTGTCCTGCGGCTCGGTCAAGCCAAGATTCTGCCTGACAGCCCGCGCCGCCGCAGCATCCTGACATGCCCCTGCTCGAGCGCTCATGCCGAGTTGAGTACGTCTCGCCTGCGGCTAGATTCAACGGCTCAGGTTGGTCGTGGGTCGACGGCGGTGATCGCGGCTATTCGTCGTCTTCGCCGTGCTGGGCGGATTTTCTGCGCTCGAGCCGCCAGTGGACCTCGTGGGTATTGGGGTGCCGCCACTCGCGTATCCGGTACTCGAAACCCGGTAGCAGCACGATCGGGATCGGGTCGGGCGAGGCCGGGGCGACCGCACCGACAACGATCTTCGCATCGGTGGGGATGAACGGGGATTGCGCGGGGACCGGAGCGGTGATGATCTCCACCGGGTCTTGATACGGGCGGGCCATGTCCAGCACGATAGCACACTCATGACAGTGGGTGTGATCCGCCTTACAGTCAGTTTAGCTCTATTATAGAGTAGTGATACGGTGCAGTGCAGTGGGGTCAGCGCGCTTCGCAACCCGATGGCCCCAGGGCCCACGCGACGCCCAGGCCACGCGAGGCGCGCTGGCTCCCACTACAGCTCGGCCGGGGTTTCCGGCCGCCTGATCCAACATCCGCGGCCCGGAGAACTCACCGGAGAGGCACACCAACAGATGAGCAACACCCAAATCCCCCAGATCGGCGAAGCCAAGAACGGCTACGTCCTCACAGAGAACGGCTGGACACCGACCAGGCCGCCGAAGAAGAAGCGCACCTTCCTCAAGGTGTTCCTGGCGCTGTGCGCATTCGGCATTGTTTCGGTCATCGCCATCGTTGCGCTGCTCGCATCAGCGGCCAACGAGGTCAGCAACTCCATCGAAGCCGACGCCAACAAGCCGGGCGGCACCGACAACCCGATGGCCATCACCGAGGGCAAGCCCTTCGCGGTGGACGGCTTCAAGTACGCCGCTGGCTGGCAGATCGCTCACGACGGACTCGGCGACGCGACCGTCAAAGACCTGAAGGTCACCAACGACCGCGACAGCAAGGACTCGGCGCTGGTCGAAATCAAGCTGTGGAAGGGCACCGAGGTCAAGACGCTGGTGGACTGCACCACCAGCCCGATCGACGTCGGATCCACCGTCACACTGTCCTGCTTGAGCACCGACCCGATGCCCAAGCACTTCGACAAGGTCACCATCAACGACTCCTTCTGAGTCGCCAGTCTCCCGGCCGTGTGGAGGGACGGCCGGGAGACCATCCCCGAAGGCCCATCCCCTCAATCGTCGGGCCCGTCGTCGAGGTGGGGCCCGTCCCAAGTGGACAGGCAGAAGGGATGGCCGGCCGGGTCGGCATACACGAAGCAGTGGTCGGAGTTCGGCTGGAAGTCGAGCCGGGTGGCGCCGGCGGCGACTGCGCGGGCTCCGGTCGCCCTGAGGTCGTCGACGAAGAAGTCGAGGTGCATCTGCATGGGTACGTCGGCGCCGGGCCACACCGGTGGGCGGAAGTCGTCGACCTGCTGGAAGGCGATGAACCCGTTCGGCCCGGTGACGGTCGCCCAGTGCGCGCTTCCCTTCGTGACGCCGCCAGTGAGCTCCGCGTAGAACTTCGCGAGTGCGAGCGCGTCGGGCGCGTTCACCGTGGTCGAGCTGAGTCTGATCTCGTCGGACATCACTCGACCTCCATCGCCTTGTAGGTAGGGGTGAGCTCGTCCCAGCGCCGGCGCCACGCCGGAGCCGGGGTCTGCTCGCTCCAGGGCTCCGGGTGGGCCGGGGTGTTCTCCGCGAGCGACCGCCCGAGGTCCTCCAGATGCGCCTGCCAGCCGGCACCGTGGAAGTACAGCTTGTCCACCGGCAGCCCACGCTCCTCGACCACCAGCCTGGTCTTCGACCCCTCCTCGGTCAGCCACGCCTCCATCTGAGACTCGTCGTCGGTGTCCGGCTCCATCGTGAGGAGCAGATGATGCGGTGCGTCGCACACCTCGATCCGCCCCGGACCGGTCCAGGTGCTGGTGAGAACAGCGTCGATCCTGCCGCCCAGCCGCAGGTCTCCGGAGACCACGGCGATCCAGCGCGCGAGCCGCTCCGGCGTCGTACATGCCTCCCACAGGTCGTCGATGTCGGTGTCGTAGACGTCCTCGACACGCACCGCGCCACGGGTCTGGTCAAGGGCCCGCATCGTCCCGATGATGTTCACGTTCGTGCCTTCTTTCCTCGTGCGATCTCTGTATGAAGGGCGTCGAGCCAGCTCTGCCAGAGCGCCCGGTATGCCTCCAGCCACTCGTCCACCTCGATGAGCGCCTCCGGACGGAGGCTGTAGATCCGGCGCTGCGCCTCCTGGCGCACGTCGACCAGCCCGGCCTCCCGCAGCACCCGCAGATGCCGGGACGTGCCTGGACGGGCGATCGGGAGCACCTCAGCCAGCTCCCCCGCGGTCGCCGGATGGTCGCGCAGGATCTCCAGAACAGTTCGCCGGCTCTCGTCCGCCAGCGCGTGCAATACAGCATCCATGCAGTTAACGTAACCGATTGGGTACGTATCTGCAAGGTTACATACGACTCATGACTTGAATGGGAATCCCCCTGGCCGCCAGCCGGGCGTCGCTCAGCGACCGCCAGCGCGGATGGAGTAGGTCTCGCTCGCCAACAGCCATAGGGACAGTGCAAGCCCATAGTTCGGGCGACCCGTCGCCCCGGTGATGCGCAGTATCGAACGTTCTAGGCCGTGCGGCCGATCAGGGCACCAACGGTGTGTGCATTGCGGACGGGCTTCGTCCGGAACCGCGCCTACGATGACCGGCATGGTTGCCACACTCCCCCGTGCTCAGTCCGCCCACCCAGGTGGTCAGTCATGAGGACTCCACCGGGCTTCACCGCCGGCAAGCCGCCAGAGTGGGACATCGAACGATTCCTTCGCGGTGACGAGATTGACACCGCCCTGATCACCCTGGAGCGGAACCGGCGCACGTTCGCCTGGAAGTGCGCCGACATCGACGCCGAAGGCATGGCCCTGCGACTCGCTCCCTCGTCGGTGACGTTGGGTGGACTGCTCAAGCACATGGCCTGGGTCGAGGAACTCTACTTCCAACACCGCCTGGCGGGCCGGCCGGTCATGGCGCCGTTCGACAGGCTCGATCTCGAGACCGACTGGGAAGACTGGCCATGGCGCACCGCGACCGACGACACCCCGCCGGCCCTGCGCGCACTGTGGGTCGACGCGGTGCACCGCTCCAGAGCCTCACTCACCGAGGCGCTGTCGAACGGTGAGCTCGATCAGCCGACCCACGGCGGGATGAGCCTGCGTCGATTGCTGGCCGACATGATCGAGGAGTACGCCCGCCACACCGGCCACGCCGACCTCCTCCGCGAAGCGGTCGACGGATCCGCCGGCGAAGGACCACCCCAAGACTTCCCAGTGCCATAGACGAGGACCCACCCCTCCGCCTACAGATCCCGTAGGCCGAACCCCAACTGACAAGCGCGGGTCAGGATCATGCAGTCGGCATCGGTGTCTCAGATACCCCGCCCGCAAGACTCTCAATGACCGAGGGCTATATGTACGCCCCGCCGCCGTCTCGCTATCAGGCGCGGTCACACCGCCGCAAGTGGGCAGACTGCCAGCCGGCGGACACCCGCTCATGCCGATTCCCGCTGATGGTTCCTCCAACGGAACGGCTCAACTGCCACCGTCGACGTGATGTCGCCACCTGTCGTCAAGACGCCTGGCTCGCGCTGCCGGAGTGGGCGGACGCGTCGTACCAGCGCAGCACCCGCAGCGCCCTCAAGGTGTTCCACCGGCTAGGCGTGCCGTCGGGTTCCTCGAACCGGAAGTGG